>Ga0208864_1000113_pt1 | contig 25334 bp, 28 predicted proteins | sample CryBogmetaGMA05M_FD_184542 | JGI IMG/M metagenome (GOLD analysis project Ga0208864, IMG submission 184542) | Freshwater microbial communities from Crystal Bog, Wisconsin, USA - MA0.5M (SPAdes) | ecosystem: Environmental > Aquatic > Freshwater > Lake | place: Crystal Bog, Wisconsin, USA...
CCTCGACACCGATCAGGACGGCAGGCTGATGCCCGTCGATGTGCAAGCAGGCCTCGGCGCAGCCTTGGGCTTCCCGGCACCTTGACCGTGGTTGGGCCCGCTGGTTAAAGATTTCCGCCAATTCTCCTCTTTGCTGATGAATGCCCTCGACACCATGCGCGCCCTCGCCAGCACCGGTGAGGTCATCACCGTTGAAGAAGGGGAGCTGATCTTTAGCTCTGGGGAGTCGGGCAATTGCATGTTCGGCCTGCTCGAGGGGGCGGTGGAACTCAGCTGGAATGGCGACCAGGGCCAGGAGCAGATCAATGCCGGCGACGTGTTTGGCGCCGGAGCTTTGGTTACCAGCGATCATCGGCGCTATGGCAATGCCAAGGCCCTCAGCCGCTGCAAAATCCTGCGGATGAACCGCGAGAAATTCCTGTTTGCCGTGCAGGAATCGCCGATGTTTGCCATCGAGCTGCTGGGCTCGATTGATCAACGGCTGCGTCAGCTCAAGGACTGCACCAAGGGCTAGGGCCTCCTGACGTGGACCCCGTCCGCTTGCGGAGCCAGTGGGGGACTGGATTAACTCCTGCCCTGAAACAGGAGCCGCTTGATCACCCGTTGGGCGATGTCGCCATAGCCCATGTCGCCCGAGAGGATTTGGCCAATCCGCTGGGGTGCAGTTGGGCGCTTGACCCCCAGTTGATAGCCCACCTTCGGAAGGCGATAGAAGACCTGGGCGATCCGCTTGCCCCAGGCCATCGAATCGCCCCACTCGGCTTTCATTTGGTTGCTGTACTCCCCCAGCGCCTTGGCATCTCCCCCCAGCCAACGCTCGAGAGCGGCGGCGGCCCGGCAGCCGCTGAGCAGGGCGGGCCGCAATCCTTCCGCCAGGAATGGATCGCAAAGGGAGGCCGCATCGCCAACGGCCACGGCCCCTGCCGTGGGGCCGCTGCCATGGAGGGCATGGTGTCCATCCCAAATCCGCAGCTGGCCAGGCCGCCGCTGCCCAGCATCGGCGGCAAAGCCCAGGCTGGGAAGCAGTTGGGAGAGCACCGCATCGCTATCGGCGGCCTCACGGCCAATAAAGGTGCCCACGCCAATGCTGTAGCCCCCTTCCCGGGGGAAGGCCCAGCAAAAGCCATGGCGGACCAAGCCAAATTCAAAGTAGGCCGTGTGTTTTTCGGCCACAGGGCCCTCCAGATCCACCGACACGGTGGAGGCAAATCGGGGTTTGGCCGGCCCCAGCCCCAGCTGCGCTGCCAACTGGGAGCCCGATCCATCGGCGATCACCACAGCCCGGCAGCGATAGTCGCCCGCTTCGCCGCGAACCAGCCAATGGTCGCCCTCGCGGGCGGTCGAAAGCACCGTGGTGCCTTCGACAACGGTGGCCCCCGCAGCCTTAGCTTGCTCGATCAGGTAGGCATCGAGCACGGAGCGGCGAACGATCCAAAAGGGGGCGTCCCCCGCCAGGACCGCGGTGACGGGATCCTCCAAGCACCAGCTGAAGCGCACCTGTTCGATCACCGAGTCCACGGCAGGGCTCAGGTCGAAGGGAAAGAGCCGCTGCACCGACGCGGCCATGCCGCCGCCACAGGGTTTGTTGCGGGGGAAGTGCTGTTGTTCGAGCACCACAACTGATCTTCCGCCGTTGGCGAGGTGGAAGGCGGTGGCGGAGCCAGCAGCGCCGCCGCCGACAACGACCACATCCCAGGTTGGGGTGGGCGGTTCCAGGGGCTGGCTCAAACCTTGAGGATGTCTTTTTCTTTCTCGGCCAATAGTTTTTCGAGCTGGGTAATGAACTTGTCGGTCACCTTTTGCACCTTCTCCTGCTCATCACGGCTTTGATCCTCGGAGAGATCACCATCCTTCTCTTGTTTTTTGATGCGATCGATGGCGTCGCGCCGCACATTGCGCAGGGCCACCTTGCCCTCCTCGGCATATTTCGCGGCCAGTTTGCAGAACTCCTTGCGGCGTTCCTCGGTGAGGGGCGGGATATTGATCCGAATCACCTTGCCGTCGTTGTTGGGGGTGAGCCCTAAATCACTCAGGGAGATGGCCTTCTCGATCAAGCCCATGGCGCTGCCATCAAAGGGCTGGATCTGAATCGTTTGGGCGTCGGGGGTGGAGATGGTCGCGAGCGACTTCAAGGGGGTGTCTGCGCCGTAGTACTCCACGCTGACCTTGTCCAGCAGGGAAGGGTTCGCCCGGCCGGTGCGGATCGTGTTGAAAGTGCGCTGGGTTGATTCCAGCGACTTGCTCATGCTGGCGTCCAAATCCATGGCGATTCTCGGCTCTCGGTCAGGCAGGTTGGATGCGGGTGCCGATGGGCTCACCCGAAACGGCCCGGCCGATATTGCCGGGACCAAACAGATCAAACACCACGATGGGAATCGAGTTGTCCTTGCAGAGGGCAATGGCGGTGCCGTCCATGACCTCCAGCTCGCTGCTCAGCACCTCTAGGAAGGAGAGGCTCTCGAAACGAACGGCATCGGGGTATTTGTTGGGGTCCTTGTTGTAGACACCATCCACCTTGGTGGCCTTGAAGACCACATCGGCTCCGATTTCAGCCGCCCGCAGGGCAGCGGTGGTGTCGGTGGTGAAAAAGGGGTTGCCCGTGCCAGCGCCAAAGATCACAACCCGGCCCTTCTCCATGTGGCGAATGGCTTTGCGGCGGATGTAGGGCTCGGCCACTTCCTGCATGGAGATGGCGCTTTGAACCCGGGTCGGAACACCGGCCTGCTCGAGGCCGTCCTGGAGGGTGATGGCATTCATCACCGTGGCGAGCATGCCCACGTAGTCGGCGGTGGCGCGGTCCATGCCGGCGGCCGATCCCTTGAGGCCCCGGAAAATATTGCCGCCGCCCACAACGATGGCCAATTGGGTCCCCTTGGACACAACTTCGGCGACGTCCTTGGCAATGGATTGAACGATCGCTGGATCAATCCCATAGCCCTGCTCGCCCATCAGCGCTTCGCCGCTGAGTTTGAGGAGCACGCGCTTGTAACCCATTGAACCTGGTTATTTGCCTGACCGTAGCAACGCCCCTGCGGCCTGCCGCCAAACCGTTGCTCTACCCACACCCATACCCCTAAAACTCAATTCCCCGTTGGGCCTTGACTCCCTGCTCCCGGAAGGGATGACGCACCAATTTCATCTCCGTTACCAGGTCAGCCCGCTCCACCAAGGCCGCTGGCGCCCCCCGGCCCGTGAGGGCCACGTGGCTCAGCTCGGGCCTGAGGGAGAGGCCTTCGATTACCTGGTCTACGGCGAGATAGCCCAACTTCATGGCCACGTTGATCTCATCGAGCACCACCAACTTGCGCCCTGGATCGGCCAAGTAGGTGAGCGATGTCTTCCAGGCCTGCTGCACCAATTCCCGATCCCGATCCCGGTCCTGGGTTTCCCAGGTGAAGCCTTCGCCCAGGGCGTGCCAGTGCAGGGCTTCACCGAAGAGCTCAAGGGCCTTGGCCTCGCCGGGCTGCCAGCCCCCCTTGATGAACTGCACCACGGCGACCGGGTCGCCATGGCCCAGGGTGCGCAGGACCAGGCCTAGGGCGGCGGTGGTTTTGCCCTTGCCATCGCCGGTGAAGACCATCACCAGGCCCTTTTCCAGGTTCCGCTCGCCGACGCGCTGTTGTTGGACCTCCTTGCGGCGGGCCATGCGTCGCTTGTAGCCATCTTGATCGGTTTCCGGGGCCAAATCCCCACCAGGACCAAGCACCTGGGCCGCCTCGTCAGCGGCTATCAGATCGCCGGCTGTGATCCCAGGGGAAGGGATTTCAGGGGAACTGGTCTCAGGCGAGGTGATATCAGGCAAGGGGGCACGGGGAAGGATCCAGGGGCCACTTTGGCGGTTCAGCCTGGGGCAGGGGCTTAGGCGGCTTTTGCCTGGGCCAGGCGGGCCAGGGCCGTGTCGACGGCCTGCTGCTGATCACGCCGGGTAATCCAGTGGTGGTAAGTGCGGGTGTGAATCGCCACCGAATGGCCCATCATCCGCGCTGAAACCGTGTCGGGCAGGCCGATGTGAATGGTGCGCACCGCCCAGGCGTGGCGCAGGTCGTAGGGGGTGTGGCTGAGGCCGTAGCGGTGGAATTGCTCGGCCACCCGCCGGCCCACCTGCTGCAGGGTGGTGCGCCGCAGATCCGTGCTGACCTGGGGCAACAGCTGGGGAGCTTCGCCCAATTGCTCGAGGCCAAAGCGCTCCACCCAATCCGGCTGGAAGGGCCACACCTGGTGCTCGCCGGTTTTGCTGGTGGGGAGCACGCGAATCACCCGATCGCCGCCAGGGGCGAGGGCCGAGAGGTCGCAGAAGAACACCTCGTGATTGCGCAGGCCATAGGTGGCCATCAGCCCATAGGCCAGGCGCCAGGCGGGGTTGGGCACCCGTTCGATCCCTTCAACAATTTGGCTATCGCTGGGCAGGCGACGGAATTGGGCGGCATGCAAGCCGTAACCAGCCGCCCGTTCCGACCAATTCTCTGGAAGGGCAATGGCGCGATGGCGGGCCAGGGCAGCGAGGGCGGTGCCGCATTGCTGCCGGCTGCGGCTGGTGGGCTCGTAGCTCTCCAGAACCTCCTCAAACAATCTGCGATCGAGGGGCAGGCCCGATTCCCCTGCCAGGGCCGCCATGCGGCGCAGGTAGGGGCGATAGGCACTGGTCCAGGTGGTTTTTGCCCCTGAGGGATTGCGGCGCCGGCGGGGATCCCTGAAAAAGGCCGCCTCAAAATCCTTCATTACAAGTTCGAACCCATCCGGTTCCTGGCAGCGGGGGCCGTTGGTTTCGAGCAGCTGCTTGGCGCCGGACTTTCCCTGGCTGGCCCAGAACGACCAATCAAATCGCTGGTGTTGGAGCTGGCGAAGAACGTCCTTGAGTTGGGCTTTGGCCTGCTCCAGTCCTTCGCTTGTGGCCGGTAAACCCAAGCTGATCCGCTGAACGGGGTGCGAAGCTCGGCCCTGCCGACACGGCAGTGGGCCCCGCAGGCCCAGCCGTTCGCCCCGTTTCTCGAACCGCAGGCCAATGCCAGCCGCACCTAGAAGAGCGTTTTGCTCGGCAAGGGCAGCCTCGATCAGCGTGTTCTCGAGCGGGGTGCTTGCTATCAGCTGGCTCACCTTCCGGCCCGCTCCAATCCCGGCCAGACCTTATCGATGGCCCCGCCATTGCGCTAGGGCTGGGCCGGCAGCGTTACGCTCTCAACCACTGCGCCATTTGGAACCTGGCATGGCCAAAGTTGGCGTGCTGCTACTGAACCTCGGGGGACCCGAGCGGATCCAGGACGTGGGTCCGTTCCTCTACAACCTGTTTTCCGACCCGGAAATCATCCGGCTACCCAACCCGGCCCTGCAAAAACCCTTGGCCTGGTTGATCAGCACCCTGCGGAGCGGCAAGTCCAAGGATGCCTATCGCTCGATCGGCGGGGGCTCCCCCCTGCGGCGGATTACGGAACAACAGGCCCGCGAACTGCAAAGCGAACTGCGTAGTCGGGGCGTGGATGCCACCAGTTATGTGGCCATGCGCTACTGGCATCCCTTTACGGAATCCGCCGTCGCAGACATCAAGGCCGACGATGTCGAAGAGGTGGTGGTTCTACCTCTCTATCCCCACTTCTCGATCAGTACGAGTGGCTCCAGCTTCCGGGAGCTGAAACGCCTACGCCAGGCCGATGCCAAGTTTTCGCGGCTGCCTATCCGCTGCATCCGCAGCTACTACGACGACCCTGGCTACATCAATGCCATGGCCGGGTTGATCGCCGAGCAAATTCGCGGATGTGAAGAGCCCGGATCGGCCCACATCTTCTTCAGTGCCCATGGCGTACCGAAGAGCTATGTGGAGGAGGCTGGCGATCCCTACCAGCGAGAAATCCAGGCCTGCAGTGAGTTGATCATGCAACGCCTGGGCGAACTGCTTGGCCACACCAATCCCTCAACCCTGGCCTACCAAAGCCGCGTTGGGCCGGTCGAGTGGCTCAAGCCCTATACCGAAGAGGCCCTGGCGGAGCTGGGCGGTGAGGGAGTGAAGGAATTGGTTGTGGTGCCGATCAGTTTTGTGAGCGAGCACATCGAAACCCTCGAGGAAATCGATATTGAATACCGCGAGCTTGCCCATGAAGCTGGAATCACCCATTTCCGGCGAGTGCCAGCCCTGGATATCAATCCAGCCTTTATCTCCGGCCTCGCCGATCTGGTGCAACGGGCGATGGCTGGCCCTGAGGTCAACCTGGACCAGGCTGCCGAGCTGCCCACCAAGGTGAAGCTCTATCCCCAGGACAAATGGGCTTGGGGCTGGAACAACAGCTCCGAAGTGTGGAACGGCCGTTTGGCGATGGTGGGTTTCTCGGCTTTCCTGCTGGAGCTCATCAGCGGGCGAGGTCCGCTCCATGCCCTCGGGCTCCTCTAGGTCCCTCGGTCAGCGAATCGTCGCGGTGTTGGCGGCGATGTTGGCTTCAGGTACAGCTGCCTCTGGCTTCGCCCAGCCCGCTAGCCAGGCAAGGCGAGTCCAATCTCCCTGGCGCCTAGGGGTTTTCCCAGTCACGGTCTTTTCTGGTTACACCAGCTCCTTCGGCGGTCGCACTGGCCCGTGGGGCGCGCTCGAGCCCCATTACGGCCTCGATATTGCGGCCCCCCTCGGTTCACCCATCCGCAATTGGTGGGGCGGCACCGTGAAAGAGGTGATCGATGACGGTCGCTGCGGGGTGGGGCTGGTCATCCAATCGGGCCCCTACGAGCACATCTATTGCCATCTGCTTGGCAGTAGTGCCGATGGGGTGTACCGGTGCGCTGAGCTTCAGCTCAAGCCAGGCCAACGGGTGCGGACGGGCCAGCTGATTGCCCGGGTGGGGATGAGTGGCCGCACCACCGGTCCCCACCTGCATTGGGGGATGCGCTACGGCGGCCAATGGCTGGATCCGGTCGTGATCCTGCGGGCCATGGCGTCTAGCCGCAGGGCAGTGGCGTCTAGCCGCAGGCCCTAGCTCCAAAAGCCTCTCCAGCACCTAGGGTTGCTGTCGTTAGAGAATGGCCAGATTGCTTGGCCCGCAGCAGCCGTGACGCTTACGCCCATCACTCCTGCGGCCCAGTCCGCCCCAGAAACCTTCGGTAGCGCTGCCCCCATGCGGGTTAAGGGGGGCTACGCCCTGATGGATGCCCTGCGGTTGCATGGGGTGAAGCACATCTTTGGCTATCCCGGTGGCGCGATCCTCCCCATCTACGACGAGCTCCACAAGGCTGAATCCCGGGGCTGGTTGAAGCACATCCTGGTGCGGCACGAGCAGGGCGGCACCCATGCGGCCGATGCCTATGCCCGGGCCACGGGCCAGGTGGGGGTGTGTTTCGGAACCTCCGGCCCTGGAGCCACCAATTTGGTGACGGGTATCGCCACGGCCCAGATGGATTCGGTGCCGATGGTGGTGATCACCGGTCAGGTGCCCCGGGCCTCGATTGGGACCGATGCCTTCCAGGAAACTGATATTTTTGGCATCACCTTGCCAATCGTGAAGCACTCTTGGGTGGTGCGTGATCCTGCCGACATCGGTCGGATCGTGGCTGAAGCGTTTTTGATTGCCGCCAGCGGCCGGCCGGGTCCGGTGTTAATCGATGTGCCCAAGGACGTGGGCGCCGAAGAATTCAGCTATGTGCCTGTTGCTCCGGGGACGGCAATTCCCGCTGGCTTCAAGCTGCCGCCAGCTCCCCAGCCCAGCGCGATTGCGGCGGCCCTGGGGCTGATTGGCCAGGCCCGCCGTCCGTTGCTGTATGTCGGTGGAGGTGCCATCAGCAGTGGCGCCCACCAGGAAGTGGCCCAGTTGGCGAAACGCTTCCGCTTGCCTGTCACCACCACCTTGATGGGCAAGGGTGCCTTCGATGAGAAGCAACCCCTCGCCTTGGGGATGCTTGGCATGCACGGCACGGCCTATGCCAACTTCGCTGTGACCGAATGCGATCTTTTGATTGCTGTGGGCGCCCGCTTTGACGACCGGGTCACTGGCCGGCTGGATGGCTTTGCACCCCGGGCCCAGGTGATCCACATCGACATTGATGCGGCGGAAATGGGTAAGACCCGGCTGCCCGATGTTCCGGTGGTAGCGGATGTGAAGGCTTCCCTATTGGCCCTTCTGGCCGCCTCCAGCGGGCAAAGCTCCGAAGGGCGCACGGAAGCCTGGCTCGAGCGGATCGACACCTGGAAGCGTTACTACCCCCTGGTGGTGCCGGCCCCTGAAGGGGACATTGCCCCCCAGGAGGTGGTTGTGGCCCTGCAGGAACTTGCACCCAACGCCTTCTACACGACCGATGTGGGCCAGCATCAAATGTGGGCTGCCCAGTTCTTGCACAACGGCCCGAGGCGGTGGATTAGCAGTGCAGGCCTGGGCACCATGGGCTTTGGCATGCCAGCGGCCATGGGGGCCCAAACGGCCTTCCCCGACGAGCAGGTGATTTGCGTGGCGGGCGACGCCAGCATCCTGATGAACATCCAGGAGCTGGGCACCCTCAGCCAGTACAACCTGCCTGTGAAGGTGGTGGTGCTCAACAACGGCTGGCAGGGCATGGTGCGCCAGTGGCAGGAAAGCTTCTACGAAGAGCGCTATTCCGCCTCTGAGATGACCGGCGGCATGCCCAATTTCCCTGCCTTGGCGGAAGCCTTCGGGGTCAAGGGGATTGCCATTACTGATCGCGACACCCTGCACGATCAGCTCAGGGAGGCTCTCAACCATCCAGGTCCAGCCTTCATTGATGTGAAGGTGCGCCGCAACGAAAATTGCTATCCCATGGTGCCTCCGGGCGCGAGCAATGCCCAGATGGTGGGCCTGCCGAGCCACCCCGAGCTGGCTATTGACACCAGCCGCCAGTGCAACGCCTGTGGCAGCAGTACCGCCAGCGCCCATCTCTTCTGCCCGAGCTGCGGCGCCAAGCTTTGAGTCGGCTGGCTTTGGCCCTGGTCGGCCTGCTGCTAGCTCCCCTGGTGACTGTGTTGTTATGGAGTCCGGCGCCGGCTGCTGCGGCTGAAGTACTCCAGGTGCGCAGTGGAACCGTGCTCCAGGTGGGCGATGGCAATCGCAATTACACCGTGGAATTGGCCTGCATCCGGGTCGAGCAGGCCCAGGAACAAGCCTCGATCGATTGGTTGCGGCACGAATTACCGCGCCGCAGTCGGGTCAATCTCCGCCCCATGGGCCAGAACAATGGCGTGCTGGTGGCCAAGGTTCAAAAACTCGGCGAGTCCAAGGATTTGGCTAGCGGCTTGGTGGCGGCGGGTCTTGCCGCGTCGAGCTGTCCCCAGGCAGCCCCAGCTCCAGGCGGCCAACTGCCATGAGCTTGAACCGCACTGCCAAGGGCATCGTGCTGGTGCCTTCTGTGCTTCTGGGGGGAGCCTTTTTGGCGGCGGCCGCCTGGGGTGATGGTGCTGCAGCCAGTAACAAAGGCCTGGCCCTTGCTCTTGGTGGGGTTTTGATCGGTGGGGGCCTATTGGCCCAACTGCTGCCTGAACAGGCAGATTCCCCAGAACAGTTAGAGGGCGACAGCTTGAATGCTGAAAAACTGAGGAACGACCCCCTCAACGCTGGGAAGCAAGGGGATTCTGGCGAAGGAGCTTGAACCAGCGGTGGCTACAAGCTCTCCGTCGTTGCTAGCCAGACGGCCTATTTTTTGCCCTCTTGGGCCTTGACCTGCTTGGTGAAATCGGCGATGACTGAATCTACAAATTTCTGGTCCGCCGCAACGATCTTGGGATAGCAACCCTCTTTGACCCGGGCCACGATCTGTACGATTGAACCATTGACAATCTGGCCCACCTCCAGCTTCCCGCTGCCAGCGATCTGGCTTCCATACCTGGCGGTGACCACATAGGCGATGCTCTGGGCGCTGGCGATAGTTGCTGCCTGAACGGGCACTTTTTGCTCGACCGCCAGGTTGCAGACGTTCACTGCCGCAGCGAGGGTGAGGTCGTTCATGGTGTCCAAGCTTGCCGGGTTGGTCGCGGCAGCCCCTGGAGCTGGCTGGGCCACGGCAGGGGCGACCTGGAGGGAGAGTGCGCTGAGGACAGCAGCTGATACGGCCAGAAAGGAGCGAGACACGGAGTGTGTGCAAACGCGGTAGGCCCCACTGTGCCACCCAAAAAGCAGAAGCAACAGTGAGCGCGCCACAGAGGCGGCCCTGGTGGTGCCCTTGGCCCAGGTTGGTGGCAACTGTGCCTCCCTGGGCGAAATGATCCGTGAACTCACCAAAGAGGGGGTGCAAGTACCGGGTGCCTTTGCGGCCACAGCCCTTGCCCAACGCCTCGACGGATTTTGGATTGGCTCCAACGACCTCAGCCAGCTGACCTTGGGGTCGACCGCGATTCTGCTTTGGTGGCCCCGCTGTTTGATGAATCCCATCCCAGGGTTATGGCCTTGGTTCAGATGGCGATCCGATCAGCCTTAACCCAGATTCACTGCTGGCCACCCGGCTTGCTGGGGCTGAGATCGAAACTGCCAGACCATCACGGCATGGCCCATGAACCGCACGGCGCTGAGCACCGCCAAGCCGATGCAGAGGGGGCAATGGGTGATCGACATGCAAAGCCCCGTAACGCTGCTGCCACCCTGACAGGCCATCGTGGGGGTTGAGGGCTGCTGAAATAAAACGCGGCGCCCAACTATCCGGAGATTCGCAGGTGCTGCGGCTAAGTGAGCTGAAATTGCCCCTCGATCACAGTGAGGCCGATTTGGTGCTTGCGGTGTGCCAAAGGCTGCGGCTCTCTCCCGCCCAGCTCAAGGGCCATCGGCTGGTGAAGCGCAGTGTGGATGCCCGCAAACGCCAAGCCATTGCCTTGGTTTACAGCCTCGATCTGGACCTGACCCTGGACGCCAAGGCCGAGGCCAAGTTGCTGGCCCGCTTTGGGGGGGATCCCCACCTCAAGCGCAGCCCCGATACCCAATACCGCTTTGTGGCCGCGGTGCCACCGGGGGGGACAGGCCAACCCCGCCCCACCCAAACCAGACCCGTTGTCATAGGCGCGGGGCCCTGCGGCTATTTCGCCGCCCTGGTGCTAGCCCAAATGGGCTTCAGGCCGCTGCTCCTCGAGCGGGGAAAAGCCGTGAAGGAACGCAGTGCCGACACCTTTGGCTTCTGGAAAGGCAGGGCGCCCTTGAACCCCGAATCCAATGCCCAATTTGGCGAGGGCGGGGCCGGCACGTTCTCGGATGGAAAGCTCTACAGCCAGGTGAGCGAGTCGAAGGCCTACGTGCGCAAAGTGCTCGAGGAGTTGGTGGCAGCCGGTGCCAATTCCGACATCCTCACCTTGCATCGCCCCCACATCGGCACGTTCAAGTTGGCCACCGTGGTTCGGGGGCTGCGGCGGCGCATCGAAGAGCTGGGTGGCGAGGTGCGCTTTGAAGCTCGGGTTGATCGCCTGGAGCGTTGCCCCAAAACCAACGCCGTGCAGGGTCTGGTACTGGCGGGGGGGGAGCGGATTGAAGCTGAGCAGGTGGTGCTCGCCGTGGGCCATAGCGCCCGGGATAGCTTCGCGATGCTGCGTGAGGTGGGGGTGATCCTGGAGCCCAAGGCCTTCGCCGTGGGGCTGCGCATCGAGCATCCCCAGCCGTTGATTGATCGGGCCCGATGGGGTCCCGCGGCGGGACACCCCAAACTTGGGGCCGCCGAATACAAACTTGTGCACCACTGCAGCGGTCAAGGGGCTGCTGGGCGAAGCGTGTATAGCTTCTGCATGTGCCCTGGCGGCCTGGTGGTTGGGGCCACCTCTGAGTTGGGGCGGGTGGTCACCAACGGCATGAGCCAGCACTCGCGTAACGAACGCAATGCCAATAGTGGATTGGTGGTGACCGTGGGAGTGGCAGACCTGCTCCCCTATGGCGATGGGCCCGCAGATCCCCTAGCAGGTGTGGCCTTTCAGCGCCACTGGGAGCAACAGGCTTTTGATGCCGGCGGCGGTACCTATCGGGCGCCGGGTCAGTGGGTGGGTGATTTCCTTGCCGGCCGGCCCAGCGAGAGCCGCAGCACGGGCGAGCCTGGCTTGGTTGTGGCCCCTTCCTATCTGCCAGGGGTGCACTACGGAAGCCTGGAAAGTTGCCTGCCGTCCTTTGTGATCGCAGCGATCCGGGAAGCTCTACCGGAGTTCGCCAAGCGGCTCCCGGGCTTTGCCATGGATGGGGCTCTGCTTACCGGAGTTGAGACCCGAACCTCCTCGCCCGTGCGCATCCCCCGAGACAGCACAACCCTGGAGTGTCTCAACACCCCAGGGTTGTATCCAGCTGGAGAAGGGGCCGGCTATGCCGGAGGCATCCTTTCCGCTGCGATTGATGGAATCAAGGTGGCGGAACAATTGGCGTTGGCCCGCCTCCAGAGCTCGATCAAGGCTTGATCATTCTTCGTCGTCTTCCGTGCCGATGGGAACCAGGCGGATTTGCTTGCGACCCAGTTTGATTTCGAACTCATCGCCGGGCTTGAGTTCGAGCATGCCCGTATAGGCCTTGCCAACCATCAGGTTGCCGTTGAACTGGATTTTGGTGCTGAAGCTGAGCTTGCGGCCACCCTTGCCCGTTTGGGACGCTCCACCGAAATCAACCCCCTTGGCGCCAAGAAGGGCTTCGTAGAACGCGGTGAAGTTGAGCCGCTCAGTTCCATCCTTCTTGCTGGAGACGTATCCGCAGGCGCGAACAAGGTCGGACTTGCTGATGTCGCCAAGCTCTTTGACTTTGGCCAGTAAATCAGCTCCCGTAAGCATGGAAAATAATTATGCAACTCTTGCATCGTTACACATTGAGGTGTCGACATGCAAGCGGGCTGGATCATGGTTAGGGGAGGTTGTGGCCTTTTGCTCCACTGCGCAGGCATTGGGCAGTGCTTGCGCATCCAATTGGCGGCAAGTTTGACTGGGGTTTCTGTCCATTGCGATTGAGATCTATCGGGGGTGGAAAGCGGTTCTGCGGTAAGGCCTTTTTGCAATCAACCCCTCTGTCCAAAGGTCAGGATTTAACGCTTTTGCAACATTGCAGAATTCTGCAATGAGAGCTCTCTCCCCTGCTGGCTTCAAAAGGCGCCTTCCTCAATCAATCCTTTTTAAGCTTGCGAGACAATGCCGCTCCATTGCACGGCTTTGACCTGATCTCGCCGCCAGGAATGGAACAGCAAGGGCTCCGATGCCGTGCAGAGGGGGCACACTGCAATTTGGGCACTTGGAATTCCCAGATTCTCGAGTTGGCGGCGGGTTGCCAGGCGGATGTCCAGGCGATCGTGGCCTGGTTTGGAATCGGCAGCCAGGCCACCACAGGCTTCAAGGGCCTGGATTGCCTCCCCTGAAAATCGAGCTTTAGGGCTGGCTTCTTTTGGGGTGAGGGCGTTAGGGGTGAGGGCTGCAGCTATCTGCTCACTGACGGACCGTTCCACTTGATAGGCCTGGCCACCGATGGCGGGCCCTAGGGCGACAAGCAAATCGGCCCGCCTGGATCCGGCGTTCTCGAGCAACCCCATGGCCCGCTCCAAAATCAGCCCTGCCACCCCCCGCCATCCGGCATGGCAGGCGGCAACTCGCCCGGACTGGGGATCTGCAATCAGCACTGGGGTGCAATCAGCACCGCAGACCCAAAGACTTTGGCCGCCTTCATCGCTAACCAGGCCATCGGCTTCAGGCCAGGGGTCGCCAAGGGCCTGATGGGCCCCTAAAACGAGATTGCCATGGACCTGCTTGGGGCGGTGGACACTCACCCCCGCACTTAGATAGCCGGCCAGCACCTCAGGCCCGCGGCCATTCCATTGCCGCGTGAAAAACCCATGTTCAAAGTCCGCCATGAGGTCGGCTTGGAGGTAATAGCCCCCGTAACAGCCAATCCAGGTCCATCCCGGCAGGCTGTTGAAGCCCGCGTCAGGTCGGTCAAAGGGGGGGGCTAGGGCTTCAGCCACACTTCAGAGATAGACAAGAACTAGGCATCGGGGAGGTCGCGCAACAACCAAAACCCCTCAAAGCGGGGCTCCTCTTCGCTGGCCTGAACCGCCAGGAACTGCAGGCCGCCGGCCCGCTCCCGGGCCCTGCGAAAGGTGTCTGCTGCGGTGGCTGCTTCCGATCCCGGCAGGTTGGTGAGCAACCAGCGATCGTCCAGGCCAGCTTCGAGCACGAGCTGCTGATCGGCGATGTCGAGGCGCACAGGCTCAAGACCGGCAATCCACCCGGCCATCGCCAGGGACCGGCTCGAGCTAAAGAGGCGAATGCCAGGCACGGTCGCTTCCGGATCGAGCCCTTCCGGCAGGGGCACCAATCCGCAAAAGCCCATCTCCCAGTCGTTGGCCTCGGCCAGGGCAGCCAGGGGAAGGGTGGCCCAGGCCCAGCTCTCACCCCTGGCTGCTTCCGGTAAGGGAACAGCCACGGGACGAATGGCAACCGGAGGCGGTGCCAGCGGCCCTTGCATGTAGCCCTCCTCCAAGGGGTACACCTCCCTCTCTCGCTCCTGAAGCCAGCTCACCAGGGCGTAGCAGCGGCGGCTGGCCACGAGCTCGAGCCCCAAGCCTTCGGCGGCTCGTTGCACCATGGTCCGCATGGACCCCCGCCAGCAGCGCAAGCGCCGGGGCGGGCCAAAGCCCTCTTCGGCAGCAGCCCCTAGGGCCTGCTGAAGGGCCTCCTTGAGCCAGATCGAATTCACGCTCGAAGCGGGGCAAGGCAAAACCCAGCGGAAGCTTTTGGTATTTCCGTTTTGGGCAGTGCCGTTTGTTTGGGGTTCGGACTTGCCCGTTACTGGCGTGGAACAAATCAGCAGTTCCCAGCGCTTTTTGCCATCGCTCTCCAAGATGGGCCTGGAGTAATAATCCAGCTCCCAATCGGGAGCAAAGGCCTCATTCATCCGGCGGCCTGTTCCTGCTGACGCAGCACCGAGCGAGCCCGGTTGGCCCGGTCGGTGGCCTCGGCCATAACCTTCTCTTTGTCGATCAACAACTCCCCGGCCTGGCCCTCCAGCAGGGCCGTGTTGAGGGCGATCCGCCCCCGGCCCGGGTCCATGTCGGTGATCAGGGCCTTGACCCGATCCCCCTGGGTGAACACCTCCCTGATGTCCCGGAGTTGCCCGCCCGTGATGGAGGACTGGTGGAGTAGGCCGCTGATGCCCCCTAGGTCCACAAAGAAGCCATAGGGCTTCACGGCAACGATCTGGCCTTCCACCAGTTGGCCCACTTCCAATTCGGCAAATTTGGCGGCCGTGGCCGCTTTCTTCTCCGAGAGCACCAATTTGAGGGTTTCGGCGTTCACCTCCAAGAAGGTGACGCCAAGGGTTTTGCCCACCAGGGCTTCGTGGTTTTCGCCCTCCTGCAACTGGGAACGGGGAATAAAGCCCCGCAGCCCTTCGAGATCGCAGGTCACACCACCGCGGTTGAAGCCCGTCACTTTCACCTGAACAACCTTGCCGTCCTTCTCCATGGCCCGAACCCGCTCCCAGCTCTGGCGGAGCGCCAAGGCCCGGGCGCTGATGGTGACCATCCCGTCGGCGTTTTGCTCGCGGGTGACCAGCACTTCCACCTGGAGGCCCTTGGGGAAGCGCTCTTTGAGGTTGGTGATGGCCCCGAGTCCGCATTCCTTCTTGGGCATGAATCCGGGGGCTTTGCCGCCGATATCCACGTAAACGCCATCGCTTTCGAGGGCGATCACAACCCCGGTGACCACCTCACCGGTGGTGCCGACGAAATCCTGTTCGTCGAGGGCCGCCAGGAAGGCATCGGCGTCGAAGTCGAAGTCGTCGACGCTGCGAGCTACTACAGGCGTCGCCGCAGCAGGCGTGGCAGAACCGGCCGTGGCTGCAGTTGCTTTGGGGGTGGCTTGGCCTCGGCCCTGGCGACCGGAATCGGGACCCAGCAAATCGGCCATGGTGAGACCCTCGAGGCCCCCCATGTCGAAGAGTTCGTCGTCGCTCCGCTTGGGGCTGCTGGCAGGCACCGGACGACCGGTGGCGGCAGCAACAGGAGCGGGGGGCTGCAGGGCCGCGGTGGGCTCAGGTGCGGCCGGCAGGGGCTCATCTTTTTTGATCATCAGCACCTGGGGCGGCTTCCGCGGTGCCGTAGCCGGAAGCGGACGCGGCGCGCCTGGGGGAACGGGCCGAGCTGAGGGGGCAGGCTGCTGGTTGCCGGTTCCGGCCATTTCCACATCGCTCTGGGAGCCCCACACTGTAGGGATCTGTTCTGAAGGTCATGGCGCGACAGCATCGCCTCGACGAGATGCCTTGGCCCAAGGTGGAACAGGCCGCGTCCCAAGGGGGAAGCACTGTGGTGTGGCCCTTTGGGGCGGTGGAGCAACACGGTCCCCATTTGCCGCTGGGCACCGATGGATTGTTTGCCGACCGGCTGGTGGATGCGGTGCTCGAGCTTCTGCCCCAGGCGCTGCCGATCTGGCGTCTACCTTTGCAAAATCTCGGCTTTTCACCCGAGCACCACGGTTTTGCCGGCACCCTCACCCTGGCGCCGGACCAGCTGATCTCCCAGGTTGTGGCCGTTGGTCAGCAGTTGGCTGGCGCCGGATTCCAGCGACTCGTTTTGTTCAACGGCCATGGCGGCCAAATCGCCTTGCTCCAAACCGCTGCCCGGCACTTGCGCAGCACCGTTCCCAGCTTGGCCGTGTTGCCCTGTTTCCTCTGGAGCGGCCCGGAAGGGCTCAGCGCCCTGATCCCTGAGCCGGAGCGCAGCCAAGGGCTCCATGCAGCCCTGGCGGAAACGAGCTTGATGTTGCATTTGGCCCCCGAACTGGTGGGTCCCCAGCGCCCATGCGATGGCCACCAGGGCGGCCACCCCCCCGAGGGCTGGAGCCTGGAAGGGGCAGCCCCCACCGCCTGGTTAACCCGCGATCTGAGCAGCACCGGGGTTATTGGTGACAGTGCTGGGGCGAGTGCAGCCCTGGGGGCCCAACTCTGGGACTGTTTGCTGGAGGGGTGGTGCCAGCGCTTTCAATCCCTTCTCGCCAGTGACTGGCCACGGGCGGACCGATCAGGGCCAGGCTGAGGGTGGTTACAGTCGAATGATCTGTTCACCTTGCGCGGACGTCATGGCGACCCTTACCTCTACTGCTGTTTCCCCCACTGATTCGATGGCTGGGGATGCGCTTCCCGACTTCAGTACCGAAACCTACAAAGATGCCTATAGCCGTATCAACGCCATCGTGATTGAAGGCGAGCAGGAAGCCCACGACAATTACATCTCGATTGGCACCCTGCTTCCCGACCAAGCAGACGAGCTCACCCGCCTGGCTCGGATGGAGCTCAAGCACATGAAAGGCTTTACGGCCTGCGCCAACAATCTCGGCGTGACCGCAGATATGGGCTTTGCCAAGGAGTTTTTCTCCCCCCTGCACGGCAACTTCCAGAGGGCCCTATCCGAAGGCAAGGTGGTGACCTGCCTGCTGATCCAGGCGCTCTTGATTGAGGCGTTTGCCATCGCCGCATACCACATCTATATCCCGGTGGCCGATCCCTTCGCCCGCAAGATCACCGAGGGTGTGGTGAAGGATGAGTACACCCACCTCAACTACGGCCAGGAGTGGCTGAAGGCCAATCTGGAGACCAGCCGTGGGGAGCTGGAGCAGGCCAACCGCGACAACTTGCCCCTGGTACGCAAGATGCTTGACCAGGTGGCTGGAGATGCCGCCGTGTTGCACATGGACAAGGAAGACCTGATTGAAGACTTCTTGATCGCCTATCAGGAGGCGCTCACCGAGATCGGCTTTACCACCCGGGAAATCGCCAAAATGGCTGCGGCTGCTTTGGTTTGAGGGCTGTTTGGGCCCCTTTCACCACGGGACGATGTAGCGTCCGCGACATCGTTGGGGTGATCCCATGTTTGGCCTAATCGGTCACTCCACCAGTTTTGAGGAGGCCCGCAGTAAGGCCCTGACCCTGGGCTTCCCTGAGTACGCCGAAGGTGACCTAGACATGTGGTGCAGTGCACCGCCCGTGCTTGTCGAGCGCATTGCGCTCACAAGCCCCACGGGTCAAACGATTGAGGGGGCCTACATCGATTCCTGCTTCGTGCCCGAGATGTTGAGCCGTTTCAAAACGGCCAGGCGGAAGGTGCTCAACGCCATGGAGCTGGCTCAAAAATCGGGCATTGATATCACGGCCTTGGGTGGGTTTACCTCGATCATTTTTGAAAATTTCAACCTTCTCAAGGAGCAGCAAATCCGCGCCACCACCTTGGATTGGCAGCGGTTCACCACGGGCAACACCCACACGGCTTGGGTGATTTGCAGACAGGTTGAAACCAACGCTCCTGCCCTTGGGATCGACCTGAGCCAGGCCACCGTGGCCGTCGTTGGCGCCACCGGTGACATCGGCAGTGCGGTCTGCCGCTGGTTAAGCCAGCGCACGGGGGTGAAGGAGCTCCTGCTGGTGGCCAGGCAGCAGCAACCGCTGGTTGACCTGCAATCCGAACTTGGCGGCGGACAGATCCTGAGCCTTGATGAAGCCCTGCCCCAGGCCGACGTGGTGGTTTGGGTGGCCAGCATGCCCCAAACCCTCACGATCGATGCGGCGAACCTGCGCTCCCCCTGTTTGATGATTGATGGGGGGTATCCCAAGAACCTCAACAGCAAGGCCAGCGGTGAAGGCATCCATGTGTTGAAGGGTGGGATCGTCGAATTTGGCAGCGATATCGGCTGGCAAATGATGGAATTGGCTGAAATGGAGAAACCCCAGCGCCAGATGTTTGCTTGCTTTGCTGAAGCAATCCTGTTGGAATTTGAAGGCATCCACACGAACTTCAGCTGGGGACGCAACAACATCAGCCTCGACAAGATGGAACTGATTGGTTCGGCCTCGCTTCGGCATGGATTCCAGGCCCTAGGCCTGGCAGCTGCCATGGCTTCGGCCTAAGCCCGGTTTCCTTCCCCACCCCCTGCCAGTCGATCGCCATGGCCCGTCGCGCCCTGCTCGAGTTTGAAAAGCCGATTGTTGAGCTTGAGGAGCAGATCGAGCAGATCCGCCAGCTTGCGCGCGATTCCGAGGTGGATGTGAGCCAGCAGCTGCTCCAGCTGGAAACCCTGGCCACCCGCAGGCGCACAGAAATTTTTGAATCGCTGAGCCCGTCCCAAAAAATTCAGGTGGCACGCCATCCCCAGCGTCCGAGCACCCTGGACTTCATCCAGGTGATCAGTGATGAATGGGTGGAGCTCCACGGCGACCGTCGCGGCAGCGATGACCAGGCCCTGGTGGGGGGGGTTGGCCGCATCGGTGACCAGGGGGTGGTGCTGCTGGGCCACCAAAAGGGTCGCGATACCAAGGAAAATGTGGCCCGCAATTTCGGCATGGCATCTCCAGGGGGCTACCGAAAGGCCATGCGGCTGATGGATCACGCCGATCGGTTCGGCCTGCCGATCCTGAGCTTTATCGACACTCCTGGGGCCTATGCCGGTGTGCTGGCGGAAGAGCAGGGCCAAGGCGAAGCGATCGCTTTCAACCTGCGCGAGATGTTCCGCCTGCGGGTACCCGTGCTGGCCACGGTGATCGGCGAAGGCGGTTCCGGGGGCGCCCTAGGGATTGGCGTTGCCGACCGTCTCTTGATGTTTGAACACAGCGTGTACACCGTGGCCAGTCCGGAGGCCTGTGCCTCAATCCTGTGGCGGGATGCGGGCAAGGCTCCTGTTGCCGCCGAGGCCCTCAAGATCACCGGCCCCGATCTGCTCAAGCTGGGTATCGTTGACCAGGTGTTGCCCGAACCCTCCGGCGGGAATCACTGGGCGCCCCTGCAGGCCGCCGAAACCCTCAAAGCAGCCCTGCTTGAGCACCTGGGCGACCTCCAACAATTGGGCGAAGCAGACCTGCTGGAGCAGCGCTACGCCAAGTTCCGGCGCATGGGCCGCTTCCTGGAGAGCGGCACCTCCGATCTATCAGCCAGCGCCTAGGGTCTCCTCGATTTCAGCTCTGAAGCCTTGGCTGCTGTTTTGATTACTGGCGCCTCCCGGGGTATTGGGGCTGCTGCTGCCAAAGCCTTCGCCGCCGCTGGCTTCGACCTGCTGCTGCTCTCACGCCCGACTGCTGAGGGCAACCCCAGCGCTGAATTGGAAGCCCTGGCCGCCAGCCTCCGGCAAGGTGATAGGCGGGTGGAGATCGCAGGCATTGATCTGGCTGATTCCGCTGCCATTGCGCCGGGCCTTGCCGAGTTGCTGGGTCGGGGCCTAGTTCCGACGGTTGTGATCAATAACGCCGGTGCGGCCTATACCGGTGCCCTGGCCGATATGCCGCTGGACCAGTGGCAATGGCTGCTGCAGCTCAACGTGACTGCCGTGTTCCAGGTTTGCCAAGCGGTGCTGCCCCTGTTCCGGGCCGCAGGGGAAGGGCTGATCATCAACGTGAGTAGCCATGCCGCCCACAAGACTTTCCCCGACTGGGGGGCCTACGCCACAACCAAGGCGGCCAAGGTTTGCTTCAGCCGCCATTTGGCCACCGAAGAACGGGCCCATGGGATTCGGGTCTCGACCCTCACCCTGGGTGCGGTAAATACACCTCTGTGGGATACCGAAACGGTCCACAGTGACTTCGACCGGCATGCCATGCTTGAGGTGGGTCAAGTGGCTGATGCCCTGCTGGTTTTGGCCCAACAGCCCGCCAACCAGGTGGTCGAAGACCTCACCCTCATGCCGGCCGCCGGTGCTCTCTGAGCTTTCCCATGACCTCGACCCTGCCTTCCAGCCTTCCCTCCCGCGCCACCGCGCCTGACGCTGGCCCTTCTCCGGTGAGCTTGCGAATCCGCGAACGGCTGGATGCCGCTGGGGTTGCCTATCTGGCTAACGACAACATTTCCGACCACCTCGCCCCAGGCGAGATGGAACAGCTGGAGATCGAAGTGGCCGGCAAGGTGCGTGAGCTGCTGCGCAGCCTGGTGATCGATATCGACAACGACCACAACACCGAGGAAACCGCCGAGCGGGTCGCTCGGATGTATCTGCATGAAGTGTTCAAGGGTCGTTATCACCAACAACCCAAGATTGCCAGCTTCCCGAACGTCAAAAAGCTGGATGAGATCTACACGGTCGGCCCGATTACGGTCCGCTCAGCGTGCTCCCACCACCTGGTTCCAATTCTGGGCAACTGCTGGATTGGCATCAAGCCCGGTGATCGGGTGATTGGCCTGTCCAAGTTTTCGCGGGTGGCTGATTGGGTGTTCTCCCGTCCCCACATCCAGGAAGAGGCCGTGATGATCCTGGCCGATGAAATCGAGCGGCTTTGCGAGCCCCAGGGTCTGGCCATTCTGGTGAAAGCCCAGCATTACTGCATGAAGTGGCGTGGGGTTAAAGAACCCCAAACCACCATGGTGAATTCCGTAGTGCGGGGTGACTTCCGCCACGATCCGAGCTTGAAGGCGGAATTCTTCGAATTGGTGAAGCAGCAGGAAAGCCTCTATTAGCGGCTGGCCGGTTGAATCGGACCCACTGCAGGGGTGGCCTGCCTCTGGCTGCCTGTTGAAGTGGGCTGGGCCACCACCAGCATCACCTGGCTAGAAACATCGTTCGCTTTGATCAGGTAAGTGGATCCTGAGGCACCTTGGATCAGGATCCACTGCTTGGATCCGGGTTGAAGTTTGTACCAGTGGAAGGCGCTGGGCGGAAGTGAGGCGAGCACATCAGCCGAAAGGGTGGCCTGTAGCAATTGGCCTTCGCTGGCCTGGCCGGAAAGCACCATCTGCTGCAGCCCATTGATCTGCTGTTGGACCGTTCCTTCCAATTGGATATCGGTTGCGATTTGGGAGCGGAGGGCTTTGATCTGGGCCTGGGGATCCGGGCTCACCCCGGGCACGCAGGACAACAATCCATCCACCAGTTGGCAGCCCACCATGTCCTGGGCGCTGGCAGCAGGGATTGCACCAGTAGTGATTCCCAAAACCGTGATCCCTGTGGCCGTGAACCCGGTGGCAAGGGCAAGGGCAAGGGGTTGGAAACGACGCAGGATGGCCATCAAGTCGGGGCTCCGATCAGCTCACAAGACCCTGATCTTCGCTGCTTAGGCGAACGGATGCGACCAATTGCTCCACGAGCGCAAGATCTTTGTCGCCTGGAGCACGTTCAACACCACTGGATGCATCGAGGCCGTGGGGGCTCAGCTTTGCCAGCACAGCTCCCACCCGATCGGCGCGGATGCCTCCTGCTAGCCACCAGGGCAGGGGGCAGTGCCATCCTTCCAACCACTCGATCGGAATCCGGTGCCCCGTCCCCCCGAGTTGGTCGGGCACCCAGGCATCAAGTAACAGGGCATCCACTGTCCCCCCATAGGTGGCCGCCGCCGCCAGGTCGCCTGGGCCCCGAATCCTTAGGGCTTTCCAGATCCCGCAGCCGAGGCGCTGGCGGAGCTCATGGCAGCGCTCGGGACTCTCCCCGCCATGGAGTTGCACCACCTGGTGGCCCCAACGGGGATCCAGGTCCGCCAGCTCTCCATCGGTGGGGTCTGCGACCACCAGCACGCGGGCACAGGCGGGCGATGCGGAGATGGCCGCCTGGAATAACGGCTTGCGTTGCTCCGCCGGCACGAACCTGGGCGAGCCTTCCACCCCAATGACCCCAATGGCTTCCACGCCCATGGCAGCCACAGCGGCAGCCTGGTCGGCTTGGGTAAAGCCGCAAATTTTCAGCAGGGGTTGACTATCGGCCACCGGTCAGCAAGCGAAGGTGGGGCGAACCCTTTCTAGGATTGGCTTTGTCGTCTGGGCGAAGGCCCGGGCTTTTGGGGCAGATCACGCGTGAATGACGGCTGGCAAATCCTCAAGATTGGCGGGATCCCCCTCAAGGTCCATCCCAGCTGGTTCGTGATTTTGTTGCTGGCTACCAGTGCCTTTGCCCAGCACTACGGCCTCAATACCAAGATTGCAGTCCCTGTGGTCTGGCAGTGGGGCCTGGGTTTTCTCACGGCGCTGTTGTTGTTTATCTCCGTGCTCTTGCATGAGCTGGGCCATTCCTTTGTGGCCATGGCCCAGGGGGTCAAGGTGCGCAGCATCACCCTGTTTCTCTTGGGTGGCGTGGCCAGCGTTGAGCGGGAATGCAGTACGGCCATGGGAGCCTTGATGGTGGCGGCGGCTGGCCCGGCGGTGAGCTTGGTGCTCGGCTTTGCCTTGTTGGCCAATGTCCACACCGCCGCCCACACCGCACCGGTGCTAGGCGACATGGTGGCCCAGCTGGGCAGCCTGAACCTGGTGTTGGGATTGTTCAATTTGTTGCCAGGTCTCCCCCTCGATGGAGGCCTGATTGTCAAAGCGGTTGTCTGGCAGGTGAGTGGCAGCCAGCGCCGTGGCATTGAAGTTGCCAATGCATGTGGCCGTGTGCTGGCCCTCCTCGCCATGGGGCTGGGCACCCTCCTGTTGGTGCGCGGTGCCTGCCTCAGTGGCGCCTGGTTGATTCTTTTGGGCTGGTTTGGGCTTGGGGCCGCCCGCAACCAATACCAATTGCTCAGCCTGCAAACCATCCTCAAGGAGTTGCGGGTCCGGGAGGCCGCCGGCCGCCGCTTTCGGGTCCTTGATGCCAAAGATTCCCTGCGCCAACTCAGTCAGTTGCGCATCGGCGAGGCGAAGGAACTGAGTCAGGGTGACTGGCTTTTGGTCTGCGACCAGGGCCGTTGGAAGGGGGTCATTGACGATGAACCCCTGCAACAACTGCCCGTCCAGCGTTGGGACACCGATCGCATCGGCGACCATCTCAAGCCCCTGTCCAGCTTGGCTTCGATTTCTGAGAACGCGCCCCTTTGGCAGGCCGTGCAGCAACTCGAAGAGACCAAAGCGGAACGGCTCTTGGTGCTCAGTCCCGCCGGTCTGCCCTGCGGCACCCTGGAGCGGCCCGAGCTCGGAGCCGTGGTTTTGGCCAAGTTGGGCTTGAAACTGCCATCGCCCTTGATGGAGATGGCCAGGCGCCAGAACACCTATCCCCTTGGCCTGGGCTTGCCCCAGGTGGTGCGCACCATGGTGGCCACTGGCGACGTTGGCGGGATCGAAGCCAGCTGATGGTCGGGGATTCGGCCGGCAATCTGTGCCAGTTCGTGGGCCTCGAGAACACGAGGCCTCGCCCCATTTGGGGCCCCCCGCAAGGCTTCAGGCAGCGCTTGCCCAGCAGCGTTAAGGAGGCACTGCTCCAATTGGTCTGGGCCCACTGGCAGCTCAGGCAGGGGCGGCGGTTCCTGGCCAAAAACCTGCTGCCAAAGTGCCTTTGGTGGATCCAGCAGGATCGAGCCGTGCTGCAACAGCTGGCCCCGCCGCCAGAGTTGGGCACTGCCGATCCGCTTGCTTCCTCCCGCATGCACCAAGTCAGCGGCTGTGCTGAGGGCAAAGCAGTTGCTCCCCTGCAGGTTGGCCGCTTGATCACCAAAGACCAGCGGTAGGCCAAGGGTTTCAAAGGCCAGCTGCAGCCAAACGCAGCTGAGCCTGTAGGCCTCCCGCCGCGATGGAGGGGGGCTGGGCCAGACCAGGGCGTAGGTGAGGCTTCCGGCATGCAAAACGGCGCGCCCCCCACTGGGCCGCCGCACGAGATCGATCACCCCCTTGTTCACCAACTCGGGCCAGTGGGGTTCGAGTTGGCGCTGGTGAAATCCCAGCGACAGGGTCGGGCGCTGCCAGCGGTAGAGGCGAAAGGCCGGCCGGCCCTGGTCGAGTAGCCAGCTATCGATGGCCATCTGCCAAGCCCCATCGAGCGCGGTGGTGGCCACCCAGAGCGGCCCCTGGGTGGGAGATGCTGTGGTCTCAGCCATGGCCCCAGATTGCCTTGATGACGTGGAGCTTGCTGTCACTTGTGCCCCTGGGGCTTCTGACGGGCTTGCTTTCCGGGATCTTGGGCATCGGCGGCGGACTGGTCTTTTCCCCCTTGCTGCTTCTGGTGGGCCTGGACCCCCACCATGCCCTGGCCACCAGCACCTTGGCGATTGTGCCTACGGGGCTCGGGGGCACCCTTGCCCACCTGCAGTCCCGCTCGATCCCCTGGCGGGCAGGGTTGGCCATTGCCTCAGGAGCTGGGTTTGGGGCCCTCGTTTTCAGCCATTTGGGCTTCGGTTTTGCTGGCTGGCAATTGCTCAGCCTTCAAGCCGTGATGTATGGGGCTCTGGCGATCACGATTCGCCCCAAGCCGGTTGAGGCCCATGAGCCCAGCCCCGCTTTGCCCTTGGCCGGCCTGGTGGGGGTGGGATCGGCGGCCGGCATGCTCGGCGGATTACTTGGAGTTGGGGGTGGGTTGGTCATGGTCCCCTTGATGGTGCGAGTTCTGGGGTTGCCGGTGCGCCTCGCCATCCGGCTGAGCATGCTCGGTGTGCTATCCGCAGCCGCAGCCGCCACCGTCACGTTTTTGCAGGATGGCCGGGCCCTGCTACCGATGGGGCTCACCCTGGGATGCAGTGCTGCCTTGGCAGCCCATTGGTCGGCCTCCCGCTTGAATCGTGTTC
>Ga0208864_1000118_pt1 | contig 24923 bp, 22 predicted proteins | sample CryBogmetaGMA05M_FD_184542 | JGI IMG/M metagenome (GOLD analysis project Ga0208864, IMG submission 184542) | Freshwater microbial communities from Crystal Bog, Wisconsin, USA - MA0.5M (SPAdes) | ecosystem: Environmental > Aquatic > Freshwater > Lake | place: Crystal Bog, Wisconsin, USA...
CCCTTACCGCGCCTCGATGTGGTGAAGCAGGAGGTAAGCCGCCAGCTGGGCGATGGCCACAGGATCACCCTGTTGCCCACCCCCACCCCCCGCTGGCCTGGGGGCCTGATGGCCTTTGAAGAGAGCACGGGCCTGTTGATGAGCGGCAAGTTTTTCTCCGCCCACCTCTGCAGTGAAACCTTCGCCGAAGCCAATCGCAGCAGCACCGAAGAAGACCGCCGCTACTTCTACGACTGCCTGATGGCCCCGATGGCACGGCAGGTGGAAACGGTGGTGGAGCGGCTCGAGGAGCTCGACATCCGCACCATCGCACCGGGCCATGGTCCGGCCATCGCCGACAGCTGGCGCAGCCTGCTCAACGACTACCGCCGCTGGGGTGAAGGCCAGCAGCGCTCCAAACTCTCGGTGGCGTTGTTGTTTGCCAGCGCCTACGGGAACACCGCCGCCATTGCCGATGGCCTGGCCCAGGGGGTTTCGCGCACGGGCGTGCGGGTGGAGAGCATCAACTGCGAATTCAGCGGCGCCGAGCAACTGCTCAACGCCATTCGCAGCTGCGATGCGATCTTGATTGGATCGCCAACCCTGGGGGGCCATGCCCCCACACCGATCGTTTCAGCCCTGGGCACCCTGCTGGCTGAAGGGGATCGCACCAAGCCAGTGGGCGTGTTTGGCAGCTTTGGCTGGAGCGGTGAAGCCCTCGACCTGCTCGAGAGCAAATTGCGCGATGGCGGCTTCCGCTTTGCGTTTGAGCCCATCAAGGTGAAGTTCAGCCCGGATGCCACCACCCTCAAAACCATTGAGGAAACCGGCACTTCCCTGGGCCGGAGCCTGCTGGCAGAGCAACGCAAACAACAGCGCCGCAGCGCCGGTGGCGGCCTAAGCGAAAGCCGCAGCAACCCCGCCATTCAGGCCCTGGGCCGTGTCTTGGGCTCCCTCTGCGTGCTCACCACCTGCAAAGGCGAGCCTGAATCCCGCCTCAGTGGCGCCATGGTGGCCAGCTGGGTCAGCCAGGCCAGCTTTGCCCCACCCGGCCTCACCGTGGCGGTGGCCAAAGACCGGGCCGTGGAAGCGCTGCTGCACATCGGCGATGGCTTTGCCCTCAACGTGCTGGCGGCAGGTCGGGAAACCGGGGCCATGAAGCAATTCCTCCAACCCTTTGCCCCTGGGGCCGATCGCTTTGCTGGCCTGGAGCTGGAGTCGACCCCGACGGGGCAACCCATCCTTCCCGAGGGCCTGGCCTGGCTGGAGTGCACCGTGAAGCAGCGCATGGAGTGCGGCGACCACTGGCTGATCTATGCCCAGGTGGATGCCGGCGGGGTACTGGATGCCAGCGGCGCCACCGCCGTGCACCAGCGCCGCAGCGGCGCCACCTACTAACTCATACTCAGTCCGACTTAGCCTATAGTTTCCGAATCGATTGCCCCTGTCATGGACCTCTCCAAGCCCAACACCGCCGCCAACCTCGAAGCCGCGTTTGGCGGGGAAAGCATGGCCAACCGCAAATATCTGTTTTTTGCTGCCGTCGCCCAACAGCTCGGCAACAAGGACCTCGCCCGCCTGTTCAAAGACACGGCCAACCAGGAAACGGAACACGCCTTTGCCCACTTCCGCCTAATGCACCCCGAGTTGGTGATCGACGATCCCGAGGCGCTCTCTGAGGCAGAGAAAGCCGCCGTCTTGAGCCGCTGTTTGGAGCTGGCGATCGAGGGCGAGACCTACGAATACACAACGATGTATCCGGACTTTGCCGCCCAGGCCGAGCGCGATCGTGACGCCGCTGCCAGCGCCGAATTCCAAGAGCAAATCTCCGAATCCAAGGCCCACGCAGGAATTTTCCGCAAGGCCGCCAGCAACTTCGGCTTTCTTGTACCCATTGAGCACCACCACGCCGATCGCTACGGCGTCGCCCTCGAGGCCCTCCAAGGCAAAGGCAGTGCGGGCGATGCCGCCACAGCCACCCCGGGGCTCTGGATTTGCAAGGTTTGCTCGATGATTTACGACCCCACCAAGGGGGATCCGGATTCAGGAATTGCCGCCGGCACTGCCTTTGAATCCATTCCGGATTCCTGGATTTGTCCGATTTGCCAAACCCGCAAGGCCAACTTCATTCCCTATTGCCCGCCAGCCCTGCTGGCCGCCTAAGCGGCGCCAAGGCCTAGGCCGCTTGCGGTGGGGGGGTGGGCTGGCCGCCGGCGTGGAAAGGCAGAACCAGGGTGGCCCAATGGTCCGGGCGCTGGGGCTTGACCCGGCGCGATCGGCGGACACCGAAGGGCACCCGCACCACATTGGTCCCTTCGACACGAACGGTGCCATCTACGCGCATGGCGGGACTGGTCTTGGAGGACTGGCCAGAACCCTTGGTGCCAGAGCCGTCGTTAGTGCCGTTCATGATCCCCAAACGATGAAAGGCGAAACTGCTGGAATGGTGCCAAAAGCAAAAGCTCCTGAACGGCCGTTAAAGCAATTTGAGTTGAAAAGCAAGGTCCAAAGCAAAATGCTGGACTTTACCTATTTCAATCTAACTCTATTCTGCGCCATAAACTGCCTAACTGGCAGTCTGCACAAAGGTTTGTAGGGCCAGTTCCTCAACTGAGGGGCAAGTGCACACCAAGTTGCGATCGCCATAAGCATTATCAATGCGGGCAACTGCAGGCCAAAACTTGTTGCTTCTCTGGCCGTCACCGGCAGGGAATGCTGCCTGACTGCGGCTATAGGGCCGATCCCAACCATCAGCTGTCACCGCAGCGAGGGTGTGGGGAGCTCGCTTCAGCGGGTTGTTGACGGGATCCAGCTCCCCAGCCTCGATCCCAGCCGCCTCAGCCCGAATCGCCACCATCGCTGCACAAAAGCGATCGATCTCCGCGAGCGACTCACTTTCCGTAGGCTCCACCATCACCGTGCCGGCCACAGGCCAACTGACGGTGGGGGCATGGAAGCCAAAATCCATCAGCCGTTTGGCCAGGTCGTCGACCTCCAGGCCAATGCTGCGCTTGAGGGGCCGCAAATCGAGGATGCATTCGTGGGCGACCCAACCATTGGCTCCCCAGAAAAGAACTGGGAAGTGGGGATCCAGGCGCTTGGCAATCACATTGGCCGCCAGCAACGCCACCTGGCTGGCCCTGCGCAAGCCAATCCCCCCCATCATGCGGATGTACATCCAACTGATCGGCAGAATGCTGGCGCTGCCCAAGGGGGCTGCAGACACCTGACCCGCCCCATCGGCGAGGGAATCACCAACCGATCCAGGCAGAAAGGGCACTAGGTGCTCAGCCACAGCAATTGGTCCGACCCCTGGCCCACCCCCCCCATGGGGGATGCAGAAGGTCTTGTGCAAGTTGAGATGGCAGACATCGGCCCCATAGAGGCCGGGCTTGCAAAGCCCCACCTGGGCGTTGAGGTTGGCGCCATCGAGATAAACCTGGCCTCCGTGGGCATGCACCAAATCGCAGATCTGGCCCAAATCAGCCTCAAAAACCCCATGGGTGGATGGATAGGTAATCATCAAGGCCGCCAGATCACTGGCATGGGCCTGAACCTTGGCTGCCAAATCCACCTCGTCAATGGCGTCGTCCTGGCAGGCAACCGGCACAACCTGCATGCCTGCCATCACCGCACTGGCGGGATTGGTGCCGTGGGCACTCACCGGAATGAGGCACACCCGGCGATGGCCCTCACCGCGGCTGCGGTGCCAGGCACGAATGGCCAAGAGCCCGGCGTATTCGCCCTGGGATCCGGCATTCGGCTGCAGCGAAACGGCCGCAAAACCCGTAATGGCGGCCAACCAGTCCTCCAGTTGGGCAGCAAGTATTTGGTAACCAACCGTCTGAGAGCACGGAGCCAAGGGATGCAACTGGCCAAAGGCGGGCCAACTCACCGGAGCCAGTTCCGCTGCCGCATTCAGCTTCATCGTGCAGCTGCCCAGGGGAATCATCCCGTGCACCAATGACAGATCTTTGCTGACGAGCCGCTGGATGTAACGGAGCAGTTCGGTTTCGCTGCGGTACTGGTGAAACACGCTCTGGCTCAACCAACCCGCCTGGCGCATCGGCACCCCAGCCCAGGCCTTCGCCGGGCTCACCTCAGCGCACACTGACCGGCAAACTGCTTGGGCCTGGGCCGCTTGGGCCCCATCTCCGGCGAGGGCCGCCAACAACTGATCAAGTTCCTCGATGGAACTCAATTCATCCAGGCTGATGCCCACGGCAGTCTCCGTTGCCCGCAGGTTGAAGCCTCCCACCAAGGCCTGCGCCACCAGGGCTTGAGGCTCTTGGGTGGGAATAGTGAGGGTATCCAAGCCAACCCCTGGCTCCACAGGCAGGTTCAACGCCGCCAACCCCGCCGCCAACCCCGCCCGCAGGACCACGAGGCGGCGGGCGATGGCCGCAAGACCCTCGGGCCCATGGTGAACGGCATAAAAGCCGGAAATCACCGCCAACAGCACCTGGGCTGTACAAATGTTGCTAGTGGCCTTGTCACGGCGGATGTGCTGCTCGCGGGTCTGCAGGGCCAAGCGGAGGGCGCTCCGACCTTCCGCATCGAGCGACTGACCCACCAGGCGGCCAGGAATTTGGCGCTTGAAGGCCTCGGTGGTGGCAAAGAACGCTGCGTGGGGGCCCCCAAAACCCATGGGCACCCCAAAGCGCTGGGCACTGCCCACCGCAATATCCGCTCCCAGCTCCCCCACCGGCTGGAGCAACACCTGGGCAAAAGGATCGATCGCCACAGCTGTGATCACCCCAGCCCCCCGTGCCGCAGCCAGAAGCAATGAGGGATCCCACAAACCACCCCCCGCTCCAGGCAGCTGCAACAACAGCCCAAACACGTCCTCAGCCAGGGTTGTGGCCGCAGTCCCGGAAGCCGCCAACTCCTGGGCATCGATCAAGTCCAGGGCAATCCCCAGGGGCTCGGCGCGGGTCTGGAGCACCGCCAGGGTTTGGGGAAAAACAGCTCGATCCACCAAAAAACGATGGGCCTGGGGCCGCTTACACACCGACCGGGCCAAGGCCATGGCCTCAGCGGCGGCGGTGGCCTCATCGAGCAGGGATGCATTGGCAATCGGCAGGCCAGTCAGCTCGCAGACCAGGGTTTGAAAATTGAGGAGAGCCTCCAGCCGGCCCTGGGCAATTTCCGCTTGATAGGGGGTGTAGGCCGTGTACCAGGCTGGGTTCTCGAACACATGGCGCTGGATCACCGCCGGGGTTGCCGTGCCGTAATAGCCCTGGCCTATCAGGCTGCGCACCACCTCGTTTTGGGCCGCAATCTGGGCTAATTCGGCCAGGGCCTGGGCTTCCCCGCAGGGCTCGGGCAAGCCAGCGAGCGCCTCCCCAGGGGAAAGCAAGATCTCAGCCGGCACAATTTGGCTGGCCAAATCCTCCAAGCTGGAAGCACCCACCTCGGCCAGCATCTGCAGCTGGTCATCAGCTGAGGGCCCTATGTGACGGCTTTCAAAGGTTGCGTGTGCGGGAGCTTCTTGCATCAAGCTCCTTCCACCTTGGCGCCGTAGCGCTCCGCATCCATCAGGCCGTCCAGCTCGGCTGGATCCCTGGGTTGAATCAACAACAACCAACCTTCCCCATAGGGATCGTTTTGCAGTTCTTCAGGACTCGCCAACACCGCCTCATTCCTGGCCTCCACAACCCCTGTGATCGGCGACAGCAGGTCTTCCACAGCTTTCACCGATTCCACACTGCCAAAGCTTTGGCCAGCAGTGAGCTGGGATCCAACCTCGGGCAACTCCACAAAAACGATGTCGCCGAGCTGATCAATGGCAAAGGCACTCAGCCCCAACCGCATCCGGCCCCCCTCAGGCCGCACGTATTCATGGCTATCGGCGTAGCGGCAGTCGCTCGGAAAATTGGACGCCATCGGCCAGCCACTGGGTGGCATCAGTTTGCCTGAAGTGCACCCATTTCGGCCAAGGCCACCAGCGCCCGCTCCAAGGCCAGCTCCCCATGGGCGTGGTGGGTGCCGCCCTGGGCATAGAGCACATAGGGCTCCCGCAGGGGGGCATCGGCCGAAAATTCACTGGTGCTGCCATCGATAAAGGTGCCCCCCGCCATCACCAATTCACTGGCATAGCCAGGCATTGGTGCCGGCACAGGATCGAGATAGGCCCCCACGGGAGATGCGGCTTGAAACGCCCGGCACACGGCCTTCAAGGGCTCGGGCTCCCCCAAGCGAATGGCCTGGATCACATCACTACGAACCGCACCGGCCTGGGGATGCACCGCAAAACCCAAATTGGCAAACACATCTGCCAGCAACTCGGCGCTGATCAAGGCTTCAGCCACCATCTGGGGCGCCAAAAACAGCCCCTGGAAGAGCAACCGGTGCAGATCAAAACCCGTACCCCCCTCAGAGCCAATGCCAGGGGCCGTGAGCCGGCAGCAGGCCATCTCCACCAAATCAGCCCGGCCCGCCACGTAACCGCCGGTTGGCGCAATGGTGCCGCCCAGGTTTTTGATCAGGGAGCCTGCGATCAGATCAGCACCCACCGCCGTGGGCTCCTGGTCCTGCACCAACTCCCCGTAGCAGTTGTCGACAAAACACACACACCCCGGCTGGATGGCTTTGACGAGCTCGCAGAGCTCCCCAATCTCATCCACCCCCAGGGAAGGACGCCAGCTGTAGCCACAGCTGCGCTGGATCAACACCATGCGGGTGGGCTGGGCCAGGGCCTCCTTGAGCGCAGGGCGATCCACAAGCCCATGGGCATCCAGGGGAAGCTCGGCATAGGCAACGCCAAAGTCGGCCAGCGACCCCTGGCCGCTGCCCCGAATGCCAATCACCTCTTCCAGGGTGTCGTAGGGGCGCCCGGTAATCGCCAACAACCGATCTCCGGGGCGCAGCACCCCAAACAAGGCCGAGGCAATGGCATGGGTGCCGCTCACAAATTGAAGCCGCACGGCGGCAGCCTCGGCCTGGAGCACCCGGGCAAAGACCCGATCCAAGACCTCGCGGCCTTGATCTCCGTGGCCATAGCCACTCACCGAGGCGAAGTGTTGGGTGCCCAACCGCTCCGTCGCAAAGGCGTCCAACACCCGCGATAGCCGATGGCGCACCTGGGCCGTATGGCCCGCAGCCAGGGGCTGAATCCGCTCTGTGGCAGCGGCCACCTGATCAGCCGCCCAAGCGGAAACGGTCATGGCGACACAGCCCAGCTGGCCCCATGCTGCCCTTCAGAAGGGGGCGGCCCAGGGCGACCTAGATTTTGCCGTTATTGAGTGCTTGCCCAAGGCATCGACCTTGGCTAACGCGCCACCGGAGAATGCCTTGGTTTTGAGCTCCAAAAGCCCTGCGTCCGACCTACAGGCCCAACTGTTGAGGGTCGATCGGCCCAACGCAGCCCAGGAGTCCCGCATGCGGGATGCCGTCCAGGAGCACAGAACCCCGCTTCCGCCCCGGCAGCGCAAGTTCAAATTCGGCACCACCACGTTCATGCTCGTGATGCATGTGGGCGCCGTGTTTGCCCTCTTGCCGCGCTTTTGGAGCTGGCAAGCGGTGGTGGCCCTGGCGGTTCTGTACTGGATCACGGTGTTGGGCGTCACCCTGGGGTTGCACCGTCTCGTCACCCACCGCAGCTTTGTCGCCCCCAAGTGGGTGGAGAGGATCTTGGTGCTGATGGGGGCCGTGGCCTGCCAAAGCGGACCCATCGAGTGGGTGGGGCTGCACCGCCATCACCACAAGTTTTCAGACCAAGCCAACGATCACCACGATGCTGGGCGGGGCCTGTGGTGGGCCCATAGCGGCTGGATGCTCCATGAAATCCCTGCCCTCCAACACGTGGACCGGCTGACCGGGGATCTCCAGAAAGATCCCCTCTATCGCTGGCTGGATCGTTGGTTCCTGCTGGTGCAGCTGCCCCTGGCCCTAGGGCTGTACTGGTACGGAGAAGCTGCTGGGGTCCATGGCGGTGGCCTGGGCCTAGTGCTCTGGGGCATCCCCTTGCGCCTGGTGATTGTGTATCACGTGACCTGGCTGGTGAATTCAGCCACCCACGCCTTTGGCTACCGCAATTTCGACTCCCCAGACCTCTCCCGCAATTGCTGGTGGGTGGGGCTCCTGGCCTTTGGGGAGGGCTGGCACAACAACCACCATGCCTTCCCCCATTCGGCTCGCCACGGCCTGCGCTGGTTCGAGTTCGACATCACCTGGCAGCACATCAAAGTGCTGCGGGCCCTGGGCTTGGCCAAAAAAATCAGGGTGGCCAGCTACAAAGCTGGGGCCTAGGGACTGGGGGTGCCTGGCCCCTCAATCCTGTTGAAGGGCTTGCCCAGCTCCTGGCGTATCGCCGCAGCCAAATCGTCGCTCCCGGTAGACCCACTGGCTTGGCCTAAAAGCCGGGCCTTCTGGCGCAGGAGGTCGAGAAACTGGTCAGCTTCCAATTCGCCCTCGCCTGCCGCGCCTAGGGCCGCCAGGGTGCGCCGGAGATCTGGCAATTCACTATCCAATTCAGCGCCGGAGTAATCCGCCTGACCCGCCATCACGTCGGCGAAACGCTCCCGCCGCTGGCGTTTCTCTGGCGGATAGGCAGCAAGGACCTGCTCCCTGCAGAGCCTCCATGGCCGACCAGCCGTGAAAACCATGGCCAGGGCGGCGCTCAAGCAACCAGCCTCCCCATCGGCAATCCGTAAATCAAACGCAGCCGGGGGGGGACGCATGCCGACAAACACCTCCATCAGCTCACCAGGTCCGAGCACGGGAGAACCTTCGTCTTGCACTGGCTGGGCTGAGGCCTCAAGGGCTGCAATCAACTCGGGCTGACTGGCTAGCCGCCTCCGCAACCCGTCACCCACTGAACCCGCCCGGACCTCAGCGGCCAACAACTGATTGATGCGCCCAAGGGCCAAAAACACCTCAGGTCCTGGCGCAGCAAGCTTGCCATTGCGCAACATCGAGAGCTGGGAGTTATGCACGCGGCCCAAATCAAGGGCCTCGGCCAAAGCTGGCAAAACCCGATGGCTCCAGCCATTGCGCTCATGCCACACCCTGATCAGGTGGGCGAACGCCACCCGACCCGATGCGATTTCATCCCGATAGCCCACCTGATCAGCATCCGTATTGCTACCATTCTATCGATCAATCAGGAGTCGGTCCGCTATGGCCGCTACAGCCCCCCTCCGCGCCAGGCCACCCTCGGAATCGCGCCCAGCCAATCCAACGAGAAAAGCCAGTGCTGCCACCAGCCGGCCCGCCTTCATCAACGGCGGCGAACGGGGCAAGCGCCGGGCCAAGTCCCTGCATGGCAACCCAAGCGGCGGCAGCCCGCTCCATCCAGGCCGCAAAAGCATCAATTGGGCAACCCTTGGCTTCATGGCCGCCATCCATGTGCTCGCCGTGGTGGCCCTGCTGCCCCAGTTCTGGAGCTGGCAAGCCGTCGCGACCTTCCTGGTGCTCTATTGGCTCACCGCCTGCCTCGGGGTCACCATTGGCTATCACCGGCTCCTGAGCCATCGATCCTTCCGCGTCCCCCATTGGCTGGAGCGGTTTTTCGCCACCTGTGGGGCGATCAGCTGCCAGCAAGGACCGATTGATTGGGTGGGCCTGCACCGCCATCACCACAAGTTCTCCGATACGGAAGTTGATCACCACACCAGCCTCAAGGGGCTGTGGTGGTCCCATATGGGCTGGATGTTTGAAGACATCCCCGCCATGAAGGCGGTTCCCCAGCTCACCGGCGACCTGGCCAAAGACCCCTACTACCGCTGGCTGAACAACAACTTCCTGCTGCTGCAAGTGCCCCTGGCGGCCCTGCTGTTCTGGATTGGAACGGTCACAGGAGCCGGCGGCTGGGCCCTGGTGCTCTGGGGCATCCCCCTGCGCCTGGTGCTCGTGTACCACTGCACCTGGCTGGTGAATTCAGCGACCCACTACTGGGGGGATGCGCCCCACGACAGCGGTGATAGCTCCCGCAATAACGCCTGGGTTGCAGCGCTCACCTTCGGCGAAGGCTGGCACAACAACCACCACGCCTTCCCCCATTCGGCTCGCCACGGCTTTGGCCGTCAGATCGACCTCACTTGGATGCACATCCGCCTGATGCATGCCCTGGGTCTTGCCACCCAGGTGCGACTCCCGGCTGCAGCCAATCCCAACGGTCGCCGTCGCCAAAGCCACGGCAACGCTGGCCGACCAAAGGCCGTGGCGTAAGGTTGCAGATCGGTTGTGAAATGGGTGCCCTGAATGGGCGCCCCGCCCATCCTTTTAGATCCCTTTCGACGTCGTCCCCCCCTTTAGTCATGGCGAAGCGCGTACCAGTCGTCCTCAACGAAGACGTTCTCAGCCTGGGCAAAGACGGCGACCTCGTCGATGTCGCCCCTGGCTACGCCCGTAACTTCCTGCTCCCCACAGGCAAGGCCCAAGCAGTCACAGCGTCCGTTCTGCGCCAAGTGGAAGCACGTCGCGCCAAGGAGGCCGAGCGCCAAGCTGCCCTCAAGCAAGAGGCAGAGGCCTTCCGCACCGCCCTTGACACCATTGGCCGCTTCACCGTGAAGAAGCAAACCGGTGGCGACGACGTGCTGTTCGGAACCGTGACCAACGGAGACGTGGCTGAAGCCATTGAAGCCGCCACGAAGAAAGAGGTGGATCGCCGCCACATCACCGTTCCAGAAATTCACCGCACAGGCTCTTACAAGGTTCAGGTCAAACTGCATCCAGAAGTGACCGCCGAAATCAACCTCGAAGTCACTAGCCACTAATTTCGCCAGCCACAAAAGCAGGACCTATTTTTAGGAAACCAATCCCCAGTGGCGTCACCCTGGCGAACCCTGCTCTAAAGGGGTTGTCCCAATCACCATGACCACCCGCAAGCCATGGTGAGCACAACCCGCGCCCAGGACGAGCCCTTCGAGGGCCCCTCCAACCAACGCTCCAACCAGCGGGGTCGTCGAGACGAAGCGTCTTTTGAGGCCCTACCCGATTCGGTTCCGCCCCAAAACCTGGAGGCCGAAGAGGCCGTACTCGGTGGAATCCTGCTCGACCCTGACGCCATCGGTCGGGTCGCGGACGTGCTGCAGCCTGACGCTTTTTACCTCGGAGCCCACCGGGAGATCTATCGCACCGCCTTGATGCTGCACAGCCAGGGCAAGCCGACCGATCTCACCGCTATGTGCGCCTGGCTGGCCGATACCGGTCAACTGGAGAAGGTGGGCGGTAGCAGCAGGCTGATGGAGTTGGTCGAACGCACCCTGTCGACCGCAGCCATCGACCAGGTGGCACGGCTGGTGATGGACAAGTACCTAAGGCGTCAACTGATCAAATCGGGCAACGAAGTGATTCAGCTCGGCTTTGATCAAGCCAAGCCGATGGAGCAGGTGCTGGATGAAGCAGAGCAAAAAATCTTCGCGATCAGCCAGGAAAAACCCAGTCTGGGCTTGACGCCCACCGCAGAAATCCTGACAAGCACCTTCAATGAAATCGAGAGCCGTTCCCTTGGAACGGCCGTGGCGGGCATTCCCTGCAACTTCTATGACCTTGATGCCATTACCCAGGGGCTCCAGCGCAGTGATCTGATCATCGTGGCGGGACGACCAGCGATGGGTAAGACATCAATCGTGTTGAACATTGCCAAGAACGTGGCCCAGCTCCACCAATTGCCGGTGTGTGTGTTCAGTCTGGAGATGAGCAAGGAACAGCTCACCTACCGGCTGCTCTCCATGGAAGTGGGAATTGAAAGCGGCCGGCTCCGCACGGGCAGACTGCAGCAGGAAGAATGGCCGTTGCTGGGGCAGGGCATCAACAGCCTCGGCCAACTGCCCCTGTTCATCGATGACAAGCCCAACTCAGGCGTCCTGGAAATGCGGTCCCTCTGCAGGCGTCTCATGGCTGAACAAGGCAAAGAGCTGGGCCTGATTGTGATCGACTACCTCCAACTCATGGAGGGCACAACGCCGGACAACCGGGTCCAGGAACTCTCCAGGATCACCAGGGGCCTCAAAGGCATGGCCCGCGAACTCAACGTGCCCGTCATGGCCCTCTCCCAGCTCAGCCGCGGCGTCGAATCCCGCACCAACAAGCGACCCATGCTGAGCGACCTGAGGGAATCGGGATCGATCGAACAGGATGCAGACCTGGTCCTGATGATTTACAGGGATGAGTACTACAACCCTGAAACTCCAGATCGGGGAATCACGGAGGTGATTGTCACCAAGCACCGCAATGGACCCGTGGGTACTGTGAAGTTACTTTTTGAGCCGCAATTCACCAGATTCAGGAATTTGGCGGCTCCCTAGACAAGGACCCGCAATGGAAAGTCGCCAACTCCAAGTCGTCACCGTGCATCTGGGGAATCGCTACCCAGAAACCTGGACAACACGCCTCGCCAACATGGTCGCAAGGCATCTCCACGAAGAACATCGCTTCATCATCTATACCGACGAACCAAGTCAAGAACGCTTTAAGCCAAGCAGAAACCCCAATCAAAACTTAGAGGTCAGAGATCTCAAAGCAGGGGCACTTCAGGGCTACTTCGGGAAACTCCGACTGTTCGACCAAGAGCTAACGGGTAGCGAACCATTCCTATTCCTTGACAATACTCTAGTCATCAGAAGCGACCTTTCCAAATTCGTTGAGATTGGAACCTCAAATGATCAACACCTGACAGGGGTTCGCGACTGGAATTATCCGATTCTCAATTCTTCGGTCATGTGGTGCAAGCCAAATAGCGCCACCCAGGATGTGTGGAACACATGGACAAGTGGACGCTACAGAGATGAAAACTTTCCTGGTGATCAGAACTTCATCCTTCGTGCCCTCAGGACTGAAGAACTTGGCTACTGGCCAGAAGGGATGGTGTCTTCCTACAAAAACCTGCGAAAACTCGGGCGGCGGGATCCAGAACAGGCCAAGCAGAAGCTTGAAGCCTGCACCATTTTGAAGTTTCACGGAAACCCAAAGCCAAGCGAAGTAATACACCCCTGGCAAAACCCGGCTCACACAATCATGAGGAACCCCTTAAAGCCAAGGCTTTGGAGCTATCTTGCCGATGAGATAAAAGCGCATTGGCATTGATCAGGCTTGACGGGAAGCTGGCGTGGCCAAAAACCAACAGATACTAATTGTCACGACATAGGAGATAACCGAGATATTGTGAGCATACAGCGGTTGAGAAACCATAGACCCCATTGCCCCAACGACCACTGCCAAGCCAGCAATGGAGGCGCCTTGAGCAGGACCAGACGAAACAGCTATTCGCCTGTAAAAAAGCACAGCAGGCAAGAGAAGAGAGGTGAGCAATCCAGAAAGCCCTATGAGCCCTGCGTTCAAGGCGCTATCAAAGTATTGGCTATGCACATGGTTGAAGCCAGTGAACTGAGCAGTGCACTGGACTGGCAAACAGAACTGCGACAAAACGGCCTTGAAATGGCCTGGACCAATGCCAAACCAAGGAGAATGGGAAATTTCTCTCAAACTGATTCCCCATAGAATTAAACGCTGACCCTGGGAGGTACCCATACCCGCCCCAGACGCAAAGGCACTAACATCTGAAACCAACTGATGAAGCCTGACAAGCAGCAACGGGGTAACAATACAAAGTGAAACGAGAAATAAGAATAAAATTCCAAGCCAAGCAGACCGCGAAAGATGTTTCCTGGAAATAAAACCCAGAGCAACAAGCAAGCCGAGACCAAAGCCCAAAAGGGCACCAGTCGAACCTGATGCGTAGAGGGAAACCATGGCGCCCAAAAAGCCAACTACTGACGACAGTCTCTCCCACCTCTGAGAAGAATAGAAGATGGATACAAAGGCTATAAGTGCTAGTGTGGAAGCAATTTGACCAAAGGGAATGGGGTTGGTAATGGGGTATCCAACCCTCATGCCTGGGTGAAGCAGCAAAGAATAGACCGAGAAACAAGCAGAACCCAAGCCACCGAAACTACCCCCAAGAAAGAAGGCCCTAGAAACAAGCCAAGGTTCTGAATTGCTTCTCAGTCCCATTACAATAGGAATAAACAACAGAACCCGGACTGGATAATCAAAATAGGAATAGTGAGCGCCCTTAACAAATGCCGATGGAAGCATTAGCAGTGGATAGCAAAAAAGGAAAACAAAAAACACCCAATCTAGATCCGCAAAGATGCGCCGGCGCACAACTACGATCGTTAACAGGCAGTAGGCTACAAGTGCTGCACCAAAGATGTCATAGCCAGACGGCAAGAAAAGGATGGAGGCAAAAAAAGTCCAAACAAGTACGGCAAGCACCTGCGGCGATGACCACAGGACGTTAATTATAACTTTCGCCAATGATTCAAAAGTCGCTGACTCTAGTCTACCAAAATCAAAGCCAAGGATAAAAAGCCCAGGCCAAGGCACGCCATGATCGTTCCATAGACCAATGCGGACGCCCGGGATAGATTGCTCCGATGGCTAGTGATACAAGCTTCGTTGAGTCCTTCGAGGTCATCGTCGTTGGTGGCGGCCATGCAGGCTGCGAGGCCGCAGTCACAGCCGCACGACTTGGTCTCTCTACAGCTCTCTTCACCCTCAACATCGATCGCATCGCTTGGCAACCCTGCAATCCCGCCGTGGGTGGGCCCGCTAAGAGCCAATTGGTGCATGAAGTGGATGCCCTCGGGGGGGTGATCGGCCGGATGGCAGATGCCACAGCACTGCAGAAGCGAGTCCTCAACGCCAGCCGAGGGCCTGCAGTATGGGCACTTCGGGCCCAAACCGATAAACGGGAATATGCGCGCCAGATGTTGCAACTGCTGCAACACACCCCAAACCTTGCCCTGCGGGAGGCGATGGTCACGGGACTGGAGGTCAAGGGACCACAGACAGAGGCAAGCAGCGAGCACACCCAGGCCAAGGTCGCCGGGGTCCGTACTTATTTTGGGAGCACCTATGGGGCAAAAGCTGTCATCCTCACCGCTGGCACATTTCTGGGGGGAAAGATCTGGGTTGGTTCCCAATCCATGGACGCAGGAAGGGCAGGTGAGCAAGCAGCAAAAGGATTAACGGAGTCCCTACGCGATCTGGGGTTCACCATGGGGCGCCTTAAAACAGGAACCCCGGCCAGGGTGGATCGACGCAGCATCGCCCTTAACCAGCTCGAGGAACAACCCAGTGATGCCGCCGACCGGTTTTTCTCCTTTGATCCAACGGCCTGGATCAGCGGCGAGCAAATCCCATGCCACATCACGCGCACCACCGAAGCCACCCACCAGCTGATCAGGGAGAACCTACATCTAACGCCAATTTATGGCGGCTTCGTCGACAGTGCAGGACCGCGCTATTGCCCATCTATTGAAGACAAAATTGTTCGCTTTAGTGATAAGCAAAGTCACCAAATCTTTCTTGAGCCAGAAGGACGTGATACGCCAGAAATATACGTACAGGGATTTTCCACAGGGCTGCCTGAGCGACTACAACTAGAACTATTGAGAACACTTCCGGGCTTGGAGCAATGTGTCATGTTGAGACCCGCCTACGCGGTTGATTATGATTACCTTCCAGCAACACAGTTGAAACCTTCACTAGAAACAAAGCGGGTTTCAGGACTATTTACAGCTGGCCAACTCAATGGCACAACAGGCTATGAGGAAGCTGCTGCTCAAGGCTTGGTGGCGGGGCTCAATGCGGCAAGACTCATCAAAGGTCAAACGGCAATTCACATGTCCCGTGAAGACAGCTATATCGGAACGATGATCGACGACCTTGTAACCAAAGACCTCCGAGAACCATACCGGGTACTAACCAGCCGAAGCGAATACAGGCTGCTTCTCCGGGGTGACAATGCCGACAGGCGACTCACACCATTGGGCCGCGAACTGGGGCTGATCGATGAACGACGCTGGATGATCTACTGCACAAAGCAGCAACAGATCGAAGCCGAAAAGAAACGACTGGAAACCACCAGACTTAAGGAAAGTGATCCCGCGGCAGCATTGATAGCCAAAGAAACACAAGCACCGATCAAAGGGTCGATAACGCTGGCAGACCTGCTACGCAGACCAGGACTTCATAGCAAAGACCTCGTCCGCATTGGCTTAAGCAAAACCAATGTGACCCAGGAGGTACAAGAAGCCGTGGAAATTGATATCAAATACAGCGGCTATCTTGCTCGACAGCATCTTCAGGTTGAGCGTATAAAAAAGCAATGCAACCGAAAGCTAGCAGCCAATATAGATTATGGCGCAATTACAACACTATCGAAGGAGGCCAGGGAAAAGCTCAGCAGCATTCAACCAGAGACCCTAGGGCAGGCTGGTCGAATTCCCGGAGTGAGCCACGCCGACACGGCGGCATTACTGCTTTGGATGGAAATTCAAAGCCGCCAGGCCTCCTCAACTGCGAAAACAAACGATACCCTTGGATAAGAATGCAACACAGCAAGCCGTGCCAGCCCCGGGGAATGGAACAACCAAGAGCACAACCAAACACATACCCCAATCGCGCCTGTACTGGGAGATAAAAGCAGAGCAAACTCTTAACAAGGTTTTCGATCAATACCAGGTCGTTGACGGTTCAGCTGGCTCGAAGTCATTTACGGATGTCGAGGTTATAGACTTTGTTCCAACTAACCAGGAAAAGCGCCCAGAAGGCAAAATCCACCGCCAAGAGATAGTAGCAATCAATGCCAAGTTGTGGCTGGCATTTGCCGTATCAAGCCTCGCAGCAATACTTGGAATCGCTGTTCTACAAATGACCAGAGAACGACAGACATTTAAACAGGAAAGCGATATAAGGCTAATCGCTCTGCTAAGGCAAGCGCAACCCACAGCACCGGACCATAACATTGACAACATGGAAAATAATAAAACAATGATTCCAACTCCCCCCTCACCGCCCGCAGAAGAATGGATTCAGGAGCTTGCCAAGCTTCCTCCGTCGGTCAGCACCACGACGGAGCTGCTGAAAGTACCGCTCAATGGGACTCTCAAATCATCTGCCACACAAATTCCGATTTCTACAAATCTAGGAAGGACACCAAAAATTAATGGGAGCCCTATGCCACAACTACTCGGAATTATCCAGGGAAACGGGACAGCTGGTTCCGCGATCTTTCAATGGGAAGGCAGCTCAGCAAACGCTAGAGCAGGGGAGACAATCGGCGCGAGTGGTTGGCGCTTACGGACGACCAATGGTGATAGCGCAATCATTGAGCGGGGAGGTCAGCAACAACGGCTCTCCCTTAATAGCCAGGGCTGAACGCCAAACGTCAAGAAGTTAGTTTAGAGCCTTGAGATACTTGAAATAAACCTCTACGGCTTGCAGAAGAGAAACGGTAAAACCATCAAGGCCGCCCAGGCAACCACGTCTAACAATAAAAGAATAAAAAAACCGATACAAAAAGCGTAGGGGAGGCATCCATCGTCTAACTCGGCGATGTCGCAAAGTCAGACGCTGACTCAACCTTGAAGCCCCTAATGATGAATAGCAATTGAGCTTCTCAACAGCTACTTCAATGGTGTCATAGGTATAGTGAAAAAGGGGAGACTTTAAAGTTCCACAAACACACACATAGTCAAGGGACTCATGCACCGAAGCTTCACTAAAATGAGCAGATTCGACACGAAACAACCTCTCAACATAGTCAGGGTACCAGCCAGCACATCGGACGGGTCTTCCGCAAAGATGGTTTAACCGCGGCATCCGATACACCTCATAAGAAGGGTTATCCAGAACGCTGATGATTTCTAACCTTAAAGAATCTGAAACAACCTCATCGCAATCAATTGAAAGTGCCCATGGGGTTGTAACAGCCTGAACAGCCCTCTGTTTTTGAATTCCGAAGCCTGGCCAATCTGTTTCGATTACTCGCGCCCCATGGGACCTAGCGATGGCGACCGTACCATCGTCACTGCCCGAATCAATCACAATGAGCTCAGAACAAAAGCTCAACGAAGTCAGCGTAGCTGAAATCGTTCGCGAGGCATTTTTTGAGATTAGAATCGCTGTCAAGTCAATAGGTTCGCGATTCATTCAGAAAAGAATTGCAGATATGACAATGCCAACATAGTACTCACCAGGGCAATACGCAAGCAATAGAATGAAAATCAAAGCCACGATCAAAAATGCCCCGACCAAGGGCAGGCAAGAGATCACGAAAGATCCTCAATGGCCAAGTAAAGAGAACGATTATGAACGATAAAATACTGCCCAGGCCAATCCAGCTCAGAAGCAAACCCATTGGATAGCGATGAATCAGTCAACCCCCACTTCAATATCTGCCCCGATTGGCTTTGTCCAACAATCGGGATTCAGCGAAATAGGAGAAAAACTGATCCGGCAAACTATTCAAAGAAAGTTATATTTTTTAATCAAAACTCTGCGCAATCAAATCAACAAAAAAATATACCTAGCCAAGTACTCAGAAGACGCCGAATGTTTCATCAAGGAGATCGAAAAGCATGGCACTACCAGCATATTTCTAACAATAGCCTATAATACACCTTGGACAATCAAGTTGCTTATCAATTGCTGGAAAAAAAATTGCCCGGACACTGCTTTGGCAGTGATAGACAACAGTTCGAACCTCAAAATGGCAGATGAGATCCGGAAAATATGCATATCAAGAAACATAAGCTACCTCAAGCTACCCATCAATACAGCTGGTCACATGTGCAGGTCCCATAGTCTGGCAATTAATTGGAGCTGGCAAAACATTATTTGTCGCATTCCAGCACTTCATACCGTGGGCTATATAGATCACGACTGCATACCAATTAAACACTGGAGCCTCTCTGATAAGCCTGACGTGTTTGCATATGGAGCTAAGAATCCGGGTTATCTCCTAGGCCAGAAAACATGGAATCTCTGGGCAGGATTTATGATATTTGACCTGAGCAAAAGTCCAATCGCAAGGAGAAAAATGGATTTCACTGTCAATCCGCTTGATACACTAGATACAGGCGGCATGAATTGGAGACTGCTGTATCGCTATCTGGAAGCAAAGGAATACTGCTTTGCCAAGGTAAGAAGAATCAGACTAAACTACGAAGGGAGTGATCAAAACAACTCAGCAACCATAGAGTCTGAAATCATTGAGAGCTCATTTTTGCACCTAGGAGGCTTAACCCACAAAAAAACATGGAAAGATGTAGACATAGAGAAGACAATAGCTTTATTCGATGGCCAAAATTTACCAATTGATCAAGAAGACAATTTGTACAACGCAGCTTGGGCGGTCGACTCCTAAGGATGGAATCGAGGTCCAAATCAGAAGCTCAGATTAAGACACCTCTGCAATAAGCTGAAGCATTGACTCAGAGCTCGCAATGCCGTGATAACCTTAACTGAATAAAGCTAGATTCTAGAAATCAGCTCAAGGAAATTCAGGCCACTAAAGCCTCAACATAAATGTCTAAGAATTATCATAAAACTCAAGAATTCAACGAAAATGGAATAGGACTGGTCAAGCAAACGGCTCTCAGAAAAGGGCTTTATGGGCTGAAGGCATTAAGGAACTACGGCATCAAGTGCCTATATGAAGCGGCAGAGAGTAGTGACACCCAAGCCCTAATCAAGCAATTGAACTCCAGGGCGCCTGGACCAGTTTTTGTAGCCGTCGCATACAACACTCCCTGGACCATCGATCTTCTTGTCAACTGCTGGAAGAAGCATTGCCCTGAAACGCCCCTATTAATCGTAGACAATAGCAAGAAAGATACTTCGGCCCGGGAAATAAGAAAGATCTGCGCAAGGGAAGACATTGATTATCTGAAGCTTCCGCACAATCGCGAGTGGCACCCTAGCCGTTCCCATGGTCTTGCCTTGAACTGGACCTGGAAAAATCTGATTTGCAAAATAGAGACTATCAATAGTATTGGATTTATCGATCATGATTGCTATCCGATCAGGTCATGGAGCCCTGCTCAAATGCCTCCAAAGGTTGCCTATGGAGTTAAAAGCCCAGGATGGATCATGGATCAAAAGACATGGAGTCTATGGGCTGGATATATGTACTTTAGAAATTGGAAAACTCAGAAGGTTACTGAACTGCCACTAGATTTCACCCCAAATCCTCTTGACGGCCTGGATACTGCGGGGATGAATTGGCGAACCCTATATCGAAAACTGAGCTCAGAAGAGTTTGGCTTTTCAAAAGTAGACAAAGTAAATCTCAGGGATCTACTTGGTACATCTATTTTTGAATCTGAAGTTAAGGTCGAATTGATCGACTCAACCTTTATTCACCTTGGTGGAGCGGCATACAAAGCCGCATGGAGCGCCAGCAGGGGATCCCTGTTAGCAGAAGTTCTAGCACAAAAGTGCACCATCCTAGATAGCGCTTGGTCAACAGATAAGCAACCATAACTAGAATACGATCTATATCAATGAAAATCCATTTCACAGGAGGGCACACGAAAGCCTGCGCCCAGAAATTCCCCATCCCTTACCATTGAGAAGTTCAATATTGAATCAATAGGATAGACTTAGATTCCTGATTGAGCACAAGATGCCCAGGATACCAAAACTCCTGACATGCATAACATTTCATTATTCGGATAGCCGCATTCCACTATTAAAGCAAACTTGCTCAAGGATCGCCGAACTAGCAGAAACCGTTGATGTCGTTGTTCTGACTAATGAGCAATCCAAAATTCCATATCTCCTTGACGAATTAGATGCTAGTGGCTATGGCCTTAAGATATTGGCACCAGAGCTGCTGGGGCATCCCTACCTCCTAACTTGGTGCCATCAAAAAGTTTTCAGGGATCACTTAAATGCCGACAAGAGCACGAGTCACTTCATGTATATAGAAGACGATATAATAATAACCCCAGAAAATATTGAATACTGGCTAGAGGGCAGAGAGGCTCTGCGAACCGTTGGGTTAATACCTTCCTTTCTCAGATACGAGTGCTCATCCATCACATTAGAGAGGTTTGCCACAGATCTCACAAGACGAGTCAATCCCTTAATTGCACCGAAGGTCTTTGTAGGCGACAAAAAATACGCCTATATGAATCTTCCCCAGCCCTATCAGGGCATGTACCTTCTTGATCGAGACTTGATCGAAGAACACCTTTTGTCAGAATCAAGCAGTCCTGATTTTGGCAGTTGGCCGATCCGCGAAAAGGCCACTCAAGGAATCACGTTCCTCAATGTTCCAAGACCCTTTAGCTCGCGCAATGCGATAGGTTATTCAATCACAACCAAGGCAATTGATAGGCGTTCATTAATATACCATGCAGCCAACAATTATGTCGACGACCCTAGCTCCCAACTCGGCAAAATCCCCATTAAAAACCTATTCAGTATCTACTCTTGGCGCTGGCAATATGTGCTCGCTTTTCTAGGAGACCACGTTGGATTACAACTCAAAGGCAGAAAACGAAATGAGAGTTCATCAAGGAGACTTAGAAAGCGAAAATGCTGAGAGATTTGGAAAACTAACACTGCCCAAATTTATCTTTATCCGGCCCTCCAGGCCCAAGCCAAAAGCTTTTACAAGACTCTGTAAATATCCCTAGCTGTATCTGCCCAACGACGCAGCGATGGCTTTGCCTCAGCGATCGACTGTTGAAGAGAACCATAGAAGGCCGGATCGCTAACCATCTGGTTGATGTGCTGAGCAAGCTCATCGGGCCGTTTAGGCGAGAAATACACACCAAGATTGCCGCAAACCTCACGCATCACAGGGGTATCCGAGACTAGTACAGGCGTTCCAAGCCACAGCGATTCGGAAGCTGGTAAGCCCCAGCCCTCACTAAAGCTCGGCAACACTGTTGCCCTTGCTTGTTGATACAAGCGAATCAATTCGGCCTGGCTAGGACTGGCCACAAGTTGAATAGCGGAACGGATCGGTGCAAACCTCGGATGGTCGATGAAACGCCTCACCGAGCCCCGAAGTGCCCCAGCCAAAACAAGTCTGGGTATGGTGGGAGAAACATTTGCCGCCCAATTCCACTGCTGCACCAGTAACAAAGCTTCCAAAACACACTGAAGATTTTTGCGCCCCGGGCGACAACCCACTGCCAGAAGAAATGGAGAAGCGCCATGCTCCCAAACACCGGCATCGATATCCATATCCACCTTGGCATGGGCTGCCAAAGACTCAGGGAATCGGCATTCATGGGCAAGTTGGGCAACAGCTAACTGGCTAGGCAGAGGAAAGCGACCTGATTCTTGTAGTTGAAGCAAGCAATCTCGAGTGAAATAGGAGTTTGCAATAACAACAGCAGATGATTCCATCACCAAGCGGTTATCGATCGCAAAAGCATCCACAAAAGCTTTCCCGGGTCGATCGTAGTTATCGATGAGAGGGAAAAAATCATGCACCAAACTGGCAAGTTCTAAGTGCTGCTTTTGTAGTGCTCTGGAATAGCGAGAGATAAATTTTGGCCGAGCTGCAGAAAAAACAATCCCCGGGGCAAGTTGCTCAACCGCGCCCCTTTTCAACTGTGTCGTTATCCAAAGCAGATGCGCCCTAAGCCAGGCTACTAAGCCAGAAGGTAAAGACTCCAGGCACTGGTTACATTGCTGGTCTAAGGCAAAGACAAGCCGATCGACATTGAAACCAAAACTAGCGGGGCGCCCCGCAAGCAGCTGCTGACGCTGCAGCTGGACACGAAAAAAGCGATTTAACGATGCAGAAAAAACAACACATTGGGCATCTGGAACCAGTGCATCAAGCTCAAGTGCAAGCTCAGCAACCACTCGAGCAATGCCATAAAAGCCGCCCCGCCCCAAAGATCCAGCGTAAAGCTCTGTAATATCACAATAGAGCTTATGATTCTGTTTCATGCGGGAAAAATATCCCCTCCCAATTTCAGATAGAGTCGATTAATCGCATCAGCTTCTTGTTCCAAAGAATGCTTGGCAACTGCGCGCTCGCGCCCCTGCCTTCCCATCTCTAAAAGTCGCCCAGGATCAGCCAAGAGCGTGCGAAGTTTTTCAATCAAATCAGCCAATTGACCCGTTTCAAAGCGAAGACCAACTGCCGAATCAACCACCATGGGCCAAACGCCAGCATCGGATGTGAGCACTGCAGTGCCCGATGCCATAGCCTCGAGGGGCGTTAATCCAAAGCCCTCTCGCCTTGATGCGGCCACACAAAGCGTCGCCTGCTGATAAAGCAGGCGTACCGATTCACGGTCAAGGTCTCCCAAAAACTTAATTCTTTTATCTAGGCCAGCCTTATTAATATTCGCCTGCATGGCTTCAAGAAAGGGCTGCTCAGCTGGTTTGCACAAGCCTGTAAAAAAAGCTGAGAACAGTGGATATTCAGGCAACACCTCAACCAGAGCGCTCACCAGCAAATCAGTTCCCTTGCTGGGCCTAATGCGGCCAAAAGCGCCGATCAGATAAGAATTCTGGGGAATCCCAGTCGAGCGCTCACCTGGACAATAAAAGTGGGTGTCCACTCCATGGTGGATCACCGTGGTGCACCTCGGCAAAAACGCCGCCGAACGTTCGGACGTGGCAATCACCGCATCACAGACTCCAAGTAACCATCGCAGCCATACCCCAGGTCGCTTCGGAGCTGCCGAGGTAAACACCACCTTCCATGGCTGACGAAAGCCATGTTTGAGAACCAATCCCATCACGATCTCGAGGTCGCGCCGGGCATGCCAAATGCGATACCTGCCACCAAGGGGCCTCTCCCAACCATGGCTCAGCAGATCGATCCAGCGGAACTGGGGCGGCAGCGGCAGATTGCCCCAATCCCAAAGACCAATCTGACGACTCCGCCGTTGGCAAGGCACGAGGGCCTGAATGGTGGCCGAAACCCCCGTATAGCGGCGGTGGAAATTGACAACAACAACATCGGCCAGACCAGCCTGCGATGGCTTTCGGATCCCAGGCCAGCGCAAGGGGCGCTTCCAAGCCAAAACGCCGCTCCAATCGCCTTGGAGCACCATAGGCTTTCTAGGCTTGGCAAATCCCTTTTGGCATCGGCGAACTGGTGACGGCTGGCCCCATCAAGTCCCCCCAGGCCTTCTGGCAAGCCAGCAAAGCAGATGTCTTGCAAGGCCGGGCCGGCAAAGGCCTGCGGGGCCCTTGGCGCCTGCTGCTCCTGGGGGACGGCAGCCCAACCCGCCACCTCGAAAGCCTCACCGGCTATGCCGTGGACATCGAATTGATTGCCATGGGGCCCGATTCCAGCTTCTGCCCGGAGCACTCGGGCGGCGTTGCTAACCCAGCCCCTGAAGAAATCTCCGAACTGGAGCCTCCCCTGCTCCGCCGCCAGGTGTGGCTGTGCTGCGGCAAGCAAACCTTGGCCTGGGCGGAAAGTTGGTGGAACCAAGCGCAGGCAGAAGAGCACCTGCGGCAAAAGGATCAACCCATCTGGCGCAGCCTCACGAGCAAGCGCGCCGAGCTGTTTCGCGAAGTTGATGGGCTCGCCCAGGTGGATGCCCCTTGGCTGGCTGAACGATTTGGCTATCCAGGACCGTTTTGGAGCCGGCATTACCGCTTTTTTCGCGGCGGCAAGGAACTCACCGTGATTCGTGAGGTTTTTTCGCCAGCTCTTGAAACCTGGCTAGGCCCTGCGGCGTCGGGTGGAACGGGGCAAGGGGCGACCGGTGCCTGAAACCTGCATATCTGGGGCTTCCACCATTGGCAACTGGGACGCTGAAGGTTGGGGCGGCGTTGGCTGGCGCTGCCAACGGGGAATTGAAAAACTGGCGTCGTCGGGCCAATCTTCCGAACCACTTTCTTGAGCATCTACCGGGTCTCGCTCAGCCCCACCATCTCCAGGCCGTCCCCGGCGAGAGATCGCCTCCAGGGGGCGACGCCCAGGGGTTTCCGCCCGCTGAAAACCTGGAACTGGTTGCTGCTGAGCAGGTTCCTGCCACGGTTCGCGCCAATCCTCGTCTTCATCGAGGATCCAATCGAGTTTGTCCTCCACCCAGCGGCCCAACCGATCCAGCCCTGGCCTGCGGTCTTCTCCCCCCCGTTGAGCCCCCCTCGCGGGGGTGCGTGATCCCGGACGGGCCCCCGAAACCCCATCCACCAGCTGACGCCCTGCGTTCACC
>Ga0208864_1000119_pt1 | contig 24661 bp, 25 predicted proteins | sample CryBogmetaGMA05M_FD_184542 | JGI IMG/M metagenome (GOLD analysis project Ga0208864, IMG submission 184542) | Freshwater microbial communities from Crystal Bog, Wisconsin, USA - MA0.5M (SPAdes) | ecosystem: Environmental > Aquatic > Freshwater > Lake | place: Crystal Bog, Wisconsin, USA...
CGAAACTCATTGCCGACCGCGTTGTCGATACCGAGCACTCGGACACCTTCCTCGGTGAACTCGCTATGCAGCAACTGGCTGCCAAAGGGCCCCGTCCTAGGCTCTGTCTGAAAACGGTCTGGTGCCCGGATGAGTCGTTCTGTAGTTGGTCTCCCAGCAAGGAGGCCGACTGCCATGAAACGACACGAAGTCACGGACGAACAGTGGGAAGTGATTCAAGCCATTCTCCCCAAACGTACAGCGAAGACGGGCCGCCCACCATCGGATTCGCGGTTGATGCTCAATGGAATCCTCTGGATTCTCAGGACAGGGTCGCCCTGGCGGGACCTGCCCGAGCGGTTCGGTGCATGGCAGACGGTGTATGACCACTTTGCCAAATGGCGGGCTCTGGGTGCGTACGATCGCATCCTTGAAGCCCTGCACATCCGGCTCGACGCCGATGGCGCGATCGACTGGGATCTGTGGTGCATCGACGGTTCTTCCGTGCGGGCAAGCCGTGCTGCCGCTGGGGCTTCCAAAAAAGCTGCCGCCGTCACCCGGACGAGCCGAAAGACCACGCTTTGGGCCGCTCGCGAGGCGGATTCGGCAGCAAGTTCCACGTGGTTACTGACGGTCGAGGCCTGCCGCTGACGGTCGAAGTGACTGCGGGCCAGGTGCATGATTCGACCTGCGTCGAGTCGGTGATGGATCAGATCTCGATCCCGCAGCCGCTGGGACGGCCGCGCAAGCGACCGAAGCGATTGGCGGGCGACAAAGGCTACAGCTACCACCGTGTGCGAGACTGGCTCCGGAAGTACGGAATCAGACCGTTGATCCCGCGAAAGGAAAACGAGAAGCTGAGGAACGACGGCCGATCCGTCTTCGACAAGCAGGCCTACAAACGCCGCAGCATCGTCGAGCAGACGATCGGCTGGCTGAAGGAATGCCGTCGAATCGGCACGAGGTTCGAGAAACTCGCCATCAACTTCCTCGCCATGATGAAGCTCGCGATGATCCAACGGTGCCTCAGAATGGCGTTCTCAGACAGAGCCTAAAGCAGCTCGACCCGGGCGTGGCGCGTTCGCTCGCGGCCCACGGCGGCAGCCTCGCCCTGGCCGGCGTGCGAACGCTCGACGAGGAGGCCGCTCGGGCCCTTGGCGACCATCGCGGCGCGTTGGCCCTCAACGGCCTGACGTCGCTGCCGCCCGCGGTGGCGGCGGCCCTGGCAAAGTGCCCGCAGGCGTTGTCGTTCGCCGCCCTCGGCGCGATCGCTCCGGACGCCGCGGATGCCCTGGGGAGCCACCTGGGGCCGCTTTTGCTCAACGGGCTGCGGTCGTTGACGCCGGAGGCTGCAGCCAAGCTCGCGAAGCGCGAGAGCGGCCTCGAGCTCGACGGCCTGCAGAGCCTCTCGGAGCCAGTCGCCGCGGCGCTGGCAACTCACCGCGGCACGCTCGTGCTCAACGGACTCACGGGCCTCTCGACGCCGGCGGCCAAGGCCCTCGCGGCCCATCGGGGGGTCGTCGTGCTCGCCAACCTGCGGGGCGTTCATGCCGACACGGCCGCGGCCCTGCGGGCGAACGCCCGCGTCCTGTTTCCCGAACGAGCGGTCGTGCCACCGCGGCACGATGACGGCAAGCATCCGCCGGGTCGTGCGGGAAAGAAGTCGGGCTGACTCCCGGGCGCCCTTACCGCGATTTCGATCGGGCGTCGTTCCACAGCCGGTCGAGGAAGATGACGGCGTGGCCGTACTCGCCGGCCTCGTACTCGTTCACGTGACTCTGCAGCTCCGCGTGCAGCAGTTCGAGGATCGTCTGCAGCTGGCGGAGATCCCCGCCGTCGATGCTCGCGGCGCCGGTCGCCCGCCGGGCGAAGAAATCATCGACATCGGCCCGCAGCGAGTCGTAGCGCGACTCGCGGAGGGGAGCCGGATAGGCGATGCGGCCGGTGTGCGGGTCGAGTTCTCTCGAGTCCAAGGGCGGGGCCATCGCAGCTTTGGCCATGCGGGCCGCCTGCTCTGCCGTCACCGGCGGCCCCGCCTCCGCAAGCCGCATGTCGTGGCTGAGCTTCCGCATCGAGAAGTAGGTCTGGGTCCAGAGCGCGCGATTCTGGATCTCGAGCTGCTTCGCCTTCTCCCAGTTGATCGCGGCCGTCGAGTTCATGACGTTGGCCTGCCCTGCGGCCCGCAGGAGCTGGGAGTAGCCCAGCATGGCGCTGCTCGCGGCGGTGCCACCGAAGCCGCCGCCACCCCGGCGGCCGCGTCGGCCGTAGCGGGCGAGGGCGGTGTCTTGTCCGCCCAGCACCGCCACCACGACCAGCAGGAAGATGATTCGCGATCGCGTCATGGCCGCGTCTTCCACGGGCCTGCAGGCCCCCCGAACTTCGTCCATATCCATCATGATCATAACCGCGACCCGCAGCATGCCGTGGTAGCCGGGCGACGGCCTAAGGCTGCCGAACGCCCCGTAACCTTAGCCGGAGACGGCCGTTGAAGGCGGGACGGCCCACCCCTCCGGAGACCACCACCATGAACCTCGTCAACCGACGCACCTTCGAGCGGCCCGAGGATGGCCGCCGCCGGGCGCTCCGCCTCCTCGCCCTGGGCTCGCTGTTCGCCGGCCGGGCCGGGGCCTACGCCGAGGAACTCACGCGGACGCCGCGGGTGACCGAGGGGCCGTTCTTTCCCGACAAGCTGCCGCTCGACACCGACAACGACCTGCTCGTGATCACCGACGCGTCGGGGCTGGCCGACGGCGAGGTGACCTGGCTCTCGGGGAAGATCCTCGACGCCGCGGGGGCGCCGCTCCGTAACGCCCTCGTGGAGATCTGGCAGGTCGACGGCCACGGGGCCTACCTCCACTCGCGCACCAACAACGCCGAGAACCGCGACCAGCGGTTCCAGGGCTACGGCCGGTTCGTCACCGGCACCGACGGCAGCTACGGATTCCGGACGATCAAGCCGGTGCCGTATCCGGGTCGCACGCCGCACATCCACTTCAAGATCAGCCGCGGCGGCACCCCGCTCCTGACCACCCAGTGCTTCGTGAAGGGACACCCGCAGAACGAGCGAGACGGCATTCTCCGTCGGCTCGGCGACGCCGCGCAGCGGGAGAGCGTACTCGCCGACTTCCGGCCGCTCGAAGGCTCACGGATCGGCGAGCTGACCGCGCGGTTCGACGTCGTGCTCGGCGTCACGCCCGAGGACGCCTGACAAGGCGATCGCCTCGGCTGCGGTCTTCCAGCCGAGCGGCTGTCTGACGTCGAGCCCGCCATCGTCGACCGAGCCCGTGGGCCACGTCCGCGGGTCGGCGTAGCGGCCGTCGTCGCCGACCTGTTGTTGAAGCCGCGCGATCTCGGACCGGAGTTCGGCGAACACCGTCGCCACCGCGGCCGTCTTCGCCTCGGCCGCGTCGAAGAGCAGGTTGTGCTGCTCCGTGGGATCTTTCTCCAGGTCAAAGAGTTCCCAGGCGTCCTGCTTCCAGTAATGGATCAGCTTGTGCGTGGCCGTGCGGACGCCGTAGTGGGCCCGCGTGTTGTGGTGGCCGGGGTCGTGGTAGTAGCGGTAGTAGACACTTCTTCGCCAGTCGGCGGGCCGCTCGCCCCGGAGCAGCGGAGCCAGGCTCCGGCCCTGCATCGACTCCGGCACCGGCAGCCCCGCGAGGTCGAGGATCGTGGGAGCGAGGTCGATGTTGGCGACGAACGCATCGGGCGTGGCCCCCGCCGCGATCCCCGGGCCGCGGACGAGCAGGGGCACCCGCAGGCCCGGCTCGTACATGAACCGCTTGTCGTAGAGGCCGAGGTCGCCCATGTACCAGCCGTTGTCGGTGGTGTAGATCACGATCGTCTCGTCGGCGAGCCCTTCCGCCTCGAGCCAGTCGAGGACCCGGCCGACCCCGTCGTCCACCCCCTGCACGCAGGCGAGGTAGTCCTGCATGAACCGCTGATACTTCCAGCGGACGAGCTCGGTGCCGGTGAGCACCCGGCCGTCCACCTCGACCTCCATCGGCTTGGCGTTCGGCCACTCCTGCCGCGCCTTCGACTTCGGCTCGAGGCCCGGCGGTGGCTCGAGCTTGAGGTCGCGGCGGGTGAGATCGCGGGCGATGGTCTGCTCGTTGGCCGGGAGCGCGGCGGGGCGGGTGGCGTAGTCGTCGAACAGCGTGGCCGGCTCGGGGATCACGGCGCCGGCGAACTTCGCCCGGTTGCGCTCGTCGGGCGTCCACTCGCGGTGGGGCGCCTTGTGGTGCAGCATGAGGAAGAAGGGCTTCTCCCGCGGCCGCGTCTGCAAGAACTCGAGGCCGAGGTCGGTCGTCACCTCGGTGCAGTGGCCGTCGATCGTGAGCGTGCCGCCGGGAACCAGGAACGCGGGGTCGCGGTAGCGGCCCTGGCCGGGAAGCACGATCCAGCGGTCGAAGCCGGTGGGGTCGCTGCCGAGGTGCCACTTGCCCACCACGCCCGTGTGGTAGCCGCCCGCCTGGAGCCGCTTGGCGAGATGGTCGCGGCTGCCGTCGAAGCGGTTGAACACCGGCACGCCGTTGGCATGGGAATACTGGCCGGTGAGGAACGTGGCCCGGCTGGGCGTGCAGATGGAGTTCGTCACGAACGAGTTGGTGAACCGGGCGCCACCCGTCGCCAGACGGTCGAGGTGCGGGGTCTCGTTGACCTTCGAGCCGTAACACGAGAGCGCGTGCTGCGCATGGTCGTCGGTGAAGATCACGAGCACGTTCGGCCGCTGCGGGGCGGCGGCGCACGCCGTCGCGGCGGCCAAGCCGATCAGGATCGCGGTGAGTCGGTTCATCCCAGCAGCAGGCCGTGTCCAAAGGGCACCGCCGCACGATGCGGCGGCCGTCGACCCAGGGAACCCTCGGCGTTTCCTGCGGTCGACCATGCGGACAAAGGCCATGGAGGGCTTTGTCCACGGTCAGTTAGCATATCCGCGGCAGCTGCTCGCCGAGGGGCATCGGGATCACTCGCGTGCCGCCGATGGCGGTCCGCATCACCACCATCCGGGGATGGCGTTCGACCACGCGGCCGATCGCCACGGCGTCGCGGCCGTGGGGGTGCGCCCGCATCGCGGCCAGCACGGCCGCGGCGGTGTCGCCCGGGACGATCGCCAGGAGCTTGCCCTCGTTGGCCACCTGGAGCGAGTCGAGGCCGAGGATCTCGCAGGCAGCCGCCACGGCCGGCCGGACGGGGATTGCCCGCTCGTCGATCTCGATGCCCACGCCGCCGAGAGCGGCGATCTCGTTGAGGCTCGTCGCCACGCCGCCGCGGGTGGGGTCGCGGAGCAGGCGGATCGCAGGGCAGGCGGCGAGCATCTCCGCCACGAGTCCGTGGAGTGGCGCCGTGTCGCTGGCGATCTCAGCCTCGAACTCGAGGCCCTCGCGGACGCTCATGATCGCCATGCCGTGGTCGCCGAGCGTGCCGCTGGCGATCACCGCGTCGCCGCCGCGGATCGGCTCGATCCCCAGCCCCAGGCCCGGTGGCACGATGCCGATCCCTGCCGTGTTGATGTACACGCCGTCGCCGTGGCCCCGTTCGACCACCTTCGTGTCGCCGGTCACGATGCGGACGCCCGCCGCCGCCGCCGCGCGGCCCATCAGCCGGGCGATTTCCGCGAGCGTGCCGAGCGAAAACCCCTCCTCGATGATGAACCCGGCGGTGAGCGCGGCCGGCCGCGCGCCGCTCATTGCCAGATCGTTGACCGTGCCGTGGACGGCGAGGTCGCCGATCGAGCCGCCCGGGAAGAAGAGCGGGCGGACGACGTAGGAGTCGGTCGAGATCGCGAGCCGGCCGCCCCCCGCGAGGTCGGCGGCGAGGTCGAGCACCGTCGAGTCGCCGAGCCGGTCGAGGAGCGGATTGGAGAAGGCCGGCAGGAAGACGTGCTCGATCAGGTCGCGCGACAGGGCTCCTCCGCCGCCGTGGCCCATGACCACGTGCGGATAGTCGCGGAGCGGAGCCGGACAGGAGAAGCCGGTGACGTCGATCATGGACGTGGCGAATCCTGCGAGAAGGCCGCTGCGCCAGCCGTCGGCCCAGAAAACCGGCCGAAGTGGTAGTAGGCGGCACACGCCCCTTCGCTCGACACCATCGTGGCCCCGAGCGGGGTTCGCGGCGTGCACTCCTTCCCGAAGGCCGGGCACTGGTTGGGCTTGAGCGTGCCCCGCAACACCTCGCCGCTCCGGCATAGCGACGACTCCGCGGCCGTCACGCCACCGACGTCGAAGCGGATTTCGGCGTCGAAGTCGCGATAGGCATTCGCGAGCCGCCAGCCGCTCGCCGGGATCACGCCGATGCCCCGCCAGGCGCGGTCTACCGGCGCGAACACCTCGCCGAACACGGCCTGCGCCGCCTCGTTGCCCCGCTGGGTCACCACGCGGGCGTAGGCGTTCTCGACCTCGTGGCGGCCCCGCTCGAGCTGGACCACCGTGCGGCGGATCCCTTCGAGGAGATCCAGCGGCTCGAAGCCGGTGACCACGATCGGCACCCGGAACCGCTCCGCGAGCGGCGGATACTGCCACGTGCCCATCACGCTGCAGACGTGCCCCGCGGCGAGGAACGCGTTCACGCGATTGCCCGGCGACCGCATGATCGCCTCGATCGCCGGGGGCACGAGCACGTGTGACACGAGCATCGAGAAGTTGCGGAGCCCCTGCTGCTTCGCGAGCTTCACCGCCAGCGCGTTGGCCGGGGCGGTGGTCTCGAAGCCGATCGCGAGAAACACCACCTCGCGGTCGGGATGGGCGTGAGCGAGCTTGACCGCGTCGAGCGGGGAATAGACCACGCGCACGTCGGCCCCCGCCGCCTTCACCGCGAAGAGGTTGTTGCGGGAGCCGGGCACGCGGAGCATGTCGCCGAACGAGCAGAAGATCACGCCCGGCCGCGCCGCGATCGCCAGCGCCCGGTCGATCGTCTCCAGCGGCGTCACGCAGACCGGGCAGCCCGGTCCGTGGATCAGCTCCACCTCCGGGGGCAAGAGCTGGTCCACGCCATTGCGGATGATCGAGTGGGTCTGGCCGCCGCAGACCTCCATGATCGCCCACGGCCGCGTCGTCACCCGGCGGATCTCGGCGGCGAGGCGGTGCGCGGTGTCGGCGTCGCGGTATTCGGCGAGGTGCTTCATGGCGCGGGCTCGCCCGCGGCCTCGCCCTCCCGCAGCTCCGCGAGTCCCTCCTCGAGCAGCCCCAGGTCGGCGAAGGTCTGCAGCGTGGCCTGGGCCGAGGCCTCGTCGATCTTCGAGATCGCGAAGCCGACGTGCACGATCGTGTAGTCGCCCACGGCCACGTCGGGCAGGTAGGCGAGGCAGACGTCTTTGACGACCCCGCCGAAGTTGACGCGGCCCATCCGCGTTCCCTGTTCCTCGCGGATCGACTCGACTCGTCCCGGAACGGCCAGGCACATCAGCCACCTCCCCGCTGCCAGAGCATCACGCGATTGTTGCCCGAGTCGGCCACCGCCAGCCGGCCGCCGTGGCCGCAGACGCCGTAGGGCCAGCAGAGCGTGTCGGCCGTTGGCGACGTGGGGCACGCGATCACGAACGAGGATACCAGGATGCGAAGATTGCCCGAGTCGCAGACGACGAGTCGCTCGCCGTCGAGCCGGACGCCACGCGGGGCGGCAGAGCTGGCGAGCGGGAGACCGGCCGGCATGCACGGCCGGCGATGGTCATGACGGCTTCACTTCGACAACGCCGCCCCGGACCCGCAGGGGAAACGGTTCCAGCTGGCACTGCGGAGCCGAGAGGCATTCGCCGGTGTGGGCGTCGAATCGGTAGCCGTGCCACGGGCAGGTGATTGTGCCGGCTTCCACGTCGCAGATTGCCCGCTCCAGCGGCAGGCCGACGTGGCCGCAGGCGTTGCGGAAGGCCCGGAGTTGTGCCTTCACCCGCACCACGAGGATCTTAACGCCTCCCCCCTCGAACGCGACCGGCCTCGCGGCCGTCACCTCGTCGACCCGGGGGCCTGGCACCCAGCCCTGTGGTTCGCCCGGGAGTTGGATCTCAACGGGCTCCACGGGCGGCTCGACCGCGGGGGCCTTCTCTCGGGCAGCCGCGGCGAGCGACTCAAGGTCGGCATCCGCGTCGGCCCCGGGTGAGCGGTTCTCGTCGTGCATCATGAGCCCCCGGATCTCCTGGTAGCCGGCATGTGGGTTGAGCGAGTCGATCCCTACGGCTCACGCCGTTGGGCTTCCTGATTCGGTTCCAGAAAGCGTAACCGCGTGAGCGGTACGATCGCGAGCCGCGAGGCGTCGATCCCCACGGCTGACGCCGTTGGGCTTCCTGAGGTGGTGCGTGCCGACGGCGGCACCACCGAGCGCCGCGGCGGATCGCCGGCCGTCATCGGCCCGCCCCGGGGGGGTCTGGCCCGAGCGTGGCGAGCAGCCGATCGACCAGGTGATCGACCGCCGCGTCGACGGCCGGCGACAAGCCTTCCCCGATCTCGTACCACGCGCCTTCGATCAGATAGGCGGTGACCCGCTCGGGGTATTCGTCCTTGAGCAGCCAGCGGGCGAAGGCGATGGCGTGGTCCCAGCGGAAGCCGTGAAGGTTGATTTCGGTGAGCGGCGCGAGGTTCTCCACCTCGTGCCCCGACACCTCGAAGAGCGTGCCCGGCTCGCTGCCGGAGGAGCAGGCATCCACGAGGATCACGTGCGGCACGCCCCGCATCTGGAAGGCTACGTCGATCCCGCCCGTGCCGCCGTCGGCGCAGCGGACCCCGTCGGGAACGCCGCGGTCCCACATGCGTCGGACGAGCACGGGTCCGACGGCGTCATCGCCGCGGAGGAGGTTGCCGCAGCCGATCACGAGCACCCGCACGGCTCACCGCATTTCGCTGCTGCGGAACTTCGCCAGGTCGCGGCCGGTCTTGCCGTCGTGCCCAAGATCGTTCCCCTTCGTCAGGAATCCGATCGTCTCGCACGAGTGTCGACCTCGTGCGACAAGATGAAGTTTACGGCATCCTGATCGGCATTGGAAAGCGTTCCGCCACAGGTGATGCTGGAGGGTTCGTTGGTTTGGCAGGCGGATGGTTTCCGCAGGTCAGGCGTTGAAAAATCTGTCCCGCGTTTCGAGGGCTGTCGTCATGCACGAACTGTCGATCGCCAGCCGCCTCGTCGAGATCGCCGGCGATCGCTGCCGAGAGGCGAACGCACGAGCCAAGGTCGTGACCCTCCGGGTCGGGGCGTTGTCGTGCGTCCACGAAGACGCCCTGCGATTCAGCTTCGAACTCGTCCGCGAGGGGACACCACTGGCGGATGCCGAACTGCGGATCGTGTCGGTGCCCGTGACGATCTGGTGTGGGGCGTGCGGCCGGGAGGTCGAACTGCCGGGGATTCAGCGATTCGCCTGCCCCGCCTGCGGCACGCCGAGCGGCGACATCCGGGCCGGCCGCGAACTCGACCTCGAGTCGATCGAACTGGCCGACGATGCGGCCGCCGGCACCGGGCAGTGTCACGACGAGGGCTAGAATGAGGCTTCCTCGGTCGGGCCCCTCGGAGCACTCAGCATGGTCGAGCCACGCATCCTCGAGGTGCGCACCAAGATTCTCAAGAAGAACGACGAACTCGCCCGCGAGCTGCGGGCGCGATTCGTGCAGGCGGGCGTGCTGGTGGTCAACATGGTGTCGAGCCCCGGCACGGGCAAGACGGCCTTTCTCCGGGAGACGCTCGCGCGGCTCGTGGCCCGGGGGGAGCCCGTGGCGGCCGTGGTGGGGGATCTCGAAACCGACAACGACGCCCGCCGCCTCGCCGAGAGCGGGGCTCCCGTCCGCCAGATCATGACCCACGGCCTCTGCCACCTGGAGGCCGACATGATCGAGCGTCACCTCGAGGGCTGGGACCTCGCGGCGCTCCGCTACCTGTTCATCGAGAACGTCGGCAACCTCGTCTGTCCCACGAGCTGGGATCTCGGCGAGTCGGTCCGCCTCGCGCTGCTCTCCGTCACCGAGGGGGAGGACAAGCCGCTGAAGTATCCCGGCCTCTTCAACACGGCCGACGTGGCCGCGATCACGAAGATCGACCTCGCCGCGACCTGCGACTTCGACCGCACGAAGGCGCTGGCCGCCATCGAGGCGGTGCGGCCTGGCATGCGGGTGTTCGACACCTCGGCGAAGACGGGCGCGGGCCTCGACGAGTGGCTCGCCTACCTCGCCGAACGACGGGCCGCGCTCATGCCCGCGTAGCCCGACGTGCGGCCGCGTTGCCCCAGGTCAGCCGCCGTCGGGGTCCGGCACCCGCGGGACGAGGGCGCCCAGGGCCGGGCCGGCGGCCATCGTGGTGATCACGCACATCAGCACGCAGGCCACGAATAGCCGCAGGTCGATCAGCCCGGCATCCCGGGCCGCCGCGGCCATCACGATCCCGAGGATCCCGCGGGCATTGAGCCCGCAGCCCACGGCCAGGGCCTGCCGATCGTCCATTCCGGCGATCTTGCCGCCGAGATAGACGCCGGAGATCTTGCCGAGAAACGCCACGGCGGTGATCAGCGCGACGAGCCACGGGTCGAAGCCCTCGACGAAATCGGCGGAGATCGCCATCGAGACGAAGAAGATCGGCGTGAAGGCCGCCAAGGAAAAGTCGCCGATGATCGTGAACGGCTCGGGCTGCCGGGCATACACGCCGGCCAGCGCGATGCCCATCACGAACGCGCCCAGGAAGGAGTGCAGGCCGAGATACTCGGAGCCGGCGGCGGCCACGAGGGCCAGCGCGAGGATGCAGGAGATCGAGCCGGCGGGGTAGGGCAGTCGCTCGCGGGCCCAGCGCAGCAGCCGCGGCAGCACGAACCGGCCGGCGAGCACCACGGCCGCGAGAAACACCGCCACGGCCCCGAGCACCGCCAGGCCCGAACTCCCGCCCCCGGCCCGCGGAGCGAACTCGGCCAGGATCACCGCGAACAGGCCCCAGCCGACCAGGTCGTCCACCAGGGTCGCCGCCATGATCGTGCGGCCGATGTCGCTCTTGAACAGCCCCATGTCCATCAGGATCCGGGCGATCACCGGGTTGGCCGAGAGGGAGAGGAGCGACCCCATGAAGAGGGCCGTCGCGAACTGGTCCTTCGAGGTGACGCCGATGACGCCCGGGAAGAGGTAGCACATCACGAAGCCGAGCACGAGCGGCACGAAGGTGCCGACGCTGCCCACGAAGAGAGCCTTGCGGCCGCTGCGCCGGATCTCGCCGAGACTGATGTCGAGTCCGATCGTGACGATGAAGAACAGCATTCCCACGCGGGCGATCGCGGCCCGCGCCGACGTGATCGGACCGGCGGGCGGAAACAGCCAGCCGAAGAGGTCCGGGGCCACGCGGCCGAGCACGGTGGGGCCGAGCAGGAGTCCTCCGGCGATCTCGCCGACCACCGCCGGAATGCCGAGCCGGCGGGCGAGGCCACCGAGGGCGATGGCGGTCGCGAGCATCGCCGCCAGATGCAGCGAGAGCACCGTCCAATCGGTCTGGGTCATGCACGGCTTCCTCGGGGGCGACGCGGCCAAAGCGCCCTTCTCACAATAGTTGTTTGAACGACTTTCAGCCAGTAGGCTTCGGGCATGCTCCGCGTGCCACGTGCTCCCGCCTCACCGCCGCTGTTCGACTCCCTCGAACAGGAGGCCTATCTTCAGCTCTGGCGGACGTACGACCGGCTCCGGGAGATCGACGAGCGGCTGTTCGCCGGGCACGGCATCACGGCCCAGCAGTACAACGCGCTGCGGGTGCTCAAGGCGGCCCGGCCCGGAGCCCTGTCGGCGTCGGCGCTCGGCGCGCGGCTGGTGTCGCGGGCGGCCGACATCACCCGGCTCCTCGATCGGCTGGAACGGCTGGGCCTCGTGCAGCGTCGGCGGAACGACCGCAACCGGCGGGCCGTGGAGGTGTCGATCACGCCCGCGGGCGTCGCGCTCGTCGGCCGGCTCGCCGCAGCCGTCCGCCGCTGCGGCCGCGACCAACTCGGCCATCTCGATCAGCGGTCGCTGCGGCAGCTCGTCGCTCTGCTCGAACGGGCCCGGGCACCGCACGAGGGAGAGGGGGGCCCTGCGGCCTGGCCCGCGCGGGCGGCGCGGATGCCCGCGCGTCGCCCGCCGCGCTGATCCCGCGTCAGGCAGGATTCGCGGACGCGGCCCGTGCCCGGGAGAGCTGCGTGCGACCGAGCACCGCCTGGCCCAGGGCGAGGCCGCCGTCGTTGGGAGGCACCACGTGGTGCGTCAGCACCTCGAAGCCCGCGGCATGCAGGGCGTCGAGCGCCCGCTCCACGAGCAGGGCGTTCTGGAACACGCCCCCCGTCAGCCCGACCACGTTTCCGGCGCCACGATCGCGGAGCCACGTGCAGGTGTCGACGATCATCCGCACGGTCGCGGCGTGGAATCCGGCTGCGACCTCGGCGGCCGGAACCGCCGCCCGCAGCGCCGCGACGACCGAGGCGATCGTGGGACGCCAGTCGATGACGAGCGGGTCGTCGCCGCCCGCAGCCGTGCAGGCATACGGAGCGAGCGTGAAGCCGGGCCATGCGGCCCCCGCCGCCAGTGACTCGAGTTTCAGTGCGGCCTCGGCCTCGTAGGTGACCGACGGCGCCAGTCCCAGGAGCGCCGCGACGGCGTCGAACACCCGCCCCATGCTCGAGGTGGCCACGCAGTTGACGTCGCGGTCGAGCTGTCGGCGGAGGAGTTCGCGATCGGCGGGCGAAGCGGCCGCGCCGACCGGCAGTTCGTCGGACCACGCGAGCCCAGCGGCATGGAGCACGCCGCAGGCGGTCCGCCAGGGATGCCGGATGGCGGCATCGCCGCCCGGCAGGGGAAAGGGCCGCAGGTGGCCGCGGCGGTCGAGCCTGCCCCTCGAGGCGACGAGGAACTCGCCCCCCTGGATCGTGCCGTCGCGGCCATAGCCGGTGCCGTCGAGGCACACCGCGATGAATCCGCCCGGAGCTGTGACGAGGGAATGGCCGTGCTCGGCGAGCAACGCCGCCGCGTGCGCCTCGTGGTGCTGCACTCGGAGGAGCGGGATGCCTCGGCTCGCGGCGAAGCGGCCCGCCCAGTCGGCCGACAGATAGCCGGGATGCAGGTCAGCCACGACCGCTGCGGGAACGACGTCGAACAGCCGCAGGAGATGGTCGGTGGTGCGGTCGAGCGCGTGGAGGGTCTCGAGGGTGGCCACGTCGCCCACGTGCTGGCCCAGGATGGCGACGTCGTCTCGGGCGACGCAGATCGCCGCCTTCAGTTCACCGCCGACGGCGAGCACGGCGGGACCGCCCCCGGCGAGCCGGATCGGCAGCGGCGCGTAGCCGCGGGCGCGGCGGATCGGTGTCACGCTTCCGGCGATGCAGCGGACCACCGAATCGTCGCAGGGCACGTGGATCGGCCGGTCGTGGATCAGCAACGCGTCGACGAGGGGGGCGAGCCGCGCGGCGGCGTCGGCATCGACGTGGGCGATCGGCTCCTCGGCGAGGTTGCCCGAGGTCATCACCAATGGGGGCAAGCCCGCGGCGAGCAGGTGGTGCAACGGCGTGGGCGGCAGCATCATGCCGACGACATCGAGACCGGGAGCGACGCCGTCGGCCAGTCGCGGCCCCGGAGGCATGCGGTGCGGCTGCCGGCGGAGGATCACGACCGGCCGCTCGCGGCCCTCGAGCAGCCTTCGCTCCTGCGGACTGACCGCGGCGAGGCGGCTCGCCGTGCCGACGTCGGGCACCATCACCGCCAGCGGCTTGCCACTCCGTCCCTTGCGGTCGCGGAGCCGCGCCACCGCAGCGGCGCTGGTGGCGTCGCAGGCGAGGTGATAGCCACCCGCGCCCTTGACGGCCACGATGCCTCCGCGGAGGAGATGCTCACGGGCCGCCTCGATGGCGACATGGCCGACGGCCACGCCCTCGAGCCCCGGCATCGGCCGCGAGATCGGCACGGGCCCCGCCGCGACGTCCGCATACCACGCGACCGGGCCGCACGCCGGGCAGGCGATCGGTTCGGCGTGGAACCGGCGGTCGGCGGGATCGCCATACTCCGCGGCGCATCGCGGGCACATGGCGAAGTCGCGCATCGTGGTGCGGTCGCGATCGTAGGGCAAGCCCTCGATGATCGTGAATCGCGGCCCGCAGTCGGTGCAGTTGACGAAGGGGTAGCGATGCCGCCGATCCCGGGGATCGGCGAGTTCGGCGAGACACGCGGGGCAGGGGGCGATGTCGGGCGGGACATGGACCGTGGCCCGCCCCCCCGCCGGCGTGGCGAGGATCGCGAAGCCTCCCGGGGCCGCGGGTTCCACCGGCACGGCGCGAACGTCGATTCGGCCCACCGACGCCAGCGGCGGCGCAGACGATGCCAGATCGTCGAGGAAGGCGGCCACGGCGGCCGCCTTCCCCTGGACCTCGAGCATCACGCCCGCCGCGTCGTTCTCCACCCAGCCCGCCAGCCCCAGCCGCGTGGCCCGTCGCCACACGAACGGCCGGAAGCCGACACCCTGCACGACCCCGCTGATCGCGACCCTGCGGCGGACCGTTCCGGGGACGTCGTTCATGGTCGAGCCGTCATTTGACGAGGTAGGCCTCGCCGCGCATCACCTGCACGTCGGACAACCAGGCGATGCACGCGTAGTGTTCGAAGTAGGTGTGGGACACGTGCGTGAGAATCTTCTCGGCGACGTCCATCGGCACGACGAACTCGGCCTTCAAGGTCTTCGACCCGCTGCTGATGATCACGTTGCGGGCACTGCGGGAGCCATGTCCATGGATTTCGGTCAACGAGTAGCCCGATGCGCCCAGCTTGACGGCCTCCTCGGCGATGTCCTCCATGATCACAGCCTCTCCGACGACGGTCACGAGCTTCAGGGGAAAGAGTTGCACGATCGGTTTCTCCAGGGTTGGTTGGGGGAAGGGGTGTGAATCGTACGCGGGTCAGGTGGCTCCGACCCACTTCGCCATCTCGAAGTAGATCGGGATGCCGAACGCGATGTTGAAGGGGAACGTGATCGCCAGCGCGGCGGTGATGGAGAGCGTCGGGTTCGCCTCCGGAAGCGTGAGCCGCACCGCCGGCGGAGCCGCGATGTACGAGGCGCTCGAGACGATCGCCCCGAACACCGTGCAGCCGCCGAGATTGAGGCCGGCGAGATGGCCGAGGTACACGCCCAAGAACCCGTGGATCAGCGGCATCAGGATGCCGAAGGTCACGAGGAACGGACCGACCTTGAGGAGATCGCCGAGTTTCTCGCCGGCGACCAGCCCCATCTCCAGAAGGAAGATGCAGAGCACGCCGCGGAACAGCATGCCCTTGCTCTTGAAGAACTCCAGGAACGGCTCCAGGCCCTTCTCGGGCATGAAGATCGTGGAGATGAAGCCGATCACGAGGAGCCCGGCCATGAGCATGATCGACTGGCCGGTGATCACCTCGTAGAGAGCTTCGCCGAGCTTGGATTCCTTGACGGGCCGGCCGGAGGCCGCCGCCTTCTCCGCCCGCTCACGGGCCGAGAGGGCCGCACCGATGACGAGGGCGATGGCGATGCCGGGACACTCAAGAATGGTGACGAGCGTCGGCAGGTAGCTGTTGGCGGCGTGGCCGGTCTGCTCCACGAAGGAGTTGGCGACCGCGTAGGTCACGGCCGACGTGCTGCCATAGTGGGCGGCGATGCCCGCGGCGTCGGCGATGGAAAACCCTCCGAGGTAGCGGAGCACCACGAACGACGTGATCGGGGTGACGCAGCCCAGCAGCAGGGTCACGAGGGCCGGCTTCCAGATCGTGGCCACACCGTGGGCCTGGTATTCGTGGGCCAGTTCATGGCCCCCGATGAAGCCGATCGACATCAGCAGGAAGATCGCGATCGACAGGTAGAGTTCCTTCGGAATCTTGATGCCGCCGTGGATGCGGGTGCAGATGATGCCGAGCAGAAAGCAGAGGGGGATCGGCGTCAGGAGGTTCTGACCCAGGGAGTTGAGGATCCGGCTGATCTGAGCCGAATCGAAGGCGGCGAGGACGGCCGGCACGTGATCGCACATGACCGCGAGGGACGAGGGTGTCATGGAAGAGCCTTTCGTGTCAGGGGGCGGGGGGGCTCGAATCGGGAGTCTCGGGCGCGGGCAGGGAACCGTCCTGGGCCGCGGCGTGCGGCCCAGGGTGAGCGGAAGCGGCGTGCGTTGGCGTGGTTCGCAGCACCCCCTCGGCGGCGCGTTCGAGCGCCTGCACGAGCGGGCCGGGCCAGAGCCCGAGGCCGAACAGCATCCCGATGAGGATGGTGAGCGGCACCTGCTCGCGGCGCAGGATCGCGTGCCGAGGGCTATCGACCGGCGAGGGGCCGCCGAACACGTGGAACCAGCAGCGCATCACGGCGATGCCGCCGAGCACGGTCGAGCCGATCACCATCAGGCCGGCGGAGAGGTGGTCGTCGAGACTCCCCGACACGATCAGGTCGTCGGCGACGAACGAGAGCGTGCCCGGGAGCCCGATCGCCGCCAGGCCGAAGAGCAGGAAGAAGGCGGCCAGCGCCGGCGCGTCCCAGAAGCGGCCCTGGAGGGTTTCGAGCGAGATGTCGCCGGCGCGGCTCTCGAGCGCCCAGGTGACGAGTCCGATGCCGGTGATCGCGAGGCCGCTGGAGATCCAGATGCAGAACGCCCCGTTGAGCTCCATCGGGAGCCGTCCCGAGAGGCCGGCGAGGATGATGGCCGACTGGCTCATCGAAAACGTGCCGATGAAGCTGCGGAGATCCCGCTGGACCAGCGACAGGGCCGCACCATACACCGCCGTGAGGAGGCCGAAGATGGCGAGCACCTCGAGTTCCACCGCCACCCCGTCGGCGTGCCCGACGAGCAGTCGCACCGCCGTGTAGGCGCCGATCTGAGGCATGGCTGCGGAGAGGGCGGTCGACATCGGGGCGCCGGAGAAGAGTGCCGGATGCCAGGAATGGAACGGCACGATGCCCTTGCGGATCATCACGGCCACGGCGACGAGCCAGCCGCCGGCCGTGCCCGTCAGCCCGCTCGACCTGCTCCACGGGGGATCGGCGACGAGCATGAACGTGCCGGCCGCCATGCAGACGCAGGCGAGCGACATGTAGATCGCGTAGACCCGGGCGGCAGGCCGCCCTCCCGGAAACACGCGGGTGGCCCGCCAGGTGGACTGCGCCGTCGCCACCCAGAGGACGACCAGCGCCCAGGGGTGCGACGTGAGGAACACGGCGCACGTGGCGGCGAGCCCGAGGAGCGCCCGCCGCACGGACGCCGGGTCGAGGGCTCGCCGCGGCGCCACCAGGAGGATCGCCATCGAGATCAGGGCCACGTAGGGAAGGAGCGCCGTGGTCAGCCCGTCGATGAAGACGAGCCGCCCGTCGCCGAGCGTCTCCCCGAAGCCCACCGGGGTGCCGTCCGAGAGGTGCCAGGCGGCGACCATCACGAGCGTGGCGGTCAGAGCGATTCCCGCGGTGACGACCGCGAGTCGGCGCGGCGCCCGCGCCGCCACCCCGACCGCCGCGAGGCCGCCGCCGAGGAGGGGTGCCGCCACGGTCACGGCGGCGGCGGCCAGCAGCCAGTCGCGGGGCGTCGCGAATCCGGGGAGCGGGTTCATCGGCTGCCTCGCGAGGAGTCACCAGAGAGCCAGCGGTTCCACCGCTTCTCGGCGATCGCGGCCCGATCCAGCAGCCGCAGCACCGGGCCGACCACGAGCCGACCGATCAGCATCTCCTCGTAGCCGCGCTCGAGCGCCACGCGGTAGATCGCCTGCTGCCAGCTCGCCGGCAGCAGGCTCACCGGCCAGAGACCACCGGGCCCCGGGTGGCCGCCCAGGGCCGCCTCCAGTTCGTGGCGATCGTGCAGCGCCGACGGCGAGCGGAGGATCTGAAGGCTGCGGACGATGGCATGCCCGACCACGTGGATGAGCGGGATCACCCGCCAGCCGAGGCCGATCTCCACGAGAATCAGCGAGGCCTGCGTCATCGACGCGTAGGCGAGCACACTCTTGAGGTCGGTCTGCACCTTGCCGACGAACGAGGCGTGGAGCGCTGTCCACGTGCCGATCACGATCAGAAGCGCCTTGGCCAGCGGCGCGTTTTCCAGGAGGGCCTCGCAGCGGAGGAGCACGTACGCGCCGGCGTGGATCGACAGCGCGCCGTAGAAGATCGCGCTCGAGGGCGTTGGCCCCTCCATCGCTCGGGGCAGCCAGCCGGAGAACGGCACCTGCGCCGTCTTGCCCAGGGCGGCGAACACGAGCAGCAGCGAGATGATCGTCGCCGTGGTGGCCGGCACCAGGCACCTGCCGTTGGGCCAGTCGATGCCGAACAACCGCTCGAAGTCGCCGGAGCCGACGGCCCGATGGATGACCACGCTGGCAGCCAGCAGCCCGACGTCACAGATCCGATACGTGGTGAAGGCACGAAGGGCCGCCCGGGTGGCGTTGCCCCGCTCCAGGAAAAAGCCGATCAGCAGCGTCGAGGAGATGCCGACGAACTCCCAGCCGGCGAACAGCACGTCGATGCTCCCGGCGAGCACCATCAGATTCATGCCCACGCCGAACAGGGCCAGGAGGAGGAAGAACCGCGTGAACCCCGGCTCGCGGTGGAGATACTTGCCGGCGAACAGGTTGACGAGCAGGCAGAGCCCCGTGGAGAAGCAGACGTAGGGGACCGACAGGGCGTCGGCCACCAGGTCGATCGTGGCCTCGTGATGGCCGACGGAGAACCAGGAGCCGAGGTGCACCTCCTCGGGCCGAAAGCCCCGGGCGGCCAGCGTGGCCAGCGTGATCAAGGCGGCCACGAACGCCACGCCGAACCCGCTGCCCACCACGCGGCGGGTGAACGGCTCGGAGGGCGCCCGGCCGACGAGGGCCGGCAGCCCGATGGCGACCAGCGCCAGGGCCGGGGCGGCCACCTGGCAGACGACGAGGGCGGAGAGCGCCGCGTGGAGGTTCACGTGGGCCTCCCCTTGAGGGCCGTGCCGCGACCGGCGAGAGCGGCCAGCACGCGAGCGGGGGCGAGGTGCTCCCGATGGCCGGCATACCACGACACCGAGCGATCGACGACGGGGATGTCGTTGTGCTCCGGCACGTAAGGCACGAACTCGCCCCCGGTGAACACCGTCAGGTCGCCCGTGTCGGGATGCCACGACACCAGCTGCACCCAACGGTTCACCACGAGGTTCTTCACACCCGGTAGCTGTGCGGCCGCGGCCATGATCCGCTCGGGGGGCGCCTCGATCACCACCAGCAGGCGGATCGGCTCGTGGATCTCGACCGTCTGCCACGGCAGCCCCGTCCGCAGATCGCTGGCGTGCCCGTCCATCACCCCGATCAGGCCCGTGATGTTGTGGGGCAGCTTCGTGTCGCAGCCGTAGCCGAGGCGGTCGACGGCCGAGAAGAAGTAGGCGAGGTTGATGCCGGACGCGACGGGGCCCACCGCGGCGAGGGTGCGGGTGAGGATCTCACCTTCGGCGTCGGCGGTGGGGTCGTAGGAGACGAGGAAGGCACGGCGATCGAGGTACAGGCCGCGCGTCCGCCAGCGGCGGCCGATCACGGCCACCGCGTTGGTGGCGTGCCCGAGTTCGGGCCGCACCTGCGCGAGATCGACCGACCGGGCCTCCGTGTGCTGCACCGCCTCCCGCGGCGTGATGTCGAGAGGCGCCGACTCGAACCGGCGGCAGCGCTCGTGGGCTTCCGCCATGCAGGCGTTGTCGCATGCCCGACGGAGCAGATCGATCTCCTCCTGATGGGTGTCGGGTTGGCAGCCGACGTCGAACCAGCTGACGGCGTCGGCGCAGGTGTCGATCAGGCCGCCGACGAACCGCGTGTCGGCGGGGATCTCCAGGCCTTCCGCCGAGAGCAGGCTCCGCACCCGCGGGTCGTTGGCCATCATCGCGAAGGCCCGCGCGTTGGCGCCGCCCGGACCGCCACCGCAGGCGCCGCAGTCGTAGGCGCTCTCGTGCGGATTGTTGCGGCTCGACGAGCCATGGCCGATCACCGCCACGACCCGCGCGAACCGCGACGTCAGGCCGATGTCCTCGAGCACCCGCCGCACGATGCCGGCCATCTCCGGGACGCTGAAGCCGGCGAACGTGCCGTCGGGGAGCGTTTCGTCGCGGTCGCGCTCCAGGGCGAGGCGGGTGGGGATCCGGCGGCTGGCGAGTTCGGTGGCGGTCCGGCCCAGCCGGGCGGAGAGCCGCGGAAACGCCACGCGGGCCACGAGGGGCACGGCCGCCAGCGCGCCGGCGAGGGCCGTGATCAGCCCGCCGCGAAACAGCGTCCGCCCGCCGGCCGAGACGCCGTCGCTGAACTGGCCGATCCGCCGCCGCATGGTGCGGTGCAGTTCGTGCAGCGCGGCCGCGGCATGCTCGGGCACCTCGACCACCGTGTGCTGGGGCCGCAGCACGATCGGACACAAGGCGCGGGCGTGCCAATCGTCGATGCCGCGAAAGTTCATCGGCACGGCGAAGAACCCGGCCGTGCCGAACGTCTCGAACCGCGGGCCGAGCTCCTCGAAGTGCCGGCGGAACGACTCGCACCGCTCGTCCATGCAGAGGACGGCCTGGAACAGCGGTCGGACCTCACCTGGAGGCGACGAGAAGCGGACGTGCGCGGCCAGGGCGTCGAGCACCTCGATTCGGTGCCGCCGCTCGTAGGCCAGGTGGAAGATGCGCCGCTTGTGGAAGTCGTCGAAGGAGGTCACCGCCCGTTCGAAGCGGAGGAGCTCGTTCTCGTCGAGGGCGAGCACCTCCCGCGCGGTCAGTCCGACCAGCTGGCACACCTGGTGCAGCAGGAAGGCACGGGCGAGGCTTCCCGGGCCTCGCTTCGGCGGGTGCCGGTCGCGGAGCGAGGTCCAGATGCCCCCCAGCCCCTCGCCGTCGAGGTGATAGCCCATCTGCCGGACCGCCCACGTCGCCGCCACGCGGTCCAACACCAGCCGCAAGGCGACGAAGTCGATGAGCCGGGCCGGCACCGCCTCCACCGGCGCCCGGTCGGGCCGCACTTCGAGATGCCGCATCATGCCCGCCCAGCCACGCAGCGCCAGCGTCGTCGCCGTGAGAAATGGCTTCCACTCGCCGTGTGGGATCCCGAGCCGGTCGAGTTCCTCGACGATCACCTCGGCCGCCGGCCGGCCGCGAATGCCGCGGAGCGCCGCCGGGAGACCGGCGCTCCAGGCCTCGGTGGGGACGAAGCGGCCCGAGTAGAGGTCGATGGCCGCCGCCAGAAAGCCCTCGCTTCGCAGCGGCATCTGCCAGGAGGCCACGCCCTGGTCGAGGAACGCGGCGGAGAGCCGGATCAGCAGCGGATTCACCAGCACGTCGGTGTCGAGGCCCGGTTCGACGGCGAGAATGAGATCGCGAAACCTCGTCGGGGGCCGCGGATGGAAGACCGACGGCCGGGTCAGCGACACCGCCTCGACGCAGGCGTGCCAGAGGTCGCTCGACACGCGGCGCTCGTCGTCGGGTTCGCCGAGGGGATTGGTGCGAAAGGCGAGTGTGCGGAGCGCCGACGCATCGTCCGCATTCGCCAGCCGCCGCTCGTCGGCCCCCGTGGCGACGTCGCCCGACGCGCTGATCAGCCGCCAGCGAACCTCGGGGCTGAGGTCGTCCCGGAGCCGCTCGACGACGTTGCTCTCGGTGAGGGTCCAGCGGACCGCCGCGTCGTTTTCCTGTCGGACGGCGTGCAGCAGCAGCATGAGCTGCAGTTGTCGCAGCGACACGCGGCCCCCCGCCAAGAGTTCGTCATCGGGCCCGCCATGGCCGTCGGCCTCGAGGATCGCCTCGAGATCGGACGCCTGGATGCGGCCGCGGCGCAACTCCTCGCGGTAGCGGGCTTCCGAGAGATAAGGCTGCGTGCCATAGAGTCGGGCCGCACGGACGACCGCCTCCTCGAATGGCTGGTCCTCGAACGACTGCAGCATGTTCTGCGCGATGAACACGTCGATCGGCCCCTGCGTCGGCAGGTAGCGGGCCGCCTCGGCGATCAGCGCCGAGACGTCTTCGGCGCGGGTGTCGTGAGCGTGGGTGATCATGGCGGGAGGCGCTGGGCGGACGGGAATCCGGGGCGGGATGCAACGGCCCGCATGAGGCGGGGCGTCGACGGTCAGAAAGCGCAGCAGCGTGCTGGACGCCGATGGCGGCCGAGGGCCGACGGCGTCAGCGCGTCGCGGGAGGGCCGCGCACGTGGAGCGTGCACGACCGCGGCTTGGTCGCAGAGCCCGGCGTCGCGAGCAGCGCGAGCTGACACGGTCCGTCGAGGCCGAATCGCGGCGGGACGACCGCGAACAGATGAATCTGCCGCCCCTCGTGGTCTTCCGTGTCGTCCTCCTCCGCCTGCTCGGATTCCGAGCGGGTGCCGGAGTCGTCTTCGCGACTGCCGTCGTAGGAATCGCCGTCGCAGGAACGGATCGCGAGGCCGGCGGGGAGAGCGTCGGCGAGGGATTCTCGGAGGCCGACGAGGACGGTCGCGAGGGCGGCGGCGGCGATCAGCAGAGTCCGCAGCGTGCGAAGCATGGAGTGAATCTGCCGTGAAGGTGAGCCGCCTCATTTGAAAGTGTACGTTGCAAACACCCGAACCACCAAACCCGATTTCGACGAGGACGGGTTCAGGTCAGCGGCCTCTTGCGGGATCGCAAGGGACGCGTCGGCTGCGCAACTCCGCGGGGCGAGGCTTCGACTGGGATCGCCAGACCACGCCGCATGGCCGACGATCTCGTTCGGTCCACGGCGCGAGCCGCCTCAGTCGCGGCTGGGCCGCTCACCGCCTCGGCCTCGGCGACCCCCGCCCCCGCCACCGCCACCGGCCGCTCCGCCGCGCGGCCGATCGGCCCGCGGGTCGTAGGCTGGGTTGGCCCCGGCAGGGATCGCAGCGGCCGTCCGCCGTTGCCAGTCGTGGAGCGTCTGAGCGAGCGCCGCCGTCCGGTCCGGCATCGCTCGTGCGAGGTCGCGCTGCTCGGTGGGATCGTTGGCGAGGTCGTAGAGCTCGAGGCGGCCACCGTCTTCAAAAAACTCGATGAGCTTCCAGCTGCCTGCGCGGATCGCGCTCGACGGTGTCGCCCGGCCGACGTAGCAGGGGAAGTGCCAGAAGAGACGCTCACGCGGCAGCGTCTCGGCGCCCCGTAGGAGCGGGACGAGGCTCGCGCCGTCGAGCGTCTGGTCCGCCGCGGGCTTGCCGCCCGCGAGTTCGAGGAGCGTCGGGTAAAAATCCACGCTCGCGACCGGCACATCGCAGGTCGTGCCCGGCTCGGCGACGCCGGCGCCTGCCATCACGAGCGGCACGCGGATGCCCCCCTCGAAAAGCTCCCCCTTGCCTCCCTTGAGCGGCGGCGTGAACTGCGACGTGCCGCCATTGTCGCTCGTGAAGATCAGCAGCGTGTCGGCGGCGAGGCCGAGCTTCGCGAGCCGCTCGACGATCCGGCCGACGTTGCGGTCGACCGCCTCGATCGTGGCCGCCTGCGCGGGATCGTCGCGGCGGTCGCCGGCCGCGGCCGCCTTGCGCTCGTACTTCGCGCGGAGCTCCGGCTCGGGATCGTAGGGCGCGTGGATGGCATGGTCGGCGAGATAGACGAAGAACGGGCCGCCGCGCTGCCGTTCGATGAACGCCAGCGCCTCGTCGGTGAGCCGGTCGGAGAGCTGGTTGCCGTCGGCGTCGAAGTAGGCGTCCTTGGCGAAGCCGAGGTTCTCCGGAAACACGACCGTCTCGAACCCCTGGCCGCCGGGCGTGACCGGTCCCGTGCGGCCGCGGCCCAGGTTCCACATACCGAGGAAGGCCGTAGCGTAGCCGCGGGCCTTCAGGGCCTCGGGCAGGGTGACGACGTCGGTGGCGAGTTCCGACCGGCTGTCGGCGGCTTGGAGCTTGTGCCATGGCGACCCCGGTGGCTGCCGCGGATCGACGACCGTGTAGATGCCGTGTCGGGGCGTGTACTGGCCCGACATCAGGCAGGCCCGCGTCGGCGCGCAGTTGGGCGCGCTGGCGTAGGCCTGCGAGAACACGACGCCCCGCTTCGCCAGCCGGTCGAGGTGGGGCGTCTCCACGAACGTGTTGCCCATGAATCCGACATCCCGCCAGCCCATGTCGTCCATCAGGATGAACACGACGTTCGGCGGTCGGCCCGCCTCGGCCGCCGGCGCCGGCGCGGCGATCGCGATCACGACCGCGATACCAGCGAGCATTCGCCCGGCATGGCACGCGGTCATGGCGCGGCCCGCTCGTAGCTGAAGGTGAGCGTGCCCTCCGCGAGCGTCGTCGTGGCGATCGCCGCCAGCAGGGCGTCGCGGCTGGCCCCGCCGGCCGGAAGTGTTGGCGCCTCCGACAGGGCGTAGACCGTGACGTGATACTGCTTCACGCCGGGCCCCTTCGAGCACATCGGGTCGTATTCGGCACGGCCCTTGTCGTTGAGGCCGGTGGTGCCGACCGATCGCGAGCCCTTGGGGAGCGATGTGGCCGACGCCGGGATACCGTGAACGACCCAGTAACTCTTCACGCGGTCAGGGGCCTCATGCCAGAGGGCGAGGGCGTAGCTGGCCGTGCCCTTCGGGCCCGGTTGCCATTCGATCGGCGGCGAGATGCCGGCGCCGTCGCAGCTGAACTCGACGGGCAGCCTTCCGTCGGCGGCGATCGCGGAGCTCGTCACGGCCAGTCCACCGGCCGTGGGCTTTGCCGACGCCGACCCCATGCTTCGCGGCGGCGGCCTGCGCGGCGGGCCCCCTTCGGGCCCTCCCGGCCGACGGCCACCCGGACCGCCCCGGTCGTCGGGACCTCGCCCCCCCGGCCTCCCGGGGCCGCTCGAC
>Ga0208864_1000120_pt1 | contig 24611 bp, 21 predicted proteins | sample CryBogmetaGMA05M_FD_184542 | JGI IMG/M metagenome (GOLD analysis project Ga0208864, IMG submission 184542) | Freshwater microbial communities from Crystal Bog, Wisconsin, USA - MA0.5M (SPAdes) | ecosystem: Environmental > Aquatic > Freshwater > Lake | place: Crystal Bog, Wisconsin, USA...
TGGATCTCCGTTATTCATTATATTCTCAGCACCCGTTGTCCCTTTTGTATCTTTCAACCAATTTACAAATGCTGGAGTTAAATTATAATTAATTCTCTCTCCTGACTCCTTGTAAGTTGCTTGTTGCTTACTATATGTGCTCGCTCTTTCTTGTGCATTTTGCAAGCTGTGGTTGGCACTTTCAGAAGTTACAAAATCATTCCTCATTGAATCTACAAATTCTTGATTCTCTCCTGTTTGACCTCTAACACCTGCATTACTCACCGCATTTTTCACCTTACCTATGCTTTCTGAGTATCTCTTCATATTATCTGCAGATGTAATATGACTATATGCCTCCCTTAGATTTCCAGTTTTACCTGCATTAACTGATGTCTCAAATTGACTACTTGCAATAAGTGCATCAAATCCTATACCTGCTTTCGCTCCTGCTGCGATTCTCAACGAATCATCTGTTGATACCCCATAATCCTTAGACATCTTGTCTATAATTGACCTACTATCATCAAATGACTTCCTCTCATCGGTAGTTAAGCCACTTTCAAAGGAGTTATATTTACTATTGCCTCTTGAGAAATTTTCATTATATCCAAGAGCATTAGATAGGCCACTTGATGTACTTTGTACATAATCGCTGCCTGCTCTTTCCACGTCACTTTTTGCATTGTTAATGTTGCTGCTAATTTTACTACCAATCTGATTTGACCAGTCAATATTAACAAGCCCACCTGCATTACTCACTCCTCTTGACATATCAATCTTTTCACTTCCATCTCGTAATTTTGATACAGTACTGCCATGCTCTGCATTCCAGCTCCTCTCTCCTGCAAAATCAGTATAATTTGTATCATGCTTATTAGCATTTTCATTATTATAACTATGATTATCAAGGCTAGTTGTCCCCATAGTATAATTTCCCTGAACAGTTTCCCTTGCAACTCTAGCAGCTTCCTGCTGTGGTGCATGCATCATTGATGACGCTATACTTCCTAGTCCTGACATGCCCATCTTAAGCGCAAGCCCTGCTATGAGTGGTGTAAACATTATCATATATCCAGATAACGCTGAGATTTCTTGATTGATCGACCTTATTTGTCCTTGTGAACTATAAGTTAGACCTTCTGTTATTGTCCCAAGAGCTGCATATTGCTCAGAAAATACTGTAAATAATATTGCATATATCGGTATCCATAACTGCAAATATATCAATGATAAAAAGTAGTTCTTAAGTATTGCAGCTCCCCCTGGTGCTAACATTAACATTACTGCAATTGGGAATAATGCATATATCATTATTTCAAAGGCAGCTTTGATATTTAATATGAATTTTGACGCAAGTGATGCCATTGAAGAAAAATATACATCTGTTGTTTTTTTAATCACAGATTTACTATATGCATTCCCCACACTATCATTAAGTGCATTAATCGATATATTTTGCATAAGTAGATTCTTTTCATCCTGACCACCTCCTAAAAACATAGCATAGCTGTCTTTAAAAGTACTTCTAAACACTGCTTCTTGATTTGAGCTTTTGTCATCTGGGAAAAATTGAGCAAAAAATCCCTTAGCAAGGTATGGCATACTTATTTCTGCCTCCCTATCTATTTTGTCTTTTAAAATATTAGCAGCTGTATAGCAACTAATATATCCATTTGCCTCTTTATGGTTTTTGGTATTAAATTTTTCAAAAATCTTATCATAGACCATTTGCCTTGCTTTTGATGATCTGGTTGCTAAAAATCCTATTAGGTCTTGTGTATTCCCTATATCCTGATATGTAAAGCCATTAGCTCTTAGTAGACCCATTTGTAAATCAGGTAATAAACAGCTATTATAGAATGTGTTAAATGCACTTGTTAAATTGGCATCATATGATCTTAAATTCATAGTATCTTCTATTATTTTAGCTCCAAATAATACTCCTGTTTTTTGATATGTTTCATTTGGAAAAGTTGTAGAAAATGCTCCCTCAAACTGTTGCCCTAACCAATACCCTGCTTGTGACGTCACTGATGCCATTGCCGCAAGCCCGAATGGTACTTTCTCAACATGCCTGGGCGCTCCTGTCATGCCGTATTTATTCGGTAATTCATCCACTATCCATACATCGGCCGTTGGCACTAATAATACACCTGTAATTGCCGTTACTTGGAAAAACCACAATATCATAGACTTTACTTCAAATGTAAAAACTGAACTCACTATTTTGATTAAAAGCCCAATTATTACCCCAAGCTTCAACAAACTCACAAATGCATTGCCTGACATTACTATTCTTATAGCATTGAATACCTTCTCTAAAAAATACCCAGTTCCTAGCGTATATATTTCAAATGTTGAACTCATGATAATACCTCTATTTGTTTTTGTGATTCTGTTCTTAACGCTTTTTCCATTGCTTTAGCCCTATTTACCAACATTACCTGTAGTTGATACTTTGATGTATCTTGCAATTCATATCTGTCTAAAGCCTCTTTTGCCTTTATTAAACTATCCCTATATCTTTTTAACTCTTCACCTACTGGCATTGTGTAATTATTAGCTGCATTCTCTGATTCCTGAATCATTTCTGTTAAGTAATTATAAAGTATGTTCCATGCTGCAGTTTGAACTAAAATACCCTCTTCTACCTCAGTCTTACCTTGAGTATGCCTCATAAGTACATCATACATCATGAATATTGGCAATCCAGATTTTGCAAGTATCCCCTGACTTTCTTTATTTAGCTCCACATCATCCTTTAGTGCTTGTTTATATTGATTGATGTGGTTTTGAATTTTACTCTCAAAGCCCTCATTTTCTTTTATCTCTACCTCCTTATCCTTTGGCTTTAAGCATTTTTCATATTCATCACATGTTAATCTCTGGATCTTCCTATCTCCTTTTAACATACCATCCAATAACTTTGGATCTATTATTTTAGATGAGATGTATTGTACAATAGGCTCTCCGTCTTTATCCTTTTCATTTGCCCTTATAATGATTGTTCCTGAGATCGTCATCATTAATTGCTTAATATCGTTATCACCTCCTATTTTCTTCAAACTCTCCCACGCTAGATTTACATCTGCTATTGCTTTCTCTGGGTTCTTTTTTGCTATTTCTTCAAGTACCTTGCCACTGCCCTTTGGAAACTCTTTATAAGCTTCTGCTAAATTGTTTTTTTCACCGTCTTTTGAGATAGCATGATCAACTACTTTTTTCTTTGCAAGTCCAGCCATTCCTGTTGCTTTGTCCTTCATCCATGTCGCCATTTGCTCTGAGAGTCTACATTCGTCAGATAAGAATCCTCCTAGCTCTTGTAATTTTGAGAATACTTCTTGCAATGTCTCACTAAGAGTAGGGGATATGGCGCTTATTCCTAAATATACAAACATCATCCCTGCTTGCTGCACTATCGATTGCATTTTGTTTTTTAACTCATCTCCAGATATAATTGATATACCGCCAAAATTCATTACTGAGCTTTTAAAACATGGATGATTGATGTCTATTTCTGGAAAGTTTACATTTATTAGATTTCTATTTTTCTTTTGATTGCCTAAATACAAGCTTCCAAGCGATACATGTCCTGCTTTTTGTCCTTGGTATACACTTGCACCCGTTGATACAGACTTGCCTCCAAGTTTACTCCACAACTTCTCTGTCTCTCCAAGCACTCCTGCTTGTGTGCTTGATATTGTTGGTAGAGTTACTGCCGTTATTATTGCACAAAATGCCGATACCTTAGTTAAGGTAATTAATTGCCTCTTAATAAGAGATAAGAAAGTTTTGAATTTGTCCAGCAGCTTGCTGACCAATTGAGCTGATACTACATTATCATCTTTGACTGCAGAATAAATGCCACTTATATACTTTACACCCATCACATTAACCTCTTTCTTTTATTATTTTTGCCATCTTCGACTCCATCTCACCAACCCTCGTTATTCCTTTGCTTAAAAAAATCTTCTCTTCTGTAACACTATCAAGTAGTAATAATGTAGGAATTGATTTTATAGCCTCATCTGATACTATAGAATCATCAAAAATACTGCTATCTAGTCCTTTAAAGAATTCTTCTGTAACCGCCACACCTAGATTTTTATACTGCCATTTATTACTAAACTTGAGCACCTCTGGTAATTGCCTCTGGCAACTTGGGCATTCTTTGCTGTATATCATCACCAATACGTATCTATCTCTTCCTGCATTAAGTGCTTGTGCTTGCTCTGCTTCCTTAATTGCATCTTCTGTATCAGACTTGTAATTACTCGCAGCAACAGAATATCTCGGGTCACTATCTGCTATTTTTTGTGCATTCCTTGCAAATTCCACTCCTTTTTTAGCTATGATAGCCTGTGTCTCCAGTGCATTTTCTATATCATGCCTCTTGCCTGTTATTACCGCTCTTTTACGCTGAGTTTCCCATAATTGATTCAATAACTCTGCCTTCTCCTCTGGCTCTATTCCTGATTCTAATATTTCTTTCGCAGCCCCTTCTTTTGTACCTTTATCTGTTCCCGCCTCCCCACAATACCAATTCTTACCAAGCCCCATCTTTTTACAAATCTCTGGTGTGAATTTAAAGCCTCCTGCATTTGCAGACATACTCATAATTAATACCGAGCCTGCAAATATAAAAATTGATATTGTGCGGGATATACTCATTTACTTTCCCTCTTTCAAATAAGCAGAGCTTAATCCTTCTATCATTGGATAATGCTTTATATTCAATGTTTTAAGCTCAAGACCATAATAACATGCCGTTGCTGCAATAAGTGCATCTGGCAATAATACATTATGTGATTTGTGGTAATCTTTCTTCCAAAGACCAGCCTTAGTTGCTATATCCCTATTGATATCCATCACTACAAAATATTCACTTAACCCCTTAACAGCTCCCTTATCCCTCATATTTCGTACTCCTGCATAAAGCTCCGCCACTGTGATAACCGATAAGCATTGCTTTCCTTCTATCCCCTCAAGCAGACTCTTAGCTTTCTCTTCGCCTCTCATGTAATCTATAATTACATCAGTATCATATAAATATTTACCTACTCCATTCATCTCTTAAACTCCTTACGTTAATTTCTCTACTTTTCCAAATGCCATATGCTTTCGTTAGTTTTGTACTACTATACTTACTTGTAAATTCAGCAACAGCCCTTCTTATTAATTCTGACTTTGACATAGATGTCTTTTTAGATATTGCTTCTAGCTCTAGCTTAGCTTCATCTGGTAGATATAACTGTGTTTTATACATATTTATACGTGATATTGTTACTATATCTCTTATATTACCTTTATTTCCGTGCATTGCAACCTTTTTTTATAATTTTTTCAATTGTTATTTTAACTGCTTCACTCCATAATCCCCTACTCTTGATAAAAATATGCGCATTTTTCACTACCATCATTACCCTCTTGATCATAAAAGATAAAATAAAGCCCTTTTATATTGTATCCACCCTTATTAATTGGCATATACTCCGCTATTATTCTTGCTTTATCTATATTCTCATACTGGTACTCATCACTATTAAAAAACTGTCTTTTTATCCTTTTTAATCCTGGAGTTATAATTGTGATATTCACGGGTTTCATTTTATTTTTAGAATATGCCGATTGAGCTATAATTAACTCTCCCTCCTCCCCTTCTTTGAAATAATATTTCATATCCTGATAAAGATTGTCTTTAATAGCTTCCTTTAAGCCACTGGCAGCACCTTTCTTAGCTGTAAGGATTATAACTTTATCATTCATTAGTACCTTGCTGCAATATGAGGAATAATGAGCAACTTTCAATTGCTGCTTTAAATCTTCATTTTTTACCTGCAACTTACCTTCGTCCACAAGCTTTTTAAGCTGTGGAATGCTCTTCACTACGCTTCCAAAACTCCATAAACTAAGAATGCCCATCTTCATACTTTCTCTTTCACCTTCACTCCTCGCCTTACTTAATATACCATCAAATAATCTCATTGATTCATCCATATTATGATTATGTGTAATGTAAGAAATATATTCCAAATCCTCATTTTAATTCCATCTACCCTCATTAGACTCTTTATTGGCTCTATAATCATCTCTAAGTATCTGGCGTCATTACCAATCAGATATAAAGCCCATTTAACGTCTAAGTCTTGCTTGCTCTCAATAGGCTTAATAAGCAAATTAGAGCATTGATTTTTGACTTCACTACTCATTTTAATTTTTGATTGATCCATCATCTTACCAGCTTCCTCGCTATACCCTGCAGCATATAAAGCGCATAGAATGACTTTTTTCTTTTTCTCCTCTGCAAACTTGTTATCTCCCTCTTTCTTATTCTCAATGGCTATTTTATTTTTTCTAGATTGATTTTTCAGGCGCTCAACATTCTCTCTACTAAGCCTTGCACTCTCCGATATTCTTGCTAGATTCAACATATCCTCAGTAAGAAAACTATCTTCTGAATTTATCTCATTAGCAACTGCACTGCTTACAATAGTACTTAACGACGCTGTTAAAAAAATACCCACAAACATAATAATATAACTCCCGTACAATTTATCTAAAACCCAGATTCTTTTTTTACAATTCTCAATTGAATCACCCTTACTGCATCTATGAATCACTAAAACTGAATTATTCTTATTAATATTAATCATTCTTCTATCCTATAAAAATTCTTTATTTTTCTTTCTACAAAGGCATTAGTTGCTTTGTCGTCACTTACCATTTTCTTCCCTCTTTCTTCTAAAAACTTCTTCCCACCCCTTTTATACTCCGCTTGTAACTCTGCAGCCTTATCTTTAAATTTACTCTCATCAAAGTTTTCTTTAATTGAATTCTCCGCTTCTTCTTTAAAATCCTTGATTACCTCGCTCCAATCTATTTTATCCCAGTTAATCCTTTGTATTTCCTCTAAATTCAAACCTCTGCAATCTGGATTTTTTGCTGTACCAAAACTTAAACCCAGCTGCTTCCTCCCCTGCTCTTGTATCACCTTCATTAACTTGCTTTTAAAGCAGCAGTAACTTGTCACAACTATTAATCCTAACTTCTTTTTATACCTCCCCACTTTTACACAGAACCTTTGTTGCTTTTTTACCTTTAAATCTATTGCCTTGCCTCCGCATGCAGCAGCCAATACCCCACTCATACTACAGCAATCTACTCTTGCCATACTTGCTAGTGCCACTTTTGCCGCCTGCGCTGCTACAAATTTTGCTTGCGCTGCAGCTCCCATGTTTGCAAAATTACCACCACTTCCTAGTGCAGAAAATACCCCAGTTGACAACCCCGTCCACGCCATGTAAATAGATGCCGCTGCTATCGCATATGTTACCCATTGCCCTCTAACTTTCATGCATTTATGCTCTGTTCCTTTGAAGAATTTACAGCTTTTAGGGTCTATATCTTCCGTTTTGCAATTTTCTTTCTTATCTTTTGGACATTCGCAGCCCTCCATCCCCTCTTTTTTCATGTTGGCAAGTGCTATCAATGTACCTATATTCTCTCCAAAGTTATTTGGTCTGAATCTTTCACTATCCTCACACACACCTCCCAAACAAAACTTTGAGCCTATGCAATCAACTTTATCTGCGCTTTTTTCTTCGCATTCAAAATTTACATCCCAATGCTCGCAATTCTTTTCTTTATCATATGATATGCACTCTCTTGATTTCTCTTTACACCTCGCTTTCAGGTCTTTGCATTCGTCTATAAAGCTGTTTTGCTTGCAATAATATTGCCTGTCCCATTTCCAGCACTCCTTAAAAACATCTTTCCCATTGATATTTCTTGTTTCTGCTGGCTCTAAACATTTCTCATGCTCTATCACACAGTTCTTTAAATCACTTTCCGTACAATTCGATAGATCTCGCTCATCTCTTTTAACTAAATATTCTGTATCTACATGCTTAATTTCAGCATTTTCCTCAAGCTTTTCTCCACATTTAAATTTCTTCTCAAAGTTCTTGCAGATTTTACTGACATTGGCTTGCTCCAAGCATTTGCCATACCGCTCCTCACACCCCCTATTATCTTCAAATGTCTGACAATAGTTTTTCTCCCGACCTACGCATCTTGATATTTCTTCATATTTCCAGCAACGAGTAACTGGAAATCCTTCTATAGTTTTTGTACTATAATCTACACATTGCTTTTCTTTTGTAATTTCACATTTATCCTCCTGGAAATTTCTATCATTGCTATTTTCTAATGCATTTGCTGTTTCAATCCACAATCCAGTTGGCAATATCGTCGCAACAACATTTTGCATTAAAATAGCAAATATTATTAAAATTGAGATTAATCTACGTATCTGCATTTAACCTCAGTTTTTTCTTTCTTCCAATGATTGCAACAATACTGAGTTGCTCTTAACTCAACATATAATCTTCCACTATTCCCAAATAACAGCTCTATTCTAATTGTATTATTACCATCCCTTAAATATGGCACTAAATCCACATTAGGATTTACACTATAAAACTCCTTTGTATTACATGTTCTTCTTGCTCTTCCTGAATGTACCGTAGTCCACTGTCCACTTCCTTCCATCCAATATGACCCATCCCCTCCCATACTGTTATATGCCTGCATCCCATTTACTGATATTCTAATCCAATCGCTATATTGTATATTTGTTACTCTAAATTCTTTAACTGCATTTCTATCTTTTATTGTAAAATTGATATTCTTATCCATTAAATGGCATCTTTTTCTGTCATATACTTTATTTATTGTTCCCAAAGATAAATTTGGATAATTTGCTCTCCAAAATATATTCCCATCTATACTACCCTGAACTATCCCTCCTGCATCATATCCACAATCTGATTTATCATCACATCCTATACTATCCATTACCACTTTCTCCTCACATATCTTTTCCTTTACATCTCGCTTCTTACTACACTCATATATATACTTCGGATCTATCTCGACCACCTGATTAATCGGACATGTATTGTGCACCACATCATAATATTGATCACAACTCTCCTTAATTATTGCGACATTCTCATTCACTGTTGCCTCGCATCCTCTATATTCTCCTTTGATAAAATCAAATTTACCACTTGCCTCTTTTGTAATTTTTTTTGCTTTATCTAGATATCCCTTATTATCTATGATATTACCCTCCTCATCTTTCTTAAATCCCACTTCCTCCATTGCTATATCTCTGTTGTTTACTGCAGTAGAACTGTATATACTTCCAAGCTCACAGGAATCTTCTGTGCATTCTATTTTATTACTATTTTTACCCAAACTTCTTTGCCTTGCTCCCTTATCATTAGCCCTTTCAATATCTAAACCTGCATCCGCAACATTTGCTCCTTTATAGCTGCTGAGGTTTTTTCTTAAATCTTCCCCCGCACTGCTATCTAAATCATTTTGGAACATTCCTTCTATTTTACTATCTGCAACTGTACCTGCTACCCTCTTTGAGGATTCCCTATATTCCCTCAACGTCCCCTCACTTAATTTAAATTCAGATGCACAGGATTCTTGGTTTGGAATAAATACATTCAATAACATTGTTCCCAATATTACTAATACCGAAAAGCTCCATACTAACCCAAATGATTGCTTTGGTGCGCATCCCTGCAATTTCATTTGCTACCTTCGTTTAATTTTACAAGTCTCTTCCCAGCTTCTTCTTTGGCATCTCCACTACTTGCAAACTCTAGAAGGGCATACCTGAGACCTACATTGCCTGTCATTTTATCTATTCCTTTCTCTGAGATGACCACAAAGCATGGGACTTTTATAATTTTAAACTCTCTAAACACTTTTGGGTTAATATCTATTGCAACCCCATTCTCAGATAACCCTTTAACTGCTGCCACAGTATCCTCAAAGCTATTGTTTTTAAGACCTCTAATTACCAATCTACCACCTGCTTTACTTACCTGATTTGATAACGTAACAAGTGTAGATGCTGGCATGCTAAGTGATACAGCTACATATAGATTTTCACCGAGTGCACTATCTTCGTCTTTCTTATTTAAAATGCCTGCATATGCCCTTAAATATTCATCTAGATTAGCTGCATCTCCCATCTCTTCTTTTGAATCACTGCCTACTTCTCTATATTTTTGACTATACTTCTTGATGCTACTTTCTACTTCATTTACAAAGCCTTTGCTCCATTCCTCCTCTAATTTTACCTTTTGTTCAACGCTTTTCACCCATCCATTATTGTATTCATTTTCACTTTTTTTTACTTTCTTAAATATCTCATCTGCCATTTTTTCATTTTTTAAAATATCTGATTTTGAAAATTCTTCTACTTTTTGTAATTGATTATATTTCTCTCTTCGTTTATCTGCTGCTACTTTCTTCTGCATTTCTTTTGCTATCTTTTTTTGCTCCTCAAGCACTCCTGATTTCCTTAAGCTTTTTTGAATTGTATCGTAGTATTTTTTATCTAAAATCATGTTATCTGGCTTAGATGATCCTGCTGCACCTGCATTATTTGCAAGTAATGCATGAGAACTCTCTATTGAAATTAGCATTAAAATTACCCCAATTATTATTATCTTTATTGTAGTATTTTCTTCATATAACTTGATATTCCAATCCATTATGTTTGCATAATTCTCTTTACTCTGCACATTTGCATTGTTTTGCCTACTTACTTCTTGCTTGTTCATTTTATCTATTTCCATAACCCTCCTCACAAAATACAACAATTTCTTTTTTGCCAAATCAAATATCCGAAATCTTCCCTTGTAACAGGTATTTCCTTGCCTGCTTCAAACTTACTAGTTGTACTCCCAAGTGGATAACAGGTCTTACTGCTATCTGGATTAATCAGCTGGTAACGATATTGTGATTTCTTAATAACTGGTGCCAATGTTTTTTCGCATAACTGCTTATTACTTGTCCCGCTTGTATTTGCTCCAAGCCCTGTCCTGTGCATTTTTGCTATTATTTTCCCAGTTGCAGATAATGCATCAGATACCCCTCCATTATGGTAATTTATAGATCCGTTCATCGGATAAAACGTCCCTTGGCAACCATTGCACCAAAATAATGCATCTATCGGCAAACTTGCTTTTGGTAAGGATGTCTTTATACAATCTACTGCACATGCTGCTTGCGACACTGGATTGTTAAATAAAAATGCCTCAGGATGCATTAATATTGATAACTCGTCATCTGCTGTAGGATCTAACTCTGTTATCCAAAATAAATCAAAGCCCACCCTCTCTAAACATATTACATCTGTGAATATATTTAACATTAAAAGTAATGGATATATGTAGTAATGTACGTATACCTTCGCTGTTTCTGCACTTGCTGCCTTTGGTCTTGCTCCATACCCTCTCTCCATTCCCATATCTATCTTCATCCCTCCTAAATTTACAAAGCAATATGGTTCTTGGCTTATATCAGTCATTCTTGCAGGCTCCCAAAATCCTCCAGTAATCCCAGGAAGTGGGATATTGCCTTTGATGCACAAACATACTGGAGAGCTTGGGTTCTTTGTATTTGGCTTGTCACTCCCCTTTAGCTCTATACTTCCTATTGTAATTGGAAATAAACATTCCCAGCAGATATCCGTTATCGGATTAATGAATTCTCCCTTGCATCTTTTTGCTTTGCTTTCATCTCCGTATAAACTTATTGGGATGCTTTGCAAAAATACAACGACTATTAAGGCTAGAGAGGTTATAATCGTCATTCTATCTATGATGAAAATTTTTTGCAAAAGGAAGTAGCGGAAGAATATATTTATTTTATCTCTCACTTCTCCCCCCACTCTTCCTTACTCACTTCCGTTACTTTAAGCCTAAGACCTGATTGCTCAACAAGAGCTGGCACTGCTTTAATTCCAAGCTTTGTTGTAAGCACCCCTTGCTGATCAAAATACATCCATACCTTCTCTCTCCTCTGTATCTCAAGTGGAGCTCCTTTTGTTAATATTATCTTTGCTAATCCCCGATACTCCTTTCTTTTTTGAAGTGCGTACTTTACTTGCTCTTCGTTATCGCCGTTGATAAATATCAACCTCTCTCTAAGTGGCACTTGATTCAGTGGATTTACTTTGTATCCAGCTTTATATAATAAATTTCCCTTGTGATCATAGATATCTTCTGGCGCTACGTAGCTGGGGTCATGATAATGTATCCTCTTCAGGAGATTATCCTTGACCCCACTGACTTGCTTCGGCCTCTCTACTGCTTCTCTAGTTTTGCCTCTCATCTCCTCTTTAAGCTTATCTACATCTACTGATCTTAACTTTTTTTCTATATATTCCAGTATATCTTCCTCTGCTATATCCCATACATGCCCTACCACCCCAAAATCTTTGCTTAAAGCATCTTGGTAACTTGATATTATTAAAGATATGCAAAATATGAGGATTTTCATTTTATACTCTCTTCCTTTATTAATGTATCAATTGCCTCCGCTATTGTCAGCCCCGACTCTATTAGCTTTTCCATTGCAAGTACTTCTTCAGCAGTTGAGGAGTATAGCTTAAGCGTGAATGGGTCTAAAAACATCCTCGCTACATCTGATGAGCCATTTTTATGCATTATCATATATTCTGAATACAGACCTTTTTGTGACTGAACTCCTTTAAGCGTCGCTATATGGTACTCTTCCATTCCAAAGTCGTTTTTTAAAGATTCGTATGAACCTCCATCACTTCCTGCCATTACCCTCCAATCACTACTTGCCAGCACATCCGCCGCTGTTTCACTTTTCTCTTTACTAAAATCAAAGTAATTTTGCGTTGCAACTACCAAGCTACCCCTATATTTCCTTGCTCTTCTTGCGATACCTCCTATGAATTCTTTCATTGCATTATGCCCTAGCAATCTCCAAGCCTCATCTATTATTAGTGACATCCTTCTTTCTCTTTTGAACATCTTTGAATACACCAAAAATACCACGATCATCAGTACTGAATTTTGTAACGCCTCTTCTTCTAATCCCTTGAACTCAAATACAGTGTATAGATTTAATAATGATATTGCGCCACAGCCATTGTAATGCTCTTTATAGTCTCCTGTAGCATATTTCTGTAGCACAATTCCTAGATTTCTTACCGCCTCCCTTTCATCTCCTATACACTCCTTGGACCCTTGCCTTCTTTTGATTTCACTCCATATATCATAAAAGCCCCCATCCCTTCCTTTTTCCTTCATAACTTTCTCTACAGCATTATCCATTACTACTTTATATACCGCATTGATTGGGGATTTCTTTGTAACGTCAATCTCCATAATGATACATAATATTGATCTGATCATTGCCAAAAACGGCACTTCAAAGTCTGCTTTGTAGTCTTCTATTCTACCCAAATTTGGATCTCCCTCTTCCATGTAAAATGAAAATGGGTTTATGCAAAATCCAGCCCCTGTGAATTCTGTATGCTCTCCCTTTAATTGCCTGCATAAATTCTTTGCACTCTTGCCATCATCCAATGTCACTACCTGCCCACCCAGTCTTAAGGTTGATAATGTGTATTCACTTAAAAATGTTGATTTACCTTTCCCTGGTGCACCTACCACTACTATGTTAAAATTCTCCCTACTTAAATAATTATCAAAGAAAAATAACTGACCTCTCCTCCCAGAAAGTAACATTAAAGGCGATACTGTGCTCCCATGATCTGCAAATACTGGCATCAAATTCTTACTAATGCCCGATGTAAACGTATTTGCTATTTTTAATTGTTCAATAGCTTTCCAGTACCCACTAAAGCCAAACGGCAAACAACTTATAAAACTATTAACCGTATCATACCTTACTTGCTCTATTGCAAATTTAAGCTCGCTAAAATGACTTTTTACCGCCTGTACCACTTCTTTTTCTTCAATGCCTGATACTACCACAGCAACTATACTCATTACATTTTTTGATAATCTATCCCCCGCTTCCAAACTTTCATTCACATAATCCCAATCCTTGATTTCTTCTATCATTTTTGGCACAAATCTTAGTATACCATCAGCATCCCCCTGCTTTATCTTCATCACCCTCATTCTATTCGCCATTCTTTTTGACTTACTTGCTTCCTCTAACTTCATCCCCTGCCTTATCAAAAATGGAAATGGTAATTTCACTCCCTTTGCATATTGCTCCATGAAATTATTTGAATCATTCATACTCCATTCACTCGGATATCCCACTACTTCAAAGGTGATATATTTGAACTCTTCTTTGCTTTCATGGTTTATAACCCTAACTCCATCCTTCTCCATCACCACATCTGCATTATCCGATAAATAATCTTCTATTTTATCTTTTTTTCCTAAAGGAGCATCTATATACGGACTCTTGCTTGGATTTAAGAATTCTCTTAAAAATATCCCAAGCACTAAATCATTAGCCTCCTCCACTCTGCTTCCTAAGTTTTTTAAACTATATGCTAATCTTTCCTTAAAACTCATAAGTATCAATAACGCCTCTCTGCTTTGCTCGAGCACCGATACTGCTATAAATATTTCAAAATCTCTAAATATATGAGTCCCCTTATTCCCCAGTATATTTTTAAAGCTACCACTTTTGATAAATTCTGCTCTTTTTGACGTTAACTCTGCATACTTTTCTCCAGCAACGTTACTATTTTCTAGCATGTCGGCTATATACCCTATTTTTGGTGAGGCATAGTTAATTACTTCTAAAAAACAGCTGCTCGGTACTTCATAGTTGATTAAACTCTCAAGTGCAGCTCTCCCTCCCATATCAAGCCCAGAAAATGGCGTTATTTTTAGGATGAATCCATATCCCTTTTTATTCTTGTATATTCCCTTGCTTTCATCATACCTGTCATACGGCATATAATCCGTGATATAGAGTTCTTTCCCTACCCTTTTTTGCTTGCCAGAGTTATTACCCTCTAAACCTTCTCCATTAGAACCTCCATTATCTAACTCGCCTTTCCTTCTTATATTCTTCCTAATATCTTCATATAGTTCACATGAATCAGCTTTGACTTCTGCTATCATACTTATGAATCCATCTGCTACTTCTCTTAGGAATTTTACATTTACTTCGCCTCTATGATTTCGCTTTTCTTCTTCTTGAAATCTTCATAATGCTCGTTAATCATGATTTTTTTGTTTCCCACTCTCCCTGTGTTTAATAATATTTGTTCTCTGGCTACTTTTTCAGCTTCTTCAATCGATGAGCATCCTATACCTTTTATAGCTTTACAATCCCATTCACCTTTGTATTTAGAACATCCAGTAAATCCAGTCATCACAATCCATATAGCTAGAATTATTAGGGGTCTTTTATATCTAGATTTTGCTCTTAACTTTAATTTCAATCCCATAATTGACTCCATTATTAACTCTTTTGCCTTATTTGTTTTTTACTCAACATTTTCCCATTACTACTTGCCATCTTCTTGCGCCTCTAAACTAAATCCTTCTTGGAATACCACATCTACCGTTATACCTTCATCTATGCTTATTACTGGCTGATATTGCTCAGCCTTTGTTATGAAATAATCACTTAACTTCTCACTACTTGTCCCTACTCCACCCCCAATTCCCCCTGCAAATATGTCTTTAAGACCTTGCCTCTCTCCTACCATCTCCCCACTCTTAAGCTTGAACTTTGGCTGCATGTTTTGTGACACTCCACCTCCAATTCCTCCTATCGCTCCACTTAAAAAACTTTTGAGTACTAAATCCCCCTCTCTCGATATGATCTCCCCTCTTATGCCACTTTTACCCTGTGATATCACATACCCTTTTACTGGCAACTCTATTACCACCCCTCCTTTCTTCGCACATGTCATTAGTACTGGCTTTAAATACGCCTTCTCACTCGATATATCTCCTACCGCTTGTGCCTGTATTAGACACCCTACCAACACATTGCTTGTTAAGTTATCAATTCCAATTCCTGCTGATGTCACGGCTCCTGTAACCCTCATTAGTACGTGCCTTGGATCTGCTTCACTTGATATGCCAATGCCAGCATCTACACCTGATATCAGCGTTGCTTTTGCATGCGAACCTGCTGGTATATATTTGCCAAATTTATACTCCTTCTTCTTTGGCACTTCATCTACCATTAAACTGCTTTTTGTAGCCGTATTCTGCTTATCTTGCTCTTTCTCTATTTTTAATGTGTTAATTTCATTCTTCATTTTAACCATCATCTCTTCTTCTAGCTCTTTCTTCATGGCTGATATTCTATTTTCCATTTCTGTCTTATCTAAAGCATTCTTTAGCACCTCTTTTGTGATTTTCTTATTTTCATTTTCCAATACCTCCTGCTTACTCGCTATTGCATCCACTTCTTTTTGTGCCGTTTCTGACCAATATTTCTCGTTTGTCACTCCCTTTGCTAGCTTTTCTACCTCATACTCACTCTTTTCTTTCTCGTTCACTTTAGGTGATTTTGCTTTTCCTGTGATTTCTCCAAGTGAAGCTATTATCGCAAATACAACCGCTATACATGCAAGCGCCAATATACTCAACCTCCTTTGCTTCCTCATATTTTCTTCGTTGTCTTTGGCATCTGCAAAAAAGTAATCCTTAAATTTACTTCTTAATGTGTTTATTTTTTTCCAGATCCCCTCCCCTTCTTCACCATTTTCATCAATTACTACTTTTGCTGGCACTTCACCTACAACTTCTCCTAAAGGAGGGTTTGCTTCTTCAGGCTTGTTACTCGAGGAAGGTGTTCCACTTGAGGGTGTCTCACCTGAGGTTATAGCCTCTGTGTCCAGTTGCGACTGATTTGTGTCCAGTTTGTTATCATTTTTCTTATTATCTACTGACTCGTTCATTTTGTTACCTAGTTTTATTGTTATTTTTTTATCATTTCTATTTTTTTCTAGCTTCTGCTTTTGATACCGTGATAAACATGGCTTTTTCATTTGGCTTAAGCTCCTCTTTCTCCAAATGACATGCAATTTGGTTGCTTCCTTCAATACTTGCCAAGTTTGCTAGATTTATTTTTTTTCTAATTCCTGATTCATTCTTTAATTCTATTTTTCTGGCAACAAGACCTTTACCCTTGACTACAAGTACTCTTTTTGCAGATATTCCTTCCATATTTTTATCTATCCTTTTTAACCTTATTTTCCCCAACTCTTCTCTCAGATTATAACCCATATGCCTTGTCTCACTTACTGCAACTTCTATTATTCTACTTATGCTTTTTTCATAATCGCTTTCTACACCTTTTTTTGCTGTAGAATATGAACCCAATGTTTTAACTTTTGCACCTAATGTACCTCTGCTTATTATTGATTTTTTATTTTGTTTAGGCTTTATGAATATTTGTGCTGATGGCACTTCCTCTCCCACTAATAAAAACTGATATACTTTCCCGCTTTTTACTTTTAAGAAAAAATTAACAGGTTTTTCTACTTTTAGTTTTAAGTATATGTCGCTCCCATTAATCGCATACTCTATCTCGTTTTGTGTGAATTGTAACGATTCTATCTCTTCCCCCTCAAAATGCATTCTACTCACTTCGTTTTGTGATGCGACCGCATATATCTGATCATTTGCTCCTGCGTAATATACTTGAACTCCTGATATGCCCTGTCTTTTGGCTTGCTTATCATTTGCTTTTCCTTGCTCCACACTATTTTGCACTTCTGCTGCACTTGTTTTAGCCATAGTCATTACGCCGATTGCAAGAATAACTGTAGAAAGCATCCCAATTCTCAAAATGCTACTCTTTCCCTCAAAATAAGTTGCATGTGGTTTTTTTATCATCTCGATACTTCCATTTATTTTTTGATTATTAGACATCTTCAACCTCTCCTTCTTTAATTGATAACAACATTACTCTCCCGCTATGGTTAATGAATCTATACTCGTAGTTTTTTAACTCTCTATTGACTTTTTTCTCACCTAAATATGTCTCAAGATAACCTATGATAGACACCTTATTTAATTCACTTTCTATCCTATATTCCACTATGTCTGAAAAATGGTAATGATACCCCTTCTCCTCTATATCTTTACTTAATTCTATAAGCTGCTTGTTCAACACCTCTCTTCCTCCATGATCTGCCAACTCCTTCATGAGGCCAATTTGCTTGTCATAATTCCCCCTATTCATTCCAAATAAAATACTATGCACTTCTATTGCTCTTAGCCTCAAATAATCCCCAGATACTTCATTACTTGATATCTCCATCTTACTTGCAATTGTAGGCAGCAGTATAATCTTGCTATCTTTTTTGTATAAAAAAACCAGCATTCCCAAGTTACTTATCAGCATCGATATAAAGCCAATCGTTATAATGTTTTTCTTGAATCGCTCTTTATTATGATCCTTCACTTTTTCTCCTTATCTTCATTTTTCTACCATATCCTTTAGCCCCTTCCTTAATTGGATTAAGCTCAGTCGGGAGATACCAATATAATACTCTGGCTACACTTCTGATTATTGATCTCTTTTTGTACCTTTGGTACATATATCCAGCAAGTGGTGCACCCACTATCCCAAATAATGACGCTTCAAATAAAAAGAATAATAGCCATGTTACTACTCCAACAATCACCGAATCTATAGGCATACCTATTGCTCTCATAGGATTGTCCAAGGTTTTTGGTATTTTAAATCGCTCAACTCCCATTTCGGCTCCTTATTTAAAAAAATAATCCCACAATTCCACTTACTGAACCTAGTAATAACCCAAGTATCAATGGTATTAGGATCTGCTGCCACTTGAACCCTGCCACTCCCATTATCACTGATAATATCACTGATACTCCAACTATCAGCTTCCCAAACCCTCCAGTCACCCAAGTTTCTATTTTTGTATAGGCCTCTAAAAATACCGCTCCGTCCCCACCTTTAGCTGCATAAGCTTCAGGGCTTATTGCAATTGCCATCATTGCACATGCTCCTAAGCATATTGCTGCTTTAGCTTTGCTTGCGGCAAACACTTTTTTTCTCTTTGTTTCCTTGATTTTTGGCATAGCTTTATCCTTTATGATTTTAAACATTTTTTTATTTTATTTATTAGTTGCTTTTTAGATTAATTCTTTCGTAATTTCATGGGCTTCCTCTTTTTAACTTTATATGGTTTTTCATTTCTTCATTTAGGCAAATTAATTTGCTTTTTTGATTTATGGTTGGATTTATTAATATTCTCATTATAGATCCTCATGATAATTTGCGCATATCTTTATGGCTTCCTCATTGGCATCTAAGATGCTTGATATATCTACTTTTTTGCTTTCTTCTTTTTTACTACTAATACCCCTATTATCCAGAAATTCTTGCCTCACTTTATATTCACTAATTTTTTCCTCTATATTGCTAAGAATCTTTTCTCCCACTGGCTCTGTAAAATCTAATTTACATTTCTTTGATACTTCGGTTATTAATTCTTGCTTATATTTAAGCATTTCCACTTTTTCTAAATCTACATTGAATTTGCTCAGATATACTTCTAAATTCACACATTCTTCAAGCCCATATTCTTCTATGCTCCCTGCTAATTTTGCAATTATATTTGTAACTTTCTCTAGTTTTCCAAGATTACTTGCACCTCCACTTTTATCTAGTGCCTTCTCTAGTAATTTCATACATTCTTCGCTCTCCTTTCCTAATTTGAGCGAACTCTTAAACCCCATTTTTACATAGCTTTCTTCCAAACTCCTTATACTATTTTCGAATTCTTTTGATTTTATTTCTACTTTGTATTTAGAAAAATTATCTATTATTTTGCTCATCTCTTCTTGGGTGAACTCCCCTATCCTTGTTTTATATTTTTCCTCTATCACCCTTATATTATTTTTCTCTATTTTACTTGCTGTAAATGGCGATAAATTTAATGATTTTAGCTCTCTTGCAACCCCTATTAGTTTGTAAAGTGGCTCTTTTGCCATGCTATATTTGAACTCTAAATATGTGCTTGTTACTGCTTTCAGCTCTTCTACACTTATACTTTTAAAATCTTTCTCCCATTCTTTTAGCAACTCTTCTATACCTTCATACTCTCCCTTTGTAATTTCTGTGCTGCTTTCATATCCAAGTAATTTTATTTTTTCTTTTAACGCCTCCAGCTTCTCTATTATTGCAGCCCCCCCTCCTTTTGTAAGATATGAAATCCATCCTTGCTCCCCACTTGCTTTTTTTATTTCTATCTTCTCAATCAAGTAGAGTACATTTTCCATTTCCCCGATACTCATACCTTTAAGTGTTAAGTCTAGCGTCTTTGGTATTAATTTTAGGACTTTTATATCTGATGCCTTAATATCCTTAAAATCTAAGCCCATTGCCTTAGATAACATCATTATTTTCTCTACTTCTCTTTCGTCTATCTCTACAATCCCTTTGTACTCAAAGCCCTCAATTGCTTCTTTTATTGCACTCTTCATGTCGCTGGTGACAAAACCACTCGCTATATCTGCTCCGAAGCTTGCAAATGTGCTTAGCATTCTGCTAGCCTCACTCTCACTGATCTCAAAGATATTTTTATCAAACTCCTTTAGTAAATTTGCGATACTATCGTATTTTGATACTCCTCCTTTTTTTGTGCTTTTTTCAAAGGGGTCTATTTTGAATATCTCTAATAATGAGGGTAATTTATTTATACTTCCTCTTAAATTATATCCTACATCTGCTCCTAAAGCCTCTTCTGATACCGAATTAATTAGATTGCTGATTTTTGCAATTTGCTCAGCTGTTGAATTCATTATATCTTCCATCTCAAACGCTTCTAAAATTTGCTCTGTTAAGCTTATTTCTCTGATGCTGATTTCTTTCCACTCTTTATTCGTAGCTACTTCTAGCTTCTTTTTTAAAGCCCTCATTTGCCTTGAAGTTTCCTCGTCCATCTCCCCTAAATTAAATTCTATCCCCTTCCTCTCAAACCATCTCTTTACCTCTCTACCCTCGCCTTCATTTCCCTTGCTTAATTCTAATTCTTTAATTATTATAGATAAATCTTCAAGCTCCTTTTGATTCACCTCCTCTAAGTCACTTTTAAAACTTTTTATTATTTGCAGTTTTGAATTTAATTCCTCTATATTTTTCACTTCTGTAAGTTTTAAAATCTCAACTGCCTTTATTTTTTTCTTTAATCTAAAACTCCCCCCTTCCTTTAAATCAATATCAAATTCTTTGATAATTTGACTCAATATCGCACCACTCTCCTTGTTCCAATTGCTAATGCTTTTTAGATTAAACTTTTCTAATAAATCAGTTATTTTTTTGAGTTCTTTTGACTCTAAAAATGTACTTCCGCTATATCCTAGATCTTCAATAACTTCTCTCACTTCACGGACATTTTTAGCTTCTTCTTTGCTCAATGTTAAATTAATTCCTAAAGATATTATGAACTCACTATAATGCTCTGCCTCTACTTTACTTAGCTGCTTTAGATTACTTAGTCCCACTAATTCATATTTTTTAATTTTATACAAATCTTCAAGTTTTAAATCTTTTAGTTCTTTGTTAAAGCTAGCGTATATAATTTTTATTTTATTAAGTTCTGTATTATTAATAACATCTCCTCTTACTGTAGTAAGACTGAGGTCATATCCATGGACTTTACTAAATAGATTGATTATCTCTAGCCTCTCCATTATCTCGTCATCTGCTTGGCTTTTTAGCTTTATTCCAAATGCTGATCCTACTTCATAAATGCTCAATAATTCTTCTTCAGTAATAGAATTATTATTACCCCTTACTCCAAATTCCTCATATATTGCTTCTAACCTCTCTTTTATTGATTCATTTAATTCATCGCTTTGTGCTAATTCTAAATCACTCATTTTGCCAGTAATTTTAGCTCTAAATGACGATTTCTCTATATCTATCCCAAACTGATCTTTTGTATATTCTAATATGTTCATGCTTCACTCCTAATTTAATGATTTGATCATTTTTATTCCTTCTTTTTCATTTAGCATTAAATAATATATGCCATTTTTTGAATTTATATATTCTGCTGTTTCAATCTCTATCACATCCCCTATACAAAGGCTTTTTTCGTTATCTTTGCAGTACTTCATTAGCTTCTTATTTGTTATCATAATTTCATATGTCGCTTGAACGCATATTAGGCTGAATCCTAACTCCTCCATGTTTAAATATGGAGCTTCTATTATCTCTCCTATCACTTTTATTTTTTTACTTGTCATATCTTTACTCCCAATCTTTTGTTAGCTGCCGTTTACTTGTTTTTGTAATTGACATTTGTACTCTTTCTATACAGCTCTTGGTATTTTGCACTTTCTTGCGAACACACGACTTGCTTTGCTACTTCTTTATTAGTACTAATACTTGCTTTGTCAGATGAGTTATTCACTGCTGACCTTAATTGTTCCCTGCTATTAATTTTGCTTAATTCTAATCCGCCAAAATTTAGGACTGAGCAGGTAATGATGCCAAGATCAGTATTGCATTGATCTACCATATGCGCATTTGCATTGTATGCAGTAGAATCATCGCTTGTTTTAAAAGCACTACCACCACCATCTGATTCTGCATAACTTGCGCTATTGACTGCATCTCTTAGCTTATCCCTGATGTCTAACCTGCTTTGATCTGTATGCTTCTTCATTAAATAGGATTCAAACAACCTATCTCTCATTAGTTTGTATTCCTCTCCGTGCAGAAAGTTTATTTTTGGAATCCGCCTTAAAACTACTCCTAATTTGTATTTATCGTTATCTTCTTCATATCCTTCATTTTCTACATAACTTCTAAATTCTTTATATTCTTTAAACTCATTTAGATTTTCTTTTAGGTTATTCGTAACCCTATTTTCTAATTCAGTTACTTTTTGCTCTTTTTTGATTTCTGCGTTTCTTGCTTTGTTATTCATGTCTAGCTCCCTATCCCCTACCCCATATTCTCCGCTTAGGATCTTTTCTATGGTTTCAGGTTTAATTAGCCACCCAAATACTGCTTTAAAGTTATTCTTTGTTTTCTTTTCTCCCATTAAAAACTGGCTGCTATTTACTTTTAGTGCATATTCTCTCCAGTTATTTAAATCGCTGTTAAATATTATTTGGTAGATATTTAATAAGGTTTTCTGGTTCTTTTTGTTGCTATAGGCTTTGATTGGGCTAACTGAATGCTCAAATACCTTGTTCCATAAATCTACCATTGTTTGCGTCACTGATTGATTGCCTTCTTGGATGTCAAATACCACAACCGATTTGATTTTGGTTGCATGAGTAGCGTTTATTATGCTTGTTGAAATAGCAGGATTTGCTTCTGCTTTTTTTACTTCCGTATCTATCTCAGCTTCCGCTTCTGTTTCTGCTTCTAAACCTTTGTTTTCTTCTTTTATTGTTGAATACTTTTTTAAAGCTGCAAATAATTCACTAAAATTAAATCCTCCTTGTATCTTTGTTCCATCATCTTCATGCATTTTCTCGTACTCTCTGTATAGTCTTTCCATTTCTTCCGCTACTTCCTTCTCTAGTTCCTCCTGCCTCCTTTCTCTCAACCTTCTTTCTACTTCCTCTTCAATTAAATCATTTAAATTCCTAATGATTTTGCCTTTTTCTTTTTCGTAACCCCTATCTTCCCTTTCTGCTAAAGTCTCACCCATTTCTCGATTCTTCTTTCTTCCCAACTCAAAATATTTTTCTTCTTCAGTCCTCCTAGAAGAAGTCTTTTCTGTTCTTTTCTCTGTTATATTATATCCCTCGTCATTTTGACGGGAATCATTTTTAAATTGAAATACTGAAATTGTACTCGCCTTTTTTTGGCTATTACTTATTGCCTGTTTTTTATTATGCAATGAGTTGCTAATGAATGGTGATGATTTGTAATTTTTAGGCTCTACATCTTTTTCTAGTTCATAGCTTGTGATGTAAAATTCATCTAGGTAACCTTCTTCATAACTTCCGCAGCTATTTTTTGCTGGATTACTTTTCCTTATATTGTCATTTAGTATTTTGTAACCTTTTTCCTCTGCTGTGTACCATCTGATATTTTCTCTCCCTCTGAAACTGGCTTGCTTACTTCTTATTAATCCTTGCTCCTCTAATGATTTTAGTGCTCGGTATATTTTACTTTCGCTCCAATGCTGAAAATGTTGAATCTTCCATGATGAAACCGAATTATAGATCCATTTACCCTCTTCTCCTTTAAGATTTGATGCTTTACCTCTACAATATACAGCTATCTTCTCTAATATCGCGGCTTCTGCTTCTCCTATTTCTATCGCAATACTCGGTCTTAATATGTAAAATTTACTTATTTGCATCTTATTTTCTCTTTTATTTTTTTATAAATAGGTTATATTACATATATAATACTTAATAATAACTTATTTATGCATATATTTACGCTTTTTATACATATTAAAACTCCTGTTAGATAATGTCAACTGCTTTAAAGGAAAAAATTCAAGTATATTTAGAAAGTAATGGTATTAAAATTAGAGATTTTGAAAGAAATGCCGGCTTAGAACGTTCTACTTTAACTAATATATTTAGGGGCTCTTCACAAAACCCAGGAATACTAAGTATTGTTAAAATTGCTGATGCTATGAATTGTTCTCTAGATGAATTGCTGGATAGAAAAGAATTTATGTCTATTAAAAAAAAATATAAATACTCAAATAAATTATTTCAAGAATGCAGCTCTTTTGTAACTCATTATTTAATTGCAATTCCCTTAGATCATTCTAATAACTTAACTACAGATACTGTGATTGAATATAT
>Ga0208864_1000121_pt1 | contig 24602 bp, 20 predicted proteins | sample CryBogmetaGMA05M_FD_184542 | JGI IMG/M metagenome (GOLD analysis project Ga0208864, IMG submission 184542) | Freshwater microbial communities from Crystal Bog, Wisconsin, USA - MA0.5M (SPAdes) | ecosystem: Environmental > Aquatic > Freshwater > Lake | place: Crystal Bog, Wisconsin, USA...
CCCTCGATGGCGGCGCCGGTATCGACTCCTTGCTCGGCGGTCTTGGCAATGATACCTACATCGTCGATTCCACCACCGACACCATTACGGAAGCCGTAAATGCAGGCACCGACACAGTTCAATCCTCGGTGACTTTCTCCCTAGCAACCCTTGCCAACGTTGAGAATCTCAGCCTGCTGGGCACGGCCAACATCAACGGCACGGGCAACGGCCTGGACAACCTCCTGGTGGGTAATTCAGGCAATAACACGCTCTCCGGTGGTGGAGGTAATGACACCTTCCTGGTGGACGCTGGCACCGACAGAATCACCGATTTGTCCACAGGCGATGTCTTAAAGGTGAGCGCGGGGGCAACGGCCAATGCCAACGTCTCCGGGGGCTTTACGGCCACCGCCGCCACCAGCAACGCAGGCATCGCCACCCTTTCCAGTGCTGGCCTCGCCGTCAACCTGGCCCTAGCCACCGGAACCAATGGTTTCGCCGTGACCAACACGGGCGCGGCCGCCACCTTCACCGGCAGTGGCTTCAATGACATCCTCACCGGTGGGCGTGGCAACGACACCCTTACCGGCGGTGCTGGCAACGACACCCTCACAGGTGGAGCTGGGGCAGATACCCTGACGGGTGGAACAGGTAGCGATATATTTAGAATAAACGCCTTAACCGATTCACTGATCGGTTCAATGGACACAATTACCGATTTTGCAATCGGCACTGACATCCTCGACGGCCCAAATACTGCACTGCTCACCAATTCATCCATCAGTAAAATTACAATTACCAATGCCTTTAGCGCTGCCAATGTGGCATCGGCCCTCACCAATATAAATTTTGGCGCCAACCAAGCCGCCTTGCTGACCTTTAATAACGGAACCTACCTCGCTCTCAACAACAACCAGGCAGGATGGAATGCCAACACTGACGCCATCCTCAAATTCACCTCTACGGGCAACACATCAAACCTGACAATCGCCTAACGGCAACAACAATGCCCTCGAGAAAAGACCCTACTAAAAGCCCTCCCCAACGGGAGGGTTTTTTTCTTATCAAGTCCCTGAGATTTTTGTGGTCATTGACGGGTGAGTCCTGCCGCAAGCACCGGTGGCACCATCAAGGGAGGCAAATGGGAGGTTGGGTCAATGGCCTGGAGCTGGGCACCCCTCTGGCGCAACTCGAAGTGCAGATGGGGACCACTGGCCGAACCACTCATGCCCACCGCACCGAGCTGGGCTCCCTGCTCGAGCCAATCACCCTCATGTACAGCCGCCTGGCTGAGGTGGGCATAGAGGGTTTCCAGGCCATTGCCGTGATCAAGCAGCACCACGGTTCCGTAGCCACTCACCGATCCCAGCAGCAACACACGACCAGCCTTGGCTGCCAGCACCGGAGTGCCCGTAGGGGCCGCCAAATCCACCCCCGTATGCATGCGCCAGGCGGCCTTGGCATCGGAGTAGCGCCAACCCCAGGGATCCATGGAATCTGCCCACTGGCCCAGGGGATAGGCCAACTGGAGCCCAGATTCAGCATTAGTGAGCATGGAAGGCTCTGGTTTTGAGCCGTAGGCGAGCACATCGGCTACCGCCACCTGGCCAGGGATCTCAGCAGGCGCCTGGGGCCGGGTGCTGGGCATGGCCCCGCCATCGGCCCTGGCCAGGCCTGGCCAGGCCCAGAGGGCCATGGCACCACCAGCGCCAAGCAAACCAAGCTGGAGACCTAGCCATGGACAGGCCAGGCCGCGCAAACTGCCCATAGGCGACGGCGTTAGTTGAAATCACCGAAGTTGTAGATCCGCAGGGTGCCGTATCCGAGCGGGGATGGCGAGGGGTTGGGGCCGGCGGGGAAGGCATTCACCGCAAACATGTAGGTGTCAGCCATGGCTGGGTTGGTCCAGGGGCGGAGCACCACCGTGACCGTGTTCCCCGGTTGTACCGGTTCCGGGAAACGGATCGTGAAGGTGCGACTGGCCCGGTCGAAGCTGGCCTGCACGGGGATCTTCGGGCCTTCACGCCGGGGCGTACCGCCCAGAAATGCGGTAGTGCGATCCACCGAAAACTCAAACCCGCGATCCACCCCTCGGGTTTGGGTGATCGTGAGTCCACCAAGGGGGGCACCGGCCCCCGGATCCAAGTTGACCCGGAAGAAATACTCGGGCCGGGTTTGATAGGTGTAGGTCTGGTAGCTGATCAAATCCACCGACCAGGGCGGCTTGGTGAAGTAAGTGGCGCCCCGCAGCTCTAGGGCCTGGCCTGGGCTGATCGGCAGGGCGAGGGCCAATCCAAGAGAAACGCCAACGCCGATCCCAAGACCAAGACCCGTGGAGGCCATAGCGCATCGAAGCCTCTTCCCGATCGCCATCGTCACCCAGCGCGATTTCAACCCTCAGAGCCTAGACAGCGCCTGGAGAAATGGCCTGGGATCCTGATCGCGCCGATGGCTCGTGGGGATAGGCGGGCCCTGGGCGGCAAGGGCATCTGGTGCGCTCTCCTGGGGATCCAGTCGGGCGGTTGCCTCCAGGGCTTGGCGCAGCCGCCGGGCAGCGTGCAACGGCATGTCGCGGGGCACGCTGATGCGATCGCGCAGATAGCGCAGCCCCGGCGCCGATCCGGGGGGTGGGGTTAGGGACTGGTGATCACCGCTCACCAGGGCCGCCAGGGCACACCGCAGGGCTGGATCAAACCGCCCAGGGCCCAGGGGATTGCGCTCCAGGATTGGCTGGCGATGCCTGAGCACCCGGGCCAAGGCAACCAGCGCCGCATCGGGGGGCTCCCCTTGGCTGGTTTCAGGATCGCTGCCAACCCTAGACCCAGTGATGCCATCAGAACTGCCGATCGGCCAGGGGCCCTGGTCAATCCGGGCGGCCATCGCCCCTTGAGCCTGGCTGCCACTGGCATAACAGCCCCCCATCTGGGGAGGGAGGTCGTGGGCGTGGGTGTGGAAGTCGCTTTGGGTGCCGAGGTAGGTGCTGCGTTGCTCCAGGGCAGCAAACCAAGCCCCAATCAAGGGGTGCTCCTGGCGCAGCCCAAAGCCCTTGTAGTAAGCCAGGCTTGCCGCCATCCGTTCCACGTAGGGCACAAACACCAGATCGGCGGTGCTGGGTCCAGGGCCCAGCAAGAAAGGCCCTGGAGTGGCACTGAGGGCCTGCTCCATGGCCGAGGCATACCGCTGGAATTGCCTGCGGCCCGAGTCTTCTTCAGCGACAGAGCGGCTGGGGGCGCACAACCACTGGCACCAGGCGCGAAAGAGCAGCCGCTCCAGCTGCCTTAACGGCAGCACCGCTGGACCCCCCATGGCCGCGCCGAAGGGGCCGAAGGCAGCCTCCAAGGCCTCAAGGATGCGATCACTTTCCGTGATCATGCGGCCATCCAGCTCCACGGCCGGGAGCATGCCCGAGGGCACCAGTTGCTTGTACCAGCACTCCTTCTCGCCGTAGCAAAACATCGTGACCTTGCGGATCCGGTAGGGGATCCGCTGCTCCTCCAGCCACAGCCACACCTTCTGGCAGTAGGGGCACCAGGCGTGGTGATCCCGATACAAGGTGACCCGCACCTCAGATTCGGGGTGGCCAAACAGCCGCAAGCTGGCCTGGGCATTGGTGGGGCCGTTGATGGAATCGCCCGGCCAAACCCGATCGTCGATGAGCCCCTGGAGCTCCACCCAGCTGGGCGCTTCGGCGCTGGATTCAGGGGTGGGACCCACGGAAAGGGAAAACCCCATGCCATCAATGCAGCTCAACCTGTTTTAGGGAACGGGGCTCCCCCCATGACCGATCTCCGAATTCGTTACTCCTGATACAGAGCCCCCCCCCCTCCATGGGGGACTGTGTCGTGGCGAACGTCGGAGAGGTCTCCCCCCTTCATGACCCATGTCCCCATGGCCGGCGGTGGTAAGACACCGTTCGCCACATTCGATCTAATCCGCCAACGGGTTCTTGCCGGGGTTCAAAACCCCCAGCTCCGCGGCTACGCAATCATCCTGCTCGCCGCTGGCGCTGGCCTGCTGCCCCTGATGGCAGGCTCGGCCAAGGCAGCCCTGACCAAAGTTCCCACCGACGGGGCCGACACCCTGTTGATGTTGATGGGTTCAGCCCTCGTGCTGCTGATGACCCCGGGCCTGGCGTTCTTCTACGGCGGCTTCACCCGCGCCAAGAACGTGCTCAACACCATGATGATGAGCTTCTTCCTGATGGGGCTCATCGGGGTGCTGTGGGTTGTGATTGGCTACAGCCTTGCCTTTGGAAAGGGCTTTCATAGCCCCTTCATTGGTGGCCTCGAAGCCATGTGGCTTCATGGAGTGGGAGGCCCCGATGGTTCCCAACCCTGGGACATTGGCTTCACTATTTCGGGTAGCTCCTTTGCCCTGTTCCAGGGCATGTTTGCGATCATCACCCCTGCGCTGATTTCCGGCGCCATTGTTGAACGCATCAACTTCAAAGCCTGGTTCTGGTTCTGCCTGCTTTGGAGCCTGTTCATCTATTGCCCCCTGGCCCACATGGTCTGGGGTGGCGGCTATATCGGTCCCTTTGGCACCATCGGCGCCATCGACTTTGCCGGTGGCACCGTGGTTCACATCGCCTCCGGTGTGGCAGCCCTCGTTTCTGCGGCGATTGTTGGCCCCCGCACGGGCTATCCAGCCAGCGTTCGTCCTCCCCACAACGTGCCCTACATCCTTTTGGGTGCGGGTCTGCTGTGGTTCGGTTGGTTCGGTTTCAACGGCGCCAGCTACTTCGCGGCCAAGGGCGCAGGCCTGTCTTTCATCACCACCTCCACTGCTGCTTCCGCGGCATTGCTTACCTGGTGTCTGATCGATTGGTTTAAGGATGGCAAGCCCACCGCCGTGGGTGCAGCCACCGGAGCCGTAGCCGGCCTTGTCGGCATCACCCCAGCTGCTGGGTTTGTGTCAGTGGGCTCGTCGGTCCTGATCGGCGCTGTCGTTGCAGCTGGTTGCTACATCGCTGTTCTCTTCTCCGGCGCCGGTGGTGCTGGTGGTAGCTCCAAATCGATGTTGGATGAATCTCTGGATGCCTTCTCGGTCCACGGTGTTGGCGGCACGATCGGCGCCCTGCTGACCGGTGCCCTGGCGGTGAAGGAATTGGTCCCGGCCGATTACTTCCCCCTCTCCGCCAAGATCCTGGAGGAGCAAGGCAACCTGGGAATGTTCATTGCCCAACTCAAAGCCGTTGTGCTCACCTACGGTTTTGTTGGCCTTGGCACCTTGATCATCCTCTTGATCGTGAAGGCAACGGTTGGACTGCGTGTCTCCCCTGCCGATGAGGAACGTGGTCTTGACTACGTTCTCCATGGAGAAGAGGCCTACGACCCCATGAACAGCTGAGCTTTCTATGAAGCAAATCACAGCCATGATCCGCCCTTCCAAGGTGGATGCCGTTAAAACAGCCCTGGTCGACGCTGGCATCGTCGGTCTGACCGTGTCTGATGCCCGGGGCTTCGGCCAACAGAAGGGGCAAGTAGAGATCTACCGCGGCAACGAGTTCAAAGTGGATTTCATTGCGAAATCCAAGCTCGTCCTCGTCGTCTCCGACGACAAGGTGACCACGGCGATCGAAGCCATCTCCAAAGCCGCCCGCACCGGTGAAATTGGCGACGGCAAGATCTTCGTGACCCCCGTGGAACAGGCGATTCGGATCCGCACCGGCGAATCCGGCGACATCGCCCTCTGATCACGATTCAGCCCTTCAAGGCTGAACTTTCAAACACTGAGCTTTCAGACTCCAAGCCCCCAGCAACCCTGGGGGCTTTTTTGTCGCCAAAATGGGCCCCATGAACGAACACTTCGATTTGCTGGTGCTTGGGGCCGGCTCCGGCGGCCTGGCCGCTGCCAAGCGCGCTGCCAGCTACGGCGCCAAGGTGGCGATCGTCGAAGGCGACCGGGTGGGCGGCACCTGCGTGATTCGCGGTTGCGTGCCGAAAAAGCTGCTTGTCTATGGCTCCGCCTACCGCCACCTGCTGGGCGATGCGGCCAGCTACGGCTGGGAACTCGGGGGCTACAAACCCAATCCCAGCACCCTGCTCGCCCATGTGCGCGCGGAGGTGGATCGCCTCAATCAACTGCACCTCGGCTTTTTAGAAAAAGCTGGCGTGCAACTCATCCCTGGCTGGGGGCGCTTTGAAGATGGCCGCACCATCGCCGTTGGTGAGCAGCACTACAGCGCCGATCGGATCCTGATTGGGGTGGGGGGCAGGCCCCAGCGGCCCCAGATACCAGGAGCAGACTTGGGCTGGGTGAGCGATGAGATGTTCCTGCTCGAGGCGCTCCCCGAACGCATCGTGATCGTGGGAGCAGGCTTCATCGCCTGTGAATTCGCCTGCATCCTGCATGGCCTTGGCGTGCAGGTCACCCAGTTGGTGCGGGGGGAGCAGATCCTGCGGGGCTTCGACAAGGAAGCCGCCCTAGCGGTGCAAGAGGCGATGCAAGCCGAAGGCATCGATCTGCGCTGCCGGGTGAGTCCCACCGGCATCACGGGCAGCCCCGGATCCCTCACAGTGCACACCCAAACGGTCCACACCCGATCCTGTGATGGCGAATCCGACAGCCTCGACTGCGGTGGGGTGCTGTTGGCCACGGGCCGCCGGCCTTTCCTGGAGGGGCTGAACCTGGAGGCTGCCGGCGTCGCCGTGGAGGGTGATCGCATCAGCGTGGATGCCGATCAACGCACCAACATCCCCCATATCTATGCCGTCGGAGACGTGACCGACCGCATCAACCTCACGCCGGTTGCCATCGATGAGGGCCGGGCCTTTGCCGACACGGCATACGGCAACAAACCCCGCCAGGTGAACCACGAGCTGGTGGCCATGGCGGTGTTCAGCCAACCGGAGCTGGCCACCGTGGGGCTCAGCGAGGAGCAGGCCATCGCGCGCTGTGGCGCCGAGGGTGTGAGGGTGTATCGGGCCAAATTCCGGCCCATGGCCCAGGCCCTGCCCAAACGGGGGCCAGCGGCGCTGCTGAAGCTGGTGGTGGAGATCGCCAGCGGCAAGGTGCTGGGCTGCCACATGGTGGGGGAACACAGCGCCGAGATCATCCAAATGGCCGCGATCGCCATCGGCATGGGGGCCACCAAGGCCGACTTCGATCGCACCATGGCCCTGCACCCCAGCGTCTCCGAAGAATTCGTGACGATGCCGAATTAACGGGCCGACCTAACGGGCCCACCCAAGGGACAAGTTGGCCCACCTAGGGTTTGGCATTGACCTGGTCCCTGGCGATGCAGTCCCCCCTTCGCTCAGCCAGCCCCGATGGCCCCGGCGCCACCTTCACCTGGATTGTGGCGGCGGTTGTGGCGGTGGGGCTGCTGTTGAGCCAGACCATTTTCATCGTGCCGGCGGGCAATGTGGCGGTGGTGACCACCCTCGGCAAGGTGACCGGCACCCCCCGCAATCCCGGGGCCAATGTCAAAGCACCGTTGGTGCAGAACACCTCCCTCTTTGATGTGCGCACCCAGGTGAGGCCGGAGCAGTTCTCGACCCTCACCAAAGACCTGCAGGTGATCCAGGCCACCGCCACGGTGAAATACGCCATGAAGCCCACCGAGGCGGGGCGGATTTTCGAAACCATCGCCACCGACGACCAACAGATTTATCCCCGGGTGATCCAGCCTTCCCTACTCAAAGCCCTGAAGTCGGTGTTCTCCCAATACGAACTCGTGACCATCGCCACCGAATGGAATTCCATCTCGGAATTGGTGCAGGAAAAAGTGGCGGAAGAACTCCAGAAATTCGGCTATGTGACCGTGCAAGGGCTCGACCTCACAGGGCTCCAGATCGCCGAGGAATACCGCGCTGCCATCGAGCAAAAACAAATTGCCGAACAGCAATTGCTCCGTGCCCAAACCGAAGTGTTGATTGCTGAGCAAGAAGCCAAGCGCTACCAAACCCTCAACTCCAGCCTGGATGACCAGGTGCTTTACAAGCTCTTTCTCGACAAGTGGGATGGCCAAACATCGGTGGTGCCTGCCCTGCCAGGAGCCGTAGGGGGTGGCGCCAACTCGGTGATCGTCAACGGGCAACGCGGGGCTTAAAGCGGTCGTCGACCAGGAGCACCACCCATGGCGCCAGCAGCATCCAGCCCAGCCACCTCAAGGGGAATAGGGCCATGGCAAACACCTCCGCCACGGGTTGGACCAACACGAGCACGGCCAAAAACACCAGTTCAAATCCCACCCCAAACCAGAGCAGGCCATTACTGCGCCAGCCGTTGCGCCAGCTGCTGCGGCAGGCCATGGCCACCCCGATCTGGCCAAAGACGATGAAGCCAAAGGCCACGCTGGAGGCCTGGTGCTGCAGCAAAACCATCGGAGCCGGGGCCTGGCCCTGCAGCAACTGGGGAGCTAGCTCCCGCAGCGCTGCCCACGACAGCCCTTCCTGGTGCCAAAAAGCCAGGTAGCCCGCCATCGCCATCAGCGCTTCCGTGAGGCCGAGCACCAGGTAGGCCCGCACCATCAAGGGCCGATCCAAGAGCGGCGCATGCCTGGGCCGCGGAGGCCGGTGCATCAAGCCAGGCTCGGGTTGCTCGGCACCGAGGCCCAAGGCGGGGAGTAAATCGGTGCCGAGATCCACCGCCAGGATCTGCAACACATTCAGGGCCGCCGGAATCTGGGCGATCACCATGGCCAGAAACGGTGCCATCTCGGCCACGTTGCTGGCGAGCACATAGGGCAAAAACTTGCAGATGTTGGCCACCACCCCGCGGCCATGGCGCACGGCGGTCACGATGGTGGCGAAGTTGTCATCGAGCAGCACGATGTCGGCCGCCTCCCTTGCCACATCGGTGCCCTCCAGGCCCATGGCAAAGCCCACATCCGCCGCCCGCAGGGCTGGAGCATCGTTGACCCCATCCCCCGTGACGGCCACCACCTCGCCAAGGGCGCGATAGGCCTGAACCAGGCGCAGCTTCTGCTCCGGAGCCATCCGGGCAAACACCAGGCGGGTGCGGTATTTCAGCAGCTGCCGCAGCTGCACATCGCCGATCAAATCCAGGTGGGCCCCCTCAATCACCCGCACCGGATCGGCCCCACTGCCCGGGCCTTCCCCGCCGGCAGGCTGGAGCAGGCCAATCTGTTGGGCAATGGCCTGGGCCGTGAGCCCGTAATCACCGGTGACCATGGTCACCTTGATGCCGGCCTGGTGGCACTGGCGGATGGCCTCGGGAACCTCAGGGCGGGGCGGGTCATAGAGGGCCAGCAAACCCACCAACACCAGGTTGGCCTCCAGCCCATCGCTCGAGGTGGTGAGCAGGTCCTCTCCCCCTTGGCGCATGGCCACCGCAATCACCCGGTAGCCCCGGCTGGAAAAGTCGTCGTTGGCGGCAACGGCAAGCTGACGCCGGGAAGACTCCAAGGCCACGGGCCCAGCGCTGCTGAGTTCTGCAGTGCAATGGGCCAACACCTCGATCGGCGCCCCCTTGGTGAACAGCACCAAACCATCGCCCTGACGCACCACCACACTCATGCGGCGGCGGTGGGAATCAAACGGCAACTCCCGCAAGCGGGGACTCTCCTTCTGCAGGTTGTCTGGCGAGAGCTTTTGGGCCACAGCCGCCAGCAGCAAGGCTGTTTCGGTGGGGTCCCCAATCGCCCGCACCGGACCCTGGCTGCGCTCCAAGTGGGCGTTGGAGCAAAGGCAGGCGCCCTGCAGCAGGGTGCGCTGGTGGTCTTCCCCCGGGGCGCTCAGCCAGGTGGCTTCCACCGCCATGCGATTGCAGGTGAGCGTGCCGGTCTTGTCGCTGCAGATCACGCTCACCGAGCCCAGGGTTTCCACCGCAGACAGGCGGCGCACCAGGGCGTTTTGGCGGGCCATCCGCTGCACGCTGAGGGCCAGGGCCAGGGTGACCGTGGGCAACAGCCCCTCGGGCACATTGGCCACGATGATTCCCACCGCAAAAATCAAGCTCTCCAGGGGGCCCACGCCCACAAACAGCAGGCTGAGGCCAAAGGTGAGCACACCCATCAGCACCGCAATGGCGGTGATCGTGCGAACGATCTGGCCGACCTGGATCTCCAGGGTGCTGGCGCTGCGCTGCGTGGCAGCGGTGAGGTGGGCCACATGGCCAAATTCCGTTTCCCCACCGGTGGCGTAAACCATCGCCTCGCCATGGCCGCTCGCCACGGTGGTACCCGCCAACACCAAATTGGCCCGCTCCCGCATGGGCATCAGACTCGCCTTTGGCTCGTCTTCCCCAACGTCCTGAGAGGGGATGGACTCCCCATGGCGAGCCACCGGTAGGGATTCACCGGTCAAAACCGAAAGATCCAGGTAGAGCTCCACCGAGCGAATCAAGCGGGCATCGGCGGGCACCTGGTCGCCCTCCTCCAGCAGGATCCGATCGCCTGGCACCAGCTCTGCCGCCGCCAGGGTTGTGAGCTCGCCATCCCGCCACAGCCGCACCGCATGGGGCAAGGAACGCTTCAGGGCCGCCAGGGTGCGCTCTGCCTGGTACTCCTGAACAAAGGAAAACAGACCATTCACCAGCACCACCGCCCAGATCGCCCAGCCCAGCTGGGGCATGTGGGCCGCAAAGGCCAGGGCCCCAGCCACCCAGAGCAACAGGGCCATGAAGTGCAGGAGTTGGTCGGTGAAGCGCAACCACAGGGGCCGGCGGCGCAGGCTCGGGAGACGATTGGATCCAAACCGCTGCAAGCGCCGCTGGGCTTCCAGGTGGCTTAAGCCCTGGAGTGTGCTTTGGAGTGCCGCTGCAACCCCCTCAGGGGGAAGCGACCAGATCGGCTGGGAGGCCGAGAGCAGCACGGAGCAATCAACCAGCAAGACCCAGCCTGATCAGAACAGCTGGTCACACTTGGTGTAGCGACCCATTTGAGCGTGATCAGCCGCATCGACCACGGGCTGAGGCTCAGAAGCCTTTGGCTGAGCTGGCTGTTGGCCATGCTGTTCCATGTGGACCTTGGCCTGATGCCCCTGTTCCATGGGATCTCGCCCCAAATCAAGGGCCAGGTTGCCGACAGCCAATTGCCGGCGCTCTTCGCCACCATGCTCGGCTATTTCCTGGTGCCCCTAGCGGTAGTGGTTGGGATTGCCTACGCCTGCAGTGACCCAACCTCGCGAAGACACCCCTCGCCAAGACACCCCTGGCGGCTTGCCCACGTTTTGCTGAGCGTGATCTACAGCCTCAGCAACATGGTCCACCTGATTGCCGACATCCTGGTGCCGGATTCCAGGGCCGATCAAGTGGTCTTGATGGGGGTGATGGTTGCCGTTGGGCTGCTGATCAACCGGGAGGCCTGGCTGTGGTGGCGAAAAGCGGCCTAGCCCAGGAAATCGTGCTTGAGCTTGCGAATCCGGCTGAGCAATTCCGCTCGCTTTTGCTGCTTGAGGGCATTGCGGGCCAGGAAATTCAGCAGGCTCACCAGGCCAGTCAGCTCGAGCAAGCCTCCCAGCAGGGGGACGTCGTTGATGGCACCAAGGGTTGCTCCGGTGAGCTTGAGCGCGACTCCGGCGAGAAGGGCAATGCCCACCAAGCGGGCCGCAGGAATCAAATCAGCGAGGGAATCGAGCTTGGCCGAGCCAACCCTCTGGAGCAGTTGGTTGAGAAACTGGAGGGGCAGGCCCAGCAACTCCCGGGCCGAATCACCAACAGCCCCATCCCCAGCCGCCCCATGGCTGGCACTGGCCACTAGGGGGGCCGGTTCGGCGGCCCGAATCTCTACGGCGGGTACGGACTCAGGATCAAGCTGGAGAGCGGCAGGCTCAACAGGCTCGGCGAAATCAACCTCAAGGGCCTCAACTTCAGGAGCGCCAACTTCAGAGTGACCCTCTTCAACCCCATGAAGGTCAGAGTGGTCGAGCAGCTGGGATTCCATTTCCGTCTTAAAAGTGAGCTCGGCTGACTGCTCTTGAGTCACTGGTTCTTGTGTGGACTCTTGGTCTTGAGGAGTCTCGTGATCTTGATTGGATGGGTAGTTAGTTTCGTCTCCCAAGGCATCACGCGCAGAAGGCCTGATGAAGTTATAGACCCGAAGTCAAACGGCGGCTAGCCCCTTGTCGTTAAAGACCCCCTCAAAGAGGACCGAACTCAAGTAGCGCTCACCGGAGTCGGGCAGCACCACCACGATCGTTTTGCCGGCAAAGGCCTCCTCTTTGGCCAATCTCAAGGCGGCCACGGTGGCTGCACCACAGGAAATGCCAGCCAGGATCCCTTCTTCTCGCATCAAACGGCGGGCCATGGTCACCGCCTCTTCATCACCCACCGCTTCCACCCGATCCACCAAGGAAAGATCCAAGTTGGCGGGCACAAAGCCCGCACCAATGCCTTGGATTTTGTGGGGGCCGGGTTGCACCACCGCCCCATGGAGGGTCTGGCGAATCACCGGGCTATTGGTGGGCTCGACAGCCACCGACACCAGGGGCTTGCCCAGGGTGGTTTTGATGTAGCGACTCACGCCGGTGATCGTGCCGCCGGTGCCCACACCCGCCACCAGCGCATCCACCTGGCCGTCTGTATCAGTCCAGATTTCAGGGCCGGTGGTGTCGTGGTGGATCTGGGGGTTGGCGGGGTTGGCAAATTGCTGCAGCAGCACGTAGCGCTCCGGATCGGAGTCGGCTAACTCCTTGGCAGCTGCGATCGCCCCGGGCATGCCCAGCCGGCCTTCCGTCAGCACCAAATGGGCGCCGTAGGCCGTGAGCAACTTGCGGCGCTCCAGGCTCATGGTTTCCGGCATGGTGAGGGTCAGCCGAATCCCGCGGGACGCCGCCACAAAGGCCAGGGCAATGCCGGTATTGCCGCTGGTGGGCTCCACCAATTCCTTACCCGGACCCAGCAGGCCATCTTTTTCCGCCTGCCAAATCATGGCCGCGCCAATGCGGCACTTCACCGAGAAGGCGGGGTTACGGCCTTCAATCTTGGCGAGCACCCTGGCGGTGCAGCCCTCGGTGACCCGGTTCAATTGAACCAGGGGGGTCTTGCCGATGGTGAGGCTGTTATCCGCGTAGATCCGGTTATCGGCGTAAATGCTGGTCATCTCGGGTGGGGGGAAGCCTGAACGCTCGCGGGGAAGGGCACCCTTTACGGGCAGCCTAGGAATCGATGGAAGGGCCAGAGCCAGCTTCATCCAGCATCCCAGACCTGCAGGTCGCTTCAAACCTCTTTACACGAAGCTGAATATTCCATAACGCCTAAAGGGCTAGGGCCCATACCCCAGTACCTTCCGCCCCAGCGCACCCGTTGGCGCGCCTTCTCCTGCCCGCCCTTTGTCGCCCCCTTCCATGGCCCTCCTGAAAGCAGCCCAACTGGGAATTGAGCGTTTCGCCGGTTCCCGCAACAAGGAAAGCTGGGCCCACGCTTCAGTGGATGAGCGCAACACGATCATCCGGGCCGCCTATCAGCAGGTGCTGGGCAACCAATACGTGATGGCCAGCGAGCGCCTCGAGGGCCTCGAGTCCCTGTTCCGCAACGGCGACCTGAGCGTGCGGGAATTCGTGCGCCAGCTCGCCAAGAGTGCGCTCTACAAGAGCCGCTTCTTTGAAAACTGCAACCCCTACCGCTTCATCGAGCTCAACTTCAAGCACCTGCTAGGCCGCGCTCCCCAAAACAAAGAAGAGATGCTCCACCATTTCACGATCCTCCAGGAGCAGGGCTACGACGCCGAAATCGATTCCTACCTCGACAGCGCCGAGTATCAAGAACGCTTTGGCCATGAAACGGTTCCCTACCTCCATGGCTGGGATTACTCCAAGGGCCAAGAGGGGCTCCAGTTCTCCTGGCTGATGCAGCTGGCCAGGGGTGCCGCAGCTTCGGTGAAGGGGGATGCGGCCGGCATCCAATCGAAACTCAACAAGGTGGTGCACCTCAATCGGGCCGTCCCTGTGACCGCCCCAAGTGGGGGCCGTGCGGGGTTCATGGGTCCGTCGTACTTCAGGGCTGCCACCAGCGCAGGCAGCTTCAACGAGGCCTTCAGCCAGACAGCTCCCAGCTTCAACAGCGAGCGCACCGATCGCGTCAATGGCCTGCCGGTGATGGCCGGGGCCCGGGGCAGCGATGCCAACAGCGGTCGCTTGGTGACCCTGCTGGTCACCGGGATCGCCAGGATCGACTACTCCCGCACCGCTGAAACCGTGATTCGGGTGCCCTTCACCCGGATGAACGAAGCCATGCAACGGATCAACCGCCTCGGTGGCCGCATCGTTGACGTGAAAGTGAACTGATCGCCCCTAAGGGCGGCGCATGTCTGGGGGCTGGGCCGGCAGGATCAATTCCAGTAAGGCCCCACCCCCTGAGCCATTGCTGGCTTGAATGCGGCCGCCATGGGTCACCGCAATCTGTTGCACGATCGACAGGCCCAGGCCGCTACCGGTGCGTTGGCTGCGCACCCGGGAGGGATCCCCCCGATAAAAGCGTTCAAACATGTGGGCGAGGTCGTCTTCGCTCAAGCCCGGCCCCTGGTCGCTCACCCGCACCTGGTGCCAGCCATTGCGTTCCTCAATCGCCACCTGGATTTGGCCCCCATCAGGGCTGTAGCGCAGGGCGTTGTCGAGCAAATTCAGCAGGGCCCGGTGCAGCCGCGACCCATCGGCTTGGATCAGGGCGGTCTGCCGATCGGTGGGCTGCTGCACCTCTAGCGACACTGAACGTTGGTCCGCCAACGGCTTAATCCCCGACCACACCTGGTCCACCAGGGCACCCAAATGCACCTCATGGGTACGCGGGCCGTAACCGGGAAGGGTGTTCTCCAGCCGCGAGAGTTCGAGCAAATCGCCCACCAACTCCTGGAGGCGTAGCAATTCCCGTTGCAGCCGCTCCACCAACCGGGCGTTCTGGTTATTCACCTGGGCCGCCAGGCTGTCGCCCACCAGCAACAGCGCCGTGAGCGGGGTTTTGAGCTCATGGGCCACGTCGCTCACCCAGCGCTCCTGCTGCTCCAGCTGGGCTTCTAGGGACCGGCGGCTCTGGAGAAGCACACCGATCCAGCCATCGGTGCCGGGTACCACCAGCACATCGAGGTCTTCGTTGCCGCAACGCCAGGCCAGGCGCTGGGGGCGATCCTGGCGGCGGGCCACGGCAATGCTGCCGATGAGGTTGGGATCGGTGCAGAGATCCTCAAATGATCGCCCGTAGAGCATGCGGCCGGCATTGAGATCCAGGATCCGCTCCGATTTCGGCGTGATGTGGCGCATGCGGCCGCCGCGGTCGAGCAGGATCCATCCCGCCGGAGAAGCATCCATCCAGCTGAGCAGCTGGCGGACGTTGGGCAGCGGCTGACGGCGGCTCCAACGCTGGGTGAGCTTGGTCCACCTTGGTGCCAAAAGCACGACCAGGCTCCCACCCATGCCAAGGCCAAGCAGCCAGGAGCCCCACTGGAGGCCCACCCCGGTGGTTGCGGCAGCTGCGAAAGTGGCCGCACTAGCCAAAGCGGTAGCCAAAGCCCCGAACGGTTAGTAAATGCACTGGACTTGAGGGGTTCTCCTCCAATTTCTCCCGCAACCAGCGGATGTGGACGTCCACGGTCTTGCTGTCCCCGATGTAATCGATGCTCCACACGTGCTCGAGCAACTTGTCGCGGCTCCACACCCGGCGCGGGTTTTGCATGAACAGCTCCAGGAGCCTGTACTCCTTCGGCGAGAGGTTCACATTGAGGCCGTCGCGGGTGACCCGGCACTCCTCTTGATACAAGCAGATATTGGCGTGCTCAAGCACCTTCACCGGTTCCTGCTGGCTGGTGGTGCGCCGCAGGAGGGCCCGGCAACGGGCCACCAGCTCCCGCATGCCAAAGGGCTTAACCAGGTAGTCGTCGGCCCCCACCTCCAGGCCAAGCACCCGGTCGGTTTCGCTATCGCGGGCGCTTACCACCAGGATTGGGGTTTGGTTGTTGCCCTGACGCAATTGGCGGCAGACATCCAAGCCTCCCAGGCCAGGCAACATCAGATCCAGCACCACCAGGGAAAACCCCTCGCCCTCCGGGGCCCGCTGCAGAATTTGCAAGGCATCCCTGCCATTGCCGCAGGCCACTACTGCAAAGCCCTCAAGCTCAAGGGCATCGCGCACCGTTTCGCGGATGGTTTCGTCGTCTTCGACGACCAGGAGCGATGGCTGCATTACCCCAGTTTGCCCTGGAATGGGCTGTCCCCAAAAGGTGGGTTCAGCGAGCACGTCGGGGCAGGTGGGCGATCACCAGGCGACGCTGACCATCCAATTGCAACCAGCCTTCGTCCTTGAGGCTGCCCAGCACCCGGGTCACGGTGACGCGGGTGGTGCTCAAGGCACTGGCCAGCTCCTGGTGGGTGAGCTTGATGTTCAGGCGCAGGCCCTGGTCGCAGGGCTGGCCGTAATCATTGGCGAGCAACTCAAGGAAGCCGCGCACCCGATCTTCGATGCGGCGCAAACCCAGCAGACCCAGCATGGCCTCGCTCTGGCGATAGCGCACACCCATGCCCTGGAGCAGGGCCATGGCCAGGTGGGGGGATGCGGCGATTTCATCGCAAGTGATACAGAGCAGGTCGCTCTCGCAAAGGGTGGTGGCCTCGTAGACCTCCACGTTGGAGAGGGGATCGCCGAAGGGTTCATTCGGACCGGCCAAACCCAGCAGGAGCTCATCACCCTGCACGGAGATGGCGCTCAGCTTGACCATGCCGCGAATCACCAGCCAAACGCTCTTTTTCAGCAAGGGCACCCGGCTTCCCGCCGGAAGATGTACCAAACTGCGCTTCTCGTAGCTGGCCTCCAGCAGCTCAACAAAGCTGGGGGTTTGGCTTGACTCGCGAGCGGGCGTGAAGACCATCCCAGACCGGGCAATCGGTTCTGAACAACGCTATGGAGGGCTTTTGACCTGCGGGCAAAGGCGGGGTAGTGCTGGGTTTAAGAACTGGTTACGGTCTGGGCGGCGCTTGGCGCTGGTTCCCGTTCTCGCCTAAAAAGCGCCCATGGCTTCCCAACAGCGTCCGCACAGTCCCGATCACGACCACAGCCACGGCCATGAGCACAGCCATGGCCATGAGCACAGCCATGGCCAAAGCCATGGGGATCTCCATCCCGCAGTGGAGATCCAGCGCCAACCCCATGAACGCCAACACGAGCACCGGGGCGGATCGGCGGCGGCGTTTCGCTGGAGCGTGATCCTTAACAGCGGCCTCTCGGCCCTGCAGCTGGTGATTGGCTTTGGCTTTGGCTCCTTGGCCCTGATTGGCGATGCCATTCACAACCTGGGGGATGTGGCCGGCCTGCTGCTGGGGTGGGGCGCCGAACACCTCAGCGGCAAGCCCGCCCAGGGCCGCTTCACCTATGGATATGGCCGCAGCACCCAGCTGGCCTCCCTGGTGAATGCCCTATTGATTTTGATGGCGGCGGCAGTGCTGGTGGTGGAAGGCATCCAGCGCCTCTCCCATCCCGTGCCGATCACCAGCATCCCGGTGGCCTGGGCGGCGGCGGCGGGCATTGGGGTCAACCTGATCTCCGCAAAATTATTTGGCAACGACCACAGCCACGACCTCAACCGCAAGGCCGCGGTGGTACACCTGATGACCGATGCCCTGGTTTCGGCCGCCGTCCTGGTGAGTGCGGTGGTGGTGGGACTTACGGGCTGGAGCCAATTGGATGCCCTCACGGCGATCGGTGTGGGCCTGGCCGTGGGCTACAGCGGCTGGGAACTGCTCCAAGAAGCTCTGATGATTGCCCTCGATGCGGTGCCCCGGGGGATTGATTTGGCCCTGGTGGAAACCACCCTGTTGCAGCTGCCCGGGGTGGTGGAGGTGCACCACCTGCACGTGTGGGGCATGAGCACCTCCCAAAACGCCCTCACCGCCCACATCAGCCGGCGGCTAGGCAGCGTCAACGACATGGACCTGCTCCACCAGGCCAAAGCCGATTTGGCCAAACTGGGCATTGCCCACAGCACGATCCAGCTGGAGCCCAGCGACTAGGGCTTCAGCCCGTGATTACGCCCCCTGGCGGCTGGGTTTACCGAGGAGCAGCACCAGGGGAATCGCCAGGGCAAACACCAAGCCCACCAGGCGAAAGACATCGCTGAATGCCAACAGGGACGCCTGGCGATCCACCTGCAAACTCAACATCTGAAGGGCCTGGTCATCGAGGAGGCCGTAACCGGGATTTTTGCTTTGCATCCAGAGATGCAACAGCCGTAACCGCTCCTGCACCAAGGGATTGGTGATCGAGAGGTGCTCCACCAGCTGGGCCCGGTGCACGGCCCGTTGATGGTCGAGCACAAAGGTGAGGCCTGCGATCCCGAAGCTGCCGCCCAACTGGCGGGTGAGGTTGAAGAAGCCACTGCCGGCCCCCACGTCTTGCTTGGGCAAGGGACCCAGGGTGGCCAGGCTCAAGGGCAAAAACATCATCACGGTGGTGACACCGCGAAAGATCAGGGGCCAAAAGATGGCGTCTTCGCCCGTATCGGGGCCAATCGCCGCGAGTTGGGCCATGGTCACCACCATGGCGGCGGCCCCAAGGGCAATCAGGGGCCTGGGGTCCCAGCGGCCCACCACCTTGCCGAGCAGGGCCATGGTGGCGGCGGAGGCCATGGCACCGGGCAGGAGCAACAGGCCCGTTTTGGTGGCGGTGTAGCCCAACACGGTTTGGGCATAGATCGGCACCACAAAGACCGTGCCATAGAGGCCCAGGCCCAGCACCATCGAAAACACACTGCCCGCCGCCAAGGAGCGGTAGCGCAGCACCCGCAGGTCGACCGCCGGATTGCGGCGGCGCAACTCCCACCACACAAACACCGGCATCGCCACCGCCGCCATCAAGGCCAAGCTGCGCAGGCGTTGATCGGAGAACCAATCCACCTGCTCGCCCTGCTCCAGCACCACCTGGAGACTGCCCAGGGCAAAGGTCAACAGCAGGATGCCCACCCAATCGACCCCTGGCCGGCTGGGAGCGCCTTCAGAAGCCTGGCCAGGGGCTGGATCCGGGTCCATGAAGGCCAGGGCCATCAGCACCGTGAGCACCCCAAAGGGAAGGTTGATAAAAAAGATCCAGCGCCAGCCCAGGGCATCGGTCAACCAGCCCCCCAGGGTCGGACCGATGGCTGGGCCCGCTAGCACCACCACCCCAAACAGGGCCTGGGTGACCCCCTGCATCGACTTGGGAACCCCTTTGAACATGATCGCCTGGGCCTTGGGCAGCAGGCCGCCACCCAGGAGCCCCTGCAAAATCCGGGAGAGCACGAGCGCCGGCAAATTCGGCGCCAGACCGCACAGCACCGAAGCCCCGGTAAAGCCCACCAGGCAAAAAATGAAGTAGCTGCGCTGGCCAAAGCGATCACTGAGCCAGGCACTCAGGGGGATCATCACCACGGTGGCCATGGCATAGCCCGTGATCACCCAGCCCACTTCGGCCAGGGTGGCGCTGAGGCTGGCCTGGATCTGAATCAGGGCAACATTGGTGATGCTGGTGTCGATCACCTCGAGCAGGGCGGCCACCGAAGCGGTCACCATCACCGCCCACTGGCGCAAGCTGAGCGAATCAACCGGTGGCGCAGCTGCGGGTGATGGGCTCCCAGGTGGCGCGCTCACGAATGGCGCAGCCGCACGGTGGCCGACAGACCCGGCACCAGTCGCGCGGCGAGGGCAGGAGGGATGCGGTGGCCGTCCTCGCCATCGTCGAGGGAAATGCGCACCGTGACCCGCTGCACCACCTTGGTGAAATTGCCCGTGGCGTTGTCGGGGGGGAGCAGGGCAAAACGAGCTCCCGAGGCCGGGGCCAGGCTGATCACCCGGCCGTAGAACAGGTGGCCCGGGAAGGCATCCAGGCTCACCTCGGCCCGCTGGCCAGGGTGGATGCCCTCGAGCTGCACCTCCTTGAAATTGGCCTCCACCCAGGGCTGGGCTTCCACAACCGTAAGCAGGGGCTGGCCCGGCTGCACCTGGCGGCCCACCTCGGCATACCGGCCGCCCACCCGCCCGGCGGTAGGGGCTGTGATGCGGGTATAGGCGAGCTGCAGCTTTGCAGTGGAGAGGGAAGCCGCTGCCTGGAGAATCTTGGCCCGGGCAGCGGCGGCCTTTTGCTGGTCCACGCCCACCTGGGAGCGGCTGGCGAAGGCCTGCTGCTGGCTGGCCCGGCTGCGGGTGAGCTGGCCCTGGGCCTGCTGATAGGCGGCTCGGGCGCGGTCGACGTCCTGCTGGGATACGCCGCCTTGCTTAAGCAGAAACTCCAAACGGCGCAAATCGACACCGGCGCGCTTGAGCTCGGCGGCCGCCACCTGGTGGTCGGCGCTGGCCACATTGGCAGCCGCCAGGGATCCGCTCGCGCTGGAGCTGGCCTGGGCAGCCATGGCCTGGGCCTGGCTTCTGGCCTCCACCCAATCGGCCTGGGCCAGGCGCAGGGCGGCCTGGGCATCCCTGGGATCCAGGGCTACCAGCAACTGGCCGGCCCGCACCGTTTGGTTGTCTTGCACGGCGACGGCACTGATCGTGCCCGGCACCCGGCTGGAGAGCTCAATCAGGTGGGCCTGGAGCTGGGCGTTGTCGGTTTCTTCAACACCCCAATGGTTCCAGATCCAAGCCCCCACACCCACACCGCCCGCGACCACCAGGGCCGCGATGCCCCACTGGCGGGGTTGCCACTGGCGTAGATCCCACTGGCCCGTGCTCCGCAGCATTGCTCTGCTCTCCTGAAGACCCCGCACCGCCAAGCCAGATCACCCCTTTGAACCAACGCTAGGCAGTCGCCCATCCCGGCCGGTATGGCGATGGGGGCGACCATAAAAAAAGGGGCCCCCTAAGGGCCCCCGCAAAGAAACCAACGGATCACTCCTTGATCAGGTTGACCGCTGCCTGGGCCTTGGCCTGGATACCTTCGCTCAAGGGCACAAAGCCAAGATCATCGGCCTGGGCCTGGGCCTTATCGCTCAACATGTAGTTGACCACAGCCTTGATGGAATCGGTTTTGGCGCCGTTACCCGTGCGGTAGATCAACAGATAGGTGAGGGTGGTGATGGGGTAGGCACCGCTGGCCGAGGGGTTGGGGTTACCTCCGGCGAGATCGCTATCCAGGGTGATGCCAGAGAGGGCAGCCTTGCCGCTCTTGTAGCCGGGCAGGACGAACTGGCCAGCCTTGTTCTGCACCGCAGCAGCCTTGATCGCTCCCTTTACAAACGACTGGTTCATGTAGCCAATCGCACCGGGGGTGGAGGCAACCGATGCAGCCACACCATCACTGCCCTTGGCGCCCACGCCAACCTTCCAGTTCAGGGTCTTGGCGCTGCCCAGGGTCCATTCCTTGGAGAAGGTGGAGAGGGAGTCGGCGAAGGCGGCGGTGGTACCGGAGCCATCAGAGCGGTGCACAACGGTGATCTTGCCGCCGGAGCAGCCCACGTCCTTCCAATCGGAGATGGAGCCCATGAAGATGGACACCACCTGCTTCTGGGTGAGCTTGAGGGTGCAACCAGGGTTGTTGTAGCCGAGGGCAATGGTGCCGCCCACGGTGGGAATCTGAACCACACCGCGGGACACCTTGGCCTTGTCCTTGGCGGAGATAGGGTCATCGGATGCCGCGAAGCTCACGGTTTCATCGATGAAGGCCTTGCGGCCCGTGCCGGAACCCACGGCCTGGTAGTTCACCTTGGGGCCACCGGATTTGGCCAGCTGGGAGAACCAGCGGCTGTAAATGTTTTCAGGGAACGTGGCGCCGGCTGCGTTCAGGCGATCACGCGCAGACGCGGCGCCGCCGGCACCCACCAGGGCCAGCGAAGCAAAGATCAGGGCCTTCTTGGCGAAGGTCATGGAGAAGACTTTGAGGTTCACCCTAGGTGTAGCAAGGCAATTGCCCCATAGTCGTTATGAAGCCGTTAAGAGCTGCCTAAGGGCTGGGTTCCTGGCACCAGGCCGGGTATCGGGGCCCACCTCCAACAAAAAAGCCCCCCGTTTCCGGGAGGCTTGAAAGTGTGTGTGGTGTGTGTGAGGAATGCCTCGATTAAACGACGGCCTTCGTGCTCTGAAGATCAGAACTTGAAGGTGGTTTGGATCACGCCACCGAGGCCACTGAACGTGGTGCCATTGGCGCTGTTGCCGGAGCCGCTACCAGAACTGGAACGGGTGTTGGAGATACCTGTTCCGTAGAAGAGGGTGGGGGTAACCGAGATGTTGTCGGAGACCTGGAAGCGGTAGAACCACTCCACCAACCAAGGATCAGACTGGGCTGGGGTGTTGGAGAAGGAAGGTTGACCAAAGGCGATACCGGCGGCATTGCCCTTGATGAAGGCATTATCCCACTGGAAGCCCGCGAACCAAGAAGCGGAACTGACTGGGCCGGTGGATTGGGCCGTTTCAGAAGCGCTGACGCCGTAATTATTACCCGAAACCCAGTTGTAGCCGTAGCCGGCGCTCAGGGAGGGGAACCAACCTGTCTTGATGGGCTGCCAATAGGCGTTCAAGGCAATCGAGCTGGACTGCTGTCCCTTGAGCAGGGAGGCGGCGGCCAAGCCATTGCCATCGCGCACGGCTGAACCGGTGGTGCCATAGCGATAGCCCACGGCGGCACCCCAATTGGGAGCGGCATAGCCAATCTGGCTCAACCAGTTCAGACCGGATTGGGCATCAAAGACACCGTAGCCGCTATCCGAACCGGAACCGCCATTCTTGTTTGAACAACCAGAAGCTTGGCCATTAAGAAGACAGTTACCACCACTTACAACATAGTTGGTGTTGACAATCCAAGCACCCTTACCCTTTTCAACCTTCTGCTTCCACTGGAAGCCCACACCTTGGCCGGTGGCCTTGTTGTAGGTGCCAGAGGTACCAATGGTTGTAAAGGCATCGAGCACGTCAGACTTGTAGGCCGTGGGCAGCCAAGCCATTTCGGTGTTACGGACCAGGGCACCCAGGGTCAGCTTGATCGACTTGTCCTTGCCGACGGGGAACTGGTAGTACAGACGATCGAGATAAACGGCATCGTTGTAAGCCTCAGCCTTATCGAGCTTGAAGGGCTGGGAGGAGCTGCCGAAGGGAAGCGCCGAGAAGTTGCCGGTGCGCAGGCGAGTGCGCAGCAAGTCCTGGCCGGTGTAGCTGGTATCGAAGTTGAGGCGGAGGTCGTAGTTGAAGGCGGTATTACCTTGCCTTGCCTTATTGCCGTTAGTACCAGCTTTTGAAAGATTCTTGGCATTGGCTCCTGAGCTGGGGCCGCCATTGGTGTAGCTGCTATACCCCGGGATTCCACCCAGGATCATGCTGGCTTCACCCTTCAGCTTGGTGGTGGTGGAGAACTGCTGGGCTTGGAGTTTGCCCACCTTGCTCTCGAGGCCGTCCACCCGGGCGGTCAGCACGGTGAGCTCCTTGTCGAACTCATCGAGCAGTTTCTGCAGTTCGTCGGTCTTTTCGGTGACGCGATCGAGGCAGGCGTTCAAGATGGCGGCCGCTTCAAAACGGGTCATCGCCTGGGCACCCTTGAACTTGCCATCGGGATAGCCGGCCACGCAGCCGTACTTCTCCACCAGGTTGCTCAGGGCCTGGTAGGCCCAGTCAGTGGGCTTCACATCAGAAAACTGGTTGACGCTAGTCACCTGGTTGCGGGATGCCCAGGCCTTGAAGGTGTCAACGTCTTGCTGCTGCATGTACTCGTTAACGGCAGCACGGCCGTTAACAGCAGCGATTTCTTGGGCAGATGCGGCCACAGGGGCCAGCAGGCTCGTACCGGCGATAGCCAGCACAAGCTTTTTGGAGAGATTCATCGGGTCCTCACACCGATAGGGATGACTTTCAAAGAAAGCCGTCCGGAACTTATCGATCAGCCCCCACCCTTCACCACCAAACAGAACACCTGGCGCCGTATCCCAGGACACAAAGCATGCCTTGCTTCTGCTGCACTTATGCGGCAAGGCTCTTCATGGGCAGCCCAGGCCACCAACGGCGCCACCAGGCCAGCCGCTGCAGGCGGGATTGGCCGGCGAGCAGGGCCTGCAGGAGCGAGCGGCGCTGGCGGCTGGTGTTCAAGCTGCGGGCCTGGTGGCGCCATTGCTGCCACAGCTCCTGACGCTGCTGATCCAGTAGCCCCATGAGCTCTGGCAAGGCTTCGTCTAGTCCTTGGGAGATCTGGCTATCAATCGCCCGGCGCAGAACCTCCCCATCGTTGAGTTCCCCCAGCAGATCCTGGGCCAGCTTGAAGCGTTGAATCCAGCGGCGGGTGCCAGGGCCAGCCATCGGGCCGATGGCCTCCAATCCATAGCGGGCCCGCTTGATTGCGATGCGCAACCCATGGATCGCCTCACCCTGGTCGCCCAGCTCAGCCACCAACCAGCCGGGATGCAAAAACAGCTCCCCCAGGGCCGGCAATTGGAGTTCCCACAGCCAGCCATCCAAGGGAGATTCGCCCCAGGCGCTGAACTGGGGATCCTTCAGCCAGCCCTGCAATTGGGCCACCAGAGCCAGGTAGGCACTGCTTTGCAGGGTGGCCACCACGGCCCCATGGGCCAGCTGGCGCTCCCGGCGCAGCTGCTTGAGCACGGGCTTGAGTTGCTTGGCCTCCGCCTTGGGGAGCTGGGGTAGTAGCCCCCGCTCAAGTAACTCGCCCAGCACGTCCAAATCCCGGGCCAGGCCCAGGCGCCGCAGGGGCTTGGCCACCCGCTCCGCCGTCACCCCTTTGGGCAGCACCAAAGCCGGACCAAATTGATCCAGGGTGGTGCGTAGCCGCCG
>Ga0208864_1000125_pt1 | contig 24233 bp, 15 predicted proteins | sample CryBogmetaGMA05M_FD_184542 | JGI IMG/M metagenome (GOLD analysis project Ga0208864, IMG submission 184542) | Freshwater microbial communities from Crystal Bog, Wisconsin, USA - MA0.5M (SPAdes) | ecosystem: Environmental > Aquatic > Freshwater > Lake | place: Crystal Bog, Wisconsin, USA...
GGGAATGACCCCATGCGTGGAACCATCGCGGTGGCCGCCGGCCGGCGGCTGGCGCACATCCTGCTCGCCGGCGTGGTCGCGGCCGCGGGCGTCGGTGCCGTGTGTGCCGCGCTTGCCGCCGATCCCGCCGCGACGGCCGACGCCGCCGCGCGGCCGAACGTGCTCTTCGTGATCTGCGACGACCTCTGCTGCGCGCTCGGCTGCTACGGCGACGGCACGGCGCTCACGCCGAACATCGACCGGCTGGCGGCGCGGGGCGTGCGGTTCGAGCGGGCCTACTGCCAGTTTCCGCTCTGCAACCCCAGCCGCTCGAGCCTGCTCACCGGCCGGCGGCCCGACCGCACCGGCGTCCGCGACAACGCGCGGCGGTTTCGCGACGGCGATCCCGCCACCGTGACGCTCCCGCAGGCCTTCCGGCTGGCCGGCGTGCGCACGGAGCGGATCGGCAAGCTCTACCACTACGGCGTGCCCTCCGACATCGGCACCTCCGGCCTCGATGACCCGCCGAGCTGGGACGCCGTCACGAACCCCAAGGGCCGCGACGTCTTCGACGAGCCGCTCATCTTCTCGCTCGAGCCGGGCAAGTTCGGCGGCACGGTGAGCTGGCTGGCGGCCGACGGCCTCGACGCCGAGCAGACCGACGCGATCGCCGCCGCCCACGCCGTCGGTCTGCTCGAGGGCTTCGCCCGCGACCGCCGGCGGTTCTTCCTCGCCGTGGGCTTCTACCGGCCGCACACGCCCTACGTGGCGCCGAAGGGGTGGTTCGACCGCCACCCGCTCGCCTCGGTCACGCTGCCGGCCGTGCCCGCCGACCACGACGCGGGCGTGCCGCGGGCGGCGCTCGCGAGCCGCAAGCCGGAGCAGGATCGGCTCGTCGACGATCTCGGCCGGCGGGCCCTGCAGGCCTACCGGGCGAGCGTGTCGTTCGTCGACGCGCAGGTGGGCACGGTGCTCGACGCCCTCGAGCGGCTCGGCCTCGCCGACGACACGATCGTCGTCTTCACGAGCGACCACGGCTACCACCTCGGCGACCACGGCCTCTGGCAGAAGATGAGCCTCTTCGAAGAAAGCGCCCGCGTGCCGCTCCTGATCGCGGCGCCGGGCGGCCGCCGCGGCGCGGCCGATCCCCACACCGTCGAGCTCGTCGACGTCTGCCCCACGCTCTGCGACCTCGCCGGCGTGCCCGTGCCGGCCGACGTCGACGGCCGCAGCCTCGCGCCGCTCGTGCGGGCCGGGGGTGACGCCGCGGCGTTTCCCGACCGGCCCGCCTTCACGGAGGTGTTTCGTGCCGCCGGGCCGAGGCAGCCGCCCGGGAAGGGCGTGCGGGGCTTGAGCATGCGGAGCGGCCGCTGGCGGTACACCCTGTGGAACGACGGCGACGCCGGCCGACAGCTCTACGACCACGAGACCGATCCGGGCGAGCTTGTGAACCTCGCCGACCGGCCGGAGCACGCGGCGACGCAGGCGCGGCTCGACGCCGAGCTGCGGCGGTTCGTCGCCGCAAGGGAGGCACGATGACGACGCACGCGGCGGCCCGGGGCCGGGGTTCCAGCGGTTTTATCTGGCCGTGGAAGTGGAAAAAGTCCTCCGGGACTTTTTCCAGGCACGAAAACCTCCGGTTTTCACGGGAGCTGCGCTCCCGCGATCGCATCCATGCGACCGAGCAGGCTGTGTATCCACAGCCTGCTATCTGGCCGTGGAAAAAGTCCTCCGGGACTTTTTCCAGGCACGAAAACCTCCGGTTTTCACGGGAGCTGCGCTCCCGCGATCGCATCCATGCGACCGAGCAGGCTGTGTATCCACAGCCTGCGATCGGGGCGATCGCCCGCCGCCTGATCGCGGTGGCGGTCGCGGTCGCCGCGGCGCACGCGGCCGCCGCGGCGATCGCCGCGGCCCCCAACGTGGTCGTGATCCTCGCCGACGACCTCGGCTTCTCCGATCTGGGCGCGTACGGCGGCGAGATCGACACGCCGCACCTCGACCGGCTCGCAGCCGGCGGCCTGCGGTTTACGCAGGGCTACAACACGGCCCGCTGCTGGCCCACCCGCGGGGCGCTGCTCACCGGCTATCACGCGCAGGCGATCCGCCGCGACGCCCTGCCGCGCGCGGGGCGGGGCGGCGCGAAGGGGAGCAAGGGGGGCGCCCAGGGCACGCGGCCCGCGTGGGCCACGCTCCTCCCCGCGCGGCTGGCCGCCGCCGGCTACCGCTCCTACCACTCGGGCAAGTGGCACATCGACGGCGACCCGCGGGAGCAGGGCTTCGCCCGGTCGCTGCGGATCGAGGGGGGACAGAACGACTACTTCGACCCCGACGGCATCACGGTCGACGGCGCGCCGATCGCGGCGGACGCCGACTTCTACGTCACCACCGCCGTCGGCGATCATGCGGTCGAGTGCCTCGAGGAACACGCCGCGAACCACGCCGGCAGCCCCTTCTTCCAGTACGTCGCCTTCACCGCGCCCCACTTCCCGCTGCAGGCGCCGCCGGAGCTGGTGGAGAAATACCGCGACCGCTACCGGGCCGGCTGGAACGCCGTGCAGCGGGCCCGCTTCGAGCGGCTCGTCCGCGGCGGCCTCGTGCCCACCGACACGGCCGCCGGCGGGCCGGCGGCGATGGAACGCGACGTCGGGCCCCCCTACCAGCCGAGCGGCGAGACGCTCGCGCGGCTCGGACCCGGCGAGGTCGACCGGCCGCTGCCGTGGGACGAGCTCGGCCCGGAGCAGCGGGAGTTCCAGGCGACGAAGATGGCGATCCACGCCGCGATGATCGAGTCGATGGACCGGGCCGTGGGGAGGATCGTGGCCCAACTCGAGGCCATGCACGCCCTCGAGAACACGCTCGTGCTCTTCGCCAGCGACAACGGCGCCTCGGCCGAGATCATGGTCCGCGGCAAGGGGCACGATCCGGCGCTGCGGCCCGGCGGCTCGGGCACGTATCTCTGCCTCGGGCCCGGCTGGTCGAGCTGCGCGAACACCCCCTTCCGCCGCCACAAGACCTGGGTGCACGAGGGGGGCATCGCCACGCCCTTCATCGTCCACTGGCCGAAGGGCATCGCCGACAAGGGGGCCCTGCGCCGCCAGCCGGTGCACGTGATCGACGTGGCGCCGACGGTCCTCGACCTGGCGGGCCTCGCACCCGACGGGCCGGCACAGCCCGCCGCGCCGCCGCCGCACGGCCGCAGCTTCGCCGAGGCGCTCGCCGACCCCGCCGCGGCCCCGGCGCACGACACCCTCTGGTGGTGCCACGACGGCCACCGTGCCGTCCGCGTGGGCGATTGGAAGCTCGTCGCGGTCCAAGGCCGACCGTGGGAGCTGTACGACCTCGCCCATGACCGCTGTGAGACCGCCGACCTCGCGGCGGCGCAGCCGGCCCGCGTCGCCGACCTCGAGCGCCGCTGGCTCGCCATCGCCGCCGAGTGCGCGGCGCTCGCCGGCGAGCCGCAGGCCGACGCCGCACCGGCTCCGGACGCGGGCGGTGCCGGCGCGGGCAATGCCGCCCCGGGCGGCCCGCGGCCGCCCAACGTCGTGATCGTCTTCTGCGACGACCTCGGCTACGGCGACCCCGGCTGCTACGGCGGCCGGGCGGCCGCCACGCCGAGCATCGACGCCATCGCCCGCGCGGGGGTTCGCTTCACCGACTTCCACGTCGCGCAGGCGGTCTGCTCGGCGTCGCGGACGGCGCTGCTCACCGGCTGCTATCCCAACCGGCTCGGCATTCACGGGGCGCTCGGGCCCAAGAGCACCCACGGCATCGCCGCCGTCGAGACGACGCTCGCGGAGCTGCTCCGCGACCGCGGCTACCGCACCGCCTGCGTCGGCAAGTGGCACCTCGGCCACCTGCCGCAGTTCCTTCCCACGCGGCACGGCTTCGACGAGTATTTCGGCCTCCCCTACTCCAACGACATGTGGCCCCACCACCCGGAGGCGAAGCCGGGGTCACATCCGCCGCTGCCGCTCCTGGAGAACGAGCGGGTGGTGGACGCCGACGTGACGGCCGCGGATCAGGAGACGCTCACGGCGCGGTACACGCAGCGGGCGGTGTCGTTCATCGAGCGGGCCGGCGCGGCCGCCGACGGCCGGCCGTTCTTCCTCTACCTCGCCCACTCGATGCCGCACGTGCCGCTCTTCGCGTCGGCCGCGCACCGCGGCTCGCAGCCGGGGGGCCTCTACGGCGACGTGCTCGGCGAGATCGACGCCTCCGTGGGCGCCGTCCTCACCGCCCTCGACCGCACCGGCCACGCCGACGACACGCTCGTGATCTTCACGAGCGACAACGGCCCCTGGCTCTCCTACGGCGACCACGCGGGCTCGGCGGGGCCGCTCCGCGAGGGCAAGGGCACGTCGTTCGAGGGGGGCCACCGCGTCCCCTGCGTGGCGCGGCTGCCGGCCGCGATCCCGGCGGGCACGGTCTGCGACGAGCCGCTGATGACGATCGACGTGCTCCCCACGATCGCCGGGCTCACCGGCCGGCCGCTGCCGACCGACGCCGAGGGCTTCTGCACCGTCGCGGGGCGGCGGATCGACGGCCACGACCGCTGGCCGCTTTTTGCCGGCCAGCCGGGCCGGCAGGCCGCGACGCCCGGCGATGGCGAACCGGTCTACTGCTTCTGGTACGAGCAGGGGCAGCTGCAGGCGGTGCGGCAGGGCCGCTGGAAGCTCATGCTCCCGCACACGGCGCGGGCGCTCGAGGACCGCACGCCGGGCTCGGGGGGCAGGCCGGCCGGCTACCGTCCGCTCCAGGTCGGCCGCGCGCTCTACGACCTCGGCGCCGATCTCGGCGAAAAGCACGACGTGTCGGCGCAGCATCCGGACGTCGTCGCCCGGCTTGAGGCGGTCGCGGCCGCCGCCCGCGCCGAACTCGGCGACAGCCTCACGGGCACGACGGGCCGCGGCGTTCGCGCAGCCGAGCAGGCCGCCGACCCGGCCACCGCAGCCGTCCCGTCGCCGTCGGCATCCGCTCCCGTCCCGCAATCGCCCCCCGCACAGTCTCCGGCCGCACAGTCTCCGGCCGCACAGTCTCCGGCCGCACAGTCTCCGGCCGCACAGTCGGCCGCGGGTCGCCGCCGGCCGAACATCGTCTACGTGATGACCGACGACCAGGGCTACGGCGACATCGCCGCCCACGGCAATCCGATCCTCAAGACGCCGCACCTCGACCGGCTGCACGCCGAGAGCGTGCGGCTCACCGAGTTTCACGCGAGCCCCACCTGCTCGCCGACCCGCGCGGCGCTGATGACCGGCCGGCACGAGTTCCGCTCCGGCATCACGCACACGATCCTCGAGCGCGAGCGGCTGGCGCTCTCCGCCACGACGCTCCCGCAGCTCCTCAAGACCGCCGGCTACGCGACGGGCATCTTCGGCAAGTGGCACCTCGGCGACGAGGACGAGTATCAGCCGGGCCGCCGCGGCTTCGACCGCGTCTTCATCCACGGCGCGGGGGGCATCGGCCAGACGTTCCCGGGCAGCTGCGGCGACGCGCCGGGCACGAGCTACTTCAATCCGATCGTCCGCAGCGACGGGAGGTTCGTGACCACGCGGGGCTACTGCACCGACGTCTTCTTCAAGGAGGCCCTCGACTGGATCGAGGCCCGCCACAAGGACGGCGGGCCCTTCTTCTGCTACGTCACGCCCAACGCCCCGCACGGCCCGCTCGACTGCCCGCCCGGCTCCGACACGGCGTATCGTGAGAAGCTCGACGCGGCCGGCATCGGCAGCCCGCAGCAGCGGGCCGACATCGCGAAGTTCTACGGCATGATCGAGAACGTCGACACGAACGTCGGCCGGCTCCTGCGGAAGCTCGACGACCTGGGGATCGCCGACGACACGCTCGTGGTCTTCACGACCGACAACGGCACGGCCACGGGCGCGCCCGTGTTCAACGACGGCATGCGCGGGGCGAAGGGATCGCCCTGGCGGGGCGGCACCCGCGTGCCGGGCTTCTGGCGGTGGAAGGGCGCCCTGCCGACGGGCATGGACGTGCCCGCGGTCACCGCGCACATCGACGTGCTCCCCACGCTCTGCGATCTCGCGGAGGTGCCGCTGCCGCCGGCCGTCGCGGAGAAGGTCGAGGGGCGGAGCTTCGCCCCGCTCCTGCGCGGCGCGCGGATCGCCTGGCCCGACCGGCCGCTCGTCACGCACTGCGGCCGCTGGGACCGGGGCCGGGCGGCACAGAGCGCCTACCGCAACTGCCGCATCCGCGAGGGACGGTGGTCGCTCGTCAACGTGAAGAACGCGGCCGACGGCTGGGAGCTCTACGACATCGCGGCGGATCCGGGCGAGCGGACCGACGTCGCGGGGCTGCATCCCGACGTCGTCGCGCGGCTCTCGGCCACTTACGACGCCTGGTGGAAGAGCGTGCAGCCCGACCTCGTCAACGAGGATCGCGACGGCCCGGCGGAGAATCCGTTCGCCACGGCCTACTGGCGGCAGATGGGGGGCCGGCCCACCGCGATCGACGTGCCCTACGGGCCCCATCCGAAGCAGAAGCTGCACTTCTGGAAGAGCCCGCGGGCCTCGGCGGAGAAGCCGGCGCCGCTGCTCTATTTCATCCACGGCGGCGGCTGGCAGGGGGGCGACCGGTTCGCGGGGCTCTCGGGGATGCTGCCCACGCTGCTCGAGGCGGGCGTCTCGGTGGCGTCGGTCGAATACCGCTTCATCAATGAGGCCATGGAGGAGAAGGTCGAGCCGCCGGTGCGGGCGCCGCTCGCCGACGCGGCCCGGGCGCTGCAGACGGTGCGGAGCCGGGCGCGGGAGTGGCAGATCGACCCGCGTCGCATCGCCGCCAGCGGCGGCTCGGCGGGCGCCTGCTCGAGCCTCTGGCTCGCCTTCCACGACGACATGGCCGATCCCGCGAGCGCCGACCCGGTGGCCCGCGAGTCGACGCGGCTGCTCGCCGCCGCCGTCACCGGCGCCCAGACCACGCTCGACCCCGTGCAGATGAAGGACTGGACGCCCAACAGCCGCTACGGCGGACACGCCTTCGGCTTCATGCCGAGCCCGGAGCGACGCGACAGCCAGTTCGCGGCGTTCCTCGCAGCCCGCGACCGGCTGCTGCCCGTGATCAACGCATACTCCCCCTATGCGCTCGTCACCGCCGACGATCCGCCGATCTACCTCGCGTACGGCGGGCCGCCGGCGCTCGGGCAGGAGGAGAAGGATCCGACGCACACCGCCAACTTCGGCGTCAAGCTCAAGGAGCGTCTCGACGCCGCGGGCGTGCCCTGCGAGCTGGTCTATCCGGGCGCGCCCGACGTGAAGCATGCCACGGTGACCGACTACCTGCTCGACGTGCTCGCCCCGGGACCGTGAAGGAGACCGTCGCATGCGTGCCGGATCATGGTGTTTCCGCCTGCTGCTGGTGACCCTGGCGTTGCCCGCCGCCGCGGCGCGGGCGGACACCCCGGCCGCCCCGCCGGCCCGCCGGCCGAACATCGTCTTCTTCCTCTGCGACGACCTCGGCACCGGTGACGTCGCGGCCCTCGGGTCGAAGGAGATCCGGACGCCCAATATCGACGGCCTCTACTCGCGGGGCACCAGGCTCGCGCGGCACTGGGCCGGCAACGCCGTCTGCGCGCCGAGCCGCTGCACGCTGATGACCGGCCGGCATCCCGGCCACGCCGTCGTGCGCTCGAACCGCGAGGTGAAGCCCGAGGGGCAGGCGCCGATGCCGGCCGGCACGGTGACGCTCGCGGCGATCCTGCGCGACGCGGGCTACGCCACGGGCGGCTTCGGCAAGTGGGGCTTGGGTGCGCCCGGCAGCGCGTCGGACCCGCTCGCCTGCGGCTTCGATGAGTTCTTCGGCTACAACTGCCAGCGGCAGGCCCACAGCTTCTATCCCGACCATCTCTGGGACGGCCGCGAGCGGGTGGAGCTCGATGGCAAGACCTACTCGGCCGACCTGATCGCCGAGCGGCAGCGGGCGTTCGTCCGCCGCCACGCCGGCCGGCCGTTCTTCCTCTACGTGCCGACGACGGTGCCGCACCTCGCGCTCCAGGTGCCTGCCGACGAGCCGTCGCTGGCGGAGTACGCGCGGCAGTTCGCCGGCGAGGAGCCCTACGCTGGCGGCAAGGGCTACGTGCCCTGCGAGCGGCCGCTGGCGACCTACGCCGCGATGGTCACGCGGATGGACCGCGAGGTGGGGAGGATCGTCGGCCTGCTCGACGAGCTGGGCCTCGCCGACGACACCGTCTTCGTCTTCTCGAGCGACAACGGCGCCACGATCCCGGGCGTCGGCGGCATCGACACGCGGCGGATGGGGAGCCACGGGGCCTTGCGCGAGTGGAAGGGCACGCCCTACGAGGGGGGCCTGCGCGTGCCGACGGTCGCCGTCTGGCCCGGCCGCATCCCCGCCGGCCGCTCGATCGACGCGCCGACCGGCTTCGAGGACTGGCTGCCGACGCTGCTCGACCTCGCCGGCCTCGCCGACCGCATCCCCCCCGGCCTCGACGGCGTGAGCCTCGCCGGGCCGCTCTCCGGCCGGGCCGCCGCGGCGGCCGACCGGACGCTCTACCGCGAGCTCACCGAGGCCAACTGGCAGGCCGCCGTGGACGGCCGCTGGAAGGTCGTGCGGCGGGCCGCGTCGAGGAACGCCACCGAGCCCCTGCCGACGGAGCTCTACGACCTCGCGGCCGATCCGGCCGAATCGCGGGACGTCGCCGCGGATCACCCCGAGATCGTGCGCCGGCTCGAGGCGATCCTCGCCCGCGAGCACGTGCCGCATCCCGATTGGCCGCTGCCGCTGGTCGATGGCGGCGGGCCGGCGAAGGCCGCGGCCGCCGTTCCGGAGACGGGGCGCGAACGCGCCGGCCGCACGCCCGGGGGCGCTCGGCCGCCGAGCGTGCTCGTGATCCTGAGCGACGACCAGCGGGCCGACACGGTTCACGCGCTGGGCAATCCGCACCTCGAGACGCCGGCCGTGGACGCGCTCGTGGCCCGAGGGGGGGTGTTCAGCCGGGCCTACTGCATGGGCTCGATGCAGGGGGCCGTCTGCGTGCCGAGCCGCGCGATGATGCTCTCGGGTCGGTCGCTCTTCCACGTCGAGGAGCAGCTGCGCACGAGCGACACCTGGCCCGAGGCCTTCGGCCGGGCGGGCTACCGCACGTTCCTCACCGGCAAGTGGCACAACGGCCCCGCCGCCGCGACGCGGTGCTTCGCCGCGGGCCGCAACGTCTTCTTCGGCGGCATGCACGACCAGCGCGCGGTGCCCGTGGTCTCGTTCGCCGACCACGGCCCGCCGGGGCCGGCCACGGCCACCGGCACCCACTCCTCGGCGCTCTTCGGCGGGGCCGCCGTCGAGTTCGTGCAGTCGCTCGGCGACGAGCCGTTCTTCGCCTGGGTCGCCTTCACGGCCCCGCACGATCCGCGGCAGCCGCCGGCCGGCTTCCGGGAACGGTTCGCCGGCCGCGAGCCGCCGCCACCGGCCAACTTCCTCCCCGAGCATCCCTTCGACAACGGTGCGCTGGCGATCCGCGACGAGACGCTGCTCGGCTGGCCGCGGACGCGGGAGGCGATCGCGCGGGAGCTGGCCGACTACTACGCCTGCATCGAGGGGATGGACGTGCAGATCGGCCGGATCGTCGCGGCGCTCGCGGCCAGGGGGCGGCTCGACGACACGGTGATCCTCTTCACGAGCGACCACGGGCTGGCGCTCGGCAGCCACGGCCTGCTCGGCAAGCAGAATCTCTACGAGCATTCGATGCGGCCGCCGGCCGTGATCGCCGGGCCGGGCGTGCCCGCGGGCGTGCGGTCGCCGGGCCTCTGCTACCTCCACGACCTCATCGCGACGGTCGGCGACCTCGCCGGCGTCGCGGCCCCGGCGGGGAGCGAGGCGAAGAGCCTGCTGCCGCTGCTCCGCGGCGCGGCGCCCGCGGTGCGGGAGGAGCTGCTCCTCGCCTATGGCGACGTGCAGCGGGCGCTCGTCACGCCGTCCTGGAAGCTGATCGAGTATCCGGCGACGGACCGCACGCAGCTCTTCGATCTCGCCGCCGACCCCGACGAGCGGGTCGACCACGCCGCCGATCCGGGGGCCCGCGACCGGCGGACCGAGCTCGAGGCCCGGCTCGACGCGGCCCGGCAGGCGGCCGACGACCCGCTCCTCGATGCGGCCGCCGCCGGGAGCGGCCCGCGGCGGCGCCGGCCGCCCCCGCCGCGCCGCAGGGCGGGCTGAGCACGAGGCCGCCCGCACACCCCGCACCGACGACCGGCCCCGAGACACCTTCCCCGCAGGAGTCACCCGCCGCATGCATCCCCATCGTTTCGTCGCCGCGGCGCTCGCGGCGCTGGCCTGCCTCGTGCCTCTCGCGGCCACGGCCGCGGCCGCGCGGCCGAATGTCGTCCTCGTGCTCGCCGACGACCTCGGCTACGGCGAGCTCGGCTGCTACGGCAACGCGGCGGCCGTGACGCCCCACCTCGACCGCTTCGCCGCGCAGGGCCTGCGGCTCACCGACTGCCACTCGGCCGGCAGCGTCTGCTCCCCCTCGCGGTCGGCGCTGCTCACCGGCCGGCACCCCTACCGCAACGGCGTGTTCACCTGGATCCCCGCGGGGAGCCCGATCCACCTGCGCACGTCCGAGATCGCGCTGCCGAAGCTGCTCGCCGAGGCCGGCTACGACACCTGCCACGTCGGCAAGTGGCACTTGAACGGCCTGTTCAATTCCCCCGAGCAGCCGCAGCCCGATTCCCACGGCTACGCCTGGTGGCTCGGCACGCAGAACAACGCCGCCCCGAGCCATGCGTTTCCGGAAAACTTCGTCCGCAACGGCACACCCGTGGGCAGGGCCGACGACCACTCCGCCCCCTTCCTCGCCTCCGAAGCGATCGCGTGGCTCGAGACGAAGCGCGACCGGGAGAAACCCTTCTTCCTCGCCGTCTGGGCGCACGAGCCCCACTACCCGATCGCCTCGGCCGACCGCTATGAAAAACTCCACGCCGGCGTCGCCGACCCGGTGGAGCGGACCTACCGGGCCAACGTCAGCCAGCTCGACGACGCCTTCGGCCGGCTCATGAAGGCGCTCGACGATCAGGGGCTCACCGACTCGACGCTCGTCTTCTTCACGAGCGACAACGGACCGGAGGGGGACGGCACCAAGGGGCCGGGCCGCGGCCTCGCCGGCGGTCTCCGCGGCCGCAAGCGGTCGATGTACGAGGGGGGCCACCGGGTGCCGGGGATCGTCCGCTGGCCCGGGAAGATCCAGCCGGGCACCACGTCCGCCGCGCCGGTCGTAGGGAGCGATTTCTTCCCGACCGTGCTCGCGGCGGCGGGCATCGCTTTCCCGGAGGGACGCACGCTCGACGGCGCGGACCTGCGGCCGTTGTTCGCCGGCGGCCGGGCGGACCGCACCGAGCCGCTCTATTGGCGGTGGGGGGGCCGCGTCGCCTACCGCGAGGGGGACTGGAAGATCGTCGTCGACGAGTCGCTCGAGAAGCCCGAGCTCTACGACCTCGCCGCCGACCGGGACGAGACCCGCGACCTGGCCGCGCGGGAGCCCGAGCGGCTCGCGGCGATGATGGCCCGCCTGCGGGTCCACACCGCCGGGATCGAGGCCGAGGGGCCCGACTGGTGGCGCACGGAGCCGGTCAATGGCCGCGATCGCGGCCGGTGACCGGCTCCCGCCACCGCGGCGCGACCGCTTCGCGGGCGTCACGACGGCACGGGGCGGCCCGTGCTACACTTCGCCCGCGGCAGGGGATCACCGGAGGCGAAGGGAGACGATCAATGGCGGCACCGGCGGGCGACGACGAACGGGCGACGACGGCCCGCGGCGGCGCCGCGGACGCCACTCGCCGGATCGGCCTGGCGCTCTTCTGGGTCTACGTGGCCTGCTATCTGGCCTTCATGGTGCTCGTGCTCCTCTTTCCGGAGAGCCTGTCGCTGCGGCCCTTCGGCGGCGTCAACCTCGCGATCGCGGCGGGCATGGGGCTGATCGGCGGGGCGCTCGTGCTGGCGATCGTCTACATGGCCGCCTGCCGGGCCGTCGAGGGAGGCCGGTCCCGCGGCTGACCCCCCGTCGTCGCCCCGCACCGCACCCATGCTCTACGAAACGTCCCCCGCCGCCGTCGCGATCTTCGCCGCCTTCGTGCTCGGCGTGATCGGCCTGTCGTTCTACCTCGGCCGCAAGGCCCAGTCGGCGCAGGGCTACTACGCCGCCCACGGCGAGATCCACTGGTTCGTCAACGGCATCGCCTTCGCCGGCGACTACCTCTCCGCCGCGTCGTTCCTCGGCATCTGCGGCATGATCGCCTTCCACGGCTACGACGGGTTTCTCTACTCGATCGGCTTCCTCGCCGGCTGGATCGTGGCGCTGTTCGTGATCGCCGAGCCGATCAAGGCGCTCGGCCGCTTCACCTTCGCCGACGCCCTCGACGCCCGGTTCAACAGCCGCGGCATCAAGCTGGCGGTGGCGATCTCCACGCTCGTCGTGAGCATCTTCTACCTGATCCCGCAGATGGTGGGGGCGGGCGACCTGATCGTGCCGCTCCTGGGCCTGCCGCACGCCGCCGGCGTGATCCTCGTCGGGGTGGCGGTGACGATGATCGTCGTCACCGCGGGGATGGTCTCCACGACGTGGGTGCAGTTCATCAAGGGGTCGCTCCTGGTGTTCTTCTGCGGCATCCTCACGGCGCTGATCCTCGACCGCGGCCTCGTGGTCAACGCGGGCCGCTGCGCCGACGCCGTGCCCGTGCCCCAGGTCCGCACCGTCACCCCCGACGGTCGCGTGCTCGTCGACGGCGCGGCCCAGACGAACAAACACGACCTGCGGCCGGTGGGCACGATCGCCGCGCTGCCGGCACGCTACGCCGGGAAGACCTCCACCGGCCCGCTGCGGCCCCTCGAATACCTCGCCGCCCTCGAAGATTCCACGATCGTCACCTGGTCGGCCAAGAAGCACGTCGACGAGGCCGGCACGCACACGACCTATTCCCCGGTCGAGCGGCGGGGCGCCGACCTGCTCAAGCCTGGCGGCTACTTCAAGGGGCTGACGTCCGGCCGGCTCGCCGACCGGCTCGACTTCGCGAGCCTGATGCTCGCACTCTTCTGCGGCACCGCGTCGCTGCCCCACATCCTCATCCGCTACTACACCGTCAAGGACGCGGCGGCCGCCCGCAAGAGCACGGTGGTGGGGATCGCCGCCATCGGCGCCTTCTACGTGCTCACGCTCTACCTCGGCCTGGGCGCGATGACCAGCGGCGCCCTCGACCCCACGAGCACGAACATGGCGGCGCCGCTGCTGGCCAAGTCGTTCAGCACCGCGCTCTTCGCCGTGATCTCGGCGATCGCCTTCACCACGGTGCTCGGCACGGTCAGCGGCCTGATCATGGCCGGCAGCGGCGCCGTGGCCCACGACCTCGTCGAGAACGTGCTGCGGATCCCGATGACCGACCACGAGAAGGTGCGGTGCGGCAAGATCGCGGCCGTGGGCCTGGGGATCGTGGCGATGGCGCTGGGCATCCTCTTCCGCAGCTTCAACGTGAGCTTCCTCGTGGGCTGGGCCTTCAACATCGCGGCGAGCGCCAACCTGCCCGCGCTCGTGATGCTGCTCTTCTGGCCGCGGACGACCAAGCAGGGCATCATCGCCGCCGTGACGGTGGGCATGCTCTCGTCGCTGGCCTGGATCCTGCTCTCGGCCGACACCTTCGAGAAGGTCTACGGCTGGAGCCGCGACGCGTCGGTCGTGCCCTTCAGCCAGCCCGGCCTGGTGACGATCCCGCTGGGGTTCCTCGTGCTCGTCGTGGTGTCGCTGCTCACGCCGCCGCGCGGCGCCCGGCCGTGACCGCCGCCGGCCCGTTCGTGGGCGGGGCGGACGCTCCCGGCCCGGTCATCCGCTGCGGCCCGGCCCACCTCGAGGCGATCCGGGCGATCTACAACCACGAGATCGCCCACACGACCGCCCTCTACGAATACGAGCCGCGGTCGGCCGACACGATCGCGGCGTGGTTCACCGCCAAGGAGACGGCGGGGCTGCCGGTGCTCGGGATCGAGGACCGTGACGGCACGCTCGCCGGGTTCGCCACCTGGGGCCCCTTCCGCCCCTTCCCCGCCTACCTCCACACCGTCGAGCACTCCGTCTACGTCGACCACCGCCGCCGCCGCCGGGGCGTCGGCCACGCCCTCCTCGCGGCGCTCGTCGCGGAGGCTCGAGTCCGGGGCCTGCACGTGATGGTGGGGGGCATCGACGCCGCCAATGCGGCGAGCATCGCCCTGCACCGGCGGCTCGGCTTCGTCCACGCGGGCACGATCCGCGAGGCGGGCTATAAGTTCGGCCGCTGGCTCGACCTCGACTTCTGGCAGCTCGTGCTCGCATCGGCCGCTCCGCCCGCGGCGGCCGCGGCCGCTACACCCGCGGCAGCTCGAAGCCCCGCCGATACTCGCGGGTGAAGAGCCGGTTGGCCTCCTCGTCGGTCGACCGCTCCGTGCGGGGGTCGATCGTGAGTTCGCGACCGCGGGCGAGGCTCGTCTGGGCGAAGTCGACGCCTGCCTCGGCGAGGTACGACTCGAAGCTGTTCCAGGTGTCGACGACGTGCCGGTCGGTGGCGGCGAGCGCGGGCCGCGTGCCCGGCGGCACGGCCTCGCCGAGCGCCCAGGAGACGTTGCCGAGGTGGGCCAGGGCGCTCGAGAGATGGCCGTCCTCGATGTCGAGGTGCAGGTCGCGGTGGTCGCGGCTCTTGATCGCCTTGACGAAGTTGGCGAAATGCTGCTGGTAGACGCCGCCGGACCACTTCCCCAGCTCGTGGCCGTCGTAGTCGAAGGCGGCGCCGGAGTTGTAGTTGGGGGCCACGGCGTAGCCCTCGGTGCCGTACCAGATGTTGCAGGCGCCGGTGAACGGCCCCCCCTGGAGGCCGAAGGTGACGGGCGTCTTGATCGGCAGGCCGCGGACGTCGGAGACGAGCAGGGCGTCGTCCCACTGGAAGAGCGTGACCTGGCAGTTGGCCACGTCGCCGTTGTCCTTGTAGCCGAGCCGGCCGCCGAGGCTGACGACACGCTTCGGCAGCTCCTGCTTGCCGAGGCCCCAGCGGGCCTTGTCGAGCTCGTGCGGATTCTGGTTGCCGAGGTCGCCGTTGCCGGTGACCTGCGTCCAGTGCCAGTCGTAGTGGAGCCGCTTGCGGACGGGCACCACGGCGGGCGCGGGACCGGCCCAGAGGTCGAAGTCGAGCCCCGGCGGGATCGGCGCGGGCGTGTCGACCAGGCCGATGCTGTCGCGGCGGCGGTAGCAGACCGCCCGCGCGGCCTTCACCGGGCCGATCTTCCCGCTCTTGACGAAGTCGAGCGTCTGCCGCATGCCGGTCATGCTGCGGCTCTGCACCCCCATCTGGCACATGCGGCCGAGCTTGCGGGCCCACTCGGTCATCACCCGCCCCTCGAGCACATTGTGGCTGCAGGGCTTCTCGACGTAGACGTCCTTCCCGGCCTGCATCGCCCAGACGGCCATCAGGGCGTGCCAGTGGTTGGGCGTGGCGATCGAGACGGCGTCGATGTCCTTCCGCTCGAGGAGCCGGCGCACGTCCGGCACGTACTCCGGCCGGCGCTCCGCGTCCTTGAACCGCTTCTCCATGAGCCTGCCGTAGGCCGCCGGATCGACGTCGCAGATCGCCACCACGTCGACCTCGGGGGTCTTGAGCCATTCCCCGACGTGCTCGGAGCCCTGGCCGTTGACGCCGATCGTGGCCACGCGGATCTTGTCCTGCGGGCCGGCCGCCGGCTTCGCCTCGGCCGCGCGGGCCCGGTGGGGGCCAGCGTCGGCGAGGGCGGCGGCGGTGAGGGCGAGGGCTGACTCGACGAAATCGCGGCGTGAGATCGGCATGGCGGCGGTCTCCGGGGGCATGCGGGAATGACGGCGCTGGCTCGTGCGGCCGGACACCGTTCGTGCGGCCGGATTCTAGCCGCCGGACGAGCGAACGCTCCGCCCTTCAGGCATCGTAGCAAGCCGCAGTGCCTGCCGCGAACAGTGCCTGCCGCGAGCAGTGCCCGCCGCAAGCAAGGCCTGCCGCGAACACGGCCGGTCGCGGGCACGAGCCGCCGCAGGCGGCGGTCAGGATCGGCCGCGCTTCGACGCCGACGACTGCCGGGGCGGCTTCTTCGGGGCGGGGGCTCCGGCCGCCGGCACCGGGTCGAAGGACACGCTGAGCACCCGTGCGGTGGCGCGACCGATCGGCGTGAGCACGTGGGGGATGGCGGCGTAGATGTAGACGCTGTCCCCTTCGCCCAACTGGATGATCTCCTCCCCGTACTCGAGGCGGATCTCCCCGTCGAGCACCAGCAGAAACCGCTGGCCGTCATGGTTGTCGGGATGGGCCCGGTTGCCGGCGCCCGAGAGGTGGATGATGGCGGGGTTCATCGCCCGGTCGCGCCACTGGTCGGCGAGGCTCTCGACGACGTAGCCCGAGCGGCTCTCCCGCGCGGCGTCCTTGCGGCCCTCCCCCTTCTTCACCACCACGATCTGCGGCGGCACCGACAGACCCTGCACGAACGAATCCACGCCGCACTCGAGCACTTCGGCGAGCTTGACGAGCCCTTCGAGCGACGGCGTCAGCTGCCCGTTCTCGAGCTTGGAGAGCCAACTCACCGTGAACTTCGCCCGCGACACCACCTCCTCGAGCGTGAGGCGGCGGGCCAGCCGCGCCGCTCGCACACGGCGGCCGAGATCGGCGAGGTTCACGAAGGAGCCCATGGCTGCACACCCGGGGGAAGGACTTGCCCGCCGGGGGAGTATGCGTTGCGGCGAACACACTCGCAAGGGGGGTTCCCGCCGGAGCGCCGCGAAGGCGGCGGCGGCGGGCATGCCGGCCTGCGGGGCTCGCGCGAAGGAGGAGGCGCGGCCGGGAAAATGCGGCGGCGGCCGGAGCAGCCCGGAGCAGGACCCGTTGAGCACGCCCCCGCGGCCGCGGAACACGCCGTGCGACCGCTGCCGGCGTGAACACCGCCGGCGGTCGCGGACGCGGTCAGCAGGCTGTGGATCAACAGCCTGCTCGATCGCATGGAGGCGATCGCGGGAGCGCAGCTCCCGTGAAAACCGCAGGTTTTCGTGCGTGGAACCCGTCCCGGAGGACTTTCTCCACGGTCGGTCAGGCGCCGGGGCGACGGAAGTGTCGGTAGGCCTGCAGCACGTCGTGGAGGTCGGACGAGATCGCGATTTCGTCGTCCTTGAAGTCGCCGAGCCAGGTGCGATTGCTTTCCACGGCGTCGGCCAGGAGCGGCAGGATCTCGCCGAGCGTGACGCGCACCTGCCGGTCGCCCTGCTGCTCCAGGACCGACAGGCTCTTCTGCTCGAGATCCGGGCCCGTGTACACCCGCAGACGACGCATGGCCATTGGCACACTCCCTTGGTTGATTCGTCGGCCCGACTCCGGCGACCGTGCGAAGGCCACCGTGACGGCGGGGGGCCCGCGTCGTCATGACGCCGTGCCCGCCCATGGGGAGATATCGGCACGGGGTGCCGTCAAGGTTTGGCCGATTTCCCCCAACTGCGACGATTCCGCGGATCGTGCCGGGCAGGCTGGGCAGGCTGCCTGACCGCGGCTGGCCACGCGACGGGGGCGGACGTCTCCCGACCGCGTCGCAACGTCGGCAGCACGCCGGCCATGCGCCGGCCGTGCGCCGGCTACGACAGGGGGGCCGCCACCTGGTTGGGCCCGGAGGCCTCGAGCCTGCCGGCCCGGAAGCGGCCCGGAAGGCGTCGCCGATCGACTGCGGCACGAGCGCCTCGGCCTGGTAGAGGCGGGCCCGGTTCTCCGCGGTCGAGGCCTTCATCTCCTGCTCGCGGGCGACGGCGACGCTCCGCCGCTCCTCGGCCTTGGCACGGGCCACCCGCGTGTCGGCCTCGGCCTGGTCGGCCTGGAGCCGCGCGCCGATGTTCTCCCCCACCTCGATGTCGGCGATGTCGATGGACACGATCTGGAAGGCCGTCTGGGCGTCGAGCCCCCGCTGGAGCACCGCCTTCGAGATCTTGTCGGGGTGCTCCATCACCTCGAAGTGGGAATTGGCGGAGCCGATCGACGTGATGATCCCCTCGCCCACGCGGGCGATGATCGTCTCCTCGGTGGCGCCGCCGATGAGCTGCTGCAGGTTCGTCCGCACGGTGACGCGGGCCCGGATCTTCAGCTCGACGCCGTTCTTGGCGACGGCCGAGAGGGTGGTCTTGCCGCTGGCCACGTCGGGGCAGTCGATCACCTTGGGGTTGACGCTCGTCTGCACGGCGTCGAGCACGTCGCGTCCGGCGAGGTCGATGGCGCAGGCCCGGTCGAAGTCGAGGTCGAGGTCGGCCCGGTGGGCCACGATCAGCGCCCGGATCACGCGGGGCACGTCGCCGCCGGCGAGGTAGTGGGCCTCGAGCCGCCGGGCCGTGAAGTCGGGGCCGAGTCCGGCCTGCGTCGCCATGATCCGCGCCTGCACGATCGTGTTGGCGTTGACCTTCCGCAGGCTCATGCCCACCAGTTCGAGGAACCGCACCGGGGCCTTCGACCAGTAGGCCTGAAACCAGATGCGGCCGTAGTTGACGACGACGAGCAGCATCACCAGGGCCATCACCGCCAGGAACAGGCCCAGCGCGCCTATGACGATCGCCGAGAGGGAGCCGTTGTCGTTCACGGGGAGTGCCTGCGGAGGACGGGGAACAGAGGTCGGCGGGGAATCGCCCGCGGCGGGATCGCGACGCCGGCATCGGCCCGACGCGGGGCGCAGCCGCGGACGCGACGCACCGGGCAGGCTCCGGAAAGAGCCTAGTTCGCCGATCGGGCGCGTGCCACCGCCGCCCCGGTGAAATCCCCCCGGCCGTTCACGACTCGATCCAGCCGCCGCCGAGCACCCGTCCGTCGGCGTAGCAGACGGCCGGCTGGCCCGGGGAAATGGGCCCCGGCGAGCGGTCCGGCCCCCCGGAAAACCGGGCGGAAAACCGCCCCGGCCCGAGGGGCGTGACCAGGGCGGGGGCCGCCGGCCGCTGCGCTCGGCACTGCACGAGGCACGCGAACGGCTCCCGCGGCGGCTCCCCGAGCCAGGTCGCCTCCCCGGCCACGAGGAAGTCCTCGGGCACCTCCTCCCGCCCACCGACGACGATCCGCCGCGCGGCGGCCTCGATCCGCACGACGTAGAGGGGGCGGGCCGCCGCGATCCCCAGACCGTGCCGTTGGCCGACGGTGAAGTGCTCGATGCCGGCGTGCCGCCCGAGCACGTGGCCGGCGGTGGACACGATCTCGCCCGCCCGCGAGCCGCCGAGGCGATGGGCCACGAGCCGCGCATGCTCCCCCGGCGGCACGAAGCAGATCTCCTGGCTGTCGGGCTTGTCGGCCGTCACGAGCCCGAGCGCCGCCGCCCGGCGGCGCACCTCGGGCTTGGACAGCTCCCCCACGGGCAGGAGCATCCGCGCGAGCCGCGCCGGCGGCACGTCGAAGAGCACGTACGACTGGTCGCGGGAGGCGTCGAGCCCGCGGGCCAGTCGGGGCGCGTCATCGGCACATCGTTCGAGGCGGGCATAGTGGCCGGTGGCCACGTGCGTCGCGCCGATCATGTCGGCATGGTCGAAGAGCCTGCCGAACTTGATCCAGGAGTTGCACCGCACGCAGGGGTTCGGCGTGCGGCCGCGGCCATACTCGGCGGCGAAGTGATCGACGATCCGCCCGAAGTCGTCGGTCAGGTCGAGGGCGTAGAGGGGGATACCGAGCCGGTCGGCGACGCGGCGGGCGTCGACGGCGTCGGCGGCGCTGCAGCAGCCCTGATGGCCGGCCGGGGCGAGCACCGGCAGCATGCCCGCCGCAGGGGGCAGCGGCGGCTGGGCGTGCCGCATGAACACGCCCACGCAGTCGTGGCCCGCCTCCACGAGCAGCGCCGCGGCGACGCTCGAATCCACCCCGCCGGACATGGCGACGACGATGCGTGACATGGCATGCGCGACATCCGCGCGTCGCGGGGGTCGGACGGAACGACGGGCCCACGGGAGGGCTGCGCCGCGAACGGCGGCCGGCCGGGGCGGGAGATCACAGGCAGGAGATCAGTAGACGAGCGTCGCTTCCACCCGGTGCGGCGCGAGACGGGCCCGGCCGCCGAGGGGGGCGATCTCGACGAGGAACGCCGCCCCTGCCACGCGGCCGCCCCCCGCCTCGACCAGCCGCATGCAGGCCTCGGCCGTGCCGCCCGTCGCGAGCACGTCGTCGACGACAAGCACGCGGGCGCCGGCCGGCAGCACGCCGCGGTGCATCTCCAGCCGGTCGCGGCCGTACTCGAGGTCGTAGTCGTGGGAGATCGTGTCGGCCGGCAGCTTGCCGGGCTTGCGGACCGGGATCACGCCGACCCCCAGCGCGAGCGCCAGCGGCGTGGCGAAGAGGAAGCCACGGGCCTCGACCGCGGCGATGGCGTCGAGCCCGGCGCCCCGCCACGGCGCCGCCAGCCGTTCGATCGCCTCGGCCAACGCCGCAGGATCGGCCAGCAGGGGCGTGATGTCGCGGAAGAGGATCCCCGGCTTGGGGAAGTCGGGCACGTCGCGGATGAAGCTGCCGAGGTCCATGGAAAGAGTCTACCGTTTTTCCATGGCTGAAAGCCCGCGGTTTTCACGGGAACGGCGCTCCCGGGATCGTGTGCCCCCTGCGCCGCCGGCCCCCGCGGCGGCTCCGGCCCACGGCGGGGGAGAAGCCGCCGTCTCCCCCCGCCGGTCACGCCCCCTGCCGCAGCCGCACCGTCGCCCGCGGGACGCCGTCGATCGCCAGCGCCAGGCCCGCCAGCGTCTCCGCCTCGATCTGCCGCACCCGCTCCCGCGTCAGTCCGAGCACGGCGCCGATCTCCTTGAGCGTCATCGGCTCGGTGCCCCCGAGGCCGAACCGCATGCGGATGATCCGCGCCGCCCGCTCGTCGAGCTCGTCGATCCGGCGGAGGACGTGCCGCATGGTGTCGTCGTCGAGCAGCACCTCGGCCGGGCAGCGGGCGTTCTCGTCGCGGATCAGCTCGCCCAGCGACCAGCCCCCCTCCACCTGCTCGGTCTGCGGCGCGTTTTGGTGGACGTGGATCGCCTTCTTGATGATCGGCAGCTTCTTGCGGGCGAGCCCCAGCATGCGGGCCACCTCCTCGGGCGTGGGCGAGCGGCCGAGGCTCTCGTTGAGGCGGGCCGTCGCCCGCCGCCACTTGGAGAGCAGCTCCACCATGTAGGCCGGGATGCGGATCGTCTTGCCCGAATTGATCAGCGCCCGCTTGATCGACTGCTTGATCCAGTAGCTCGCGTAGGTGCTGAAGCGGGTGCCCATCGTGGGATCGAAGCCCTCCACCGCCCGCAGGAGGCCGAGGTTGCCCTCCTCGATCAGGTCGGGCAGCGGCAGGCCGCGGTTGCCGTAGCCCCGCGCGATGTTGACCACCAGCCGCAGGTTGGCCCGCACCATGTGGTCGCGGGCCTGGGCGTCGCCACGGGCGATGGCGGCGGCCAGCCGCCGCTCGTCCTCGGCGGTCAACAGCGACGTGGCGTTGATGTCGCGCAGGTACGTCTCGAGCGGATTCTGGACGGCGGACGAGGGCTTCGATCGACGGGGAGGGGATGGCATGGGATGTGGATGGCCTCCCCGGAGCGGGGAATCTGCGGTGGATCGGGCGGACGGGGCGGCCGATTCCGTTCGCGTTCCGAATGGCCCGCGTGCAGGCCGGAACCGACGTCGCCCAGAAACCATATCGACGCGCTGCGGGCCCGACTGCACAAGGCAGGCAGGAGGGGCGGCGCGGAACGATCGCAGCGGGTGCGCCGTGCGACGCGGTCGTGACGGCCACCGGCGGAGCCGGAGCCGCCGGAGTCAGAGCCGCCAGTCGATCAGCGCGAGCTCCGGCGGGGCCCCGAGCCGCACCGGAATACCCGACGTGCCGACGCCGCGCGACACATAGAGCGCCGCCGTGGCGGCGCGGTGATACCAGCCCGCGACGTACGCACCGCAGCCGTGGGGCAGCACGAGCGGCCGGCCGAAGGGGGCGACCTGGCCGCCGTGCGAATGGCCGCTGAGGACGAGCGACACCGGATGCTCGCGGGGCATGCCCATGACGTCGCGGTGGACGGGACAATGCAACAGCGCGAGGTGCCGTTCGACCGGCTCGGCGGCGGCGAGCGCCTGCCGGGCGTCGGAGCAGCCGCGGATGAGGTCGTCGAGGCCGGTGATGCGGACGCGGCGGCCCTCGTGCTCGATGTCGAGAAAACGGTTGACCAGCAGATCGATGCCGTGCTTCTCGTACAGGCGGCCCATGAGGTGGCGGCCCGCACCGCAGTTGTATTCCCAGTTGCCCATCACCGCGCAGGTTCGCGGCCGGCGCGGAAACTCCCCGAGCAGCGTGTCGAGGTGCCCGATCGCGGCCCGGCGGTCGATCGCGTCCCCCACGATCGCGATCAGGTCGGGCTGCGAGTCGTGCAACCGCTCGAGGAGCTGCCGCTCGAGCCCGCCGACGCTGCGGACGTGGAGGTCGGTGACCAGGGCGATCCGCAGCCTCGGTCCGGACTCGGAGCCGAAGGCGTGGGTCGTCGTCACGAGCCGGCCGGGCTCGATGAGCGTGCCCTGCACCGCGACGGCGGCGGGCACGGCGGCGGCGGCGAGGAGTCCTCCCCGCAGCACCATGCGCCGGGTCGTGCGCCACGCCGGCCGCGCACCGGCGGCGGGCGACGCCGCGTCTTGCGCGGGCACGACCACGGTCGCTGGGTCGGGCGACGTCACGGGCTCGACGCCTCGGGGGCCGCCGACTCGGCCGCGACCGGATCGATCCGCACGCCCGCTCCGAGCGTGCGGTCGAGGAACATGAGCAGCGACTGCCCCGCCGGCGTGCCGCGGCCGAGCGCCGGCTTGTGGCCCACGCCGGGGAGCATCACGAGCGTGCTGTCCACCCCCGTCGCCTTCAGCGCCAGGTCGAACTCGGCCGCCTGCCGCGGCGTCACGACGGCGTCGGCGGCACCGTGGACGATCAGCACGGGAGGGTCGTCCGCCGACACGTGCGACATCGGGCTCGCGCGCTGCGCCTTCTCGCGAAACTCGGGCAGCGGGCCGCCGACGAGCCGGCTGGCGAACGAGCCGGCGCGGTCGTGCTCGGGCCCGAGCGTGGTGAGGTTGGCCGGCGTGGCCACGGCGCACACGGCGGCGACCCGCGGGACCGCGGCGACCGCATCGGCGGCCCGGCCTGCCGGCGCCGCGGCCGGCTCCCGGACGAGACCCACGAGCGCCGCCAGGTGGCCGCCCCCGCCGCTGCCGACGACCGCCACCCGCGCCGGATCGATGCCCCAGACGTCGGCGTCGCGCACGATCTGCTCGATCGCGGCCCGGCAATCGTCGAGCTGCGCGGGGAAGACGGCGGCGTCGCTGAGCCGGTAGCCGATGCTCGCCACGACGTAGCCCTCGTCGGCCAGCCAGACGATCGGGCAGTCGGCCTTCGAGCCCTCGCGCCACGAGTCGCCGTGGATCCAGACCACGAGCGGCATGCCGCCGGCCGAGCAGCCGGCATGTCGATGGAGATCGAAGCGGTGACGCGCGTGGGGGGACTGCCCCGGCGTCGCCCCATCGGCCGCCACGGCGTAGGGCTGATCGCGATGCGAGACGATCGCCCCGCCTGTCGTCGGGGATCGCACGCTGGCGGCCTGGAAGGGGCCGGACGGCGCCTCCGTCACGACCTCGGGCGACAACGGCATGGTGCGGGGAGCCGCGTCGATCGATCCGGCGAACGGATCGGAGACCGCGGCGGCGCCCGCGCCGGCCATCACCCCCGTGATCGGGCCGGGCACCGGACAGAAGCCGGGCTGCATCCCCTGCGGCGCCAGCGGCATGCCCGCGGCGCCGACCGGAGGTCGCGACGGACGAAATCCGTCGTCGAACGCCGACGGCACAGGCTGCACGACGGGCCCGTGCGCCGACGGCTGCTCGACGTCCGCGACCTCCGCGCCGCCGCGGCGACGCGACGCGACGGCCCGACGCTGGGCCCTGCGCGTCGGCCAGCGGGTCGGCGGGGCGTCGACGCCGGGGGGGGCGTCGGCCGGCGCCCGCGGATCATCCCGCCACGCCAGCTCCACGCCCGACCAGTCGCGGGCGGCAGCATCAGCCGCTGGCGCTGCGGCGGGCAACGCGACCAACGACGAGACCGACACGCCGGCGAGGAGCAGGCGGCACAGGGGCCGGCCGACGGGCGATGAGGCGAACAGCATGCCTCCATCATACCACCCCCGTCACCCGGTCTCGCCACGCGGAGGCACCCGGCGCAAACTCACCCGGCGCAAACTCACCCGGCGCAAACTCACCCGGCGCAAACTC
>Ga0208864_1000127_pt1 | contig 24214 bp, 24 predicted proteins | sample CryBogmetaGMA05M_FD_184542 | JGI IMG/M metagenome (GOLD analysis project Ga0208864, IMG submission 184542) | Freshwater microbial communities from Crystal Bog, Wisconsin, USA - MA0.5M (SPAdes) | ecosystem: Environmental > Aquatic > Freshwater > Lake | place: Crystal Bog, Wisconsin, USA...
GCTTGGGGTTTGCAGGCTGGGGGCTCGCAGGCTGGCGATTTGGAGGACGTTCGCTGTTGACGAGCAACCTGCCGGCCTTGAGCAGGGCTAGGGCGTCGCTGAGGTTTGGGGCTGGCCAGACCTCCAGCCCATCGACCAGCTGGGCTTCCCTGGCGTTGGCGGTCGGGACCACCAGGGCGCGGGCGCCCTGGTGCAGGGCTTGGAGGGCGAGGGAGAGCACACCCCGCACCGGCCGCAAGCTGCCGTCGAGCCCCAGTTCGCCGCAGCTCCACACCCCGCCGGTGGCTGCGGGGTTGAGTTGGCCACTGGCCACCAGTAGGGCCAAGGCGATGGGGAGGTCGAAGCCCGGCCCCTCTTTGCGCAGGTCGGCTGGGGCCAGGTTCACGATCACCCGGGTGAGGGGCACCTTCAGGCCGCTATGGCGCAGGGCCGAACGCACCCGCTCGCGGGATTCCTGCACGGCTGCGTCGGCCAGGCCCACCATGTGCAGCCCTGGTAATCCGGGGGCGAGGTCCACCTCCACCGTCACCTCTTGGGCTTCCAGCCCTTGGAGGGAGGCAGTGCTGCATCGTGCCAACATCAGGCCAAAGGGGTCGCTACAGCATGAGTGCCCTTCCTGTCCCACGTCCTTTGCCCCCGGTGCCATGGCCAGCGAGGCCCCCACTGACACGATCTTTGGCCGCATCTTGCGTGGCGAGATCCCCTGCGACCAGGTGTATGCCGATGACCTGTGCCTTGCTTTTCGAGATGTTCAGCCCCAGGCGCCGGTGCATGTGTTGGTGATTCCCCGGGAGCCCATCCCCCAGCTGTCCGAGGCCCAAGCCGGGCATCAGCACCTGCTGGGCCATCTCCTACTGGTCGCCGCCAAGGTGGCCAAGCAGGAGGGTCTTGAAGACTTCCGCACCGTGATCAACAGCGGCGCCGAGGCTGGTCAAACGGTATTCCACTTGCACGTGCATGTGATGGGCGGGCGGCCCCTGGCATGGCCCCCGGGTTGACAGCGAGAATGGTTGCAACAGAGCAGCCCCATGAGTCCCCTTTCGGCCTTCCGCAGCCAGCTCGGCAAGCTGCAGCGCCTGGCCCAGCCCTATTTCCTCCCCATTGAGGAGACCAACGCCTGGCAGTTCTTGTTGCTGTTGGGGGCTCTGTTGGCGGTGGTGGTGGGTGTCACCCTGCTGCTGCTGACAGCCGTGGTAGCGGCTACTGGGGCTTGGATTCCCGAGCTACAGAGCCGCTTCCTCCCCGGGGTTCCCCAGCAAGTTGCCGCCATTTGGAAAGGGCCTTGGGGACTGGCGGTGATGGTGTTTTTAGGAGCGGGCACGGCCGTTTTCGCCGCGTTTCGGAGCAGCCTGCGGCACCGGCGTTGGGTGCCCTGGCTGTTGCTTGGGGCCATCGCCCTTTTGGTGTTGGTGATTAATGCGATCAATGTGGGGATTAGCTATATCGCCCGCAATGTCGATAACGCCCTTGTCGCCTATGACCAGACGGGCTTTTGGAAGGTGGTGGCGGTCTATGCCTTCTGTCTGGTTTTGGCATTGCCCATTCGGGGCCTTCAGACCTATCTGATCCCCAAGCTGGGTCTGCTATGGCGCCAATGGCTCAGCGAGCGGCTGTTGGAGCGCTACATGTCGAATCGGGCCTACTACCTCATCAACCCCAACGATGAGACCGGCGGTGAAATTGATAACCCAGACCAGCGGATTACCCAGGATACTGCAAGTTTTACGGGCACGAGTTTGGAGGTGAGTGTGGGCATCATTGAGGCCCTCCTTACCTTTTTTAGCTTCATCATTATTCTGTGGACGATTAGCACGAATCTGGCTGGGATCCTGTTTGCCTATTCGGTTATTGGCACCGCACTCGTCGTCTTTATCAGTCGACGTCTTGTGGTGCTCAACAATGCCCAGCTAAGGCTTGAGGCGGATTTCCGCTACGGCATGGTTCATGTCCGTGATAATGCCGAGTCGATTGCCTTTTATCGGGGTGAGCAGCAGGAATCGAAGGAGGTGGTGCGTCGCCTGGGCAACGCGATAGCCAACTACGACCGCCTCATCCTCTGGACGGCGGCGATCAATGTGGTGAAGCGCTCCTACGACTACTTCTCGCGCTTCCTGCCCTGGCTGGTGATTGCACCGATCTACTTCGCAAAAGATGCCGATTTCGGGGTGTTTAGCCAGGCTGGAATCGCCTTTGCCCAGGTCTTTTCATCGTTGAGCTTTATTGTTGCCAACATCGAACAGTTGGCAGCCTTCTCCGCATCGATTAGCCGTCTGGAAGGCTTCCAGGGCAAGGTGGATGAGATCAATGGCAAGGCTGCTGCAACAGCACTGTCGGAGCAGGCAACGGCGTCAGCCTCGGGTTTGCCAGCAACTGAATCAATCCTGTTGCGCCATGCAGATTTGGTGCCGCCCCAGAGTGATCGCGTTCTGCTGCGCGACCTCAGCCTGGAGGTGAGCCAGCGCCAGCGGGTTCTGGTGGTGGGCCCATCGGGTTGCGGCAAAACCTCCTTCCTGCGGATGGTGAGTGGTCTTTGGCCTCCGGCTTCTGGCAGCGTCGAGCGGCCGCCCGTTGGCGAGCTGCTGTTCATTCCCCAGAAGCCCTACATGATTTTGGGCAGCCTGCGGGAGCAGCTCTGTTACCCCATGCCCAGTGATCGCTTCAGTGATGAGCAACTTCGCCATGTGCTGGAGCAGGTGCGGCTGGGCGAATTGGTGCAGCGCTATCCCGATCTGGAGATCAAACAGGACTGGCCCCGCCTGCTCTCCCTTGGGGAGCAGCAGCGCCTGGCCTTTGCTCGACTGCTGCTCAATTCCCCCCGTTTCGTGGTTCTTGATGAAGCCACCAGTGCCCTCGATGTGGCCACGGAGCGCCACCTCTACGGACTCCTTGCCGAGCGGGAGATGGCCTTTGTGAGCGTGGGTCACCGGCCTACGCTCACCGCTTTCCACGACACGGTGCTGGAGCTCGATGGCAGTGGCAGTTGGCAGCTGCTTCCAGCGGCCGGCTATGACGTGGGACGCCATGCCTGATTCCATGACAACCTCCCCCGATCCGGAGCCCCAGGCTCCTCCGTCCACGAGTGGGACAACCATTGCCACCACGAGTGCCACCACTGGCGATGTGCCGGCCTTCGGCTGGAGTGGTTATGCCGAGCGGGTGAATGGACGCTTCGCCATGGTGGGGTTTGTGGCGGTTTTGGCGATTGAGCTGATCGGCGGCGACACCTTTTTGCACTGGGCAGGCCTGGTTCCCTAGACCAGCGGTGGCCTAGGGCAGGGAGATGAGATCGATTTGCCATAGCCCATCACGGCTGACCTGAACGGCGAGCTCCTTGCCATCGGCCCGCATCGTGACCAGGCTTGGTACCCCGGCCGGTTGCATGGGAATCGGCTGCAAACTCATCAGCGATCGGCGGTAAAGAACGAGCTCGGTGCGCCCTTCCAGTTGCCGCACGAGGGCGAGCCTCTCGCCGCTGGTATCCACACCCACGCTGATCGGCTTGGCATCCCCTCGGTTGAGTCCCGGCACCGGGACGGGAGCGTTGCGGGCCACATCCAGCAGGAGCACCTGGTCGCGGCCGCCCCGCCCGGTGATCACTGCCAGCCAGCGCCCGGAGAGGGAGGGGCCTCGATTGGTTCCTGCCATGGCCAATTGGCGATTGAGGGCCGCCATCGGCGTTGGCATGGCACCCATGCAGCCGCTGAGGAGGCCTGCGCTGGCGGCGATGGCGCAGGCAAGCCCCAGCTTGGTGGTGGCGCTGGGGGCTCTCATGGAACGCTTGGCCCCCCCTGAACCGCCAGTCCGCCGGGGAGGTCTGGCTCGAGTTGGCCCGTGAGATCAAACAGTTGCACCCTTGATTGGCCACCTTCGATCACCTCGATGGCGATGCGCTGGCCGTCAGGAGCAAGGCTGAGGCGTGCGGGCTGGCTGCCATTGGGCAGCGGCAGGCGCAGCAACTTGCCGGTGGCGCGGTCTTCCAGGATCGCCACCCGTTCAGGTCCTTGTTGCACCAGGGCAGCGACGTAGCGGCCGTTCCAGCTCAGCGATGGTGAGCTGTGGGGCTCATGGCCGCGCAGATGGCGCAACGCCACCGTTTGACCGCCTGGTTGCTCTTGAAGAACCACCATGGCCTTGCCGCCCTGTTCCAGCACCGAAGCGAGGAACCGGCCATTGCCGCTGATGGCCGGGTCTTGACGGTCCTCGGCGCCAAGGGGCCCGAGGGGACCAACGCTTCGCCTGGCGAACAGCCCCACGCCTGAACAGCTGGTTAAGCATGCCGCCAAGCCCAGGGCGATGGCTATTGCACGGGTACTAGCCAGGCCAGGCGCCGGCAAGCGGTGGTTGGGATGGTGGCTCAGTGCTCAGTCTGCTCAGTCGTCAAAGCGGGAGCTGTTGTCCCGCGGCCGGGGTCCGCCGCTCTGTGGACCGGGGTTTGGAGGCGTCATGGGGCTGAAGTCAGCGTCGCTGATGTTGGTATTGCTGCGCGAATCCGGGCTACGGAAATCAGGGGTCCTGGAATCAGTGGCGGCCGTGCCCGTGCCAGGGCGGCTGCCCCGGATTGGGGTGCCCTGGGGCATGCTGCCGGCCGTTCGGGGGAAAGAGGGATCTCCCATCGGCCTGGCGCCAGGCTCGCTCGTTGAACTCGTTGCATTGCCAGGGCCACTCGCACCGCCAGGGCCCCGGCGGCTTGAGCGGGGCATGCCTTCGGGGCTGGCCATGGGCCGGCTGCCGCGGCGGGCTTCAGGGCCATCGTCGCGGTCCCGGCGACGGGCACCAAAATCGTTGGCAGGCCTAGCGCTCGCCTGGCCACCGGCACTGAAGCGACTGCGATCGGCGGTGCTCCAGTCATCTTGGGAGGCCGGGCGACGGCTTTCGGCGCGCTCCGGGATGGCTACCCGGCTGCTCCGCCTTGGGCGGTAGAGGTCTTCGCCTTCATCGTCGCCATCCCGAGCTGGGATCCGGCGTTTGAAGGGCTCGGGCTCATCGAAGCGATCGGCGTCGCCGTCTCCCCAGCTGCGGCCCCCCATGCGGGGCCGGAACGGACCTGCTGGGGCGGGTTCTTCGTCGTCGAAATAGGATGATCGGCGGGCTTGCTCGGTGGTGACGCCCCTCAGACGCACACTCTCATAGGCAAAGAAAACCGCCGATCCAGCCAACAGAAACTGGCCAAATTGCAGGATCGGATCCAGGCGCCAGCCCTGGAAAAACAAAATGCCACCGCACAACAGGCCAATGGCGGCAAAGAAGACGTCGTAGTCCCTGGCCAACGCAGGCTTAAAGCTACGCATGAAATAGAGAAGTGCCCCGCCCACCGCGAGCACAATGCCCACGATGCTGGCCCAATTGAGGCTGGCATTAACCACGGTGTGTCACCCGTAGGAGGCTCCGAGTTCGAAGCCCTGTTGATCGATCCACTGTAGGGACCCTCCCCGTCGGACGATCGGGAGGGCCCTAAGCAATCAGAGTCGACGATCCAGCTGGTCGTTTTGGCTGATCAGCACGAGGGCAATGGTGATGGGCACCACCACGATCACCGCGCCCCAACCGAGGCTGCTCAGGAAGTTGGCGAGGGAAGGGGTCATGGCACAGCCGGCTATTGGGCGACAAGCGTTGGGGAATCCTAGGGAGTCAAGCCGACTTCCTACGCTGATAGGCCAGCTGCTTAGAGCTTTGTGACGGCGCTTTCAGGCTTTGCATGGTCTGGGATGGTCCAGCCCTCATCCCTATTGGCCTGGGGGAACCTGCTGCTGGGCCTGGTGCTGTCGGGGTGGACGCTGCTGTTCCTATTCCGAATCGTGCTCACCTGGTACCCCCAGATTGATCTCACCAAGGGGGTGATGCGGTTGATCGGTGCCCCGACGGAGCCCCTTTTGGCCCAGACCCGGCGCCTGATTCAACCGATTGGCGGCGTGGATGTGACCCCGGTGGTGTGGGTGGGGTTGATCAGCCTGTTTCGGGAGCTGGTGGTGGGCCAGCAGGGCCTACTCACCCAGTTGATCCTGCATTACCAGATGGCGGCTTGAGGCCTTACTTGCCCGGGGGCAGCATTTCCTGCTCCACAAACTTGGTGTGAACGTCGCCGCTCTGGAACTCGGGGCGATCAAGCAGCTGCAGGTGGAATTCGATCGTGGTGGGGATGCCGGTCACGGCGCATTCCGAGAGGGCCCGGCGCAGCCGTTTGAGCGCGTGGTCGCGGTCGGTTCCCCACACGATCACCTTGCCGATGAGCGAGTCGTAAAAGGGCGGGATTTCATAACCGGTGTACACGTGGCTGTCGACCCGCACCCCCGGACCGCCGGGGGGCAGCCAGCCGGTGATTTTGCCCGGGGAGGGGCGGAAATTTTGGCGCGAATCCTCGGCGTTGATCCGGCACTCAATGGCATGGCCGGTGAGCTTGATCTCCTCTTGTTTGACGGAGATGGGTTCTCCCCCGGCGATGCGCAGCTGCTCGGCGATCAGGTCGATCCCCGTCACCATCTCGGTCACGGGATGTTCCACCTGGATACGGGTGTTCATTTCCATGAAGTAGAAGCTCCCGCTGCGATCCACCAGGAATTCCACGGTGCCCGCACCCTCGTAGCCAATGGTTCGGGCTGCAGCCACGGCGGCATCCCCCATCTGGCGCCTTAAATCGGCGTTGATTGCCACGCTGGGGGCCTCTTCCAGGAGCTTTTGGTGGCGGCGCTGAATCGAGCAGTCGCGCTCCCCAAGGTGAACCACATTTCCGTGGCGATCGGCCAGCACCTGCACTTCCACGTGCCGGGGCCGATCGATAAATTTCTCCATGTACAGACCTGGGTTGCCAAAGGCGGCTTCTGCTTCGCCTTGGGCGGCTTTGAACAGGTTGTCGAGCTGATCGGCCGAGGGCACCAGCCGCATGCCACGGCCACCCCCTCCGGCGGTGGCTTTGATCATCACCGGATACCCCATGCCTTCGGCGAGGGCTGCGGCTTCCCTTGGGCTGGAGAGCAGTCCTTTACTCCCCGGGATGGTGGGTACACCCACCTTCTGCATGGTGGCCTTGGCGGTTGATTTGTCGCCCATGGAGCGGATCGCTTCGGGCGATGGCCCCACAAAGGTGATGCCGTGGTCGGCGCAGATTTCCGCGAAGCGAGCGTTTTCGGCGAGGAAGCCGTAGCCAGGGTGAATAGCATCGGCGCCGCGGGATGTGGCGGCGGCCAGGATGTTGGGAATATGAAGGTAGCTCTTGCTGCTGGGGGCTTCGCCCACGCAGACAGCTTCATCGGCCAGCTGCACGTGCAGCGCGTTTTTATCGACCGTGCTGTACACAGCCACGGTGGGGATGCCCAGTTCCCTGCAGGTACGAAGGATCCGGAGGGCGATCTCGCCCCGGTTGGCGATCAGCAATTTGCCGATGGACATCCGCCGCGACTCAGCTGATACAGGCCGTTCCGGACTGTATCAGTGCTCACCGGGCTGAAGCCGATAGGTATATTGCTGAGCCGGTGAACCCCATGGGGCAAACCGTGCCACCCGGAGGGGCTTTAAGGGCCCAGCCGAATCACAAGCGGATGTGGTGGAATTGGTAGACACGCACGTTTGAGGGGCGTGTGGCTTCGGCCTTGCGAGTTCAAGTCTCGCCATCCGCATTTTTCTTTTCCACAACTTGAGTCCTCGCGAGTCCTCCGCCAGCGCTGGTCCAGGAGCTGGTGAAGCCTCAGTGGGGATCGTGTTGGTCAGCAATGGCCCCGGCGAACTCTCGACCTGGGTCAGGCCCCTGGCCCAGCGCCTGCATCGTTCGATGCCGCTGCGCCCCCAGCACCCCGAGGCCCGCTGCAGCCTCCGGCTGGTGTTGGTGCCCTGCCCCAACGGCACCGGCTCGGAAGATCGGGCGGCTGGCCGCTGGAACCTGTTTGAGCGGATCAGCCCAGCCCGCCAGTTCTGGTCGCTGTTGCTGTGGCCCCAGCGGTTTGGCCCTTGGCCCAAGCAGGGGGTGGTGGTGTTCCTGGGGGGCGATCAATTTTGGACGGTGTTGCTCTCGGCGCGGTTGGGCTACCGCCACCTGACCTATGCGGAGTGGGTCGTTCGTTGGCCCCAATGGAACGACCGCATTGCCTTGATGGGAAAGGTTGCGGCGGGACGCCTGGCGTCGCGTTGGTCGCCACGGGCAGCCGTGGTTGGCGATCTCATGGCCGACCTTTCAGAAGCGGCCCGGGGGGAAGCCCCCTTGCCCCCGGGCGAGTGGATCGCCCTGTTCCCGGGCTCGAAACGGGCGAAATTGAGGGTGGGCATGCCCTTTTTGTTGGAGACAGCGGATCGCCTCGCCGCCCTGCGCCCAGGGTGCCGGTTTCTGCTGCCGTTGGCCCCGACGGCCACGGTGGCGGACCTGCTCCACTACGCAGGCCCCAGCAATCCAATCGCAGGCTGCTACGGCTCTGGAGCTCCCCAGCTCGTGGGTGATGCCCTGGTGACCCCTGCGGGCACGCGCATCGCTGTGTTGCTGGAGAACCCGGTGCATGGCGCCCTCAGCCAATGCCAATTGGCGCTCACCACCGTTGGGGCGAATACGGCCGAGCTGGCGGCCCTTGGTCTACCGATGTTGGTGCTCGTGCCCACCCAGCATCTGCATGTGATGCAGGCCTGGGATGGCCTGGCCGGTTTGCTGGGGCGCCTGCCGATGCTGCGCTGGTTCTTTGGGGTTGCTCTCACCGCCTGGCGCTTGCGCCATCGGGGTTTTCTCTCCTCGCCCAACATCGCCGCCGGCCGGTTGGTGGTGCCCGAGCGGGTGGGTCCGATCACCCCGGAGCAGATTGCCCAGGAGGCTGCGGATTGGCTCGCCAGCCCGGGGCGGTTGGCCGGGCTCCGGGATGACCTGCGTAGCTTCAGGGGCCAGCCGGGGGCGGTGGCGAGTCTGGCTTCGATGGTGGAGGAGCTCCTGCCGGCTGGCTTCGATGCCTAGGCTTGGCTTTGTTGGGGTTGGAGCCTTCCATGTCTGAACTTTCCCAGAATTCCGCAGCCGAAAGCTCCCCAGCATTGGCCTGTGGGGTGGAAAGCGGCTTGGCCCGGGGCGTGGCTGAGGAGGTGTGGCGCGATCGGCTTACCCCAGATCAGTTCCGTATTGCCCGACAAGGGGGCACGGAACGCGCCTTCACCGGGGCCTACTGGAACAACAAGGACACCGGGATTTACCACTGCGTGTGCTGTGGGGAAGAGCTGTTCAGTTCGGCTACCAAATTTGAGTCGGGCACCGGTTGGCCCAGCTTTTGGGATGGGGTGAGTGGCGGGGCAATCACCACCCTCACCGATAGCACCCACGGCATGGTGCGCACCGAAATTCGTTGCACCAATTGCGATGCCCACCTGGGTCATGTGTTTAACGATGGCCCTGCTCCCACCGGCCAGCGCTACTGCGTGAACTCCGCCTCCCTGGCCTTCAAGAAGGCTTGAGCTTCCTCAAAAAGGGATGATCCCCATCAAAAAGGGTTAAGGCCCTCGCCAAGCCTGGGGTCTGCGGGGACTGGGATCGTGGGATCACCAGGGATCGCCCAGGTCTTCGGCCTCCACATCGATGGGTTCTGGCTTGGGTTCTCGGCTGGTTTCTCTCCGGGACTCGGGCTGGGGTGCCGGGGCGCGGCGGGGTGCGCCCTGCTGGCGCTCATCCAGATACTTGTTGTCCGGATAGCGCTCTTCTGGATACCGGTCTTGTGGATACCGGTCTTCTGGATATCTGTCGTTTGTGGAGCGCTCCTGGGGGGCGCGTTCGTCCCGGGAGGGCTCGTTTTGGTAACGCTCTCGCGGATAGCGATCTTCGGGATAGCGATCTTCGGGATAGCCACCTTCCTGAAAGCGGCCTTCTTGAAAGCGACCCTGTTGATAGCGGTCGCCTTGGGAACGGGCTTCGGGCTCGTCGTCGAGGTAGCGGCGTTGGCGGAGGGGTTGCTGTTGGCGGCGCTCCTCCAGCTCGACGTACTCGAGCTCTTCTTGGGGTTCAAACGCCCTGCTGGTGGCGGGTTGGATGCGGCGCTGCTCCTGCACGCTGGGCTGACCGGCGGCCAATTGGTTTTCCACGGGCACCATGCCGGTGCGAAAACGCTCCCGTTCCTCCTGCTCCCAGCTCGGACCACCGATGCCGAGTTTTTCCAGCAGACCAGTGCCGAGTTGCTTGAGCTTCTCCTCAGCCCCTTCGTAAACAATGATCCGATCGGGTCCACTGCTCACGATTTCTTCCACGGTGAGCTCCCAGGTGCTCAGCACCCCTTCACCAAGGAGCGGCACCCCCACGGCCCCGATCACCAGGGTGGCGAGCTCACCGGTTTCGATGTCGAAGCTGAACCCCAAGACCCGACCCAGTTGCTCTCCGGCCTCGGTGATCACCTGGCAATTGATCACCTTGGTGTAGCGCTCGGGGTTGAACCCTTCGCTTAAGGAATCGGCCGAATCCACCAGGATCACATCGCCTACTTGGCGAATGCGATCCAGGGGCATCCAGCGGGGCAGGCCTGGAAGGAAGCGGGTTAGGGGGTTGTCCCGGAGGCCGAGCGCCACCACTTCCCGGCGGTCGATATCGACGACCACTTCTCCCACCACGCCCAGGCGGCGCCCCGAGTCACGGGTAATGACCTGGGTGCCCATGAGCTCCGAGCGCAGCCAAAGGCGGTCACGGGGAGCAGAGTTTGCGGCTCCAGGATCAGCAGAGGGAGGAATGGAGGAGGTCAAAGAACGGGTTCAGCCTTGGCCCTGTCGATCCATTGTGGCGTAAGCCCCTAGCTCAAGCAGCTGGCGGTAATCCCACCACTTGGGTATGGGCTCCGCGGGCTTGGGTAACCCCGATCGTGCGGGTGGCCGCGGCGATCATGGGCCGCCGGTGGCTCACCACCATGAACTGGGCCTGGTCGGCCTGGCTGGCAATCAGGGCCGCTAGCCGCTCCACATTCACCCCGTCCAGGAAGCTGTCCACTTCGTCGAGGGCATAGAAGGGCGAGGGGCGGAAGCGCTGCAGGGCGAAGAGGAAGCTCAAGGCCGTGAGCGACTTTTCACCGCCGCTCATCGCATTCAGCCGGCGCACGGCCTTGCCCTTGGGGTGGGCCACCAGGGTGAGCCCCCCTTCCAAGGGCGCTTCCGGATTTTCCAATTGCAGATGGCCTTCGCCATCGGAGAGCCCAGCGAAGATCTGACGGAAGTGGCCGTCCACCGCGGTGAATGCCTCCATGAAGGCTTCCTGGCGCAGGGTGGCCACGGTTTCGATCCGTAGCAGTAGCTCTTCCCGCTCCTTGCTCAGCACGTCGAGGCGCTCCTCGAGGTCGGCGAGGCGCGTTTCCAGTTGCTCGAGTTCCTCGAGGGCCAGCATGTTGACGGGCTCGAGGGCCTCCATGCGGGCCTGGAGGCTGCGCAGCTCGTTTTGCAGGGCTTCGAGACCGTTCTCGCGCACCTCGCCTGGGATCTCGGGCAAGGGGTCGGGCAGTTCGCGTTCGAGCTGTTCCAGGCGCCGTTGGTCGCCCCGTTGTTGCTCAGCGATGGCCTGGAGCTCTTCTCCGAGTCGCTGCCATTCCCATTGCCGCTGCTGCAGGGCCTGGCGCTGGGCCCCCAGCTGGGCTTCGGCGGCATCCCTAGCCCGGCGGCGCTCGCCAAAGCGCGTCTGCAGATCGCTTTGCTGGCTTTCGAGGGTGGCTCGGCGGGCCTGGTCTGCCTGGTGCCGCTCCTTCCAGGCGGTGCGCTCGGCTACGAGGGCATTCACTGCCACCACCAGCCGTTGTTCGTCTGCGGCGAGGGCTTCGAGCTGGTTACTGAGGCGTTCGGCGGCGAGGGCCCGCTCACGCCGGGCTGCCAGCAGGTCATCCCGTTGGCGGCGGGCCAGGGCCAGGGCCTGGTCGGCGGCTTCCAGCTCGGTTTGCAGGCCTTGCCAGCGGGCGGAATCTCCTGAGGCCTGGGCGGTCGCCTCGGCGGCCTCGAGGCTGGTGAGCTGGAGTTGGAGGGGCTGCAGGGATTCTTCGAGCTCCTTTTGGCGCTGCAGATCGGCCTTGAGGGCCTCCTGCAGCTGCACCAGACGACTCGAGAGTTGCTCCTGCCGTTGCAATTGGGGCGCGAGGGCCCGCTGGGCAGCACTGCGCTCGGCCTCCAGGGCGGCCTGGCGCTGCTGGCGCTCCAGCAGTTGGGGGCGGATCGCTTCGAGGCGCTGGCCGAGGTCCGATTCCTTGCGGCGGCAGGCCAGGAGGCTTTCGCCGAGTTCGAGCAGCCGGCGGCGCAGGGGTTCAGCCTCATCGCCGTCTTGGCTGCTGCCAAAGCTGAGCTGGCCGCCCCGCTGTTGGAGGCTGCCGCCGGTCATGGCCCCACTCTTCTCGAGCAGTTCGCCATCGAGGGTTACGGCCCGGCACCGGCCCAGTTCCCGGCGGGCATTGGCCAGGTTGTCGAAGACGAGGGTGTCGCCGAAGACATAGCGGAAGACTTCCGCATACACCGGTTCGTGGCGCACGAGATCCACCGCCTTGCCCACCAGGCCACCGCCCCCTAGACCACTGGCGCCGGTTCCAGTGGGACCTTGGCCCCGCTGCAGGGCGGCTCCCCCACTGGCACCACTGGTACTGCTGGAGCCACCGCGAATTTTGTTGAGGGGCAGGAAGGTGAGCCGGCCCGCTCGCCGGCTTTTGAGCAGCTCGATGGCCTTGGCGGCGATGCGGTCGTCGTCGACCACCACCTGGGCCAGGCGGCCGCCGGCCGCCACTTCCAGGGCCATGCGCACGTTTTCATCCACATCCCCCAGCTGGGCCACCGCCCCATGGATGCCTTCCAGGCCAGCCTCGAGCAGCACCCTGAGGGCGCCGGTGCCCCGGCTTTCCGAGAGGGTTTCGCGCCGGCTATCGAGCCGGGCAATGTCGCGCTCGAGGCTGGTTTGCTCCTGCTCCAGCCGGCTGCGGGTGCGCTGTTGCAAGGCCAGGGCTTCTGCTAGCTCCTGCACCTGCTGTTGGGTGCTGTGCACGGTCTCGAGGAGCTGTTGCCATTCGCCATCGGCGGCCTGCAGGCTGGCTTGGGTGCTGCGGTTGGATTCGCCCTCCTCCTGGGCTTCCGTGCCCACCTCCCCCAGCCGCTCCTGGTTCTGGCGCAGGCGCTCGCCGAGCTGCTGGCGCTCGGCTTCGAGGGGCCCGATTTGTTCGCTGAGCTTCTGGCGGGCTTGGCTGCGCTGTTTTTGTTCCTCCAGCCAGCTGCCCGAACGGCCAGCCACTTCCCCCAGGCGGCGGCGGGAGAGCTCCACGGCAGCTTCGGCGGTGCGGCAAGCGGCTTCAGCGTCATTGAGCTGGCGCTGGTCGGAGCTGGCATCGAGGTGTTGCTGCTGTTGGCGCAGGTCCCCCTGGGATGTGGCCAGCTCCCGCCGCTGAAGTTGCAGGGCCTCGGCATCGAGCTGGTGCTTCTCCGCCTGCCGGGCCAGTTCGCGGCCACTGGCTTCCAGGCCGGCCAATTCGGCCTGCACGGCAATCAGCTGATCTTCCCCGAGGGCTTTCACCTCCTGTTGCAGCTGCTCGAGCTGGGTGGCCGCCACGGCTAGCTCGGCTTCGGCCTTGCTGATCGCTTCTTGATCGGTGAGCTGCTGTTTGGTGAGGGCCTGCTCGCGGCTGGCCAGCTCTTGGGCCTGGCGCTGGGCGTTTTCAAAGGCCAGCACCTGCTCCTGCAGGCGACCCGTTTGGAAGCGGTTGCGGAGGTCTTGGTAGGTGCGGGCTTTGGCGCAGTCGCGCTCGAGTTTTTGGCGATGCGCCAGCAATTCCTGCTGCACGATGCTGCAACGCTCCTGGCGTTCTTGCACCTCATCAAGTTTGCCGCGGCTCTGCTCGATGCGGCTATCGAACAGCGCCACGCCAGCGAGCTCGTCGATGATGCCGCGCCGGTCGCGGGCGCCCATTGAGACGATGCGGGTGACATCGCCCTGCATCACCACGTTGCTGCCTTCGGGATCCACCCGCAGGCGCCGCAGCTGGGTTTGCAATTGCTGCAGGTTGCAGGGCACGCCGTCGGCGCTAAAGCTGCTGCTGTAGGTGCCGCCTGGGGCCACGCGTAGGCGCCGGCTGACGCTCCAGGAGGTCTGCCCGGTTTGGATCCACGGGCCCTCCTCGGGAGCTTCGAGACCGGCTTCGGCCCCATCGGGTTGCCAATCGGTGAGGTCAAAGCGCACGGTGACCACCGTTTCAGCCGCCTTGCCCTGGCGGAGCATGGAGCTGTTGATCAGGTCGGGCAGCCGATCAGCCCGCATGCCCCGGCTGGTGGCCAGGCCCAGGCAAAACAGCACCCCATCGAGGATGTTGCTTTTGCCAGAGCCGTTTGGCCCCGTAACCACAGTGAAACCTTCCTCGAGCGGGATCGTGATCGATCCGCCAAAGGACTTGAAATGGGTGAGCTCGACCTGATTGATGTGAACCAACAGGCCCGTGCGCCGAGCAGCAGAAATGTAGCGGACCCTTCCAGAATCTCAACCCCCTCCTTAGCTTGGGTGATAAGAGCTCCGATGCGGCCGCAGCTATGACCCCTGAAAGCCCTGTGCGGGAGGCCCCGCAACACCCCGGACTCGATAGTTTTCGCGAACGCTTCGAGACCCTGATCCCCACGATTCAGCGGGAATGGCCTGACGTGGCCCGTCACACCTTGGAGGCCACCCGTGGCAGCTTCGATGAGGTGGCCGAGGTGATTGCCAGCCAGACGGGACGCACCGCTGAGGTGGTGAAAGATCAGCTGATTGATCTGCTGCAGGTGGCCGGCGAGCAAACCAGCCGCCTGGCCAGCACCCTGGAGCCCCTCGAGGCGCAGCTGGAGAGCCTCCTCGATGAACTCAATGCCACCCTCAGGCCCAGGATTGAGAAGCCGGTGCGCGAGAAGCCGCTGATGGCGATTGGCATCGCCGCAGGGGTGGGTGTGTTGCTGGGTCTGCTCTTGGCTTCAGGTCGCCGTTCGTCATGAGTGAGGTGAGCGATAACGGCCGCCCCAGGGCCCAGGGGCGCTCCCGCACGGCCACGGCTCGGGCGGCGGCTGGTCGAATGGGGGCGCTGGTGACCTCCGTGATGGACCTGCATGTGCGCATTGCCCTGCAGGAGGTGGATAGGGAAAAGCGGCGCCTGATCAGTGGAGCTCTGCTGCTCAGTGGCGGCCTGGTGCTGCTGCTGCTGGCGTTGATTGGCGCAGAGTTGGCGTTGTTGCTCTGGTTGCATGACTCCCTGGCGTGGAGCTGGATCCACGGAGCCCTGGCCCTGGCGAGCCTGAATGTGGTGCTGGCAGGGATCTTTCTGCGCATTGGAGGCAGCCTCACCCGGGGGCCCTACCTGCCAGAAACCACGGCCGGCATTACCAAAACCACCAAGGCCCTGTTGGGGCGCTAGCGAATCTCGTAGTGCAGCCAGCGGCAGTCGATGCCGCCATTGCTCACGGGAATCCGGCGGCTGGCTTTCATCTTGAGGGCCCCGGTGAGTTCGGGGTTGCCGCTCAGCAACCACAGGCTCCAGCCGCTGCAGCGCTCCTTCACCATCCGGCCCAAATCGGCATAGAGCGGCTCGAGGGCGTCGCGCTCGCCGATCCGCTCGCCATAGGGGGGGTTGCAAACCAGGATGCCTGCTTGGCTGGGTGGTTGGAAGTCGCGGCAGTCGCCCAGGCGTAGATCCAGCCAGGGGGCCACGCCGGCGGCATCGGCATTGGCCTGGGCTTGATCGAGCACTCCCGGGTCCTGCTCCATCCCAATCACTGAGGCCAGGGCTTGGCCGTCCCCACAGGTTTCGCGGGCCAGGCTGAGGGCTAGCTGGCGTTCTTGGGCCCAAAGGGCGGCATCGAAATCTGGCCAGCGCTCGAGGGCAAAGGAGCGATCCAGGCCCGGGGCCCGGCCCAGGGCGCTGCAGGCCGCCTCGATCAGCAGGCTGCCCGAACCGCAGAGGGGGTCGGCTAAGGGCACGCTGCCATCCCAACCAGTGAGAGCGACCAATCCGGCGGCGAGGTTTTCCTTCAGGGGCGCCAGACCCATGGCGGCCCGGTAGCCGCGGCGGTGCAGGCTGCCGCCACTGCCATCCAGGCTCAAGGTGGCTTCAGGCTGGCCTTGGCGAAAGTTGGCACCAGGGCGGGAGTTGCCCCCCTCCCGCGCATTCCCCAGGTGCAGGTGGATGGCCAGGTCGGGGTCGTCGAGATTCACCGAGGAGCGGGCGCCCCAGTGCTGGCGCTGCAGGTCGACGATGGCGTTTTTGACCTGCAGGGCGCTGTAGTGGCTGTGGTTGAGGCCCGGGGCGCTGCCGCTGGCATCCACCCGGAAGCTGGCCTCTGGGGGCAGCCAGTGCAGCCAATCGACGGCTGCTTGCACACCGTCGTAGAGGTCGTCTTTGCCGTAGCAGGGGAAGTGGGTGAGTTCGCGCAGCAACCGAAAGGGCAGGCGGGCCTGGAGATGCAGGCGGTAGAAGCCGGCGAGATCCGTTTGGAAGCGCACGGCCCGGCGTAGGGGCACCACGGCGCAGGCGCCTAAGGCCGTGAGCTCGGCCGCGGCAGGGGCTTCCAGACCCGGTGGCACCACCGCCAGTCCGGAAATGGGTTCGGTCATACCCCCTGCCCCTGGTCCATCGTGAAGCGCTCAAGTGCTGCCACAATGGCAAGGTCCGGTTTCGACCGGACTAGGTGGCTCACACCAGTGCTTCGGACAGCGGTTCGATTCCGCTCAGCTCCATTCCCCCACTCCCGCTGGCCTGAGGTTGGCTCGAGATCCCGGGGCTGCAATGGTTTCGACGGGGTATAAGGAGGGTGACTGAAGCCTGCTCGGTAAGAGCAAACACGTAACAGCGAACAACATCGTTCGTTTCTCCCGTCAGACCGCCCCTGTGGCTGCCTGACCCTAGTTAGGGAGATGGGGTGAGGTCAGCCTTATCACCCAAATGACCCATGGGGCCTGGAAGGGCCCTTTTTAGTAATTGGGGACTGGTTTTTCGGTGAAGAATTAATGGCCGTGTGCCGAGGTTTGTGCAAGTTTTGTGCAAGACCACTGGAAGCCGGCCTGATGGTGGTCTGGTCGTGGTTCGGACAAAGTGAACCTTATGAGTGAAGCTGATGAACCAAGAACAGCTTCAGAGCCTCGCTGTGCTGGCCTTGGCGATGGTGCCAGTGGCTTTGCTGTGGTGGGCCTGGATTCGGATGCTGAACTGATCTTGTTCCTTCCTATGGGTGCCTACCGGAGGAGGCTCACGTGACGCTCAAGATGATGAGGTTAGATGTCTGCGATCGACTCACTCAGATGGCACAAAACGCCTGACCTTTTTCGCCAAGTAAGGTGCCATAACCCATCCACACAGCAGAGAATGAGAAATGGCGCCACACGAAGAACTGATCAGCTAATCCGACTTCAATATTCGACTGATAACGATGCGGGCGAAAAAGTCGTTCGCTGAAGTTACAGCTGAAATTGAGCGCCTGTTCCAGTGCTCCGTGGTTGCAGATTTGATTGCCCCGGTGCGTTTTTGTGTATCTCAGCGCGATGGCGAAGACACAAGGATTGATATCGATCGCCCGAGTCCTATAGACAGCCAATTCCCTGAACTTAGCGCCTCTGCGGTCCCTGGAGTAATAGATGCCGGAATGCTCCCCCTGCTGGCAAAAGTTGCTGGAACCAGTTGGCCTGGCCCATGACTTGGGAGATAGTGATAACCCTGCTTATCAATTAAGATTTCAGGTTTGCGCCTCGAGCAGTTTTATCTTGACACCTGGCAACAGCAGACACACGGGCTGATCCAAAGATCCATTCTTTTGCAATGGATCTGGGAGCCCCTGATGTTTTGAAGACCAGGAAACTAGTCCCTCGATCCTCGTATCTCTGTCGTTGCAGCTGAAGGAGAGGGCTAGTAACCGTCAGTGAGAGGCCCCTAGGTCGGAAACGCCAAGGGCTGGATTGCTCGCGAAGAAGCCCCGGGGAACGATGCGGAATCCAATTGAATCTGATGGCATCACCGGATAATCCTCTGGCCTGGATAGATGGGTAAAGCCCACGGTGTACCAAACAACCAGATCTTGACGATGCAGTGGCAGCTGATCTTTGATAAATTCAGACAGGCCATCAGCTCTTTTAGCCTGATTGGGAAAAGTCCCGGCAGCGTAGAGCTCCCCTGGCCGATAACGAGTCAGCCAAAATTGGTGCTGGGCAAATGAAGCCTTTTTCAAGGAGGGGTCGTCGAGCGCGCCATAAGGGAAGGCCAGTTCCTCAGGTTCAATGGCATAGCCAGTTGGCTTGCCGAAGGGGTTGAGGCTGGTGGAGCTTTCCACATGCCAGTGCCTGGCTTTGTAGGGATCCACATCACGGAATCCTTCATTGCTGAGATGGGTGGATGTGGTATCGAAGGCATGGCTGAAGCCCTTACTGTGGACCGGCACCACTTCCATTTCCATGGCCTGGTTCAGGGGGCCATCCACGTCCAGATCCAGGCGGAAGTTTAGGAAGTGTTGGTGATAGGGCGCTGCCACGAAGACGCCTCTCTGATCCTTGCCCACCTTGGGAGCACTGGCCTCCGCCTGCTGCAGGCTGCCTCGATTCAAGGTGGTTCCCGTGAGTTTGGTGCGAACGGCAATAGTGCCGTCCAGCTTGAAGATCCAATCAAAGCTATAGATGTAATTGCCGATCCAGGTATTCCAGGTCGCCACAAGCTCACGGCCATAACGCGTATCCCGGTCGTAGCTGGTGGGATCAGTGCGACTCCAAAGGATGCCGCTATCCCGTTCATAGAGACCAATTGCGGCGGGCAAGGTCACCGTACCCATGGGATTGTCCTTGGTTGGCCCCAGGTCCGATGGGAATACGGCATCGAGAAATTGCGCGGAACTGGGTACGTCACGGTTGGGCTTGAGAGTTTGTGCCAGCATGCCAGCGTTATATTCGCCCACATCAAAGGCATTGCGCCACGACCAACCAGGATCGGCAATACCGTAAGGCACATAGATTTCAGAGAGCGACAGCCTATAGGCCACCGGTCGCAATTTATTTCCATCGTTGAAGCGAACATCGGAGATCACCAAGCCTTCTCTTGGATGGAGAGACAAATAGAATTGCCATTGATGCCAACGCACAAAATGGCCATTGAGTTTGACGTCGCCAGAGGGGAGTGGTTTGGTTGGCGCCGTCGTTAGCCTCACGTCCACGGCCTTGTTGCCGGTTTCCTGGATCACGGGCCGCACGAAGCTATCGCTGATGCTGAGAACTTTGCGGGCGTTCATATCCACCGTGACCACGATTCCTTCGATGGGTCGCACATAGGGATTCTGGGGATGCTCGGGTATCAGCTCCTTGACTGGTGCCCCTCGGTAGAAGGTGAGGCAACGGACAATCCGCGTGTTCTGGCCAAAGGGAATCGCTGCGCTCAGCTTTGCCGGTAGCGGCTCGTCCCCTGGCGCCCAAACATCCACATAAACCAGTTCTGGATTAAGGCCCCGCGATCGCATCGCGGCTCGGAAGCGGGGATCGGCATGGACGATTGCATCGGCGTCGGCAAATTCACTTGTGGTGAGTGCTGGCTGGGTTCCGGCAGGTTGCAGACTGAGTTTGAGGATGCGGCGCGATGGCACATCCACTTCAGCCAGCCAGACACGATTGGATGGATTGTGAAGGATCTGGACCTCTGCAATCCGTGGTGTGGGTTGTCCGGGTTTCCAGGCAAGTACAAAGGCTTTGGCCGGATCCGCCAGGGCCATCAGTGGAAACGTCAGGGACTGCTTGGGCAGATCTCGGCTGGTTTGGAAGCTCGTCAGGACGGTTGTTAGGACGGTGTGGATTTCCGCTTCCGACAAGGGATCCAGAGGATGGTGCAACGTCGCTGTCGGCGCTGGAGCTGCAGGCTTGTCGCCGGCCTTGGCCGGGCTAGCCATGGAAGCTGCGCTGATCAGACAGAGCAAGGAGCAGGCCGCCGCCATGGATCGGGGCCATCGTTTCTGGTTGTGTGTGCCATGAGCGTTGGCCATGAATATCGAGCAGCCCTGGGGAATTTTAGGTTAAGCATTCACCTGCTGCTGCGCATCGACCAGGTACCAGAAGATGTGCGGTTGAATTTCACCGAGAAGTGGGAAGTGCAGGAAAAGGTGAGCGCACAAGCTCGCCGTGATCGATGGGCGCACCGTGATCATCTCCCACAGAGCCATGGGCCGTACGAAGAACCCAAACCCCTACTTTCGCGGCATGAAGTTCAGCGCCAGCAAGATGTTCCGTCTACACCCGCAGGATGTGCCCGAGTTGGCCCGGCATACCCCCATCCGCTCTCCCAGGAACTGGATCAGCAAAAGGGGGTCACGTCAAAGCCGGATTACCCCATTTCAGAAAAGAGGTGCCCATCATGCAAAGAAAGAGCTATTTCTTATGGCTCATGGGTAGTGGCTGGGGATCATGGGAGCCCTCTGGATTGGCCACTCTTAGCGTGAGCCCGGCGGGCGGTTCCTTCTGCGCATCCAGCACTCCAATGCTGAGGGGGCCATACAGGGAGGCCAATGCTTTTTTGTATTGCGACTCTGTGATCACATCCTCGTCAACGAGTTGGCGTAAATTCTCCATACGCATTTTCATTTGTGCGTCCTTAAGTAGGGTAAGACAGCTGAATTGGGGATTGCTATGGGCTAGCGGAATGTTTACACTCACCATTGCTAACAGCGAGCTTTGGCTGCCCGTCGATGAGCTTCCGTTGCTTTGTGAAACGCTAATATTGTTATTGAGCTGGTCGGGATAGGCGCCTGCTGATATGTTCAGGGACGGTAAGGCGCCGCCATCGGAATTGCAGCGTACGCTGCCAACGTCAATAGAGACCCGCGAGCCTTGGGGGAATTGCTGATTTGGCGAGAGGTAGATTTGGGCTAGAGATGTTTCACCCCAGATGCAGATGCCGCTGCCCAACGCGAGCAGACACGCACGTTGAAGAATCCTTGCAGTGTTGTGCCACATATGTAAAAAGGTTTGTCCGGATTTACCACCCTGTATGCCACTAACCTTGTAGAGCCTGGGCCAAGGTGAAACCGGGAGCGACGGAGAATAATCAGTGCCTCACTAGCATCTTCGCTGAGTGGCTCCAGGCCAGCAGTTTTAAAACCTTGGACTATTCGGGGAGTAAATACCTGCAGTTGAACATTAATAGGACGCTCCGCATCATTGCTGAGTTGCAGTTGACCGCGTTTCTGATCAATCCGTAGCGGTGCCAGGGAAAACGCTAGAGAACGATCAGGCAGTGATAAGCCCAGGGCGTAGATTGCTGTTGCCAGGTAAACGAGCCCTGAATTTGCATTAACTCTTTGCCCTTTCGCGGTTCCCATTGATGCCATTGCGGTGCCTTGCCAGCGAATATTTTAGTCAATGATATATGATTATTTGGTCCCATCATCTGTGCATGTTAGTGTAGCGCTAGCTGTATAGGTAGAATTTGCAAATTTATTGTTATTGTTTGTTGTCTCAAACTTCACGTTCACTGTCGTGGGGGCAAGACTTCCATTGGAGTCTAAGGGAACTTGCTCCGTATTTGCATAGATAGGATTAGAGTTAACTCGAACTTGATTCAGCGTGGCTACGGTTGTACCACTAAGCGTGGCTCCATCCACAATTACAGCTCCCGTTCCATCTAGATTGCTTGTGACTGAAAATGTGGCGGCACTAGGCGTACCAGTAAAAGGACCGGGCAGGGAAATATCGGATGTGATTTGTTTTCGATTTTTAGTGACAGCGAGAGCGCCGTTGGCATTGGTGATAATGTCGCAAAAACTGCTTACAACGATTGCGCTGAAGTTGACAAGTCCTGTGTTGCCTACCGTGGCGGCAGTCACTGGGCTTGGAGCTGGCAAGTTCTAGCCAAGAGCAGAAAAGAAGCTGAGCATTAGAGCTGCATTTCTTTTGGTTTTTAATCGCATCTTTATTGATCTATGAATGCTTAAGCAGCATGGAGGCTTGAAGGCAGCGCAGCTGATGGTCACTGCAGTTGCATGGCATATCTACAGCGAATCTGACCGGGGCCTGCATTGATACTTGCTGAGTTGTGTTGCGTGGACGCTGGAGGGGTGCCTGAAGCAATGCGGGACGAGATCTGCCCCGAGCTTTGCTTTGGTCTCGACCATCTCCCTTCAAAGATGCAGGCTTCCCAGCTCCTTGCCCAGGCTCCCCCTTTTTCAGCCGTCGTTCTGGGGAAGCTGCGATGCGGGTACCTGGCGGATCTTGTCTATTTCCTTTTGTACAGCAGGGTTGTGCTTGAACCGTTGCCACTGGGGGCTGTTGAGGATTTGCAGAGCGGCGGCTTCACCCAGTTTTTGGCCGGCCTCCACATCACTGGGGTAATGGAGACCACAGACAGTTCGGCTTGTGCCGCCAAGCAGGCCCACCGCCAGTAGGCGTTCGCGCCGCTCAGGCACTAAATCAGCCAGCAGAACTGCGGCTGAGCGAAAGAATGCCGAGTGGCCAGAAGGGAATGACCAGCCCGATTCTGGTGGTAAGCACACGTGAATCTCTGGATGGCTCACGAACGGCCGCGGGCGTTGCACCCGCTCTTTGATGCTGTCTTTTGCCCTATCCACCAACGTCATGAAACTGGTTAATCCCTTCACTACAGCTGGTGTGCTCTTGGTCATGTCAATGCCTAGGGCGCGATCGAATTGCACGATGTTGCGATCCAACAGCAACCAGCTTTTGGCAATCTGATCGGGCGTTCGATGCTTTTGCAGCCAGAGCAGAATTGCCAGATCCACCTCGGCGGCTGTCGATTGGGGCTTGGGTGGTTGGCCCACCGCTTTATTGAGCGATCCCATCTCCAGATTCAGGCCTGCGCTGGCTTCAGCTGGATCCGGGGTCAGTCCAGGGCAGGCACGCTGAAAGAGTTCCTGCTGGCTGAAGCGTTCGACCTTTGGGGTCTTTGATCCTGCTGGGTAGGTCAGCAGCGCCAGTTGGTTGAAGTCGTCGGCATCGATTGGAGCCATGGTGCTCCAGCCCAGGCCCTTGGCCAGCTCCGGTAAACGGCGGTGCTCCCAGAAGAACACCGCCTTGGCACCGTCAAAGCTTTTGGATTCCAGCACCTCCGCGCCGAAACTTGCGGAACTTGTGCTCGAGCCCATCACGATGCCGATGTTCACTCCGGTGGCCACCGCCAAGGGCACGGCCGTTTGGTAGCTACGGGAGTTTTTGCTGGATACGGGATTCAGCTCATAGGTGCGGATTTGGGTTGGCTTGCCGAAGCAGGCCGGGATCATGCGTCCCAGGTGCAGTGCCCGTTCAAATCCCCTAGGTGAAAGGTTGTAATCCCCCCGCTGCGAATCTTTGTCGCCATGGCGAATCAAAATCACCTGGGCGGGAGTTGCATGGGCCCAGCCCCCGGTGAACACCAGGCCGCAGCTGGCCATACCGCTCAAGAGCCAACGCCAGCCGGGGTTCACTGGAGGGTGTGGCTAGGAAATCTCCTGAGCCTAATTCAAAAAACAAGACCAATTGCGAAGGTTTCAATCCATGGTGCCTAGAACTTGCTCAGTTCCCGCCGGTTTTGCGTCACCACGGGCCGCCGAGGATTGTTCTGGGAGGGTGCGACCTGGGTGCTGGTGGTTGCTCGTGATGGCGGCTTCTCGCACCGTTGATCCTTCAGGCCCAAAACGATCAGTGCGATAGCCAGTAGGGAGATGGCTAGGGCGTTTGCGTATGAAGCCATAAAGTGATAAGGGGATCCCATGACGGCATGGGATGAACTGTCCTAGGGACAGTGAATTTAGATCGCTTGCCGAGTCTTAAGGGTTTGCTGTTCGAGCCAGACGCTGGCCAAATTCGAGAGGGAGCGTCCTTGGTAATCGCTTTCTTGGAGGAGCGCTGCGTAGACCCGATAGGGCACGGTGATGGTGACGCGCTGGGGTTTTCGTGTGCTGTAGTTCACAGCAGTTAGGGCTGGCTTGCCTGGGGAAAGATTGAGGCGTTCAACTGGCATGGAATTGCTCAGGCCTGGGGCAATAGTGTCCCACATATGCGTCTATGTGCAATGCCTGGGAACGACCGTAGGAACTGGGATTTGGATGCACGTTGCTGCATTGCAGCGACTGAATCTATGTAGATGTGATCGCCCCGCCTGTGGATATCTCAGTCTCTGGCTTGTTTTCTACTTTTTTCGGTTTAATTTCTCTTGTTGCTGATCGTGGGCGCAGATGCTGCACATCAGCTACGGCCTGGGTGAGTGCATTTGGGGCCAAGAGTGAGGGCAGGTGAGTTGCCTGCCTTGCCCGCCGTGCCGTGAGGCATCTGGTCGGGAACCGGCAAGTCCACCAACGGGGGCGGGAT
>Ga0208864_1000131_pt1 | contig 23944 bp, 25 predicted proteins | sample CryBogmetaGMA05M_FD_184542 | JGI IMG/M metagenome (GOLD analysis project Ga0208864, IMG submission 184542) | Freshwater microbial communities from Crystal Bog, Wisconsin, USA - MA0.5M (SPAdes) | ecosystem: Environmental > Aquatic > Freshwater > Lake | place: Crystal Bog, Wisconsin, USA...
ATGGGAATGGTGTGGCTAAATACCTGGATTCAGCCTCAATAATCAGCCAAAAGAGGCTGGGACTGAGCCCATAAAGCCTCCAGACATGGTCTCAGAGGCAGATCAGGGCCAAAAGCAGCTTTGTTGATCTCAGCGGCTGTTCAAACCCCTGTTGCCCAGAGATTCCCTAGGCTGCTTCTGTTGAGATTTTCTCCCCAAGCCATGGCCTCTCTGTCCATCATCAGCCTGCGCCCTGCCAGGGGCGCAGGCGCCATCGCCGCCGTGCTGATCAGCCTCGGCATGGCCGGCTGCCAGCCCAAATCCGAGCAGGTCCTTGAGGCTGCCGTCTGCGGCAACCTGGAAGCCGTCGGTAGTGCTCTGGAACAGGTCGCGGCCCTCAAGCCCAGCTCCACCGTTGGCGAAGCCTCGGCAGCCAGCAAAGCCCTGGATTCGGCGCTCAACAATCTCAACAAATCTGAAGTGAAGCTGGAGAAGGTACGCATCAATGAGTTCCGTGCCCAGTTGAAAAGCTTCAACGCTGAGGTCAACCGCGTCAGCCGCAACAAGAAGCTGACCCTGGAGGAAGCCGCAGCCGATCTCAAGAGCAAGGCCGCGCCGGTGATCGCCGCCCGCCGGCGAATCTCCGAGCAGGTGAAGTGCGCAGCGGCCGGCAAAACGCCGTGAACCCGATCAGCTGACTCCCCTGAGGATCAGCCACCTGGCCGGAGTGTCCTGAAACACACCGGCCAATGGTGCCGGCAACAGCCGACGGCCCCGCTGCCAAGCAGGGTTGCTGGAGGATCTGGCCAGCCACCATCCCCATGGGTATTCGCGTCTGCAATGTCAGCAAGGTCTACAGCGGCATCAAGGCCGTGGACGACCTCAGCCTTGATGTGGAAAGCAATTCCCTGGTGGCCTTGCTCGGCCCCTCCGGCTGCGGCAAGAGCACCCTGCTGCGCATGATCGCCGGGCTGGAGCCACCGGATGGCGGCCGCATCTGGATCAACGGCGAGGAAGCCACCGGCCGGTCAGTGCAGGAGCGACATGTCGGTTTCGTCTTCCAGCACTTCGCCCTGTTCAAGCACCGGACGGTGCGGCAGAACATCGCCTTCGGGCTGGAGCTGCGTCACTGGCCCAAGGAGAAGATCCGCTGGCGGGTCGAAGAACTGCTGAGCCTGGTGCAACTGCAGGGCTATGGCAACCGCTACCCATCCCAGCTCTCCGGCGGGCAGCGCCAGCGGGTGTCCCTGGCGCGGGCCCTGGCGGTGCAGCCGCAGGTGCTACTGCTCGATGAACCGTTCAGCGCCCTCGATGCCAAGGTGCGCAAGGAGCTGAGGGTATGGCTGCGCAGCCTGCAGGAGGAGACCCGCGTCACCACCGTGATCGTGACCCACGATCAGGAGGAGGCCTTTGAAGTGGCCGACAAGGTGGTGGTGATCAACCAGGGCCGGATTGAACAGATCGGTACCGCCGCCGAGATCTATGACCAGCCAGCCAGCCCCTTCGTGCTGAATTTCGTGGGTGAGGTGAATCGGATCCCTGCCGTGGACCCGCATCACGATGGAGACCTGTATGTGCGTCCCCATGATCTGGTGCTGCTGGACGAACCTCAGCACAACAGCCTGCCAGCGGTGCTGCGGCGTTTGACCCACCTGGGCCGTGATCTTTACGCTGAACTGATCCTGGAAAGTGGGGAGAAAATCATCGCCCAGCTCTCGCGCGAATCAAACGACTACGAGCGCCGCTCCCCCGGCGACAGGCTGCACATCCTGCCGAGACAGGTGCGCAGCTTCAACGGCATGGCTCAACTGGATCAGGGCTCGCGTTCTTCCTGAACATTTGAGGCGCGCTTTTCGCTCTCGAGCAGTTGTTCGACCAGAAGCTTCAACAACAGCGAAACAATCGCCACAGCACCGAGCACCATGGCGGCGCCGAAAGCCAGTTCGGTCTGGTATTGCTTGTAGGCATCTTCGACGAAAAGAGGCAGGGTCTGGGTTTCGCCGCGGATGTTGCCGCTGACCACCGCCACCGCCCCGAATTCTCCTAGGGCCCTGGCCGTGGTGAGAATCAGCCCGTAGAGGGCAGCCCAGCGCACCGAAGGCAGGGTCACTTTCCAGAACACCTGCCAGTCGCTGGCCCCGAGGGTTCGGGCGGCCTCCTCCTGCTCCCAGCCTTCTTCCTCCAGCAGGGGAATCACCTCCCGCGCCATGAAAGGGAACGTGACAATGATCGTGGCCAGCACAATGCCGGGCCAGGAGAAAATGATCTTCCAGCCCAGCGACTGAACCAGGCCTCCAAAAAGACCGTGGGTGGGGCTGTAAAGCAGCACGAGCATCAGACCCACAACCACCGGAGAGATGGAAAATGGCAGGTCGATGATGCTGAGCAACAGGGCCTTGCCGGGAAATTTCTTGCGGGCGATGGCCGTGGCGGCCGCCAGGCCGAAGATCGTGTTGCAGGGAACGGCGACGGCTGTCACCAAGAGGGTGAGCCGCAGGGCCGAGAGCATCTCCTCGCTGCGGAAGTTATCGAGGAACACCCCCACTCCTTTCGCGAAGGCTTGCACCACCACCGACAGGGCCGGCAGCAGAATCACCACTCCCACATACAGGCACGCCACCAGCACAATGAGCTCAGGGACCCAGTTGCGATCCCGGAGATTGATGGATGGGCGCACCCAGCGGGGTGGCTTGATGTCCTGCAGGGGGGGAGTGACGAAGGCCATGGCCTGGAGAGACGGGTGATTGGGCTGAGCTGAACGGGATCGAAGCGGCTTGGTCGCGGCGGCGGGGGATCAGGTGCTGCCCTGGTAGCGCTGCCCCCAGACCTGCAGGGCATTGATCACCAGCAGGCTGACCAGGGAGAACAGCAGCATCACGCTGCCGATCACGGTGGCGGCCTGGAAGTCGTATTCCTCCAGCTTCTGCACGATCAAGGTGGGGGTGATCAGATCCTTGAACGGCACATTGCTGGAGATCATCACCACCGAGCCGTATTCGCCCACGGCACGGCTGAATCCCTGGGCGATGCCGCTGAGGATGGCGGGCATCAGCTGGGGCAGCACCACCCTCAGAAAGGTCTGCGTCGGGTTGGCGCCCAGACACCAGGCGGCCTCCTCCTGCTCATGCTCGAGCGAGCGCAGCACGGGCTCGACGGTGCGCACCACGAAAGGCAGAGAGATGAACACCATCGCCACCCCGACGCCGACCACGGTGTAAGACACCTTCAGCCCGAACATCTTCATCAGCGGTGCCCCCAGCCAGCCATCGGGGCTGTAGACGAACGAGAGCGCCAGGCCCGCCACCGCCGTGGGCAGGGCAAAGGGCAGATCGATCAGGGCATCAAGAAAGCGCTGGCCAGGAAAGCGGCAGCGGATCAGGGCCCAGGCCACCAGCAGGCCGAACACGCCGTTGATCAGGCTGGCCAGGGCCGCCACCCCGAAACTGACCTTGTAGGCAGCCAGGGCATCAGGCGCCGTGGCCATCTCCCAGAAACCCGCCGGACCCACGCCGGCTGCCCTGAGCAGCATGCCGCCGAGGGGCAGGAACAGCACCAGGCCCAGGTAGAGCCAGGTGATGCGCCAGGGCCAGCTGGGCAACCGCAGGGCCGGCAGGAGCCCGCGGCGCGGGAGAGCGGCGGTCATGGCAGGGCGGCGAGATCCTCTGACCGACCGTATCACCGCGGAACCCTGGTGGGACGGTTTTCCGACGCGTGTATGCGTATTCCCGCGCACCAGCCACCCCTGCCGCGCCGTTGCTCACAATGGGTCGGACCAGCCAGTCGCTGCCATGGGCATCCGTGTCGCCAACGTCACCAAGAGATTCGGCGATTTCCACGCCGTGGATGATGTGAGCGTCGACGTGGAAACGGGCTCCCTGGTGGCGCTGCTCGGCCCGTCCGGATCCGGTAAGAGCACGCTGCTGCGCCTGATCGCCGGCCTGGAGAAGGCCGACAGCGGCCGGGTCTGGATCACCGGCGAGGAAGCCACCGGCCGCAGCGTGCAGGACCGGGAGGTGGGGTTCGTCTTCCAGCACTTCGCCCTGTTCAAGCACCGCACCGTCCGCCAGAACGTGGCCTTCGGCCTGGAGCTGCGCCGCTGGAAAAAGGAGGCGATCCGCAGACGGGTGGATGAGCTGCTGGAACTGGTGCAGCTGCAGGGCTTCGGCAACCGCTTCCCCTCCCAGCTCTCCGGCGGCCAGCGCCAGCGGGTCGCCCTGGCCCGCGCCCTGGCCGTGCAACCCCGAGTGCTGCTGTTGGATGAGCCCTTCAGCGCCCTGGACGCCAAGGTGCGCAAGGAACTGCGGGCCTGGCTGCGCAATCTCCACGATGAGATGCATGTCACCACGGTGATCGTCACCCACGACCAGGAGGAAGCCATGGAGGTGGCCGACCGGATCGTGGTGATGAACGAGGGGCACATTGAACAGATCGGCACCCCGGCCGAGATCTACGACCATCCGGCCAGCCCGTTCGTGATGAGTTTCGTGGGCTCGGTGAACGTGCTGCCGGGCGGCACGCTGCCGTTCCAGGGGGCCGACGCTGGACGGGGCGGCCAACCCGGTGAAGACGACGATCGCCCCCTGTTCATCCGCCCCCACGATCTGGATGTGCAGATGACCCCCGGCAGCGACACGGTGCCGGCCCGGCTGCGCCGGCTGAGCCACATGGGCCGCGACCTGCAGGCCGAACTGGTACTGGAGAACGATGAGGTGGTGATCGCCCAGTTCCCCAGGGGAGAGGTCGACTACACCCGCATCAAACCCGGCGACGTGCTTCACGTGAAAAGCCGTCAGGCCCGCACGTTCGTGCCCGACTACAGCATCTGAGGCGGCCCGCATTGAGGCAGTCAGCCATTCACACGGTAGTCCGAGCGGGATAACGGTGCTAGCGTCGCTGAAGCGGCGGCCTGGCCGGCGCGCCTCCTGGCTTCAGCTCGCAAAAGCCTCTGTGTTTTCAACAACATTCCGCTATGCACTGATCGGCCTGCTGGAGCTGGCCCAGTCCCAGAGATATCTACAGACAAGCGTAATTGCGCAGGAATTCAGCCTCTCCCCCCATTTTCTTTCGGCCGTGCTGCGGGAATTGCGCCGCCTGGGATTCGTCGAAAGCCAGAGGGGTAATCGGGGCGGCTTTCGGTTGAACTGTCCCCCTGAGCAGATCAACCTGCTGGATCTGCACCTATCCCTGGCTGGATCGGGCAGTGATGCCAGGGGAATCGACGCTGAAGCCAACGGCAGCAGCATGGCTGACCGTTGGCTTCAGTCCGTGAGTCAGCGCTGGTCCAGCGAACTGGCCAACACCACACTTGCGGATCTGCTGGGCGAGCCCGGTCCTGGCTCGGGACGGACTTCGACCAACCTGGCATCGATCTGAAACTGGGCAAGGGCCAGAGGATCCTGATGCTTCAGCAGATCACCGTTGCAGAAAACAAGGGTGTAACGCTGAAGCTCGGGATGGGAGGTACGGGAACGGATGAATTGAGCGGCCATGGAAGAATCCTCGTGATCACAGGGGAAGGAAAAGATCGGCTTCGCTGACTTTCTGCAGCAAACCAAGAGCCTTGTAACGATTGAGATTCTTGGTCACCGTCACCCGGGTCAGGCCGCAGATATCAGCCAGGGCCTTATGGGTGAGATTCATATCCTTGAGCGAGAGCCGATAGCCCTTGCTGCTCACCTGGCCGAAGCGGGTGCCGATCCAACGCAGTAGACGCAACAGACGCTCTTCGGCGATGCGGATCCTGTTGATCTCAAAGATCTCCTCGGTGTTGCGGATCTGACGGATCAGAAAAGCCAGGATATCGGCTTCATCGGGATGATATTGCTCGACGACGACTGTGGACAGGCACTGAATCTCCACGGGCTCCAGGGCCGAGTAGGCGTTGGTGAGCCAGTCACCCGGGCCCCAGATGCCGAGGGTGATCGACTCGCCCTCCTCATCCCAGGCGGCGGTACGGATGTATCCGTCCTGGATCTTCCAGTTCAGACCGTCGGGAAGAACGTCATTGGGCAGAAGGGTGAGTCGCAGGGCCTGGGGAGCAAGAGCGGGCTGGGGGGGATTCAAACCAAGGGAAGCCATGGGATGCGGAGGAAAACAGGGAGGACATGGTCAGCGGATCGACGGCCAGCAGGGTGCTGGCGGAAAGCATTCGGCGACAACAGCAGCCCATGGCGGCTCCGGCAACGTGCGCTCAAGGTAGCACGCATTCCCCATCGGCCTTGTGTCCTATTTAACCCGGCTCCCTCGGCTCAGATGAAATACATCGCCTGGGACTGCACCAGCTGGTCCCGGCTCTCGAGCAACCCCTGCAGGGTGGTGCCCTCGAGGATGGCCAGGCGGGCCTGGTCCAGGCGGTCCTGCAACGCCGAAACCACACTGAATTCCGGGGTATCCCGGGAGGCGGCGGCCCGGGGAGGATGCTCCCCCTCCAGGCAGCTGACCACCTCAGCCACCAGGATCTCGGCCGGGGGACGGGCCAGTTGGTAGCCCCCCCGGGGGCCGCGGATGCTGCGCAGGATCTGGCCGCGGCGCAGGCTGGTGAGCATCTGTTCCAGATAGCGGTCCGGGATGCCCTGGCGCTGGGCGATCTCGGTGACCTGCAGGACACCGCCCTGGCTGTAGATCGCCGCCAGCTCCACCAGGGAGACCAGCCCGTATTCGGTCTTGGCGCTGAAGGGCACGCGAATCAACGGCAGCTCTTGGGGGATTGTGGCAGCCACAACACCCGGAAAATCGAACCGATGCAGGCGAAGGGCGACGTAATCCGGAATACAGGCGCCAGCCAGGGCCCCTGCCTAATTTCAGCGGGTACCCCAATCGGACTACCGTGGTTTACATCCCCTCATGGCTGGGTCGCCGCCATGCCGCCGGCCTTGCCCTGACGGCCCTGGCCGCCGCCCCCCTGGCCGGGCTGGGGGCGAGTGCGCTGCTGGCCCAGGCCGCCCAGGCGCAGCCAGCTCCCAACAACCAGACGCTGCTGGTGGTGAGCTATGCCGTCACCAAGGAGGCCTACGACAAGATCTTCCCGCTTTTCGTCGCCGACTGGAAGAAGAAGACGGGCCAGACCATCACCATCAAAGCCAGCTACGGCGGTTCCGGCTCCCAGACCAGGGCCGTGATCGACGGCCTTGAAGCCGATGTGGTGGGCCTGGCGATGGCCGCCGATGTCAACAAGATTGAAAAGGCCGGCCTGATCCAGCCCGGCTGGGAAAGCGAACTGCCCAACAACGGGGTGGCCACCAACTCCACCGTGGCCCTGTTCGTGCGCCCCGGTAATCCCAAGAAGATCAAGACGTGGCAAGATCTCGACAACGCCAACGTCGATAACGTGTTGGCCAATCCCAAGACTTCGGGCGGCGCCCGCTGGAACTTCGTGGCCCTGTGGGGATCAATCACCGAGAACGGTGGCAGCGAAGCCGATGCCAAGAAGTTCATCACCGGCGTCTACAAGAACGCGGAGGTGCTTCCTAAGGACGCCCGCGAAGCCACCGACACCTTCGTCAAGCGCAGGCAGGGCGATGTGCTGCTGAACTGGGAGACCGACGCCATCTTTGCCAGGAAGAAGGGCGAGTGGACCACCCCTTACAAGGTGCTGAGCCCCAACGTGCTCACCGAGATGCCGATCGCGGTGGTCGACAAGAACGTCGACAAGCACGGCACCCGCAAGGCGGCCGAGGCCCTGGCGAAATTCTTCTTCACACCTGCCGCCCAGAAGGTGTTCGTCGACAACGGCTTCCGGCCGGTGACACCCCAGGGCAAGGCGTACGCCAAGGGCAAGTTCCCCGATGCGAAGTTCTTCCGGATCTCCGATTTCGGGGGCTGGAGCAGCGCCGACAAGAAGTTCTTCGGCAAGGGTGGCATCTGGGATCAGATCTTCGCCAAGACACGCTGATCCCCTCGCCCCCCCGGGCTTCACTTGCCGCCCCGGCCCGCGAGCCGGGGCTTTCTTCTGGCTGCCGCCTGCCGCCTGCCGACAAGGCGTTACACTTAAAACAAGTTGCCCATCGACTTAGCGTGGTTAAGCCCGATGCCGTGGTTAAGCCCGATGCCGTGATTAAGCCCGATGCGGTGGTTGATCCAAGCAGGGGCCCCTTCGCCTGGGCGCCTCTGGCGGCGGCGAGCCTGACCGGGCTTCTGCTGCTGGGCAGCTGCTCATCGCGCCAGGCGGGGGCACCGACCGGCGGCCGCCAGGAACTGCTGCTGGTCAGTTACGCCGTGACCAAAAACGCCTACGACCGCATCCTGCCGAAGTTCGAAGCGGACTGGAAAGCGAAGACCGGCCAGGATCTCGAGGTGAAAGCCAGCTTCGGCGGCTCCGGCTCCCAGACCAGGGCCGTGATCGATGGTCTGGAGGCCGATGTGGCCGCCCTGGCCCTGGCCGGTGATGTGCAGAAGCTGCAGAAGGCCGGTCTGGTCAAGCCAGGCTGGGAGAAGAAACTGCCCCACGACGCCGTCGTCACGAATTCGACGGTCGCCTTCCTGACCCGGCCAGGCAACCCGAAACGCATCCGCACCTGGGCCGACCTCAACCAGGCCAACGTGCGTGTGGTGACCGCCAATCCCAAGACCTCCGGCGGTGCCCGCTGGAACTTCCTCGGCCTGTGGGGCTCCGTCAGCCAGACCGGCGGCAGCGAGGCTGCGGCCCGGACCTTCGTCACCTCCGTCTATCAGCGCGTCGACAACCTGCCCAAGGATGCCCGGGAAGCCAGCGATGCCTTTCTGAAACGGGGCCAGGGCGATGTGCTGCTCACCTATGAGAATGAAGCGACCCTGGCCCGCAAACGGGGCGGCGTGGAGGTACCCGTGGTCGTGCCCGACGTGAATATCCGCATTGAAGCGCCGGTGGCCGTGGTCGACAGGAACGTCGACAGGCACGGCACCCGCAAGGCGGCCGAAGCCCTGGCCAGCTATCTGCAGGGGCCGGAAGCCCAGCGAATCTTCGCCGATGAGGGCTTCCGCCCGGTCGACCCGGCGACCTGGCAACAGGTCCAGGGTCGCTTTGCCAAGGTGAGCACCTGGTTCAGCGTCGCCGATTTCGGCGGCTGGGAGCAGGTGGATCGCACCTTCTTCGCCCGAAACGGCCTCTGGGACCAGCTGTTCCGCAACGGCCGCTGACCCTCCCCCCAGGCCCCATGTGCGAATTGCTGGCCCTCAGTGCCAACACCCCCACCGACATGCGTTTCTCCTTCCACGGCCTCACCCGCCGTGGCGGAGCCACCGGCGACCATGCCGATGGCTGGGGGTTGGCCAGCTACGACCCCGATGGTCAGGGGGTGAGCCTCTACCGGGAAGATGCGGCGGCGGCCTTTTCACCGATCGCCGCCCGGGTGGCTGCCCTCGACCTGAGGGCCCACTGCTCGATCGCCCACATCCGCAAGGCCACCCAGGGGGTGGTGTCGCTGGAGAACTGCCATCCCTTTCATCGGCGCTGGCAGGGTCAGGAATGGATCTTCGCCCACAACGGCGATCTCAAGGGAGCCCCCGGCGCTGACCTCAAGGACGGTCAGACACCCAGGCCCGGCGGCGATCTGGAGCATGACATCCCCCTCAGGGGGGATTTCCAGCCCGAAGGAGACACCGACAGCGAACGGGCCTTCTGCTGGCTGCTGGAACGGCTGGAGGACAGCGGCCTGGATCCCGGAGACGAGGCGGGCCTGTTTACGGCCCTGACCGACGCCGCCGGCCAGCTGGCACGCCTGGGCACGTTCAATTGCCTGATCAGCAATGGCCGCTGGCTGTTCGCCTACGCCACCACCCAGCTGCATCACCTCACCCGCCGCTCCCCGTTCAGCCAGGCCACGCTCGCCGATGACGACCTGAGCGTGGATTTCGCGGAACTGGCGGGCCCCACGGATGTGGTGACGATCGTGAGCACGGCACCGCTGACCACCAACGAGCCCTGGCAGGCCTTCGAGCCCAACAGCGCCCTGCTGCTGCGCCATGGGGAGATCTGCAGGCAGAGCTGAAGCAGCGGCCATTGAGCACCCAGGACACTCCAGGGCTCCGCATCACCCTGGAACTTTTTCATGGGCCGCTGCCTTGGCAGCCGGGGTTAACGGTGCCAGGGTGCAAGACGGCGGCGCCATGCTGCCAGCCGGTTGGACAGGGCTGGCAGGGCACGGTGCCCTTCGGCCGTACGCAGACCATCCAGACCGAGCAGCAGCAGCGGCACTCCGATCAACAGCGGCGTGGTGATGAAACCGATCGCCAGCAACAGGGTGGGACCAAGGTTGTTGGGAAGTTCGGCGGGCGCCTCAATCACCGATAGAAGCCCCCCGTGGTCAGCGTCCACCTGCAGTGGTCCTGGATTGGCCATGGATGACACAAGAGATTTCACCCTTCTTAGCGATCCCGTCCCGGCCGGCCTGTGGTCGGAGCCACACCGGACCGTGACCCCAGGAAACCTGGGAGTGCCCATCAAAAAGGGCCCCCAAAGGGGCCCTGAACTCAACCAGAAACCAACTCAGATCAGCGCGTTGATCGCGTAATCAATGTAGTTGTTGGCGATCACACCAGGGTCACCGGCGATGCCGTGATTGTTCTTGATGTAGGTGAGTGCTTCGACATACCAGGAAGGGGACAGTTCGAAGGCACGGTTGATCTCGTCAAGACCGGCGATCAGGTAGTCATCCAGGGGCCCCGTACCGCCAGCCACCAGGGAGTAAGTGATGTGACGGAGGTAGTAGCCGATGTCCCGGCTGCACTTCGCCTTGCCACGGGCATCGGAGGCGTAGTTGTTCCCTTGCAGCTGGGTGGTGTAGGGGAACTTGTTGTAGACGGCCTGGGCGGCACCATTGACCAGATCATCGGCCTTGGCGGTGAGAGCCTTAGCGGCCTCCAGGGCATTCTTGGCACGCTCATAGCGGCCGAAGGCAGCGTTGAGTTCGGTGTTGCTGAGATAACGGCCCTGGGAATCGGCGGCAGCGACGGCCTCAGTGAGAGGAGTTTTTGACATGAATCGAAAGAGATGAAAGGATGAAAACAAGAAAAGGATTGTCAGCTCCGATCAGGGAGCCGCTCAGGTCTTTCAGCCGACGGCGGCGGCAGCGCGGTCGAAGTAGGTGCCGATTTCCGAGGCAAGCGCGGAGCAGTCGCCGGGGGTGATGCCATTGCGATCCAGCACCAGATCAAGGGCTGCGGCCTTGATCAGACGGATGCCTTCGGCCACCGAAGCACCGGGAACGCCAAGGGCCAGGTAGGTTTCACGCAGGCCATTGAGGGCACGATCCTCGAGCACCGAGGCATCACCCAGATACACCGCATAGGTGATGTAACGGAGGATGATGTCAAGGTCGCGCAGGCAGGCGGCGATCCGGCGGTGGGTGTAGGCGTTACCACCGGGCGCGATCAGGGCAGGCTGCTGCTCAAACAGGGCCCGGGCGGCATTGGTGACGAGATTGGAAGCGTTGGAGGTGATGCGGTTCACCGCATCGAGGCGCTTGAAGCTGTCAGCGACGACGCCGGAGAGGGCATCGATCTGGGAAGCGTTCAGGAATTCGCCGCGGGCATCGGCCTGGGCAACGACCCTTGTGAAGGCATCAAAAGTCATGGAATTGAAGCTCCTGTTCTCGACAAAGGCTGCCGAGGTGTCTGGTGGAAATCGCGAGAGCAGCCGTCAACTGCCGGCGCCCTCGGGTGCATCGCACGGGCTAATCCTCCCGAGTTCAAGCAATTTCGAGCCTGGAGATTTACAAAGAGTCACCGACATCAGCTCGAATGTATTTTCAGGCACATTGAAATAGCCTTGACCAGCTGATTTTCGCGCTCTTTCAAGAAACGGACAGACCGACAAAGCAAGATGATGTCATCGTGGCCACACCATTCAGTGCCTCGGGCTATCCCCCAGCCAATCTGCGCCTGCCCTCAGCGCCACCAGGCATGCACGGCCACGCCAACGCCCAGGATCACCACCAGGTTCCGCAGCAGCTGGGGTGGAATCCAGCCGACGATGCGCCCCCCCAGGGCACCGCCGATCAGCGCCCCGAGCCCCAGGCCGATGGCCTCCGGCCAGGCGACACGGCCGGATCCCAGAAAGACCAGGGCAGCGCTGATATTGGCGCTGAGGGCGATCGGCTGCTTGAGGCCGTTCAACCGCCTCAGGTCATCCTCGAGGGTGAGCGCCAGGACCGCGAGCACGATCACCCCCAGACCCGCCCCGAAGTAGCCGCCGTAGATCGAAGCCAACCCCACCGCCACCCCCGGCAGCCAACCGGAGCGCAGGCGCTCCGGTTGGCTCCGGCGTTGCTGCAGCCAGCGCCGCAGGGGCTCCTGCAGCGCCAGCAGGGCCGAAGCGGCCAGCACCAGGAACGGCACCAGGGCGGTGAACAGCCGGGGATCGGTATGCAGCAGCAGCAGGGCACCGACCAACCCACCGGCAGCCGCGAGCGGCAACAGCACCAGCAGGCGCGGCCCCTGGCCGGCCAGATCGCGGCGCTGGGCCAGGGTGGCCCCGAAGTAACCGGGCAGCAGGGCCACGGTGTTGCTCAGATTGGCGATCACGGCCGGCAGGCCGGTGGCCAGCAGGGCAGGGAAACTGATCAGCGACCCCCCGCCGGCGAGGGCATTGACCAGCCCGGCGGCAACCCCGGCCAGGGCCACCGGCACGGCGGCGGGACCGACTGGCATCGGATCAAGGGCGAATCTGGCCTCTCACACTGCCAGGCCCTGGTCGTCAAAGATTCCCTCGAACAACACCGAGCTGAGGTAGCGCTCACCGGAATCGGGAAGAATCACCACGATGGTGCGGCCGGCCAGCGCCTCCTCCCGGGCCAATCTCACGGCCGCGGCCACCGCCGCCCCACTGGAGATCCCGGCCAGAATGCCCTCCTCACGGGTGAGCCGGCGGGCGAATTCAACCGCTTCGGCGCTACTCACCGTTTCCACCCGGTCGACCAGCTCCAGTTGCAGGTTGGCGGGCACGAAGCCGGCGCCGATGCCCTGGATCTTGTGGGGTCCGGGCTGCACCGCCTGGCCGGCACGGGTCTGGCTGATCACCGGGCTCTCCTGGGGCTCCACCGCCACCGACAGCAGCGGCTTGCCCAGGGTGGTCTTGATGTAGCGGCTGACGCCCGTGATCGTGCCGCCGGTGCCGACCCCAGCCACCAGCACGTCCACCTGGCCCTCGGTGTCGTTCCAGATCTCGGGGCCGGTGGTGTCGTGGTGGATGCGCGGGTTGGCGGGGTTAGCGAACTGCTGCAGCAGCACATAGCGGTCGGGATCCGAGGCGGCGATCTCCTGGGCCCGGGCGATGGCGCCGGGCATGCCCTTGGCCCCCTCGGTGAGCACCAGCTGGGCCCCATAGGCCGTCAGCAGCTTGCGCCGCTCCAGGCTCATCGTCTCGGGCATCGTCAGCGTCACCGGAATGCCGCGGGAGGCGGCCACGAAGGCCAGGGCGATGCCCGTGTTGCCGCTGGTGGGCTCGATGATCTCCTTGCCCGGGCCTAGAAGACCGTCCTTCTCGGCCTGCCAGATCATCGCCGCGCCGATGCGGCACTTCACCGAATAGGCGGGATTGCGGCCTTCGATCTTGGCGTACACCGTCGCACCGGCATCCGGACCGACCAGTCGGTTCAGGCGGACCAGCGGAGTGCGGCCGATCGAAAGGCTGTTGTCCGCATAGGACTGCTGGTCCGCCTGGGCGGCAGCGGGCGTGAAGGCGACGGCGGTCATGGCAACGACTCGGAGAGCTGGAGGACCCGGGAGGGGAAGGGACTCCGCTGGTCACCCTTGCTTAGTAGCAAAAACCGACCGGCTAACAGGTGCTTTCAACCACCTCGGCCGGACTCTGGTCGCGTCAGCGGCCGTGGCTCCATCGCCGCAGGCCGGCATCGAGACCCCAGCCGATCGTGCCGATCAACAGCAGCACAGCCGTGAGTTCGCTGTAGGCCAGCCGGTCACGGCAATCGAGGATCAGGTAGCCGAGGCCGGAACTCACCCCGAGCATCTCGGCCGGCACCAGCACCACCCAGATCAGGCCGACGGCCACCCGGATGCCGGCCAGCAGCCCGGGCCTGATCGCCGGCAACACGACCCGGGTGACGATCTCCAGGGGTTCGGCCGCAAAGCTGCGGGCCACCTTGATGAACAGGGGGTCGACCGTGCGCACGGCCGTGATCGTGGTGAGCAGGATCGGCCACACCGCCGCCACCGCCAGCAGGAAGTACACCGGCAGATCCCCCACACCGAACACCATCACGGCAATCGGCATCCAGGAGAGGGGCGAAATCATCCGCACGAACTGGAACACCGCCGAACTGGTGAGTTCCAGGCGGCGGTTCAGCCCCAGCAGCAGGCCCAGCGGCAGGGCCACCACGGTGGCCACCGCCAACCCCACCGCCACCCGCAACAGGCTGGCGAGGGCATGGCGCAGCAACTCCCCGGAGGCGAGCCCCGCCAGCAGGGCAGAGAATCCCGCCGCAGGGGCGAATTCGCCGATGATCGGGTTGCCCACCGCCAACAGGCTGACCAGCCCCCACCAGATCAGCAGACCTGCCAGCAGTCCGAGCGCCGGCAGGATCAGGGCCTCCCGCCGGCGCCGTTCGGGGAACGGACTCATGTGTAGGCGATCTGCTCGCGGCGGCTATAGCTGGACGGCAGGTTGAAGGCTGCGGGGCCGCCATTGGCGGCGATCGCCCGACGCACAAAGCGATCGGAGACCAGATCACGGGCCACCATGTCGGGGTTGAGATTGGCCAGGAAGGAGCGGTCGCCCTCCACCTGGGTCACCTTGAGCAACCTGACCAGTTCCTTGGTGTAGGAGGAGAAGGGATAGGGCTGGAAATCGATACGCCTGTTCTTCCACTCGGGATGGATGATCGCTCCGTCCTTACGGTATTCAGCACCGCCATAGAACTCCAGGGCCCGGCTGAGCACCGCCTTGCTGTGGGGGGTGTAATCGCGTCCCCCCTCCTTGGAGAGAATATCCGCCACATCCGGCCGGTTGCCCTGCATCCAGCGCTGGCTGCTGACGATGGAATTGACCACCCGCTGGGTCCATTCCGGGCGGGTTCTGACGTCGTCCTCATGGATCAGAACCACACAACAGGCGTGGTCGTTCCAGATATCACCAGTGAAGCGCATCACCTTGCCGACCTTCTTCAGTTCGGCCGCCGCATTGAAGGGTTCGGCCACGATGAAGCCGGCGATCTTGCGGCTGGCCAGGGCGGGCACCATCTCGGCGGGAGGCAGCACCACCAGATTGACCTCCTGGGCACTCAATTTCGCTTCGATCGGCCGACGGACCACCTTGAGGCCGTTCTTCTGGAGCAGCTGCTGCAGAACGATGTTGTGAATCGAATACCAGAAGGGGATGGCCACCACCTTGCCCCCCAGCTCCTTGGGTGAATCGATCTCATTGAGAACACTCAGGGCCGAACCATTGGTGTGGTTCCAGGCCACCACCTTGGCTGGAAAGCGCTTGGCGTAGCGCATCCAGATCGTGGTGGGGAACAGCATGTGAACCACATTCACTTGCCGCGACAGAAAAGCTTCGGACAGCTGGGCCCAGGAGCGGAAGCGGGTGGGATCGGGCGCAGTCAGGCCCTGGTCGCGGAAGGCGCCGCGGGCATGGGCGATCAACAGGGGCGAAGCATCCAAAATCGGCAGGTAGCCGATCTTCACGGGCTGATCCTGCTGCCTGGCCTGGGCAAGCTCCATCGCCGCGCCGGGGCGTTGGCCGGCCAGCAGGCTCAGGCCCGCGGAACCCGCGAGCAGACCACTGAACTGCAGGAACTGGCGGCGGTTCATGCCGCAGCAGTCACAGGTAAGGGGGTGGTGGGTCATCGATTGCGGCGAGCTGGGAGAGGCGAAGACGGGGATAACGGCGGAGCCGGCGCTCAGGAGCGCAGGATGGCGCTGAGTTCGGCGAGGATCTCGGCGCGCAGGGCGGCCTGGCGCGGGAGGTCGGCCGCCGGAGCGGCCGCCTCCACCCCCGACCATTCCCTGTGCACGCAGCCCGGATGGGTCCCCATCAACAGGATGCGATCCCCCAGGCTGAGGGCCTCATCGACATCATGGGTGACGATCAGAACCCCGGTGCCGTAGTGGGCCACCACCTGGCGCAGCAGCGCCTGCATCTCCGCCCGGGTGACGGCATCGAGGGCGCTGAAGGGTTCATCAAGCAGCAGCAGGCGGGGACGCCGCACCAGGGCCCGGGCCAGGGCGGCGCGCTGGGCCATGCCGCCGGAGAGTTCGGCGGGATCCCTGGATCCATGGGCCCCCAGGCCCACCACCTCCAGGGCCTCCTGGATGCGGGCCCGGCGCTGCGGGCGCGTGAGCCGTTCGGAATGGCGCAGGGTGAGGCCGAACTCCACATTGCCGGCCACCGACAGCCAGGGCAGCAGGGCCGGCTGCTGAAACACCACCCCCACCGCCGGATGGGGCCCCAGCAGGGGGGTGCCCTCCACCCGGATCTGGCCGCTCTGGCGGGGGGTGAGGCCGGCGGCCAGATTGAGCAGGGTGGATTTGCCGCAGCCACTGGGCCCCAGCAGCACGGTGATCAGACCGGCATCCACCACCAGGTCCACCTCCCTCAGCACCTCCTGGGGGGCGGTGCTGAGGGAGGTGGCGGCACGGCCCCGGCGGAAGTGGTGGCTGAGCCGGCTGAGCTCCAGCAGGGGAGGGGCCGAAACGGAAGCCGGAACAGTCACCGCCATCGCCGCTCCCCCAGCTGAGTCATCGTCTCGACCTTATGTTGCACCCGGTCAGTGAGATTGTTAAACCAGTCACCTGGCCACCCACCAGCCTGTGCTCCAGGGCCAGCCTGTCCTCCAGGGAGTGATGTGAACCGATCCGTGCTGGCCACTTCGGCATCCCCACCGCCGGCGACGGCAGAAGCGACGCCGGCAACGGCCGCCGAGCTGCTGGCGCGGACCCGGCGGCTCGCCAGCCAGCAACTCGCCCCCCTGGCGACGGCCATCGATCGCGACGGCTTCTATCCCGACGACTGCATCCGCCAGCTGGCCGCCGCGGGGGCCATGGGGGCACACCTGCACAGCCACGGCCAGCCCGGTGACCTGGGCCTCGGGATCCGGGCCATCGCCGAGATCGCCCAGGTGTGCGGCTCCACCGGCTTTGTGGCTTGGTGCCATGCCGCCTGCGGTCTCTACCTGGAGGAATCCGGCAATCCCGCCCTGCAGGGCGCCCGGCTGGAGGCCCACGTGCAGGGCCTCAGCCTCGGCGGCACCGGCTTCTCCAACCCGATCAAGAGCTATGCCGGCATTGAGCCCCTGCTGCTCAAGGCCACCCCGGTGGCGGACGGCTACCTGCTTAATGGCAGCCTCCCCTGGGTCAGCCATCTGCGCCCCGATGGCTACTGCGGCGTGATCGCCCGCGTGACGCCAGCAGCACAGCAGACCGGGCAGGCGGACACCCCGACACCGCCCCAGGATCTGGTGGTGCTGCTGCGGGCCGGAGCCCCCGGCGTGGAGCTGCTGAGCTGCCCGGCTTTCTCAGGCATGGAGGGCACCAGCACCTACGCCATCCGGCTGCGGAACCACCCCATCGGCGCCGACGACCTGATCGCCGCGGACGCGGGACCGTTCCTGCAGCGGATCCGTCCCGCCTTCGTGTTGCTCCAGTGCGGCATGGGCCTGGGGGTGGTCCAGGGGGCTATCGACTCGATGCGTGCCGTGGAGAGCCGCCTCGGCCACGTCAATCGCTTTCTCGACGATCGCCCCGACGAACTCCAGGCGGAACTGGACAGCCTCAACGAGAAAATCCAGACCCTGGCCCGGCCCCCCCGCCGCGATGCCCCAGGCCCCGAGCGGCTGATCGGCGTTCTCGAGGCGCGGGCCGCCTGCTCCGAGCTGAGCCTGCGGGCCGCCCAGTCGGCCCTGCTGCACCAGGGGGCCCGTGGCTATCTAGCCAGCTCCGAGGTGCAGCGCCGGGTGCGGGAATCCCACTTCGTGGCGATCGTCACCCCCGCCCTCAAGCACCTGCGCAAGGAAATCGCCCGGCTGCGCGAGCAGCAGGCCGACCCGGGCGCCGGCGCCCCCCCATCCCCCTCCCTCCTCTGAAGCCAATCCATGGGCAACGACACCCCCACCCAGACGATCCGCACCAGCCTCCGGCCGATCGACCGCGACGGCCTGCTCGCCTTCGCCGAAAAGGGCCGGGCCAACCCGGGCGCCCGGGGCACCAACAAGGTGCACACGGTGACGGAAGGCCAGTACCGCACCCTCAGCTATGTGGGCGACCACGAGCCGGTGGTGGTGGACGAACCCCTGCATCTGTTCGGCCAGAACACCGCGCCGGCACCCGGTGAGATCGTGCTGTCGGCCCTGGGCGGTTGCCTGGCGGTGGGGATCACGGCGGTGGCCACCTGGAAACAGGTGGCCCTGAGCCGGCTGGAGCTGTTCCTGGAGGGGGACATCGGCAATCCCGCCGCCTGGGGAGCCGGCGGAGCCCTCGACAAGGCACCTTCGGAAATGGGCTTCCAGGCGATCCGCGTTCGGGTGCTGGTGGAAGGGGACGCCAGCCGGGAGGAACTCGATGAGATCGTCCGACACGCCAATTTCTACTCACCGGTGGCCAATTCGATGCGCAATCCGATTGCCTTCGAGATCGATCTTGCCGATGGCAGTGATGCGGGCTGAGCTCAGAACAGCTCTACCCCCGTCCGGTTGGCCGCAGCACTGACCCGCCGGCTGGATTCACCACAGCTGGCCGGGGTGGGGAAGATCTTGCCGGGATTGGCTAGGGACTGCGGATCGAAGGCACGGCGGACCAGCTGCATGGTGGCCATGTCATCCGGTCCGAACATCCAGTCGAGGTAGCAGCGCTTGTCGTTGCCAATGCCGTGCTCGCCGGTGATGCTGCCACCGGCCTCGATGCACAGCCGCAGGATCTCGGCCCCCAGCTGCTGCACCCGCTCGGTCACGCCCTCCTCGCCGGCCCGATAAAGAATCAGGGGGTGCAGGTTGCCGTCGCCGGCGTGGAAGACGTTGGCCACGGGCAGATCAAAGCGGCGGCTCAACCCCTCAATCGCCGCCAGCACCCGGGGCAGGGCGCTGCGGGGAACCACGCCGTCCTGGACGTAATAGGTGGGGGTGATCCGGCCCACGGCGGCAAAGGCCGACTTGCGTCCCTTCCAGAGCAGGGCCCGGTCGGCCTCGCCACTGGCGCGGCGGATCGTGCGGGCGCCGGCCTGGCGGCAGAGTCCCGCCGCCACCTCCACCGCCGCGGCCACCTCCCCCTCCTGGCCATCGAGTTCGATCAGCAGCACCGCGGCGGCATCGCGGGGATACTCATCAACCCCGAAGAGATCATCGACGGCATTGAGCGTGAAGTTGTCCATGATCTCCATGCCGGCCGGCAGCACACCGGCGGCCGTGACCAACCGCACCGCCTCACCGGCCGCCTCCATGGCGGTGAAATCAGCCAGCAGCACCGCCACGCTCTGGGGGGTGCGCAGCAGCCGCAGGGTGATGGCCGTGGCAATGCCGAGGGTGCCCTCACTGCCGATGAACACCCCGCGCAGGTCGAGCTCGGGGGTTTCCGGCAGGCCGCTGCCCAGCCGGGTGACGCTGCCATCGGGCAGCACCACCTCCAGTTCGAGCACGTGGTTGCTGGTGACGCCGTACTTGAGACAGTGCACCCCACCGGAATTCTCGGCCACATTGCCGCCGATGCTGCAGACCACCTGGCTGGAGGGATCGGGGGCGTAATAGAAGCCAGCGCCGGCCACAGCGCGGGTCACCCAGCTGTTGATCACCCCGGGCTGCACGGTCACCCGGCGGTTGGCGAGATCGAGATCGAGCACACTGCGCATCCGGCTGGTGGCGATCACCAGGGCTGGCTGTTCGGCCACGGCACCGCCGGAGAGGCCGGTGCCGCTGCCCCTGGCGACGAAGGGCACCCCCTCGGCGGCACAGAGCCGCACCACCGCCGCCACCTGGTCGGTGGTCTCGGGCAGCACCACCAGAGGAGGCTGACTGCGGTGCAGGGTGAGGCCGTCGCAGTCGTAGGCCAGCAGTTCCTGGCGGGCCGCCACCACGGCACGGGCCGGCAGGATGGCGCGGCAGCGACGCTCGATCACCGCCCAGTCGATCGCCAGGCGGGGAGGGCCATCTTCGAGGCTCGGAGCGGGCGTCAAGGAAGGAACGGACACGGGCACAGCCGGCGCACGCTACTCACGCCAAAGCCAGCCCCCCGCCGTAGGAGGATCAAGAAATCTGCCCGCCAGCGAGCCACCTCGGCTGCCGATGCGCCTGAACCAGCTTTTTCAACAGAAGTCCGCCTGCGCCAGTCCCGAGTGCCGACGCCGACCCACGAGGATAAGGACGCTGCTTGGGATCGTGCTCATCCTGGTGCTGGGCCTGGCCTGGCCTGGCTGCGCCATGGCGGCCAGCAGCACCGGCGGCGCATCGGCGGCCAGCAGCACAGCCGGCGCATCGCCGACCGTAGCCACTGCCCCGGCCGGCCCTGCCGAGAAGCTGTTGATCGGCGCCTACGTCACCGGCCTGGGCGACCTGGATCCAGCCAAGAAGAGCTTCAGTGCCTCCTTCTGGGTCTGGAGTGTGGGTACGGCCGCCACGGCCGGCTCCCTGAACAATCTCGAATTTCCCAACGCCATCAAGGTCGAGAGCCCGAATGAGCTCTCGGCGACCACCCCAAGGGGCGTCTGGGTCCAGCGCAAGATCGTCGGCAGCTTTCGCCATGGCTGGGACCTGCACCGCTTCCCCTTTGACCGCCAGCTGCTGCGGATCCAACTGGAGGAAGCGGAACAGGACACCACCAGCCTGATCTACATACCGGACAAGGCCAATTCCTCCATCGACCCGGACATCAAACTGGCGGGCTGGCGGTTGAGCTCCGCAGGACTGGTCACCTCCGACAAGCAGTACCACACCAGTTTTGGTGATCCCCGCCTGGCCTCCGGATCCCCCAGTGCCTACGCCCGAGCCGAGCTGCGGCTGCTGCTGGAGCGCACCGACCGCAGCGGCTTCTGGAAGCTCACGGTGGGGGCCTTCGCCGCCGCCCTGATGGCGCTGGCCTCCTACGGATTGCGGGTCGACCAGGTTGCCGCCCTGAGCCCCCGCTTCGGCCTGCTGGCCGGCTCGGCCTTCGCCGCCGTGATCAGCCTGCGCAGCGCGGCCAGCGAGCTGGGGGCCTCGGGCTACACCACCCTGATCGACGCCGTGCATGCCCTAGTGCTCCTTTACATCCTGATGGCCACGGCCGCCGCCGTCATCGCCTGGCGGGCCTTCCTGCGCCACGGCGATGCGGTGGCGCTGCAGCGCCTGGAGCAACGGGTGGCCGGATACTCCAGCCTGGCCTTCGGAGTCGGCGTCCTCGCCCTGGTGCTGGGGGCGATGGCGGGCGGCCCGAACTGAGCGGGGCCGGGGCCTTCACCGACGAAATCTGACCTGATTCACGCACCGGCGCCTCGCTAGGTCAGGATGGGCCAGGCTTTGCCAGCCCACCGTCCGCAGAATCCGCCTTGTCGGCCTCTTCCACAGCGCCCGTTTCGACTCCTGTGCTCAACACCACCCGCTCCCAGGAGATCTTCACCGCCGCCCAGAAGCTGATGCCCGGAGGCGTCAGTTCACCGGTGCGGGCCTTCAAATCCGTGGGCGGCCAGCCGATCGTCTTCGATCGGGTGAAGGGTGCCTATGCCTGGGACGTCGACGGCAACCGCTACATCGATTACGTGGGCAGCTGGGGGCCGGCGATCTGCGGCCACAGCCACCCGGAAGTGATTGCCGCCCTGCACGACGCCCTTGAGAAGGGCACCAGCTTCGGGGCCCCCTGCCTGCTCGAAAACCAGCTGGCCGAGCTGGTGATCGCAGCCGTTCCGTCGGTGGAGATGGTGCGCTTCGTCAACAGCGGCACGGAAGCCTGCATGGCGGTGCTGCGGCTGATGCGTGCCTTCACCGGCCGCGAGAAGGTCATCAAGTTCGAGGGCTGCTACCACGGCCACGCCGACATGTTCCTGGTGAAGGCGGGCTCCGGCGTCGCCACCCTGGGCCTGCCGGATTCCCCCGGGGTGCCGCGGGCCGTCACCGCCGGCACCCTCACCGCCCCCTACAACGACCTGGAGGCGGTCAAGCAGCTGTTCGCCGCCAATGCCGGCGAGATCGCCGGTGTGATCCTGGAGCCGGTAGTGGGCAACGCCGGCTTCATCACCCCCGAGCCGGGTTTCCTCGAGGGGCTGCGTGAGCTCACCAAGGAGCACGGCGCCCTGCTGGTCTTCGATGAGGTGATGACCGGCTTCCGGATCAGCTACGGCGGCGCCCAGGCCCGTTTCGGTATCACCCCCGACCTCACCACCATGGGCAAGGTGATCGGTGGCGGCCTGCCGGTGGGCGCCTATGGCGGCCGGGCCGAGATCATGGCGATGGTGGCCCCCGCCGGCCCCATGTATCAGGCGGGCACCCTGAGCGGCAACCCCCTGGCGATGACCGCCGGCATCAAGACCCTGGAACTGCTGAAACAACCCGGCACCTACGAACGGCTGGAAGCGATCACCAGCCGCCTGGCGAACGGCATTGAGGAGGCTGCCCGCAGCGCCGGCCTGCCAATCACCGGCGGCCACATCAGCGCCATGTTCGGCTTCTTCCTCTGCGAGGGTCCGGTGCGCAATTTCGAGGAAGCCAAGGCCACCGACACCGCCCGCTTCGGCCGGCTGCACCGGGCCATGCTCGAACGGGGCATCTATCTGGCGCCGAGTGCCTTCGAGGCGGGCTTCACCTCCCTCGCCCACAGCGACGCCGACATCGACGCCACCATCGCGGCCTTCCGCGACGCCCTTGCGGCCGTGGCCTGAGCCAGCTGCGCCACCTAATCTGCGAGCCAAACCCCACCGGTCGGCCCCCAGCAATGCCCGTCATCCCGCATTGCCAGCATCCGGTGGCCCCCGCCGACCCTGGCACAGGCCGTAGCAACCGGTCGCGGCGCATTGGCCTGCTGGCGGTGCTGCTGGGCGCGGGCCTGCTGGCGGGCTGCGGCGGCGGCTCCGACCAGGGGCCCGTCAAGCTCAGCGGCGGGGTGCCGGTGGGCGCCGTTCTGGCCCTGACCGGCAACGCCAATGTCTACGGACAGAACCAGAAGACTGGCCTTGAGCTGGCCCTGGCCGAGATCAACGGCAGCGGCGGCATCAACGGCACACCCGTGGCCCTCACGCTCGAAGACGGCGGCAGCGACGAAGCCAGCGCCTCCAGTGCCTTCACCCTCCAGATCAGGCGTGGGGTCCTGGCCCTGATCGGCCCCACCCTCTCCCAGCAGGCGTTCGCCGCCGATCCGATCGCCCAGCGACTCGGCGTGCCGGTGGTCGCCCCGTCCAACACCGCCACCGGCATCCCCCAGCTCGGTTCGTTCATCAGCCGCGTCTCGGCCCAGAGTTCGGTGATCGCCCCCCTCTCAATCTCCAGGGCCCTGCAGCTCAATCCCGCGATCAGACGGGCAGCGGTGTTCTATGCCAACGACGACGCCTACAGCACCGCCGAAACCACCATCTTCCAGAAAGCACTCACCGATCAAGGGCTCAAACCGGTGACGGTGCAGCGCACCCAGCTCAACGACCAGGACTTCCAGACCCAGATCACCGCCGCCCTGCAGCAGAAGCCCGATCTGATCGTGATGTCACTGCAGGCGGTGGATGGCGGCAACATGATCCGCCAGCTGCGCGAACTGGGTTACAAGGGAATGATCGTGGTGGGCAATGGCATGAACACCCCGAACATTTACCCCATCTGCCAGAAATACTGCGATGGCATCCTGATCGCCCAGGCCTACAGCCCCGAGCTGAGCACCCCGGCCAACAACGTCTTTCTGAAGCGCTTCAAGGCCAGTGGCGAAAGCGCCGCCCCCCCCCAGCTCACCGCCCAGGCCTACACCGCCCTGCAGGTGATCTCCGAAGCCCTGCGCCGCCTCGACAAGCACTCGCCGCTGCGCAGCACCCCCCTGGCCGAAGCCCGCAAGGGGCTGATGAAAGAGCTGCTGGCGGGCACCTACCAGACCCCGCTCG
>Ga0208864_1000132_pt1 | contig 23613 bp, 24 predicted proteins | sample CryBogmetaGMA05M_FD_184542 | JGI IMG/M metagenome (GOLD analysis project Ga0208864, IMG submission 184542) | Freshwater microbial communities from Crystal Bog, Wisconsin, USA - MA0.5M (SPAdes) | ecosystem: Environmental > Aquatic > Freshwater > Lake | place: Crystal Bog, Wisconsin, USA...
GGGGAGGGGAACTCTGGCCACTCACGCTACGGTCCCTGCCCGCCCGACCGCCTGTTGTGGCCGTAGCCCTGGAGCAAAGGGAGGCCTGGGGGTAAGATCTTTGTTTGCCGTGTCAGTGCCCGACCGCCTGTGGCCAATAACAAGTCTTCGAAGAAGCGCATCGAGATCGCTGAGCGCAACCGCCTCCGCAACCGCACATACAAGTCGGCCCTGCGCACGCTGATGAAGCGCTGCTTCAGTGCTTGCACCGTCTACAGCCAGCAGCCGGGCGACGAGTCCAGGGCGGTTGTTCAGGCCAGCCTGAACGCGGCCTTCAGCAAAATCGACAAGGCGGTCAAGGTTGGTGTGGTCCACCGCAACACCGGGGCGAATCAGAAGTCCCGCCTGAGCACCGCCGTCAAGAAGGTGCTGGAGCCCGCGGCCGCTGGCGGCTGAGTCTTCCGCTCCAAAATGGGGGCCAGCTGCCTTGGCCGGTCCGCTGTCCTAACCCCAGGCATGAACGCCAGCAACACACCCCAGCCTGTGACGGCGGCCGCTCCTCTCCAGCCCTCGGTCTTCCAGTCCCAGGCTGTTCAAGACGCGGGCGCCAGCCCATCGGCCATCTCGGCTTCGTCTTGCGGCATCTCCACACCGGGATTGTCCAGGCCGGGTTTGGTGGACAGTCACTGTCACATTGTTTTCCGGAATTTCGACGACGACCTGGACGACGTGGCTGGCCGCTGGCGGGAGGCTGGGGTCACCGCCTTGATCCATGCCTGCGTTGAGCCGGCTGAGATCCCGGCGATCAGGGCCCTAGCCGATCGTTTTCCCGAGTTGCGCTACGCGGTGGGCGTCCACCCCCTGGACATCGGCCACTGGCGGGCCGGAACCCAGTCCCTGTTGCGTGAGGCCGCCCAGGCCGATAAGCGTGTCGTGGCCATCGGCGAGCTCGGGCTTGATCTCTACCGGGTCAGCAACCTCGATGAACAGCTGGCTGTTCTGCGTCCCCAGCTCGATCTGGCAGTAGAGCTAGATCTGCCGGTGATCATCCACTGCCGTGACGCGGCAGAGCCGATGCTGGCCGAGCTGCAGCCCCGCTGGCAGGAGGGGCGTTGTCCCCGGGGTGTGATGCATTGCTGGGGCGGAACGCCGGCTGAGATGGAGGCGTTCCTTGCCCTCGGTCTCTACATCAGCTTCAGCGGAACCGTCACCTTCCCGAAGGCCGAGGTCACCCATGCCTGCGCCCGGCAGGTGCCCGCCGACCGCTACCTGGTAGAAACCGATTGCCCGTTCCTGGCGCCGGTGCCCCGGCGGGGCAAGCGCAATGAGCCCGCCTTCGTGGCTGCAGTCGCTGAGCGGGTTGCCGAACTGCGCGGCGAAAGCATGGAGGACGTGGCCCATACCAGCAGCGCCAACGCAGCCAGCCTCTTCCGCCTTGACCTTCACAGTGTATGATGTTTCATTGGCCTGGTAGCGGACGCACGCCTTTTGTCCACCACCTCACTGCCGGCGACGGCAACCCCCCCCTTGCCGGCAACGGCAATGACCTCATCGCTGGCAACAGCGACCGCTGAAGCAACCACGGAACTGGATCTTCCGAAGCGGGCTCCCTAGGTGCCCTGAATTCCCCCAGCTGTTCCTGCACGGCAGGGACGGCTCTTGGCATGGAGACGCCTGCCAGTCTGATCCGTTCCACGCCCCGGTCGCTTCCCCGTCCCTTGTCGTTCCGCTGAGCGCCCCGATTCTGGGAGCTCCAGGCGACTGCCTCCGCCCAGGCCCAACCCTCTGCCCTCCCGTTCCTGCAGGTTCACCGCATGAGCAGCGCGATTCAGGTCGCCAAGACCGTCACCTACCTGCCCGATCTGGTGGAGGTGCAGCGTGCGAGCTTCAAATGGTTCCTGGAGAAGGGCCTGATCGAGGAACTCGATAGTTTTTCGCCGATCACCGATTACACCGGCAAGCTCGAGCTGCACTTCATCGGTAATGAGTACCGCCTCAAGCGTCCCCGCCACGATGTGGAAGAGGCGAAACGTCGCGATGCCACGTTTGCGTCCCAGATGTATGTCACCTGCCGGTTGGTCAACAAGGAAACCGGTGAGATCAAGGAGCAGGAAGTCTTCATCGGTGAGCTGCCGCTGATGACCGAGCGCGGCACCTTCATCATCAATGGTGCTGAGCGGGTGATCGTTAATCAGATCGTGCGCTCCCCGGGGGTGTACTTCAAGGACGAACAGGACAAGAACGGCCGCAAGACCTTCAACGCCAGCTTGATTCCCAACCGCGGTGCCTGGCTAAAGTTCGAGACCGACAAGAACGATCTTCTGCACGTTCGAGTTGATAAAACCCGCAAAATCAACGCCCATGTGTTGATGCGCGCTATCGGCCTGTCCGACAACGACGTTCTCGATAAGCTGCGTCATCCTGAGTACTACCAGAAGTCGATTGAGGCTGCCAATGACGAAGGCATCTCCTCGGAGGATCAAGCCCTGCTGGAGCTTTACAAGAAACTTCGTCCTGGCGAACCCCCTTCGGTCAGTGGCGGCCAACAATTGCTGCACAGCCGCTTCTTCGATCCCAAGCGTTACGACCTCGGCCGGGTCGGGCGCTACAAGATCAACAAGAAGCTCCGGCTCACCATCCCTGATGCGGTCCGCACCCTCACCCCTGAGGATGTGCTGTCCACGATCGACTATTTGATCAATCTGGAACTGGATGTCGGCGGCGCTTGCCTTGACGACATCGACCATCTCGGCAACCGTCGGGTCCGTTCCGTCGGTGAGCTGTTGCAGAACCAGGTGCGCGTTGGCCTCAATCGCCTGGAGCGGATCATCAAGGAAAGGATGACCGTGGGCGAAACCGAATCGCTCACCCCTGCTCAACTCGTCAATCCCAAGCCCCTGGTGGCGGCGATCAAGGAGTTCTTCGGCTCCAGCCAGCTCAGCCAGTTCATGGATCAGACCAATCCCCTGGCGGAGCTCACCCACAAGCGCCGTATCAGCGCCCTCGGTCCTGGCGGTCTCACCAGGGAGCGTGCTGGCTTCGCTGTCCGCGACATTCACCCTTCCCACTACGGCCGGATCTGCCCGATCGAGACCCCGGAAGGTCCCAACGCGGGCCTGATCGGCTCGCTGGCCACCCACGCCCGGGTCAATGAATACGGTTTCATCGAAACCCCCTTCTGGAAGGTGGAGAACGGCATCGTTCTCAAGCAGGGTGACCCCATCTATCTCTCCGCCGACCTAGAGGATGAGTGCCGGGTCGCACCTGGAGATGTGGCCACCGACGCCGATGGCCGCATCACGGCCGATCTGGTGCCCGTCCGCTACCGCCAGGACTTCGAGACAGTTCCGCCCGCCCAGGTGGATTACGTGCAGTTGTCGCCTGTGCAGGTGATCTCCGTGGCCACCTCGCTGATTCCCTTCCTCGAGCACGACGATGCCAACCGGGCGTTGATGGGCTCGAACATGCAGCGTCAGGCGGTTCCCTTGCTGCGGCCGGAGCGCCCCCTAGTGGGCACCGGCCTGGAAACCCAGGTGGCCCGTGACTCGGGCATGGTGCCGATCACCCGGGTCAACGGCACGGTCACCTTCGTTGATGCCACCGCCATCGTCATCCGTGACGACCAGGGCACGGAACACACCCATTTCCTTCAGAAGTATCAGCGTTCCAATCAAGACACCTGCCTTAACCAGCGTCCGATCGTCAAGCAGGGAGACCAGGTGATCGCCGGCCAGGTGCTCGCCAACGGCTCCGCCTGTGAAGGGGGCGAGATCGCCCTCGGTCAGAACGTCCTGATCGCCTACATGCCCTGGGAGGGTTACAACTATGAAGACGCCATCCTGGTGAGCGAGCGTCTCGTTCAGGATGATCTCTACACTTCCGTGCATATCGAGAAGTATGAGATTGAGGCCAGGCAGACCAAGCTGGGCCCCGAGGAGATTACCCGGGAGATCCCCAATGTTGCCGAGGAAAGCCTAGGCAACCTCGATGAGATGGGCATCATCCGTATCGGCGCCTATGTCGAATCCGGAGACATCCTTGTCGGCAAGGTGACTCCCAAGGGCGAGTCTGACCAGCCTCCGGAAGAAAAGCTGTTGCGGGCCATCTTCGGCGAGAAAGCCCGGGATGTCCGCGACAATTCCCTGCGGGTGCCCAGCACCGAGCGGGGCCGGGTTGTGGACGTTCGCATCTATACCCGGGAGCAGGGCGATGAGCTGCCGCCGGGCGCCAACATGGTTGTCCGGGTCTATGTGGCCCAGCGTCGCAAGATTCAGGTGGGCGACAAGATGGCCGGCCGCCACGGCAACAAGGGGATCATCAGCCGCATTCTTCCCCGAGAGGACATGCCCTATCTGCCCGATGGCACCCCAATCGACATCGTGCTCAACCCCCTCGGCGTTCCCAGCCGGATGAATGTGGGCCAAGTCTTCGAGTGCCTCATGGGCTGGGCCGCATCTCACCTGAATGCCCGCGTCAAGGTGGTGCCTTTCGATGAGATGCACGGCGTCGAGACCTCCAAGAACACCGTGACCACCTATCTCGAAGAAGCGGCCCGGCAGCCTGGCAAGGACTGGGTCTATGACCCGGCTCATCCCGGCAAGATCCAGCTGATCGATGGCCGCAGTGGTGAACCCTTTGACCAGCCGGTCACCGTCGGTTACGCCCATATCCTCAAGTTGGTGCACCTGGTGGACGACAAGATCCACGCCCGTTCCACCGGTCCCTACTCCCTGGTGACCCAGCAGCCCCTTGGGGGCAAGGCCCAGCAGGGTGGCCAGCGGCTCGGGGAGATGGAGGTCTGGGCCCTCGAGGCCTACGGCGCCGCCTACACCCTGCAGGAGCTGCTCACGGTCAAGTCAGATGACATGCAGGGGCGTAATGAAGCCCTCAACGCCATCGTCAAGGGCAAGCCGATTCCCCGGCCTGGCACACCCGAATCCTTCAAAGTGCTGATGCGCGAGCTCCAGTCCCTTGGTCTTGATATCGCCGTCTACACCGATAGCGGTGAAGAGGTGGATCTCATGCAGGATGTCAACCCTCGGCGCAGCACTCCCAGCCGTCCCACCTACGAATCCCTCGGCGTCGCGGACTTCGACGACGACTGATCGCCGATCACCGGCTCAGGCGCTCTCCCCCGGGGCGCCCCTGTCCGGGCCTGATCCCATTCCGCCTTCCCTTCTCACCGCGCGTCAGCCGCCATGTCCAACAGCAACCTCCGCACTGAGAACCACTTCGACTACGTCAAGATCACGCTCGCTTCACCCGATCGGATCATGCAGTGGGGCCAGCGCACCTTGCCCAACGGCCAGGTGGTTGGTGAGGTGACCAAACCGGAAACGATCAACTACCGCACGCTCAAGCCCGAGATGGATGGGCTGTTCTGCGAGAAGATCTTCGGCCCTTCCAAGGATTGGGAATGCCATTGCGGCAAGTATAAGCGGGTGCGTCACCGCGGCATCGTCTGTGAGCGTTGTGGCGTGGAGGTCACCGAAAGCCGGGTTCGGCGTCACCGGATGGGGTTCATCAAGCTAGCGGCACCTGTCTCCCATGTCTGGTACCTGAAGGGGATCCCAAGTTATGTGGCGATTCTGTTGGATATGCCCCTGCGGGATGTCGAGCAGATCGTCTACTTCAACTGCTATGTGGTTCTTGATCCAGGCGATCACAAAGACCTCACCTACAAGCAGTTGCTCACAGAAGATGAGTGGCTGGAAATTGAGGATCAGATCTTTGCTGAGGATTCCGAAATTGAGAATGAGCCGGTTGTCGGTATCGGTGCCGAAGCCCTCAAGCAGTTGCTGGAAGATCTCAACCTTAGTGAGATTGCCGAGCAATTGCGTGAGGAGATCAGTGCCAGCAAGGGTCAGAAGCGGGCAAAGCTGATCAAGCGACTGCGGGTGATCGACAACTTCATTGCCACGAATGCCCGGCCCGAGTGGATGGTGCTTGATGTGATCCCGGTGATTCCACCGGATCTGCGTCCCATGGTTCAGCTGGATGGGGGCCGCTTCGCCACCAGCGACCTCAATGACCTGTATCGGCGTGTCATCAACCGGAATAACCGTCTCGCCAGGCTGCAGGAGATCCTCGCCCCAGAAATTATCGTCCGCAATGAAAAGCGGATGTTGCAGGAAGCGGTTGATGCCTTGATCGATAACGGCCGACGCGGCCGCACGGTCGTCGGCGCCAACAACCGTGCACTCAAGTCCCTCAGCGACATCATCGAGGGCAAGCAGGGTCGTTTCCGTCAGAACCTTCTGGGTAAGCGTGTCGACTATTCCGGCCGTTCCGTCATTGTGGTCGGTCCCAAGCTGAAGATGCATCAGTGCGGATTGCCCAAGGAAATGGCGATCGAGCTCTTCCAGCCCTTTGTGATTCATCGCCTGATCCGACAGAATATTGTCAACAACATCAAAGCGGCAAAGAAGTTGATCCAGCGGGCCGATGATGAGGTGATGCAGGTGCTGCAGGAGGTGATCGAAGGTCACCCGATCCTGCTCAACCGGGCGCCCACCCTGCACCGGCTCGGCATTCAGGCCTTTGAGCCCAAGCTTGTCGATGGCCGGGCCATTCAGCTTCATCCCCTGGTCTGCCCCGCCTTCAACGCAGACTTCGACGGTGACCAGATGGCCGTGCACGTGCCGTTGGCGATCGAAGCCCAGACCGAAGCACGCATGCTGATGCTGGCTAGCAACAACATCCTCTCGCCAGCCACCGGCGAGCCCATCATCACCCCCTCCCAGGACATGGTTCTTGGGGCCTACTACCTCACCGCTGAACAGCCCGGTTCCCACCGCCCTGAATTTGGCGACCGCAGCCGTACCTATGCAGGCCTTGATGATGTGATTTCAGCCTTTGAGGAGAAGCACCTCTCCTTGCACGATTGGATCTGGGTTCGATTCAATGGCGAAGTTGAGTCGGACGATGAGGACAGTCAACCCCAGAAGGAGGAAGTCCTCAGTGATGGAACTCGTATTGAGCAGTGGAAATACCGTCGTGATCGAATCGATGAGGATGGTGCTCTGATCAGTCGTTATCTGCTTACAACCGTCGGCCGTGTTGTCATCAACAATGTGATCATCGATGCCGTTGGCGCCACGTGATGCTCCCTGAATCCCACCATCTGCCCTATCCCCTAGCTTTTACAGCTTCCGCCCTTCTTCCAGCTCGCTGACCACACCTGATCACTCCATGACCGCCACCCCCGCCAAGAAGTCCAGCAAGAAGAGCAGCAAGGCCGCCGCGGCTGAGCCCGCCCCCGTCGTCGCCCCCGCTGTGGCGGCCCTGAGCCGGCAGGCTCCGCCTTTCCGCAACCGGGTGATTGATAAGAAAGCCCTGCGTAATCTTGTTTCCTGGGCCTACAAGCACCATGGCACTGCAGCCACGGCGGCCATGGCCGATGAACTCAAGGATCTCGGCTTCCACTACGCCACCCAGGCGGCCGTTTCGATTTCCGTCGACGATCTGCGCATTCCTGGTGACAAGGCCGCCCTGCTTCAGGAAGCGGAAGAGCAGATCACCGAAACCGAGGAGCGTTATCGCCTCGGCGAGATCACTGAGGTGGAGCGTCACACCAAGGTGATCGACACCTGGACCGAAACCAATGAGCGGCTGGTGGCCGCTGTGCGGCGCAATTTCAACGAGAACGATCCACTCAATTCTGTGTGGATGATGGCCAACTCGGGTGCCCGGGGCAACATGTCCCAGGTCCGCCAGCTGGTGGGCATGCGCGGTCTGATGGCTAACCCTCAGGGGGAAATCATCGACCTGCCAATCCGCACCAATTTCCGCGAGGGTCTCACGGTCACTGAATACGTGATCTCCTCCTACGGTGCCCGTAAGGGTCTGGTGGATACCGCCCTGCGTACCGCCGACTCTGGTTACCTCACCCGGCGACTGGTGGACGTGGCCCAGGATGTGATTGTTCGCGAAGAGGACTGCGGCACCACCCGCGGCATCGTCATCGAGGCCGATGAAAAGGGCCTATTCGGCAGCAAGCTTGTCGGTCGCCTCGCCGGCGAGCCGGTGCTCGACGCCGATGGCCAGACCCTTGCCGAGCGGGATGGTGAAATCGATGCTCCGCTCTCCCGCCGGATTGAGGCCGCGGGCATCCGCACGGTGGTGGTGCGTTCTCCGCTCACCTGCGAAGCCTCCCGGTCGGTCTGCCGCAAGTGCTACGGCTGGGCCTTGGCCCATAACGAATTGGTGGACCTCGGTGAAGCGGTGGGCATCATCGCCGCCCAGTCGATCGGGGAGCCCGGCACCCAGCTGACCATGCGCACCTTCCACACCGGTGGCGTGTCCACGGCGGAAACGGGTGTGGTGCGCTCCCAGGTTGCCGGGGTGGTCGAGTTCGGCGCCAAGGCCCGTGTGCGCTCGCATCGCACTCCTCATGGCGTTGAAGCCAATCTTGCTGAAACCGATTTCTTGTTGGAAGTCAAGCCCAGCGGCAAGGGCAAGCTCCAGAAACTGAGCATCTCCGCCGGTTCGATCCTGTTCGTCAACGACGGCTCCACCGTGCCGGATGACACGATCCTGGCCCAGATCTCCTCTGGCACCCAGGTCAAGAAAAGCGTTGAGAAGGCGACCAAGGATGTCATCTGTGACTTGGCAGGTCAGGTGCGCTACGAGGACATTCAGCCCCGGGAGGTAACCGATCGTCAGGGAAATATCACCCACAAGGCCACCCGTCTCGGCCGGATGTGGGTGCTGGCAGGTGATGTCTATAACCTGCCGCCCAATGCCCAGCCTGTGGTTCAGGGCAATAACCCTGTCCATACCGGCGATGTTCTGGCGGAAAGCCGGTTGGTCAGCGAGTACGGCGGTGCGGTACGGCTCCGTGAATCCGCCGGTGATTCCCGCGAGGTGCAAATCGTCACGGCCAGCATCATCCTCAAAGATTGCAAGTTGGTTGGTGAGTCCACCCATTCAGGTGAGATCTGGCACCTGGAGGGCAAGGAAAACACCCGCTACCTCGTCAAGACCCAACCTGGCACCAAGATCGGTGCTGGAGAGGTGATCGCCGAGCTGGCCGACGATCGTTTCCGCACCCAGACCGGGGGCATTGTCCGTTTCGCACCCGGCCTTGCCATCAAGAAGGCTCGCAGTGCCAAGCATGGCTATGAAGTCAGCAAGGGCGGCACGTTGCTTTGGATTCCTCAGGAAACCCATGAAATCAACAAGGACATCTCCCTGTTGATGATCGAAGACGGCCAGTGGATCGAAGCCGGAACCGAGGTTGTCAAGGACATTTTCAGCCAGACGGCGGGCATTGTTACGGTCACCCAGAAGAACGATATTCTTCGCGAAATTATTGTGCGTTCCGGTGAGTTGCTACAGGTCACGGATGCCAAGGCCATCAGCCGCTTCAGCGGCGAAGGTAAGTTGGTCAATCCCGGTGAAGAGATCGCGCCCGGTGAAAGCCGCGATGCCATGGTCTTCGTCGAGGTGGTCGACACCCCTAACGGCGCCAGTCTGCTGCTCAGGCCGGTGGAGGAATACACCATCCCCGATGAGGCCCACCTGCCCGAACTCGGCACCGTCAAGCAACCCGGTGGCCCGACCCTCGGCCTGAAGGCAACCCAGCGTCTTACCTACAAAGATGGCGAGCTGATCAAGTCCGTCGAGGGCATTGAACTGTTGCGCACCCAGTTGATCCTTGAAACGTTTGACACCACACCCCAGATGACTGTGGATGTGGAACTGGTGGCTGACAAGCGGGCCAAGACCATCGACCGGCTGCAGCTGGTGATTCTCGAGACCCTGCTCGTCCGCCGCGACACCCTCTCGGATGCCAGCCACGGCTCCACCCACACGGAGCTGCAGATTTCCGACGGGGATGCCGTTAAGCGCGGTGATGTGGTGGCCACTACCCAGATTCTCTGTAAGGAGGATGGCGTGGTGCAGCTGCCGGACCCCGCCTCCGGTGAGCCGATCCGTCGGCTGATCGTCGAGCGGGCTGGTGACACCTGCGAGATCGACCTGGGCAGCTCCAAACCTGCTGTGGCTGTCGCCCAGCGGGTCGTTGATGGGGACCCACTCGCCGACGGCATCAAGGCCCCTTGCTGCGGCCAGGTGGAGGCCCTTGAAGGCAGCACCCTCACCATCAGGCTCGGCCGTCCCTACATGGTCTCCCCCGACTCCGTGCTCCATGTCCGCGACGGCGAGCTGGTGCAACGGGGAGATGGTCTGGCGCTGCTGGTTTTCGAACGGCAGAAGACCGGTGACATCGTCCAGGGTCTGCCCCGGATTGAAGAACTTCTCGAGGCCCGCCGTCCCCGGGAATCGGCAATCCTTTGCCGCAAGGCCGGAACCGTGCAGATCAAGCAGGGCGACGACGACGACACGATCACAGTCACGGTGATTGAGTCCGACGATGCCATCAGTGAGTACCCGATCCTGCTCGGGCGCACCGTGATGGTCAGCGATGGCCAGCAGGTGCGCGCCGGTGAACTGCTCACCGATGGTCCGATCAACCCCCATGAACTGCTGGATTGCATCTTCGAAGACCTGCGCACCCGCAAGCCCACCATGGATGCTGCCCAGGAGGCGATCTCCCGCTTGCAGTTCCGCATGGTGCAGGAAGTGCAGAACGTCTACAAGTCGCAGGGGGTGTCTATCGATGACAAACACATCGAAGTGATCGTCCGTCAGATGACGAGCAAGGTGCGTATCGAGGACGCCGGTGACACCACCCTGCTCCCCGGTGAATTGATTGAGCTCCGTCAGGTGGAGCAAGTGAACTCCGCCATGGCCATTACTGGCGGTGCCCCTGCTGAGTTCACCCCGGTGCTGTTGGGGATCACCAAGGCATCACTGAACACCGACAGCTTCATCTCGGCCGCCTCCTTCCAGGAGACCACGCGGGTGCTCACCGAGGCGGCGATCGAGGGCAAGAGTGACTGGCTGAGGGGCCTCAAGGAGAATGTGATCATCGGCCGCCTCATTCCCGCGGGCACCGGTTTTGGTGGGTTCGAGGAGGAGCTGCGGGCTGAGGCTGGTCCCCATCCAGACATCCTTGAGGAGGAGGGCTCCGGTTACCGCCGTCCCCAGAATCTGCGGCCCGATTACACGGTCGAGATGCCGGCTCCCGCCGCATCGGCCGCCGTTCTCGATGACCCCTCCGACGAGGACCTGGAAGCCACCCGCAGCCGCCACGGCATCGAGGCTTCCAGCAGCAGCTTCGCCGCCTTCGCCCGGCCGGCCCAGGAGGATGGCCTTGAGGAGGAGCTGATCGCCGACCCTGCGGCCCTCGAGGGTCTCCAGGAGGAGGGACTGCTCAGTGATGACTGATTCCACCTCCCCTGCGGCCACCTCCACCGCCCTGGGCACCCCCGTTCCCCAGCGTCGGGTGCCCCGGTACGGGTTCCACGTCACCAACGAAATTCTCAATGGTCGCGTCGCCATGCTCGGCTTTATGGCCCTGCTGCTGGTGGAGTGGAAGCTGGGCCATGGTCTGCTGATCTGGCCGTGAGCTCCTCCGGCGGCTCCGCCCCCTCCGCCCTTGCGCCCCATCCCCTGCTGGGGATGGGGCGTTCCGATCTGGAAGCCTGGGCGATCGGCCAGGGCCAGCCGGCTTTCCGGGGCCGTCAGCTGCATGAGTGGATCTACGAGCACGGCGCCAGCGACATCACGGCGGTCACCGTGCTGCCGAAGGCCTGGCGGGAGCGCCTGGCGGCCGCTGGCCCAGCGGCCGCCTCCAGCAGCGGCCTGATCGGCCGTAGCCGTGAACTGCACCGCAGCCTTGCCGCCGACGGAACCCTCAAACTGCTTCTGGCCACCGGCGATGGACTCAGTCTCGAGACCGTCGGCATTCCTTCCGGTGAGCGGCTCACGGTTTGTGTCTCCAGCCAGGTCGGCTGTCCGATGGCCTGCCGGTTCTGTGCCACCGGCAAGGGCGGGCTGCAGCGTTCGCTGGCGCTCCATGAGATCCTCGACCAAGTGCTCAGCGTTCGCGAGGCGATGCAGCGCCGCCCCAGCCATGTGGTGTTCATGGGCATGGGCGAACCGCTGCTCAACATCGAGACCGTGCTGAGCGCGATCGAGCGGCTGTGCGGCGATCTCGGCATGGCCCAGCGTCAGATCACCCTCAGCACCGTCGGGGTGCCCCAGGCCTTGCCGAATCTGGCGACCCTGGCCATGGAGAAGTTGGGCAGGGCCCAGTTCACCCTGGCGGTGAGTCTGCACGCCCCTGATCAGCAGCTCCGGGAAGCCCTGATCCCAACGGCTCGCGCTTACCCGATCGACGAGCTGTTGCAGGACTGCCGAACCTACGTGGCCCTGACCGGCCGCCGCGTCAGCTTTGAGTACATCCTGCTCGGCGGGCTCAACGATCAGCACCACCATGCCGAAGCCCTGGCACGGCTGTTGCGAGGCTTCCAGAGTCATGTGAATCTGATCGCCTACAACCCGATCGAGGAGGAGGATTTCCAGCGGCCTTCCCCCGAGCGGGTGGAGGCCTTCCGGGCGGCTCTGCAGCAGCGCCACATTGCCGTCAGCGTTCGCGCCAGCCGCGGGCTGGATCAAGATGCGGCCTGCGGTCAGCTGCGTCGCCGGTTGGCCACAGCTGACCCTGGTGCCGGCCCAGCCTGAGCCTGATCCCCCTCGCTCAGGTGGGATCCCTGGCGGGGTCGAAGGCCCCCTTGGCCCCGCTGCCGTTCCAGGGAGTGAGCCAGGCCATCAGCAGGAAGGCCGGCAGCGACGAGGCCACGGTGAGCAGGAAGAAGCTGCTCCAGCCCACCCCTTCGGCCACGAAGCCTGCCTGGGCAGAGAGCACGGAGCGGCTGAGGGCATACACCCCCGAGAGCAGGGCGTACTGGGTGGCCGAGAAACGCGGGTTGCAGAGACTCATCAGCAAAGCCACGAACGCCGCCCCCACCAGACCGCCACCGAGGTTCTCCAGACCCACCGCCATCAGCAGGGCCGGGGTGCCGCCATCAAAGCGGGCCAGGCCCCAGTAGGCCAGATTGCCCAGGGCGCCCACCACGGCGAACAGCCACAGGGAGCGGTTCATGCCCAACCTGCCGAACAGCAGGCCGCCGAGGATGGTGCCCAGGATTGTGGCGCCGATCCCCCAGCCGGCGAGCACCGACCCCACCACCTCGGGCGGGAACCCCTTTTGGATCAGGAAGGGAACGGCCATCACATTCAGCAGGCCATCGGGCCAGCGGTAGAGCAGCACCAGGGCCAGCAGCATGGCGGCCCGGCCGCCCCCGGTGCGGTGCAGAAACTCCCGGGCGGGGCCCAGCACCGCCTGGCGCAGGCTCGTGACCTGGTGCTCAATCGGCGGCAGAGGCGGGGCCGTCAGGGTGAACGGCAGCACCAACAGCATCAGGACCGCCGATCCTGCGAAGGCCAGCGGCCAGCCGTAGCGGCCCGCGAGGATGAAGCCCCCGGCGCCGATTGCCAGCATGGCGCCGCGGTACCCCAGGTTGGTGGCGGCTGCGCCGGCGCCGCGCTCCCGTTCGGGCAGCAGGTCGGTGCGATAGGCGTCGACCACGATGTCCTGGGTGGCGCTGACCAGGGCCAGCACCAGTGCCATGGCGCCAATCACCGTCAGGCTGGCGGGATCCCGGCTGGGCCTTAGGAAGGTCATGGTCCCGATCACCGCCACCAGCAGCACCTGCAACAGCAGCAGCCAGCCGCGGCGGCGGTCGGGCCACGGGATCGGCCAGCGATCCAGGGCCGGTGCCCAGACCATCTTCAGGGTGTAGGGGAGCTCGGCGTAGGCCAGCAGGCCGATCAGCCCCAGGGGCACCCCGGTGGCGGTGAGCCAGCCCTGCAGCAACTTGGTGCCCACCATGTAAGGGGTGCCGCTGGCCACCCCCTCGGCGGCAACGGCGGTCAGCCGCCGCCAGGGGGGGATGGCCTTGCCATGGCGGATTCCGCTGACGCCTTCCGGGGCGCTGGAGTTCGGGGCCATGGGCCGGTCCTTGCTGGGCGAACACTAGACGCGCCGTCCAGACGGGAGAATGGAAGTCCTTCCCTGGCCAGGCCCGCATGACTTTCCTGCGTTCCGTGCTTCTGCCCGCTGCCATCGTGCTGCTGTTCGGCCTCGCCCTGTTCGCCGTGAGTGCCCGCATCTGGTTGCCGGGCGACATGGCCGCTCCGGCGCCGCTGAGCTGAGGCCGTCCAGCGCGCCCGCTTCTACGATCGGCTCACGTTGAGCGCCCCATGCCGGACGAACCGTTTCCCCCGAGTTCCCACGCGTTGTCCCTCGACCCCGAGGTGCTCGCCCGTGAGCTTGCCGAGGAGCTGCTGGGGGACCCGCTTGATGAGATCGACAGCCTCGAGCCCACCGCCAAGGATGTGGCCGCTGAATGTGATCTGGGCCTGGAGCTGCTGGCCGGTGGCCAGGAACAGCGCCTGCAGGGACTGCGCATCTTCTGCGAACATCGCGATCCCCGGGCGATCCCGCTGCTGATGCCCCTGCTGGAGGCGGCCTGTCCGATCCTGCGCATGAGTGCGGTGTACGCCCTGGGACGCAATCCCCATCCCCTGGCGGTCCAGCCCCTGCTGGGTCTGTTGAATGCCGACGACAACGGCTACGTGCGCAAGGCGGCGGCCTGGAGCCTGGGCAACTACCCCGATGCGCCGGTGCTCAACCCCCTGATCCGCTCCCTGCAGCTCGATGTCGCCGCCGTTCGGCTTTGGGCGGCCAGTTCCCTGGCCGATGCGGGTGCCACAGGAGCCGCTAAGGCCGATCCGGCGGCCGCCCAGCTGCTGCTCACTCTGAGAATCGACAGCGAGGCTGCCGTACGCAGCAACAGCGCCTGGGCCCTGGGGCGCCTCTATCCCGATCTTGTCGAACCTCGCCAGGTGGATGTGGTCGAGGCTCTGTTGCACACCATGCTCCACGATGGAGATCCCACCGTGCGGGATGAGGCGCGCCTTGCCCTTGAGCAACTGGAACGTCCCGAGGTGCTCGAACGGCTGCAGACGCTCGTTGATGAGGGTTTGATCAGCTGATCGGCTTCTCCGCAGCCGGAGCTGTTGTGATCAGTCCATCAAAAAAGCCCCTGAAAAGGGGCTTTGTTACGTAGTTAGAAACTCGACTCAGGCCAGTGCTCAGACAATGGATGCTTTGCGAGAGATCCGCTTGCGGAGGCGACGGCTGGCACGGAAGGCGGCTCCGGCACCGAGGATCGACAGAGGGCCGGGAGCTTGAATCGCTGGAACCGTGTCGACGACAAGATCGTTGATACGCAGGGAGCTGTTGTTGGGTGCGGAAATACCGTTGAAAACAACAGTGGAACCGGCTTTGAGGAACACAGGACTGGTGAATGCAATCCGGGAACCGTTGACCGCCTGACTGAAGCTACCGGTGCTACCGATCTTGACGCCATTGGAGATCAGATCAAAGCCACCAAAAACTGTGGCGCTAGAACCAATACTTTGGCCAATATTGAAGCTCAGCAGATTCACGTCAGTGTTGAACGTGAAAGCTAAGTTGTTGTAGGTGCTGCCGACAGCCCCGTTGCAACGGCTGGCGGTTGTAGAAAGGGCATAGAGGCAGACGCCGGGGGCGGTGTAGCTAACGGTGCTCTGCGGGCTGGTGGGAGTATTAGGGGGGACGGAAGTCGCCACCGTCATGTTGACCCCACCGCTGGTGAAGTTGTAAGAGCTGAGGTTGGTACCGGTGCCACCGCCAAGGTTGAAATTGACCTGGGCGGCCTGGCTCGCAGGTGCAATGGCGATGACCAGGGCAGCTGCGCCGGCAATGCGGACAGAATTGGAGCGAAGGGCTGCAGCGAAAGACATCGCCAACATTCGTGTGTTGGGCAGAGCTTAGCGGCCACGACCTGGGTGGCTAGGGCTCGTACTCATTGATCAGAACATCTGATCGATTCTGCCGGCCCTGGCGGAGCGCGACCCGGCGGTCGCTCGGGCTGGCTAGCCTGCCGCCGTCTCTCTTTAGAGCAGTGAAGCAGATCACCCTCCGCTATCTGATCTTGCCCGATGGAAGGGTGGAAGAGCGGGTGGAGGGCGTTCAAGGCCAAGCCTGCCGTGCACTCACCGAACGGGTTGAGGCCTGTCTGGGCTCGCTTCAGCGCCAGGTCGCCACCGCGGAGGGCTTCCAGGCTGTTAGTACCGGGGTGATTCAGGCCCAGCCCCAGCACCAGCCCCGCCTGGGCTGAACCGATCACTCCCCTGCTCCCCTCAGCTATCCGGGCTGTCCTCAAGCGCCCTGGTCCCACCCCACGCCAGCTCTTCCTCCTGCAGAGTCCATGTCCCACTTCAGCACCATCAAGACGGAGCTTCGCGATCGCCAGGCCCTTCTCGCCGCCATCGGCGATCTGGGCCACACTGCCAGCGAAGGCGAGCGTCCGGTCCGTGGCTATCGGGGTCAGGTGGTGACCGCCGATCTGGCCATTGCCCAGGACAACGGCGCCGACATCGGCTTCCGCTGGAGTGAGGCTTCCGGTTGCTACGAGCTGGTGACCGACCTTGATCTCTGGCAACAGCCCCAGCCCCTGGAGCGCTTTCTCGCACGCCTCACCCAGCGTTATGCCCTGCGCACCATCCTCGCGGCCACGGCCCAGGAGGGCTTCCAGGTCACTGAGCAGTCCGATCGACTTGACGGCGCCATCGAACTGGTGGTCACCCGCTGGTCTGACTGAGCCGGCCTGACCCAATGACGCCGGGAGCCCCGCCATGGAGCCCGTTCGCGCGGCGGCTGATCCCGCCCTTGCCTTCCTTTCTTCAGGGGCCGCTGCGACTGCCCGCAGCGGCAACGAGCCCCTGCTTGGAGGTGCCCTTCGCCAGAAGGCGGTCTGGGTGGATGAGGCGGTCTGCATCGGTTGTCGCTATTGCGCCCATGTGGCCGCCAACACCTTCGTGGTGGAGCCCGACCGGGGGAGATCCCGGGTGATTCGCCAGGATGGAGATAGCTGTGAACGGATCCAGGAGGCGATCGACACCTGCCCTGTCGATTGCATCCACTGGGTTGCCTACGAGCAACTCGGCGAGCTTGAGGAACGCCTGGCCAGCCAGGAACTCCTGCCCCTGGGGCTGCCATCACCGGCCCGGCTCAGGCGCACCCTGCCCCGCCCTGACCCCAGCGGTGTCTCCACCCCTTGATCGGCCTCCGGTCCATGGCCCAGCCACCCATGCTTCCCTGCCGTCGCTTCGGGCGCACGGGCCTGGCCATGCCCCTGCTTTCCCTCGGCGGCATGCGCTTCCAGCAGAGTTGGAGCGACCTCGACCCGGTCGAGATCACCGCTGACAGTCAGGCCAACCTGCGGGAGATCCTGCAGCGGGCCACGGCCGTTGGCTTTCACCACATCGAGACAGCCCGCCACTACGGCAGCTCCGAACACCAGCTGGGGACCCTGCTGGCGGAGTTCCCTGATCCCCGGCGTCTGCTGCAGACCAAGGTGCCGGCCAACGACGATCCCCGGGCGTTCGAGGCCGAGCTGGAGCTGAGTTTCCAGCGGCTCGGTGTGGCACGGATCGATCTGCTGGCCATCCATGGCCTCAACGAGCCCCAGCACCTCGAGCAGACGCTACGGCCGGGAGGCTGTCTTGAGGTGGCCCAGCGCTGGCGGGACCGGGGCCGCATCGGCCATATCGGGTTCTCCACCCACGCGCCGTTGCCCCTGATCCTGGAGGCGATCGCCAGTGACGCCTTCGACTTCATCAACCTGCATTGGTATTTCATCCACCAGGAGAACCGGCCGGCGATCCAGGCGGCCCTGGCCCACGACATGGGGGTCTTCGTGATCAGCCCCACCGACAAGGGTGGCCATCTGCACACCCCCTCTGCGCGGCTGTTGGAGCTCTGTGCACCCCTGCATCCGATCGTCTTCAACGACCTGTTCTGCCTGACCAGCGCGGGGCTCCACACGATCAGTGTCGGGGCCGCCGTCCCCGGCGACTTCGATCAGCACCTGCGGGCGGTGGCCCTGCTCGATCGGGCCCCTGAGCTGTTGCCGCCGATCCTGGAGCGCCTGGAGGAGGCCCGCCGCCAGGCCCTTGGCGAGGCCTGGCTGGCCAGCTGGCGGCAGGGCCTGCCCCGCTGGCAGGACACCCCAGGTCAGATCAACCTGCCGGTGCTGCTCTGGCTCCACAACCTGCTGGAGGCCTGGGCCATGGAGGGATTCTGCCGGAACCGCTATGGCCTGCTGGGCAACGGCGGCCACTGGTTTCCGGGGGAGAACGCCGATGCCCTCGATGGCACCGTGAGTGAGGCGGAGTTGCTGGCGGTTCTGGGAGAGAGCCCCTGGGCCGCCACGATCCCCGCGCTGCTCCGGGATCTTCGCCAGCGCCTTGGGGGGGAGCAGACCGGGCGGCTGCAGCGGGCATGAGCCTGATGGCGGTTGGCCTCAGGGGCCCTGGTCGCCGCTGCCGAGCGGGGAGCGCAGCGGCACACCCACGGCGCGGGGATAGGCGCTGGGGCAGGTGGCCAGCGGCCGCAGGCTCACCATGTGGCGCACGCCCCGGTCGGCCGGTAGTTCCCGGCGCTCCACTCCCTCCACCGCGGCCTTGAGCGGTGCCAGCGCCCGCTCCAGGTCGCGCTGGTCGGGCTCGTTCCAGTGGCCTCGGTAGAGCAGGGCCCGGCCCCCGGGCTGCAGCAGCGGCACCAGGTATTCGGCCACCACCGGCGCGCTTGCCACCGCCCGCGCCATCGCCAGCTGGAACTGACCGCGGCATTGGCGGGCGTGGCCGGTGCGTTCGATCCGTTCGCAGCGCAGATTCAGCCGCTCCGAGAGCCCCAGGGCCAGGGCCATGGCCCGCACGGCCTCGATCTTGCGGCCCACGGAATCCACCAGGGTCAGCCGGGCATTGGGCAGGGCGATGGCCACCGCCAGGCCCGGGAAGCCGCCGCCGGTGCCGACATCGATCAGCTCCAGCGGTTCGTGACGGCGCTCCGGATCGTTGAGCAGGTCGCCCAGGGGCCAGAGGCTGTCGAAGACCTGGGCCACCCAGAAGTCGTCCCCCTCCACCAGCCGGGTCAGGTTGACCCTGGAATTCCACTGGCGCAGCTCCTGTTGCAGGCCGACCAGCTGGCCCAGCTGCTGCTCAGTGGGTTGCCAGCCCAGGCTCTGCCAGAAGGCGGCGGCGGGGGGGGGGCAGGCGGCCATGCGTGGCGGCAAGGGGCAACCTCCCTAGGATCCCGCAGCGCCCGCCGCCCACCGGTCGCCCTGGGTCCCCAGCCGTGCCGATCGCCCGGCCAGCCCCACCCTCGGCGCCCTCGTCCCGCGACCTTGTAACCGCGCCCTTCGTCCGCGCAGATGTCCAGCAACCCCAACCACTACCAGTTGCTGCAGCTGCCGCCGACGGCCAGCCCCGCGGAGCTGCGCCAGGCCTTCCGCCTGCTGAGCAAGCTCTATCACCCGGACACCACCACCCTGCCGGCCGCTGAGGCCGAGGAGGGGTTCCGTCGGCTGCGCCTGGCCTATGCCGTACTAAGCGACCCGGATCGCCGTCAGGCCTATGACACCGCCCTGGCCCGGCCGCCGATCCAGTTCAGCGCCAGCGTGGCCGCCGCCGCGCCGCCCTCGCTCGTGACGGGCGCCCCCAGGGCCGATGCCGTGCGTCGCGCCCTCTCGGGTGGGGAGTGGTTCGCCCTGCTGCTGCTGGGGTTGGCCCTGGTGATCAGCCTGGTGCTGGGCATCGGTCTGGCCTGGATGCGGGGGGCCGAGCTGGTGCGCTGGCCCAGCTGGTGGCCCCCCCAGGTCCTGGAGGTCGCCACGGAGGCAAGCCCTGCCGCTGCTGTTGTTTCCCGCTCTGCCGATGCTTTCTCTGCCCCCTGACGACACCCCCCCTATACCACCACCCATTGCCCGCCCTTGAGGTGTGGCTGCGTCAACTCGGCGCCCGGCAGGAGCGACCCCATTCCATCTACTGGGATTTGCACCGGCCCCAGTGGAGTGCCCGGCTTGCCCTCGGCAGCGAGGAGCTGAGTGTGAGCTGGCACCACGATGGCCGGCGGAGCCAGCGCCACTTCCCCTATGGCCTGTCACGGGCGGATGTGGAAGCGGCGATCCTGGCCGGCCCCTGAACGGCTCCGGAGTCAGCGGAGGGCATCGAGACAGGTCGCGATCGCGGTGTAGCAGCGGGTGAGCTGGTCGTTGCTGATGCACAGCGGCGGCAGCAGATAGACCACATCGCCCAGCGGCCGCAGGAAAACGCCGTGCTCCATGGCGAGCTGCTGCAGGCGGCGACCCTGGGGATGGAGATAGCCCGGATCCGCCACCGCCAGATCGAAGGCGGCGATGGAGCCCAGCAGCCGGGGGTGGCGCACGGCCGGGTGGGCGGCGAGGGCCTCCAGGTGGGGCCGGTGCCGTTCCTCCATCCGCTGGTAGCGGCCCGGATCGGCCTCCAGCAGATCGAGGCTGGCGAGGGCGGCGGCGCAGCCGAGCGGGTTGGCGGTGAAGCTGTGGCCATGGAAGAAGGTGAGCGCGGGCTCGCTGCCGATGAAGCCGGCGTGAATCGCTGCACTGGTCAGGGTCACTCCCATCGGCAGGAAGCCGCCGGTGAGCCCCTTGGAGAGGGCCACCAGATCGGGTTTCAGGCCGGCGCGGTTGCTGGCGAACAGGTCGCCGCTGCGGCCGAAGCCGGTGAGCACCTCATCGGCGATCAGCAGCGCCCCCGCCGCCCGCAGCCGTTCCTGCACCGCCCGCAGGAACCGTGGCCGCACCATCGCCATCCCCGCCGCCCCCTGCACCAGCGGCTCGAGGATCACGGCGGCCGTGGGCGTCTGCAGCAGCTGCTCCAGCACCGCCAGGGCGGCGTTTTCCCTTGCTTCCACCTCGTCGTCCCCCCACCAGGTGGCCGGCCATGGCGCCCGCGCCACCGAGAACAGCAGGGGTTCGAAGGGGGCGGAGAACAGGCCGCGGGCCCCCACGGCCATCGCCCCGAAGGTGTCGCCGTGATAGGCCCCCTCGAAGGCGATCAGCTGCCGGCGCGGCTCGCCGCGGTTGCACCACCACTGCCAGGCCATCTTCAGGGCCACCTCCACGGCGGTGGAGCCGTTGTCGGAGAAGAACAGGCGGGGCAGGCCGCTGAGGGCACTGAGGCGGTCCGCCAGGCGCTCGGCGCCCGGGTGGCGGAAATCGGCGAAGATCACCTGTTCGAGCGTCTGGGCCTGGGCGGCGATGGCCGCAGCGATCGAGGGCTCGCCATGGCCGTGGAGTGTCACCCACCAGCTGCTGATGGCGTCGATCAGCCGGCGGCCGTCATCGAGTTCGATCTCGGCCCCCTCGCCCCGCACCGCCCGCAACGGCGGCGGCGCGCTGGCCACCTGGATGAAGGGATGCCACAGGTGGGGATGCCACTCCGGCTTGCTGCGGTGGCGGTTCGGGGGGGTGCTCAAGGGGGTTCCGCAGCAGCGGCCTGTCTTGTCATGATGGAAGCCACTGAGCTTCGCTGGGCCGATAAGACAGGCCCATCTCCAGGCCAGCCCATACCCAGGCAGGCCCATCTTCAGGAAACGTCCCATGGCCAGACGCGAACGATCGCAGCTCTCCAACCGTTTTCTCCAGCCTGAAGACTGGCCGGAGGGCCGCTGTCGGCCCCACGCCCGGGGCTCCGAGCTGTTTGCCGAGGGGCAGTGGCAGGCGATCCGGGTGTTGCTGGAGCGTCAGGGCTGGAGCTTCACCCAGGTGGAGCTTGTCCATGACCAGCTGCGCCAGGGCTGGTCCCTGGACATGGCCAAGCGCCATGTGGCCGATCTCACCGGCTTCTGCCCGCTGCGCTGGCGCCGCGACGGCTGAGGGGGAAAATCCGGCGGGCCGATCAGGGGCGATGGCCGTGCCGATGTCCGCGGTGCTGGCAGAAGGTGGACTGCCGGTCGATGGGGTCGGCCAGGGGGCTGCAGTTGATCCAGTGCACCACATCCACCTCAATGTCGGTGAATAGCACCAGGATGCCGGCGCAGGCGACGGCCACCACGCCGCTGACCAACAGGTCTTGTTTGTTCATGGCTGCAGGCTATGGGCCAGGCCGCAGGCCTGCCACTGCCTGGCCAGGGCCGGGGCGTCGAGCGGGGCCAGCGGTGGCAGCTCGGCCAGCACCGCCACCCCCCCCAGGCGCTCGAGGGTGCGGGGATTGTCGGGGTGGGGCGGACCGTTGAGCACCAGGCCGAGCACCGGGATGGCCCGGTTGTGCAGCGCTTCCAGGGAGAGCAGCGTGTGGTTGAGGGTGCCGAGGCCGCTGCGGGCCACCAGCAGGACCGGCAGCCGCCAGCGGACCAGCTGTTCGATCTGCAGCCAGTCGCGCCCCAGCGGCACCAGCAGGCCGCCTGCGGTCTCCACCACCAGCGCCTCGCCGTCCTCCGGCGGCAGGCTGAGCCGCTCGGGGTCGATGGTCACCCCATCCCGTTCGGCGGCCCAGTGGGGTGAGACCGGGGAGCGCAGGAGGTAGGCCTCGGGCAGCAGGCGCCGGGGCGGCAGGTTCAGCAGGGCCTGAAGCCTGCCGCTGTCGCCGCCCTCCTCCAGGCCGCTCTGCACCGGCTTCCAATAGCGGGCGCCCAGGCCCTGCACCACCAGGGCACTCACCACGGTTTTGCCGACATCGGTGTCGGTGCCGCAGATCACCAGGCGGGGTGCACTGCTCATGGGTAGGGAGGATCGGGACAGGGTTTCTGGGCCACCAGCAGCAGTACTTCCCAGAGCAGCGGCGTTTCACCGGGCCAGTGCGCCAGCAGGCGCCGCAGCTGGCTGGCGCTGAGCGGCGGTTGGCGGCTGGCATCGGCGCCGAGCTGCCGCAGCTGGCGCAGGGCGATCATCCCCCCCTGGCGGGGCCGGCTGAAGCGCAGCCGGTGGGCGATCAGCGGCCGCAAGCCTGCGGCTGCCGTTGTGGCCAGCAACGCTTCGGCCCGAGGCAGCGGCACGGCCGTGCAGCGCACCTCGGCCAGGCTGGCGGCGTGGCGCCATTGGGGGAAGCTGCCGGCCGTGGGCACCGCCAGCGCCAGCCAGCCGCCGGGCGCCAGGCTGCGGCACCAGTCGGCCAGCCGGTCGGTGGGCGTCTCCAGCCATTGCAACGCGAAGCTGGAGGCCAGCAGTGCCGCCCCCCCCAGGGGCGCCGGCAGGCCGCCGTCGAGGTTCCATTGCTGGCGGACGGGCCAGGGATTGCGGGCCAGCAGTTCGGGGCAGAGGTCGAGCTGGAGCGGTGGCCTGGCCCGCAGGCCGTTGTGATGCCGCACCAGGGCGCTGCTGAGCAGGCCGGTGCCGGCGCCGAGATCGGCGGCGGGGCCGGCCGGCAGGGCCAGGTCGCGGCAAAGGCGGCCGAGGCGCCAGGCCACGGCCCGCTGCAGCAGGGCGTGCTGCTCGTAGCTGTCGGCCCGGCGTCCGAAGCGGAGGCGCACGCGCTGGTCGTAGCGGCTTGCCTGGCTGCTCATCGGTCCAGTTGATCCTCCAGCCACCGGAGCACCGTGGCAATGACCGGGCACTCCAGCAGGGAGTGGCCGACGCCGGCGAATTCGGCCACGGTGGCCCGGGGCAGGGCCTCTCGCAGCATTCGGCGCACCGGCGGCAGCACGATGGCGTCGGCTTCGGCTTCCACGATCAGCACCGGGGCCGTGGCCGGGAAGCCGCTGGGCAGGCCGTCGCAGCGGGCCAGCAGCCGCAGGTCATCGCGCAGGCGCTGCCGCTGAAGTGGCCCGAGGGGCCCGGCGGCCGGGCCCCTCGGGCC
>Ga0208864_1000133_pt1 | contig 23535 bp, 19 predicted proteins | sample CryBogmetaGMA05M_FD_184542 | JGI IMG/M metagenome (GOLD analysis project Ga0208864, IMG submission 184542) | Freshwater microbial communities from Crystal Bog, Wisconsin, USA - MA0.5M (SPAdes) | ecosystem: Environmental > Aquatic > Freshwater > Lake | place: Crystal Bog, Wisconsin, USA...
TGACAGCAAAGGTCCGCGTGACCGGGTCGGCGCTGGCAGCCACCTCGCGCACGCTCCCCGGCACCGACGCCTTGCCAGGCCACAAGCGCACCTCGGCTTTGGCGCCCACCCGGACCAGCGCCACCTTGTCCTCGGGCACGGCAAACACCACATCGCGGGGACCATTTTCTGCAATGCGCACCACGGGCGTACCGGCTGCCACTACCTGGCCGGGTTCGGCATCCACCGCCGTCACCACGCCCGAGACATCGGCGACCAGTACCGTGTACTCCGCCTGGTTAAGCTGGCCGGCCGCCTGGGCCTGCGCCTGGTCCCACTGGGCCTGCGCGCCCTTCAGGCTGGACTCGCGCCGCTCAAGCTCCGCCGCACTGATGAAATTTTGCTCACGCAGCTCCTTGTAGCGGCGGAAATCGGCGGCGGCCAGGTCGCGGTTGGTGGCGGCAGCGGTGAGCTGGGCCCGCGCGGCATCGGCCGAGAGCCGGTAATCCTGGGGATCGAGCTGGGCCAGCACCTGCCCGGCCTTGACGCTCTGGCCCAACTCCACCGGGCGGCGGATGATTTTTCCGCCAACGCGAAAACCCAGCCGGGACTCGACGCGCGCGCGCACTTCGCCGGAAAATTCGAAGTCCGCCCGCATGCCCTCGCTGCCCACCGTGACCACTCGTACCGAACGCACAGGCTCGGGCGGTGGCGCAGGTTTGGAGCAGGCCTGCAACAGAAATGCCACAGCAATCAGCGCGGCACGGGCAAGGAGGGAGGTGGACGTCATGTTCGGACCATGGAGCAAAAATTGGGTGGTGCGAAGGATACCAGCTCCCCCCCAGTCCTCGGGTGCGGGCTCCCGGGGCGCGGCCCGACCACCGGATTCCCCGACAATGCCAGCCTACTGTCCCACACCCTATGCAACTGCCCAAACTCTGCACTGCCGACCTCCAGGCCCTGTCTCCGGCCATCCTCCAGACCTCTGCGCCACGCGCCTGCGCCGTCTGTGCGCCCCTGGCCTGCCGCGGCTGGGAGTCCGTACCCAGCGGCTTTGACCGGGGGGCGCTGCAACGCATCGGCACCCTGTGCGACGAGGACAGCGCACTGGCCACCGTGGCTGAGTACCACCCGCAGGGCACGCATGCGTGGTCCGCGGATGCACCGATCGCACCGGCTTACTACCCCTACAACCGCTGCGATGTCTGGCAATGCGTGGCTTGTGCACGGCCTTTTCTGCGCTACACCGAATACGGCGGGTACTACCTAGACGAGCGAATCCGCGAATTGTCAGTGGCGCTGGTCTGTGACGCCGTGCCCCCGCCCCCTGCACCATGAGCGCCAAGCCCGCACCGGTGGCCGCCATCGACCACTACGAAAACTTTCCGGTCGCCTCACTGCTGTGCCCGGCGCATTTGCGCGCGCCGATTGCGGCGATCTACCACTTTGCCCGCACCGCGGACGACCTGGCGGACGAAGGCGAGCAGACCCCCGCGCAGCGGTTGGCGGACCTGGCCCAGTTCCGGGCTGCGCTGCAGGACCCGCAAGCCGCCGCCGGGTCGCGCTGGCCGCAGGTATTTGCGCCGCTGCATGCCGCCATCCGCACGCACGCGTTGCCGTTGCCGCTGCTGCACGACCTGCTCGACGCGTTTGTGCAGGACATCGAAAAAACCCGCGACGGCACCGGCTATGCCACCGAAGCTGATTTGCTGGACTATTGCCGACGCTCTGCCAACCCGGTCGGGCGGCTGCTGCTGCACCTCTACGGCGTACACAGTGCGACAGCGCAAGCCCAAAGCGACGCCATTTGCACTGCGCTGCAGTTGGCCAACTTCTGGCAGGACGCCAGCGTCGACCTGGCGCGGGGCCGCTGCTACTTCAGCGAGGACATGGTGGTGCGCTTTGGCGTCTCGCGGGCCGACCTCGCAGCGCGCAGGCAAACGCCGCAAGCTACGAAAATGATAGCAGCATGCGTAGATTCCACGAGGGCCAGGATGCTGCAGGGTGCGGGATTGGTGCACCAGGTACCGGGGCGTGCCGGCTGGGAACTGCGGCTGGTGGTCCAGGGCGGGCTGCGCATCATGGACAAGATCCGCAGCATGCAGTACGCCACCCTCAATCGCCGGCCACGCATTGCCGCCCGGGACTATGCCACCCTGCTGTGGCGCGCGCTGTGGATGTGACAATGGCAGCATGAACCCAGCCCAATACGTCCAGGACAAGGCTGCCGCATCGGGCAGCAGCTTTTACTATGCGTTTTTGTTCCTGCCGGCGCCCCGGCGCGCAGCCATTACCGCGTTTTATGCGTTTTGCCGCGAAGTCGATGACGTGGTGGACGAAATGGTCGACCCCGCCGTGGCAGCGACCAAGCTCGCCTGGTGGCGGACGGAAGTGGCCCAGTCCTTCAGCGGACGTCCCAGCCACCCGGTCATGCAGGCGCTGCTACCGCACACCAGCGCCTATGGCATCGAGGCGCGCCACCTGCTGGCGGTCATTGAAGGCTGCCAGATGGACCTGGCGCAGACCCGCTACCTGGACTACGCCGCCCTGACCCGCTACTGCCACCTGGTAGCGGGCGTGGTTGGCGAAGCCGCGGCGCGGATTTTCGGCCAGACCGACCCCGCCACCACCCGCTACGCCCACACCCTGGGCCAGGCGCTGCAACTGACCAACATCATCCGCGACGTTGGGGAAGATGCGCTGCGCGGACGCATTTACCTGCCGGTGAGCGAGCTGCAGCAGTTTGACGTCAAGGCCCATGAAATCCTCAAGCGCAGTTATTCGGACCGCTTCAGCGCGCTGATGCGCTTTCAGGCCACGCGCGCACTGGCGCTGTACGACGAGGCGCTGGCCCTGCTGCCGGCTGCCGACCTGCGCGCCCAAAAGCCGGGGCTGATGATGGCCAGCATCTACCGCACGCTGCTGCGCGAAATCGCAGCGGACGGGTTCCAGGTGCTGCACCAGCGTACCCAGCTCACGCCCGTGCGCAAGCTGTGGCTGGCGTGGAAGGTGCAAGCGCTGGGCAAGGTATGAAGCTGGCCGTCGTCGGCGCCGGTTGGGCCGGCATGGCCGCGGCAGTGCGGCTGACCCAGGATGGACACCAAGTCACCGTATTCGAGGCGGCCCGCGCCATTGGCGGACGGGCCCGGGCCCTGCCCGCCACCCTGCCCGACGGGCGCGCGGTGCTGCTGGACAACGGCCAGCACATCCTCATCGGCGCCTACCGCGAAACCCTGCAGGCCCTGCGTACGGTCGGTGTGGATCCGCAAACGCAGCTGCTGCGCTTGCCGCTGTGCCTGCGATTTCCGGATGGCGACGGGCTGGCACTGCCGCGCTGGCCTGCGCCGCTGGATGCGCTGGCGGGCATTCTGGGCGCGCGCGGCTGGACCTGGGCCGACAAGGCGTCACTGCTGCGCGCCGCCGGCGCCTGGCACTGGCAGGGGTTTGACTGTCCGCCCAAGCTCACGGTGGCAGCCCTGTGCCAGGGCATACGCCCGCGCGTCATGGCCACGCTGATAGCGCCGCTGTGCGTCTCGGCACTCAACACGCCGCTGGACTGCGCCAGCGGCCAGGTGTTTCTGCGGGTCATGCGCGACGCGCTGCTCGGCGGCTCCGGGTATTCCAACCTGTTGCTCCCCACCACCGACCTGTCGGGCCTGTTCCCACAAAGAGCCGCCCACTGGCTTGACCGGCATGGCGGCCGCCTGCGCCTGGGGCAGCGCGTCGATGCGCTCACATACGCCGGCGGCGTGCAGCCGCACTGGTGCATCGCCGGCGAGCCCTTTGATACCGTCGTCTGGGCCACTTCCAGTGCAGTTGCAGCTGCAGCCCTCGCGGATTCTGGACAGGATGCTCCTGTTTCGATAGCAGAACAAGTGCACCGCTGGGCCGGCACCGCCGCTGCCCTGCAGTTTGAGGCGATTGCCACGGTGTACGCCCATGCCCCGGGATTGCGGCTGGAACGCCCCATGCTGGCGCTGCGCGATACGCCAGCCTACCCGGCACAGTTTGTCTTCGACCGCGGGCAACTCGGCGGTCCCGAAGGTTTGCTGGCCTTCGTCGTCAGCGCCAGCACCGGCGGCCGCGAGGCGCTGCAGGCCCAGGTGCTGGACCAGGCGGCGGTACAGCTCGCTGATCAACTGCACGGCCACGATCTGCGCCCCGTCACCACAGTGGTGGAAAAGCGCGCCACCTTCGCCTGTACGCCGGCACTGGTGCGCCCGCCCCTGGCGGTCGCCCCAGGCCTGCTGGCCTGCGGCGACTATGTGCAGGGCCCCTACCCGGCCACCCTGGAGGGCGCGGTGGTCAGCGCCCACGCGGTCGCCCTGGCGCTGCGCGCAGCCCCCAACACCGGGCCACCCTAGCGTGGCACACTGGCGAGGATGCCGATGAAAAAAACACGCCAAACACTGAAACTCCTGGGCCTCCTGCTGGCGCTGGCGCTGCTGGCCGGCGCGCTGGCGCTGGCGGTGTATCTGTATGCCAAGCAGCCGCAGCGCAGCGGCACCCAGGTGCTCGACGGATTGCGCGCCGAGGTCAGCGTGCAGTACGACGGGCGCGGCGTGCCGCACATCCAGGCCGAACACGAGGCTGATCTGTACCGGGCCCTGGGGTATGTGCATGCCCAGGACCGGCTGTTTCAGATGGAAATGGTGCGCCGGCTGGCGCAGGGGCAACTGGCCGAAATCTTGGGCGAGGACCTGCTCGACCTGGACAAACTGTTTCGCACCCTGGGCCTGGGCGCCTTCGCCCGGACGGCGGTGGAGCAGATGGACCTGACCACGCCGGCGGGCGTGTCCCTGTTGGCCTACCTCGACGGCATCAACCAGTACCAGAGCAGCCACCCGGCACCCCTCGAATTCGACCTGCTGGGCATTCCCAAGCGGCCGTTCACGCCGCAGGACACGGTGGCCGTCGCCGGCTACCTGGCCTACAGCTTTGCTGCGGCCTTCAAGACCGAACCGGTCATGACCTACATCCGGGACCGTCTCGGGGGGCCGTACTTGCAGGTGTTTGACCCTGGCTGGCAGCCGCTGGGCGTGGCTGCAGCGCTGCCGCTGGACACGCAGGACTGGCGCAACCTCAACCAGGTGGCGCGGGTCAGCCGGGACGCTCTGGATCTGGCGGCACAACCCCTGTTCCAGGGCAGCAACGCCTGGGCCATTGCAGGCCGGCGAACCGCCAGCGGCAAGCCGCTTCTGGCAGGCGACCCCCACATTGGCTTCTCGGTGCCATCGGTCTGGTACGAGGCCCACCTGCAGTCGCCCGGGTTCGAGCTCTACGGCCAGTTCCAGGCGCTCAACCCTGCCGCCCTGCTGGGCCACAACGCGCACTTCGGCTGGAGCCTGACGATGTTCGAAAACGACGACATCGACCTGGTGGCAGAAAAATCGCGCCCCGACCAGCCCGACCAGGTCTGGCATCAGGGAAAGTGGACGCCCTTGCAAAACCGAACCGAGACCATCGCCGTGAAGGGCGCACCACCCTACCGGCTGCAGGTGCGCAGTTCCGCGCACGGCCCGATCATTACCGACGCCTTCCGCGAAAGCCTGGGCGGCACGCCCGTGGCCCTGTCTTGGACCTTTCTGAACAGCCCCAATCCGCTACTGGAAGCGTTCTACGCGCTCAACCGGGCCGACACCCGGGACAAGGCGCGCCATGCCGCCAGCCTGATTGCAGCGCCCGGGTTGAACATTGTCTGGGCCAATGCCGGCGGCGACATCGGCTGGTGGGCCGCCGCGCGGCTGCCGCAACGCCCACCGGGCGTGAACCCGATGTTCATCCTGGACGCCGCCAAAGGGGAAGCCGAGCGCCCGGGCTTCTACCACTTTGCCTTCAACCCCCAGGAAGAAAACCCGCCGCGCGGCTACATTGTCTCGGCCAACAACCAGCCGCGCTCTGCGGTGCCGGTACCGGGCTATTACCTGCTGCCAGACCGCGTCCAGCGCCTGGACGCGCAGTTGCGGGACGCGGAGCGCTTGTGGGACAGCGCCGGCGCGCAGGCGATGCAACTCGACACCAGCAACGGCTACGCAGCGCGTATCTTGACGGAGCTGATGCCAGTGCTCGACGCGGTAGTTACCGACGCCAACGAGAAGGCGTTCCTGGAGCCGCTCAAAAAGTGGGACGGCGACTACACGCGCGACAGCATTGCGGCCACCCTGTTCAGCCAATTCAGCTACGAACTGGCGCGTGCTGCCTTTGCCGATGAGCTCGGCGAGGCGCAGTTCGCCAACCTGCTCGGCACCCCGGCGCTGGACCATGCCCTGCCGCTGCTGGCCGCCGATGCGAACTCACCCTGGTGGGACAACACCAAAACTGCGGCCAAGGAAAGTCGCTTCGAGACCGTGCGGATTGCCTGGGCCAGCACCCTGCAGCACCTGCAGGCGCTGTATGGAAACAACCTGCTGGACTGGACCTGGGGCAGGACCCACACCCTGACCCACGTGCACCCGCTGGGAAAGAATACGCTGCTGAGCAGGGTGTTCAATGTAGGGCCGTTTCCGGTGCCCGGCGGCCGGGAAACCCCCAACAATATGTCAGGCCCTGTAGGCCCGGCACCCTGGGCTGTAGCCTATGGCCCGTCGACGCGCAGGGTGGTGGATTTCGGCGATCCGGCCGCGGCAGTGGGCATCAATCCGGTGGGGCAAAGTGGCGTGTTGCTCGACCGGCACTATGCTGACCAGGCCGAACGCTTTACTTTCGGCCTGTACGACCGCATGTACCTGCGCCCCGAGGAGGTGCAAGCCCAGCGTCGCAGCACCCTGACGCTGGCCCCCGCGCGCTGACAGGCGACCCCGCTGCGCGCTTCAGCCCAGCAGCAGTCGGCACAGACCCGCCATGTCCGTCACGGTGGCATGCGGCTGCTGCTCCAGGGTCCAGACCGCCTCGGTGCGGTTGACCCAGGCCGTCTGCATGCCGACCTGCAGGGCGCCCAGGACGTCCAGATGGGCATCGTCGCCCACATGCAACACCTGGTGCGGTGGCACGTCCAGGGCGCTGGCTGCGGCGTGAAAGATGCGCGGGTCGGGCTTGGCGACGCCCACATCGCCGGCACTCAGACTGGCGGCGAAATACTGGCCGATGCCGATGCGGTGGACGTCGGCATTGCCATTGGACACCGCCACAATCCGGTAACGCCCGGCCAGGGCGGCCAGGGCGGGCAGCACGTCGGCATACAGCTCCACCTGCATGCGCGCGTCCATAAAGACCGTCAGGGCTGCGGGCGCCAGGGTGGTTTCCTCGCCCACCCGCGCCAGGCCCCTGCGGATCATTTCCAGGCGTATGGCGCTGAGGTCATGCGCCTGGTGCGCGGTGGCCAGCTGCGCCTCCTTGCGCAATTCCAGGCGGGTTTGCACACTGGAAAACAAGGCGCTTGCGCGGGGCGCACGGGGCGCCAGCCACTCCTGCATGCGGATTTCAGCGCGCTCAATCGCGGGCCAGATGGGCCACAGGGTGTCATCCAGATCCAAAGTTATTGCACGAACGCGAGAAATATCCATCATAGGTGCGGGAGAATACCGTATGGCCCGATCCAAACCCACTTTCGCTCCCGAGCCCGACTTCGTCCATGGCCAGGCGCCGCGGACGGCCATCCTTTATTGCAACCTGGGCACGCCCGATGCGCCCACGCCCCAGGCCGTACGACGCTACCTGGCCGAGTTTCTGAGCGACCAGCGGGTGGTCGAAATCCCCCGGCTGGTCTGGATGCTGATCCTGCACGGCATCATTCTGCGCTTTCGGCCGGCCAAATCAGCCGCGAAGTACGCCAGCATCTGGACCGCGGATGGCTCACCCCTGAAAATCTGGACCGAGAAACAGGCCCAACTCCTGCAAGGCTGGCTGGGACAGCGCGGGCTGCAGGTCAAGGTGCGCTGGGCCATGCGCTACGGCAGCAATGCGATTGCCTCGCAGCTCGATGCGATGAAAGCCGACGGCGTGACGCGGGTGCTGGTCATTACCGCCTACCCGCAGTATTCGGCCACCACCACGGCCAGCGTGTTTGACGCCGTCTATTCTTGGGCGAAGCAGACCCGCACTGTCCCTGAACTGCGCTTTGTCAACCGCTACCACGACGACCCGGCCTACATCGCAGCGCTGGCCACGCATGTGGAACGCTACTGGAAAGCCCACGGCCGGCCCGACAAGCTGGTGCTGAGTTTTCACGGGGTGCCCGAGCGCACCCTGTACCTGGGCGACACCTACCACTGCGAATGTTTCAAGACTGCCCGATTGCTGGCGCAGCGCCTGGGATTGACGCAGGACCAGTTCCAGGTGACCTTCCAGTCCCGCCTGGGGCGCGCAAAATGGCTGGAGCCTTACACCGAGCCCACGCTGATTGCCCTGGGTGAAAGCGGCGTGAAACGCGTCGACGTGCTCTGCCCGGGATTTACCAGCGACTGCCTGGAGACACTGGAAGAAATTAACATGGAGGCGCGCGAGGCCTTCCTGCATTCCGGCGGCCAGGAGTTCCATTACATCCCCTGTCTCAACGACGACCCGAACTGGATCACAGCCCTGTGCGCCATCGCGCAGACCCACATGCAAGGCTGGCCGACCGGTGCGCCGGATGCGCAGGAACTCGCGCGCTCGCGTGCGGCTGCACTGGCGCTGGGCGCCAAACAGTGAACCCGACCGCTGCCCGCGCAGCCCCGCGGGACGGGACAGCCCCTGGAAAGCACCAGCATCCGAATCACTTCCATCCGTCTATCATCCCGCATCCTTTGAGTGCACCATGAACCCCAAGTCCACCCTTACGCGCCTCCTTAGCATCCTTGGCTTGGCCATTTTGGCCGCCTGCTCCGGCAAGCCGGATACCGGCGCCACCCCGGCGGCTCCGGCCTCGGGCGCGGCGGCTCCGGCCTCGTCCGCTGCGGCAAGCGCGGCCAGTGCGCCCGCCAGCGCAGCGTCGGCGCCCTTGCCTCCCGTGACCGTGACCACGGTCAAGGCGCAGAAGCGTGACTTCTCCATCACCCTGAAGGCTGCGGGCACTGTCATGGCGCTGACCAGCGTCGAGGTGCGGCCGCAGGTCAGCAGCACCGTGAGCCAGGTGCATTTCCGCGAAGGCCAGTTTGTGAAGCTCGGCCAGCTGCTGTTCACCCTCGACGCCCGCGCCGACGAAGCCAATGCCGCGAAGGCGCGCGCGCAGCTGGCCAAAGACAATGCCACCCTGGCAGACGCCCGGCGCCAGCTCGACCGTGCGCGGCAACTGGTCGCCCAGAACTTTCTCTCGCAAGGCGCGGTGGACACGGCACAGGCTCAGGTGGACGCCGGCGTGGCGACCGTGGCTGCCGACCAGGCCGCCATCGACGCGACCCGGGTCGCCCTGAGCTTCGCGAAAATCACCGCCCCCAATGCGGGCCGGGCCGGTGCCGTCACAGTGTCTGCCGGCAGCGCCGTGCAGGCCAATGTGACGCCGCTGGTCACCATCACCCAGCTCGACCCGATTGGCGTGGGCTTCAGCATCCCGCAGCGCAACCTGACGGATGCGCTGGGTGCGCTCAAGGACGGCGGTGCGGCTGTTTCGGCAACGCTGGCCGATGGCGGCGGCCAGTTCAAGGGACGGCTGAAGTTTGTGGACAACACGATCGACGCCAGCTCGGGAGCCGTCAAGGTCAAGGCGGTGCTTCCCAACCCTGACTCCAAACTCTGGCCCGGCGCATTTGTCGAGGTGCAGCAAACGGTCAGCACGGTAAAAGACGCCGTGGTAGTGCCGCAGTCTGCCGTGATTGTGGGCGCCCGCGGCACCATTGTGTACGTGGTCGCGGAGGGCAAGGCCTCGCTGCGCCCGGTGAAGGTGCTGTATTCGGAAGGCACCGATGCAGTGGTGGGAGGCGTCAAACCGGGTGAAGTGCTGGTGCTCGACGGCAAGCAGAACGTGCGGCCCAACAGCCCGATCATTGAGCGCCCCAAGGAGCCCAAAGACGGTAAAGCCGCCGCACCGACCGGGTCTGCCTCTGCAGCAGCGTCTGCACCAGCCGCATCGGCCAGTGGGTCAGCGTCCGCACCCGCGAAACCGGCCACGCCATGAACCTGTCCGAACTTTTCATCCGCCGTCCGGTCATGACGGTGCTGCTCAACCTGGCGATCGTGCTCGCCGGGGTCATTGGCTACCAGAAGATCCCGGTGGCGGCCCTGCCAAGCTACGACACCCCGGTCATCAATGTCACGGCAACGCTGCCCGGCGCCAGCCCCGAGACCATGGCAACCTCGGTGGCCCTGCCACTCGAAAAACAGTTCCAGACCGTTCCGGGGCTCAAGACCATCAGCTCCAGCAGCACTTCGAGCAATACCTCGCTCACCCTGGAGTTTGAGGAAGGGCGCAACATCGACGCCGCTGCGGTGGATGTGCAGGCGGCACTGCTGCGGGCGCAGCGCTCGCTGCCCCAGGACATGACCAACCCGCCGTCCTACCGCAAGGTCAACCCGGCCGATGCGCCGGTGCTGCTGATTTCCCTGCGCTCGCCCTCGCTTTCCCCGGCGGACCTGCAGGACTATGCCGAGCACCTGTTGTCGCCGACGCTGTCGACCCTGTCTGGCGTAGCCCAGGTCAATATTTTGGGCGCCAAGCGCTTTGCGGTGCGGGTGCGCGTCAAGCCCGAGGCGCTGGCTGTGCGCAACATCGGCATCGACGAAATCAGCGCGGCGTTGCGAGCGGCCAACGTCAATACGCCTGTGGGCACGCTCGAAGGTCCGCGCCAGTCGCTGGTACTCAAGGCCAACCGCCAGTTGCGCAATGCTGCCGAGTTTGCTGATCTGATCGTCAGCAACCGGGGCGGCAATGTGGTCCGCCTGCGCGACGTTGCCAGCGTGGAGGACAGCGTAGAGACGCTCAAGAGCTGGGCCACGTTCAACGGTGAAACCTCGATCACGCTGGCAATCCTGCGCCAGCCCGGCGCCAACACCGTGCGGCTGGTCGACGCGATCCGGGACGCGCTTCCCGGCCTGCAAAGCCAGATGCCGCAGTCAGTGTCGCTCACGCCGATTCTCGACCGCTCGGTTTCGGTGCGAGAGGCGCTGCACGATGTCAGCCTGACCCTGCTGGGCACGGTGGTGCTGGTGGTGCTGGTCATCTTCCTTTTCCTGCGGCGTTTCGTCGCCACCGCCATCCCCACGTTGTCGCTGCCGGTCTCGTTGATCGGCGCAGTGGCGCTGCTGTGGGGCTGTTCCTACAGCCTGGACAATATCTCCCTGCTGGGCCTGACGCTGGCCGTGGGGCTGGTGGTGGACGACGCCATCGTGGTGCTGGAAAATATCATGCGCCATGTGGAAGACGGCGAAGACCCTTTTCAGGCGGCACTGCGCGGCACCCGCGAAGTGGGCTTCACCATCCTGTCGATCTCCTCGTCGCTGATTGCGGTGTTTATTCCGATCTTCTTCATGCCCGGGGTGATCGGGCTGCTGTTCCATGAATTCGCGGTGGTGGTGGGTCTGTCCATCGTGGTCTCGGCCTTTGTCTCCCTGACGCTGGTGCCCATGCTGGCCAGCCGCTTCCTGACCGATGAGGCGCACAAGAAGCCTCCCGGCGCGCTGGTGCGTGGGTTCGAGCACGGGTTCGACTGGCTGTTGGGCGGGTACACCCGGCTGCTGGACCTGGCGCTGGCGCACCGCTACGCCATCGTGCTGCTGGCAGCAGCCACGTTTGCGGCGACCGCCTGGCTGTTGATGGTGATACCGAAGGGTTTTTTTCCGGAAGAAGACATTGGCCAGATCCAGGTGACGACCGAGGCGAGTGAGGACGTCTCGTTTCCCGAGATGGTCCGGCTGCAGGAGCGCGCCGCGGAAGTCATTCGCAAGGATGCCAACGTGGCGGCCGTGAACTCCTTTAATGGCGGCAGCGGCTCACAAAACACCGGCCGCATGTTCATCTCCCTCAAGCCGATGAACGACCGGCTGCCGATGAAACAGGTGATTGAAGGCTTGCGCAAAAGCGTGCGCCAGGTAGCCGGCATCAACCTGTTCATGCGGCCAACGCAGAACCTGCAGCTCGGCGGACGCCAAAGCAAGGCGCAGTTCCAGTACATCCTGCAAAGCGTCAAGGCCGATGAACTCAATGGCTGGGCGGTCAAGCTGCAGGAAAAATTGCGCGCCGATCCGCTGTTTCGCGATGTCACCAGCGACTCCCAATTGCGCGGCCTGCAGGCGCAGCTCAAGATTGACCGCGACCGTGCGAATGCCCTGGGAGTGTCGGTCGATGCGATCCGCAGTGCCCTGTTCAGCGCCTTTGGCGAACGCCAGGTGAGCACGATCTACCTGCCCACCGACAGCTACCAGGTCATCATGGAAGTGGCGCCCGAAGCCAAACAGGACGAGTCCGCGCTGGGCGGCATTTATGTTCGCTCCTCCACCGGCGCACTGGTCCCCATGTCGAGCTTCACCACCGTCGAGCGTACAGTAGGTCCGACATCCATCAACCACGTGGGGCAGTTGCAGGCCGTCACGGTGTCGTTCAACCTGGCGCCCGGAGCCGCCCTGGGCGATGCCACGGCAAAGATTGATGCTGCGAACCAGGCGATTCAGCTGCCGTCTTCGGTCATCACCTCCTATGGCGGTGATGCCGCCGTGTTCAAGAGCTCACAGGGGAGCCAGGCAATTCTGGTCATCGCGGCGCTGCTGGTGATTTATGTGCTGCTCGGGGTCTTGTATGAAAGCTACATTCACCCCATCACCATCCTGATGGGGCTGCCTTCTGCGGCTGTGGGCGCGCTGGCTACGCTCATGCTGTTCGGCCAGGACCTGACGCTGATCGCGACCATCGGCATCGTGCTGCTGATCGGTATCGTCAAGAAAAACGCGATCATGATGATCGACTTTGCCCTCGACGCCCAGCGGCACCACGGCATGTCGCCGGCGCAGGCCATCCGCGAAGCCTGCATCCTGCGCTTCCGGCCCATCATGATGACCACCATGGCCGCATTGATGGGCGCCTTGCCGATTGCGCTGGGCATTGGGGCAGGCGCCGAACTGCGCCAGCCGCTGGGCCTGGCCGTGGTCGGCGGGCTGGTGTTTTCCCAGGCGATCACGCTCTTCATCACACCGGTGATCTACCTGCTGCTGGACCGCTTCAGTGGCACCGGCCCGGTGCTCACTGCCGGCGTGCCGGCCATCGAATAAGGCGGCGCCTCAGCGCAGCCCGAAGCGTGTGTTGGTCGGACCGGTCAGGGCGTTGATGCTGCGCAGGGCGGCTTCATTGGGTTTGTCAAACTCAAAACCATGCTTGAAACCGCTTTCGCGGGCCAGGCTGGCATGCACACAAAAGCCATTGACGGCAAAGTTGTGCACCACCCCGTCTTTGAAGACCGAAATCTTCAGCGTGTACCACTGGTTCATGGGCATTTTCAGCTCCAGCACAACGCTTGCACCGGATTTGGAGATGTCAAACATCGCACCGTCCTGGTGGCGGTTGTCCAGGGAAACCACACGCGCACGCCCGCTGCACGGGTAGCGGGTAGCAGCACGCTCAGGGCGCGCCGGTGGAGCCGGCCGCACTGGCGTTGCAGTTGCAGGATCTGCCACCGGGTCTGCTGGAACTGCCGGAACAGCCACCGCTGCCACCTCTGGGGCTGGGGGGTGCGGCTCATTGGACATTCAATTTCCTCCGTTATTTATCCATCAATCCCCAAAAGGGATCCTGCCTTGCTTCGTACGCAAGCGCGATGTTACAGGTTACCACGCGGGGAAATAGTGAAAACAGGGCCGAATCCGGCCTCTTACTGCGCCGCAAGCCCTGTGGCACTCACCGGGAAAACTCCATCGCGCTGTCCTGGAGCGGGCCGTAGCGCAGGTTCAGGACATCGCGGACATAGTTCTGGTGCAGGCGCCACGGCACCTTGCTGCCCTGCCTGGGAAACTTGTGCAATGAGCGCTGGATGTAGCCCGAGCTGAAGTCCACCCAGTCCTGGGCCTCGACCCCGGGGTCGCGCAGGCGTGGCACGCATTGCCGCAATCCCTTCCCGGCGCAGTGGTTGAGCAGCCGGCAGACATAGGCGCTCACCAGGTCGGCCTTCAGCGTCCAGGAGGCATTGGTGTAGCCCACCACATACGCCATATTGGGCACATCGGACAGCATCATGCCCTTGTACGTCATGGCCTCGTGCACCGCCACCGGCTTGCCGTCCACCTGCAACTCCATGCCGCCGAGCACCAAGAGATCAAGGCCGGTCGCCGTGACCACCACATCAGCTGGCAGCACCGCGCCGGAGCGCAGGCGGATACCGCTGTCAGTGAAGCTTTCGATGTGGTCGGTGACCACCGACGCCCTGCCCTGCGCCACGGCATCGAGCAAATCGGCGTCCGGCAGCAGGCAAACGCGCTGGTCCCATGGCAGGTAACGGGGCGAAAAATTCTTGTCGACTTCTGGTGTCTCGCCGAGCACTTTGCGCACACCCCGCAACATCAGCCGCTTCATCGCCTGGGGGAAAGCACGGGACACCTTAAAAAACAGCATGCCCAACAGCACATTCTTCCAGCGCACGCAGCTGTAGGCCCAGCGCGCCGGCAATACTGCCCGCAAGCCGTCGGCAACGCGGTCTTTGGAAGCCACGGCAACAACATAGCTTGGCGAACGCTGCAGCATCGTGACATGCGCGGCCTGCGCCGCCATGGCAGGCACCAGCGTCACTGCCGTCGCCCCGCTACCGATCACGACCACCTGCTTGCCAACATAGTCCAGGCCCGCATGCCAGCGCTGCGGATGCACCACCTGGCCCCGGAAGGCTTCGACTCCCGGAAAGTCCGGCGTGTAGCCCTTGTCGTAGTTGTAGTAGCCGCTGCACACCATCAGGAAGCTGCAGGTCAGGCGCTGCAGCTCCCGCTGCGCTCCCACCTCCACCTCGACGGTCCACAACGCATCGGAGCTGGACCACGCAGCGCGCCGGACGCGCTGCCGGAAACGGATGTGCGGCTCGATGCCCTCTTCGCGCGCGGTGTCGCGGATGTATTGAAGAATGTCCGAGCCATCGGCAATCGCCTTGGGGTGGGTCCAGGGCCGGAAGGCATAGCCCAGGGTGTACATGTCCGAGTCGGAGCGGACACCGGGATACCGGAACAGGTCCCAGGTGCCGCCGATGGCCTCCCGGCCCTCGAGCACAGCGAAGGTGCGACCGGGGCACGCCTGCTTGATGTGCACGGCAGCGCCGATGCCGGAAAGCCCGGCACCCACCACCACCACATCCACATGCTCTGGCTTCATGGGACCATTGTGCCATTGCCCTCCAGGCAGTCGGCACAATAGCGCCGTTGACGTCGGCGTATGGCGGCCAGAAAAGTACAGGGACATGAATGGAAAAAGTTCGCATTGACAAATGGCTTTGGGCCGCACGGTTCTTCAAGACACGCTCGCTGGCGGCCCAGGAGGTCAGCCTGGGCCGTGTCCAGATCGACGGCCTGGCGGTCAAGCCATCGCGCGAAGTGCGTGTGGGCGACAAGCTGACTGTCGCCCACACCAGCGTGCAGCGCACGGTGGTGGTCAAAGGGGTGAGCGAGCAGCGCGGCCCGGCGCCGGTAGCGCAGATGCTGTACGAGGAAACCGCAGAAAGCGCGCAGAAACGCGCCGCCGTCGCGCAACAGCGCCGCCTCAGCCCGGAACCGGCACTGGCCATCGAAGGCGGCCGCCCGACCAAGCGCGACCGGCGCGATCTGCAAAAAAACTGGGGGACGCGCTGGAGCGCATCGATCGACTGACTTTGCACTGCGCTTGACCAGGATCAAACCCAGTCTGCGGGGCTACTTTAGCATCGGCTGCACCTTCGGGAGGATGCATGCCCACAAAGACTTCCTTGCCCCACGCCACTGGCGCGCACAAACTATGGGCGCGGCTGGCATCCCGCCTCTCACTCCCCGGTGATATTCCGCTGCGCCTGACTTTCTGGAATGGCTTTGTGCACGACCTGGGCCCGGCACCCCGCGTGACGGTACGTTTGCCCGGGCCAGCAGCCTTGCGGCATTTCTTTCCGCCGAGTCTGGACAACCTGGCCGAGGGCTATGTACAAGGCCATTTTGACGTCCAGGGACCTGCGCAGGACGTGGTGGAAGTGGCAACCCGGCTGGCGCAAGCAAGCGTGCCCCTGCAGGGCCCGTTCGCGCGGGTAATGCGCACACGCCAGCACAACCGCCGGCAAGACGCACATGCCATCGCGCACCACTACGATGTATCCAACACCTTCTACCAGCACTGGCTAGATCCCGCCATGGTGTACTCCTGCGCGTATTTTCCGACCCTTGGGGAGACGCTGGAGCAGGCCCAGACTGCCAAACTGGACCATATTCTGACCAAAATCATGCTGCAGCCTGGCGAACGCCTGCTGGACATCGGATGCGGCTGGGGTGCGTTGTGCATCCGCGCCGCGCAAAGATTTGGTGCGCGGTCGGTGGGCATCACGCTGTCAAAAAACCAGTATGCGCTGGCGCGCGAACGGGTCGCGCAGGCAGGTCTCTCGGGGCAGGTGGAGATACGCCTGCAGGACTACCGCGATCTGCAAGCCAGCGAAGATCAATTTGACAAGATCACCTCCATCGGCATGTTCGAACACGTGGGGCTCGGGCACCTGCCCGCATATTTCGGTGCAGTCCATGCGCTGCTCAAGGACGGCGGGCTGGTGCTGAACCACGGCATCACCTCCACCGACCCGGGCAGCGGTGTCGCCCCGCTGGGGGCCGCGCGATTCATCGACAAATATGTCTTTCCCCACGGCGAATTGCCGCACCTGAGCCTGGCACTGCGGGACATGCAAACCGCCGGGCTGGAGGCCCTGGATGTGGAGTGCCTGCGCCGCCACTATGCGCGAACGCTGACCCTGTGGGCCAACAACTACGAGGCGCGCAGCGATGCCATACGCGCCGAGGTGGATGAAACCACCTTCCGCATCTGGCGCATCTACCTCGCCGGTTGCGCCCATGCCTTTGCCCAGAACTGGGTCTCGCTGTACCAGGTGCTGGCCTGCAAGGCTGGCAGTGACGGCCAGCTCAACCCAACGCCGTGGACGCGTGCCTATATGTACAAGGCGCCTCTGCCGCACGCCCCGAACCTGCCCACCTGAACATATGCCCGTGGAGAGTGGCCGACATCCGGGTTGGGGCGATCCACCTCTTCCTGACAAAATAGCCTGGAAGCATGCTGCTTTTCAATCATGGCGGCAAAATAGGCCCCATGTTCCCTCATGCAACACTCCTGTGCCATTCCACGCTGGTCAACGTAGGCCTGTCGCGATGAAGCGTTCATTGGGTCGTCCTTCTGTAGACGGTGCTGCGCCGCTGTCGCCGTCCAGTATCTCCCGCATTGTAGAAATGGCTTGGGAGGACCGGACGGCGTTTGAAGCCATCGAGGCCCAGTTCGGCTTGAATGAATCCGCAGTGATTGACCTGATGCGGCGGCACCTGAAGCCCGCGTCTTTCCGGATGTGGCGTGCGCGTGTGTCAGGGCGCCGTACCAAGCATGCGGTATTGCGCGGTGCCGTTTTTTTACGCCACCGCGCCACCCATACGCGGCCATAGCCCTGAGCGCGTCGTGAACCCGCAACGGGCCCTGGTCTGGTTCAAGCGCGATCTGCGGTTGCACGACCACGCACCTTTGGCGGCCGCACGCGCGAACGCGGACGCGCTGGCAATTTTTATCATCGAACCCGAATGGCTCAGCAGCCCCGACTGTGATGCCAGCCATGTCGACTTTGCGCTGGGCTGCCTTGCCGAGTTGCGCGCCGCCTTGGCCGAGCGCGGCTTGCCCCTGCTGGTGCGCGTGGGCTCCGTGGTTCCGGTACTGGCAGAACTGCACAGCGAGGTGGCTTTCACCCGCCTGCTGAGCCACGAAGAAACGGGGGCGGGCTGGTCTTACGCGCGCGACCGCAAGGTTGCGGCCTGGTGCGCATCCACCGGCATCGAGTGGCAGGAATTCAACCAGACCGGCGTCACCCGCCGGCTGCGCAGCCGCGCAGGATGGGCCCAGCGCTGGCAGGCGCGTATGGACGCACCCCTGCACCTGGTGGAAGGCGGATTTACTGCAGCACAGTCGCTGGACCAGGACGCGTTGCCCACGCTGACCAGCCTGGGGCTGCTACCGCACGGAAAAACCCTGCAGGCCCCGGGTGAAAAAGCCGCGCGGCGGACCCTGCGCAGCTTTGTGCAGGTGCGCGGCTACGGGTACCGCAAGGCGCTCTCCAGCCCCTTGAGCGCCGAAGCGGGATGCAGCCGTTTGAGCCCGCATCTGGCCTTTGGCACACTCTCGCTGCGTACAGTGCACCAAGTCACTGAGCTTGCCATTGGCAGCACACCCGACCGGGCGCTGGCCTACGCGCTGCGCGGTTTTGCCGGGCGGCTGCGCTGGCACTGCCATTTCATGCAGAAGCTCGAAGATGAACCTGGCATCGAGTTCCATAACTTCGCCCGCGCGTACGATGGTTTGCGAGAGGATGCATTCAACAGCAGTCACTTTGATGCCTGGTGCGCAGGTCGCACGGGCTACCCCATGGTGGATGCCTGCATGCGCTCGCTGCTGGCCACAGGCTGGTTGAACTTTCGCATGCGGGCCATGCTGGTCAGCTTCGCCAGCTACCAGCTGTGGTTGCACTGGCGACAGACCGGCCTGTTTCTGGCCCGCCAATTTCTGGACTATGAGCCAGGCATTCACTGGAGCCAAATGCAGATGCAAAGTGGCACCACCGGCATCAACACGCTGCGAATTTACTCCCCCACCAAGCAGGCGCAAGACCAGGACCCGCAGGGCTTGTTCATCCGCCGCTGGGTACCCGAACTCGCCAAAGTGCCGCTGCCCTATCTGGCCGAACCGTGGAAGATGGACGCCAGCGTGCAGCGCATGGCAGCGTGTGTGATGGGTGTGGACTATCCCCTGCCCAACGTTGACGACAAGGCCGCCATGAAGGCCGCCAAGGACCGCATGTATGGATTACGCAAAACCCCAGAAGCCCGGGCAGAGGCTGCCGATGTCCAGGCCCGGCATGGCTCACGCAAGAGCGGCCTGCCAGCGTCGGGGCAAGGGCGCAAAGCCAAAGCGCCCGCGGCACCTGCAGTGCCGTCGCCCCAAGGCGACTTGTTTGCCTGAAGAGCGAAGGCAACGGGTCAATTCTTTCCGCTTTCGATACTGAACGCCTGAACTATCTGTGCCGAACGGCTCCTTTGGATGTCAGTCGCCAACGCCCTGATCGCGGCCACACACCTTCAAGAAGCGTCCTGCGCATACACTTTTTTCAACAAGCGCATCAGCGTTTTCTGTTCCATGGCAGTGAGCCGATGGCTTGACTCTTTCTCCAACTCCATGGCTTTTTTTTCAGCTTCGCGCATCAGCGTGAGACCCTGCTCCGTGAGGTGCAAGCCCATGGCACGGCCATCCGTTGGGTGGGGAAGACGGGAAATCAAACCCCGCTTCTCCAAACCATTTACCAATGTCACCAAGTTGGGCGGCAAGATGCCCAGCGCGATGCACAGTTGGCGTGAAGTAATACCTGGGTTGTGCGTAATGAGCGAGGCAACAGAAAAGTCCACCGGACGCAAGCCGAACTCTTTCATGCGCACCAGAAAAATCGCGATGATTGCCAGTGCCGCCCGACGCGCGTTGTACCCCATCAGCGTTTCAAGGAAAGACGTGTCGACAGTGTCAACACTGGGTGACCTGGGAAGTCGCTTGGTCGCCATTGAGCAGCCCTACTGTGGAGCCCGCGCAATGATATCGAGGCGCATATCAAACTCCGGTCCGATCCAGCGCTGCATGGCGTTTGCAGGCGCGCGCCAGCGGCGCGAGTCGTCCGGTACATCACGCATAATTTGCGCCCAGGCCCAGTCCAGCAGCAGCACTGCCACGGCGCGCAAATAGTCGTCGGCCACCCAGTGCGCCAGCGTTGGGTCGTCGGCAGCTGCTTTGCAAAGCGTCAGCGTCTGCGCATGCAACGTTTCAATGCGCCGCAGCACATGCGCTTCGGCTGGCGTCTGTGCATTCAAACCTTCGCGCAAATCACCCATCCATAACGAGAACATGACGCCCCCATCGGCCACCACTTTACGCACCAGCAAGTCAATTGCCTGAATTTCGTTGGTACCCTCGTAAATCATCGCCACACGCGAGTCCCGCACGTTCTGTTCGATGCCCCACTCACGCAAATAACCGTGGCCACCGAACACCTGAAGACACTCACTGCCACCATAAAATGCTTGCTGGCTCAACGCTGCCTTGATCACGGGCGTCGTCAGGCTGCACCAACGCTGCGCCGCTGCCTTGCGGGTAGCGTCCGAATGGTGCTTGACGATGTCCAACTCCAGCGCCGTGCGGTACGCCAGCAGGCGGCCGCCGTCGATCCAGGCCCGTTGCGTGTCGAGGATGCGGCGCATGGCCGGATGTTCCGCAATCACATCGGCCTCTGCGTTCGACTTTCCGCGGCCCGGCGCGCGCATCTGACGACGCTCTTTGGAATAGGCATCGGCTTTCTGCCATGCAGCATCCAGTAACCCAATGCCCTGCAACGCGACATGCAAGCGCGCAGCATTCATCATCACAAACATCGCGTTGAGGCCCTTGCCAGGCTCACCCACGATCTGCCCTGAGGCTTCGTCGAAACGCATCACACAGGTCGGGCTGCCATGCAAGCCCATCTTCTGTTCAATACGTTCGCAGTGCAATGCGCTGCGGCTGCCGTCCGGGTAGAACTTAGGCACGAGGAACAAGGACAAACCCTTGGGACCGGGTGGAGCGTCGGGCAGCCGTGCCAGGACCAGGTGCACGATGTTTTCGCTCAAGTCATGCTCGCCGCCGGAAATAAAGATCTTGGTACCACTGATACGGTAGCTGCCATCGAACTGCGCTACCGCCTTGGTTCGGCACAGCCCCAGGTCGCTGCCAGCATGCGGCTCCGTCAGGCACATGGTAGCCAACCACTCGCCAGTGGCCACCTTTTCCAGATACAGCGCTTTGAGGTCATCGCTGGCATGGTGCTTGATGCATTCATAGGCACCATGCAATAGGCCCGGAGCCATCGTCCGGCCATGGTTAGCAGCACTTAAATTCTCGTACAGCACAGCCTCCAGAACGGCGGGCAACCCTTGCCCTCCGTCCTCCGCGGCAGCGGCAAGGGCCGGCCAGCCGGCCTGCCAGAATGCTTGATAAGCCTCCCGAAAACCCGGAGGAGTGGTCACCTTGCCGGCGTCAAATCGGCAGCCGATTTCATCGCCATCACGGTTCAGCGGCGCCACGACCTCGCCGACAAATTTCCCGGCCTCCACGAGCACCTGCTGCATCAGGTCTGCGTCGATATCGGTAAACGGTGCGAGCGCCTGAAGCTTCATGGGTGCGCCCAGCACATTGGCAATCAGATGAAAGGTATCGGCGACTTGGGGTTGGTAGTTCATGGCAAAAGATCGGAACGATCAGACAACTTGTTTCTTCTTGGCAGTACCCAGGTAGGTGTCAATGACACGTGGATCGGTGGCCAGATCCTTGGCGGGGCCATGAAAGGCGATCTCCCCCATCTCCAGCACATAGCCATAGTCAGCCGTCTCCAGAGCAGCGCGGGCGTTCTGCTCCACCAGCAACGTAGTGACCCCCGTCTTGCGCAATGCATCGATGGTCTGAAAAATTTCCTTCACCACCAGCGGCGCCAAACCGAGGCTGGGTTCATCCAGCATCAGCAGGGTCGGCCGCGACATCATCGCGCGGCCTACTGCCAGCATTTGGCGCTCGCCACCCGACAGCGTGCCGGCGGCCTGGGTGCGGCGTTCTTTCAATCGAGGGAAAAGCTGGAACACCACGTCAAGTTGCTCGCGCCACTGCGCGTTGCCTCTGCGCACCTGCCGGAAGGCACCCAGTTCCAGGTTGTCCTGCACGGGCATGGTGCCAAAGAGTTCCCGTTTTTCGGGCACGAGTGCAATACCCAGCATCACGCGCTCCTCAAGTGTCAGCTGGTCAATGGCACGCCCCTCAAACTCAATACTGCCACGCGACGGCAACACGCCCATCAGTGCATTCAGAAAGGTCGACTTCCCTGCCCCATTGGGGCCAATGACGGTTATCACACTGCCCCTGGGCGCATGCAAATCAATAGAGTGCAGCACTTCGGCACGGCCATAGCCGGCCTGCAGGCCTTTGACAGAAAAAACGTTTTGGCGCATGGTGGCTTTCCTTCAGTGTTCCACACCAAGGTACGCAGCACGCACCTTGGGGCTTTGCTGCACTTCTTCGGGGGTGCCGTCCATCAGTTTGGTGCCGAACTCCATCACTACGATGTGGTCGGTTACCTCCATCACCAGGTCCATGTCGTGCTCCACCAGCAGGATGCTCATACCTTCCGACTGCAGCTGGCGCAGCACCTGAATCAGCGCCTGCTTCTCCTTGTGGCGCAGGCCGGCTGCCGGCTCATCAAGCAGCAGCAGTGCCGGGCCACTGCACAGGGCACGGGCAATTTCCAGCAGACGTTGGGGGCCCATGGCCAAGTTGCCAGCTAATTCGTGAATGGCATGCCCCATTCCGACGCGTTCCAACTGACGCGCGGCCTCCCGCATCAAACTTTGCTCTTCGGCACGGTCCAGTCGCAGCATGGACTTCAACGCGTTGTCGCGTCCGCGCAATTGCGCACCCAGCGCCACGTTCTCGAGCACAGTCATTTCCGGAATCATCTTGACGTGCTGGAATGTGCGGCTCATGCCGCGGCGGGCGATTTCGCGTGAGGGCAAACCGCTGATGACATCGCCACGAAACTTCACCGTGCCCGAAGTCAGGCCCAACACACCGGTCACCAAATTGAAAGTGGTGGACTTGCCTGCCCCGTTGGGACCAATCAGACCGACGATCTGTCCGGCCCGGATCGAGAAGTTGATGTCGTTCACCGCCACCAGACCGCCAAACTCCTTTCGAATGTTGCTGACTTCCAGCACGGTATCTCCCTTCGCTGGTTTGGGGACCTCAGGCAAAGCCGGCGCGTTGTGCCAGTCTTCCTTGCGGTTGGGTTTGGGCAGATATTTGCCTACAAGCGACCACAGGCCATCGGGCAGGTATTTCAATACCAGCACCAGCACAATGCCGAACACGATCACTTCGTAGCTTCCACTGGTGCCAATCAGCTTGGGCAGAAGCACCTGCAACCAGTCTTCCAGCAGCTTGGTCGCCACCGCACCACCAATGGCCCCCCACACAAAACCGGCTCCACCCAGCACGACCATAAACAGGTATTCAATGCCCATCTTCAACCCAAAGGGCGAGGGATTGATGGAGAGTGGCACATTGATTCTGCAAGGTGGCGCACGTTCCAGCGTTCCAAAGTCAACCTGGAAGGTGGCAACACACGATGCTCGTCAATACGGCACGACCATGTTGAGGGACATTTTGGGAACTACCTCTTTCACCTACCCGAAATCGCCATACGCAACGGCGGACGCACTTCGATCCGTCGTGAGTGATCGCCCAGATGCTTTGATTTTGGATTTTTTTGCAGGGTCCGGGACATCAGTCTGAATCGCCCCGGATTTTGAGGAGGCTCCTAACTTTGAGAAGATGGAGTCATGAGTAAAAAATCAAATCGTTTTTCCCCTGAGGTTCGCGAACGCGCTATGCGCATGGTGCAAGAC
>Ga0208864_1000135_pt1 | contig 23332 bp, 16 predicted proteins | sample CryBogmetaGMA05M_FD_184542 | JGI IMG/M metagenome (GOLD analysis project Ga0208864, IMG submission 184542) | Freshwater microbial communities from Crystal Bog, Wisconsin, USA - MA0.5M (SPAdes) | ecosystem: Environmental > Aquatic > Freshwater > Lake | place: Crystal Bog, Wisconsin, USA...
GGCTGGCACCGTCACAGCAAAGGGCTCCCCTTCCGGGGTGTCCAGGCTCTCGGTACTGCCATGGGCGAGACGCAGGACCGCCAGGCGATGGCCGTCGGTGGCGGCACACTCGAGTCCCTCGGGATCGAGGCGCAGGTGCACGCCAGTGAGCAACTGCTTGGCCTCGTCACCACTGCTGGCGAACAGGGTGGCCCGCAATCCTTTGACGAGGGAATTGGCTTCCAGCCGAATGGGGGTGCCGCTCTGCACTAGGGGCAGATCCGGGAAATCTTCGGCGGGCATGCCCCGCATCTGATAGCTGCCGGAGAGGCTGGTGAGCTCCACCTGCTCGGTGCCTTCCGCGCAGCTCAACGTGATCGGGCTATCGGCCGAAAGTCTGGAGACAATTTCACCAAACATCTTGGCCGGCAGGGTGATCGCTCCGCTGGTTTCAACGCTGGCACTCAAGCTGGTTTGAATGCCAAGGCTGAGGTCAAAGCCCGTCAGACTGAGGCGTCCAGTGCCCGCATCCGCAGTTAGCAGGACGTTGGCCAAAACGGGATGGGTGGGGCGACCAGCTACAGCACGACTCACCAGTTGAAGACTGGAGCTGAGTTCCGATTGGGAGCAAACCAACTTCATGGGATGGGGGCCTAACAGCCGGATCACGGCCAAACACGTTGACCCACGCTTCCACAGGCCGGCCCAATGCGCAACGTGGGCTGACCGGCATCCCCAGCCCTTACGGATTAGGGATTAAAGGATTTAAGAAAAGAAAGTAATCCCGTAGCTTTAGGGGCTGGGGTTTCTGGGGAAAAGACTTTCAAACCCTGCCGAGCCAGTCGTTTTTCCTTATCGATGCCTGGGGACTGTTGAGCTTGGATTGGGGAGTGGTTTTAGTTTTCCACCGTTTCCCAGATCTGGGGAAAAAAGAGCCTGGGTGCCTGGGTGATCCGATGCCATTCTTTCCGCTCGGATCAGTCTGTTTTCCCCAGGTTTTAATCAGACGCTTTCTAGATTGGTTTAGAAGCCCAACACCTTGGCAATGAGGTCAGTGTTGGCTTCTAAACCTGTGTGGAACTTGGCGTCGTTGTGTTCGATGGCGGTGGTGGGATCCTTGAGGCCGTTGCCGGTTAAAACACACACCACGGTGGCTCCAGCCGGCACTTCGTGTTTGCGTTTCAGAAGGCCGGCAACCGAGGCGGCGCTAGCGGGTTCGCAGAACACCCCTTCACTACTACCCAGCAGCTTGTAGGCATCGATGATTTCTGTATCGGTGACGGCCATGAAGTCGCCGCCGCTTTCTTGGCGTACCTTGAGGGCCTTTTCCCGGTTGACCGGATTGCCAATGCGGATGGCGGTGGCAATGGTGTCGGGCTGCTCCACCGTGTGGCCCAGCACCAATGGAGCTGATCCAGCGGCCTGGAAGCCCATCATTTTGGGTAATTTGCGGCAGTGGCCCGCCCCTTTGTATTCGTTGAAGCCCATCCAGTAGGCGCTGATGTTGCCTGCATTTCCCACGGGAATGCAGAGCCAATCCGGGGCTTCGCCCAGGGCATCCACCACTTCGAAGGCTGCTGTTTTTTGGCCCTGTAGGCGGTAGGGATTCACCGAATTCACCAGGGTGATCGGGTACTTATCTGCCACATCGCGAACAATCGAGAGGGCGGTATCGAAGTTGCCCTGGATGGCAATCACCTCTGCTCCGTAGAGAAGGGCCTGGGCTAATTTCCCTTGGGCCACGTAGCCATCGGGAATCAGCACAAAGGCACGCATGCCGCCGCGGCGGGCGTAGGCTGCTGCTGCTGCTGAGGTGTTGCCCGTGCTGGCGCAGATCACCGCTTCAGAGCCAGCTTCCTTGGCCTTACTGATCGCCATGGTCATGCCCCGGTCCTTGAAGGAGCCGGTGGGGTTGAGACCGTCGTATTTCAGATAGACCTTCACTCCCCTGCCGATCTGCTCGGCAATCACGGGGGCTGGTATCAAGGGTGTGGCCCCTTCCCGCAGGCTGATAACAGGTGTTTTGTCGGAGACAGGTAACCAGCTCCGGTAGGCCTCGATCAGGCCTGGCCAGTCCTGCATGGTGGGCTTGGCGCCGAAGGCCCGATTACCCAGATGCCGTAGGGATCGGAGTACGGGCACGGGCAAAAGGCTGGCTAGGTTGAATCTACGGCGCAGGCTTCAGCCCATCGAGGGGTGACTCCGAGAAGAAGCGCACAAGCTCAGCAATGGAGCTTGCTTTTTTGAGTATGGCCATCAAGGCCGGAATGTTCACTTCGATTTCGGGAACGGGGTAGGCCTGGAGAAAGGAGATGGCATTGATCGAGCCATTGCCATTGGCTAAGCCCAGAATGACGGCCGATCGGAGGGCGACCACCCCGTCTTGGGAGGCCTTGAGGGGGTAGATCACCTTGGCGAGCCGTTGCAGCACGGCTTCGCCAATCCTGGTGCTGAGCAGGCGACTGATCAAGGTGATCGGCAGGCTCACCGATTGGTTCAGCAGCTTGGCTACCGCCTTGGGATTTTGCTTGCTGAAGGCGAGTACATCGGCCATTAAACCCGTGGCCTGTCCGGTTTTGGCCAGGTGATCAAGATCGGCAACGGCGATCGAGCGGCGAAACGCCCCACTGACAAACACCAGGTTTTCACCGGCAATCGCCCCAGGTGATGTCAACCCCAAACCCAGACCCAACAGAGCGGCAACAAGGGCCCGGCGTTTTTTCAAGGGTTGGCGGTTCAAATTCATGGTTTCGACCCTAGGGGTTTTTGGCCTGCTCCTCAAGCTGGAACGAGCACATCCCGTAGCAGGCGAACCACACTGCGTTCAGCCAATCCCTTGGCCATTTTTAAGCCCATGTCCCGCAGGTTGGGTTCGCTTAAAACCCGAGGCAGGCGTTTGAGCAGCAATTGGGGTTCAAAGCCAGGTAGGGCCTGAAGGATCGATACCAATTGGCGAATGGGTTCTAAATCCAGTAGCGGGGCCGTGGCATCTGCCTGGACAGCCCGCTGTTTCAGCCCAGGGGGTTGGAGTCGCTGGGGCAAGCGGCCACTGAGCCGGAGGGTGGCTTCCCACGCAACGGAATCGACCCGTTGGATGGCCGCATCGACAAGTTGCTGGCGCAGTAGGCCGCCATTGGAAGAGAACAGGAAATCGAGCACTTGGTCTAGGAGCCCATCGAGGTCGAGCTGGCTGCCTTGGGAGGCACTGGCGATCAGGTTGTCGAGGCGCTGCCAGCGGAAAATATCGCCGTCAAACAGCATTTCCTTGAGGCTTTCCCTGAGGGAAGGGTCTGGGTCTTCCATCAGGCGCCTGGCGAAATAGGGGTAGGCGGCACCGAGGATTTTGAAATCGGGATCCACGCTCAGGGCAATACCTTCCAGGGTGACCAAGGAACGAATGATCAGGGCGTAGTAGGGCGGTACCCGGAAGGGGAAGCGATACATCACGCCGGAGAGGTCGTCGGTGACGGCCTTGAAATCCATCCGGCTCACGCCCATCTCGATGGCCTGGCCAAACACGCCTTCAAAGGCCGGCACGATCGGTTCGAGATTCACGTCTTCGGCCAGGAATCCGAGGCTGACGAAATCCTTGGAGAGCTTGCCGAAATTGCGATTCACCAGATGCACCACGGCCTGGATCAGGCCCGTGCGCGATTCCCGGCTCACCTCACTCATCATGCCGAAATCCAGGTAGGCCAGGCGGCCATCGGCCAGGGCTAGCAGGTTGCCGGGGTGGGGATCGGCATGGAAAAAGCCATGCTCCAGCAGTTGTTGGAGGCTGCAGTTCACCCCCACCGCCACCATGTCGTCGGGGTCGACGCCAATGCCCCGCACAGCTTCGAGGTTGGTGAGTTTCACCCCATCGATCCATTCCATGGTCAGCACCCGCCGACTGGTGGCATGGCGATAGATGGCGGGTACGGCGATCCGGGGATTGGCGCGATGGAGGCGGGCAAAGGCTTCGGCGTTGCTGGCCTCATTGCAGTAATCCATCTCCTCAAACACCCGCTTGCCCAGTTCGTCGATCAGGGCGACGAGGTCGCTGCGGATCAGGCCGACGTTGTGGTTCAGCCAGGCGGCGATGTTGCGCACGATGTAGAGATCGAGCGTGATTTGCTCGCGCAAACCGGGCCGCTGAACCTTGACGGCCACCACCTCGCCTGTTTTGAGCACCCCCTTGTGCACCTGGCCCAGGGAGGCGGCGGAGATGGGTTCGCTATCGAGCTGTTCGAAGATGCTGCTGATCGGGGCACCGAGGTCTTCTTCGATGCAGGCCATGGCCAGGGCGCTGTCGAAACCTGGCAGTTGGTCTTGCAGTTGGGCTAGCTCCTCAAGCAGCACCGGTGGCACGATGTCGGGGCGGGTGGAGAGGGCTTGGCCGGCCTTGATGAAGGCGGGCCCCAGATCCACGAGTAATTCAGCGGCTTCCTTGGCCCGCTCCCTGGATCGCTCCTGGTTTTTAAGCAATCCAAACAGCCAGTCGGTGCTCACCCCAAGCAGGTAAAGGCCAATCGGGACCAGGGTTTGCCATACGCGCTTGATCAGCCTTTGGGGATGGCCTGCATAGATCCGGGTAATCGCTTCCGGGTCGTAGCTGAGCAGGCCAGAGGCCTCAATGAAGTCGCCGAGGTCGTTGGGCATGTATTGGGGCCTTCAGCTCAGGGCCGTCACTCGGGCCGACCCCCCTTCTAAACGAATCAGACTCCCGCTACGGTTCGGCCCATTACCCCCAGCCTTGCGGAAGCCACGGTGCTCACGGGTTTGCGGCTTGAAAATATTGCCCTGATCGAGCGCTTGGACCTGGCCTTCCAGGCGGGATTCACCGTGCTCACTGGCGAAACCGGGGCGGGTAAATCGATCCTGCTTGATGCGCTGGACGCCCTGCTGGGGGGCGGGCAGGGCAGCGCCGGGGCCCGCTTGCTGCGGCGCGGTAGTGGCCGCGGCTTGATTGAGGCCAGCTTCAGCCTCACGCCGCCCCTCCAGGCTTGGTTGGCGGAGCAGGAGCTGGAAGCAGAGGAGGGCGAACTGGTCCTGAGCCGGGAATGGCGTCTCCATGAGGAGCGGCTCACCAGCCGTAATCGTCTGAATGGTGTGGTTGTTAGCCGCATCCAAATTCAGGATCTGCGGCCGCTTTTGATCGATCTCACCGTTCAGGGTCAAACCCAGCAACTGGCGCGGCCAGGCCAGCAGCGCCGCTGGCTGGATCGGTGCGGCGGGGAAGCCTTGCAACCGCTGTTGGAGCCCGTGATATTGGCTTGCCGCGCTTGGAAGCAGGCGGCCCAAGCCCTCGAGCTGGCCCGCAGCCAAAGGGATCAACTTCAGGCGCAACGGGCGGAGCAGGAGCAGGTGCTGGCCGATTTGGACGCGGCCCAATTGGAGGATCCCCAGGAGCGAGCGCGACTCGAGGCCGAAGAGAATCGCCTGGCCCACGGGGTGCGCCTCCAGGAGGGGGTGGGCACCCTGGTTGGCCGCCTGGTGGAGGGAGCCGATCAGGCGCCTTCGGTGTTGGATCACCTGGCGGCCTGTGAGCAGGAGTTGTCCCAAATGGAAGCCCTGGACAGCGCCTTGCAACCCCTGCGGCAATCCTGCACCGATGGCTTGGTGGTCCTGCAGGATTTGGCCCGCGATCTGGATCGCTATGGGGCTTCCCTCGAGAGCGATCCGGAAAGCCTGGCTGCCCTGCAGGAGCGGATGGCCCTGCTCAAAAGCCTGGAGCGCCGCCATGGATTGGACCTGGCCCACTTGATCGGCCTGCGCGACCAACTGCGTGAGCACCTGGCACCGGGTGGGGTGGAAGCCTCAATCCAGGGCCTGGAACAGGCCGAATTCAGGGCCCGTGAGCACAGGGATCGGGCCAATGCAGCCTTAAGTGATCAGCGCCGGGCAGCGGCCCAGGGCCTCGAGCAGCAGTTGATGGAAGCCCTGCGGCCGATGGGGTTGGCCAATGTGCGCTTTGCGGTGGCGATTGAGCCCACCACGGCCACCGAAGACGGCGCTGATGCCGTTCAGTTCCTGTTTTCGGCGAACCCGGGCCAACCACTGGCCCCCCTGGCCGAGGTGGCGTCGGGCGGGGAGATGAGTCGCTTTTTGCTGGCGCTGAAAACCTGTCTGGCGGCGGCCGATCCCCATGTCACCTTGCTGTTTGATGAGATCGATACGGGCGTGAGCGGCCGGGTGAGTGGGGCCATGGCGGAGTTGCTGCGCCGCTTGGCCGCCCAGCGCCAAGTGTTCTGCGTGACCCACCAGCCCCTGGTGGCCGCGGCGGCCGACCACCACTTCCGGGTGAGCAAAGCCGTGGAGCAAGGCCAAACCCTCACGCGGGTGTCCCACCTGCGGGACATCCAGGCCCGGGAAGCTGAGTTGGCTGAGTTGGCTGGGGGAGATACCGGTGAGGCCCTCAGCTATGCGGCCAGCCTCCTCGATAAGACAGCGTTGCAAAAAGGGGTCGCTTGAGGTGATCGAGTGCCAAAGGCCGGCCCGCAGCGCAGGTCCCTACCTAGGGGGCCTGGTGCTTTCAGCCTTGATTGACCTGCTGCTGAGGGCCCGGCTTTTCTTTGACTTGGACATGCGCAAGGTGCTCGAACACCCCCTATACCGATGGCTGCTGGAACTGTTTGAAAGATTTTATTTCGGTGTGCTGGCCATTTTCTTGCTGTTCTTTTTGATCCGCATTCTTCCAGCTGTTTTGGGAAATCAAACTCTCTCCCGGGCCAGGATGAAGCTGTTTGGAGCCTTGGCCACAATCCAACTATTGGCCAATCTGGCGGCGGTGAATATGGCCATTTTTTTAGTCGATATAGCCTCCTATGAGCTCTTGATCGAATCCCTAGCGCTTTACGCCTCCATCAATCTTATTTTTCTATTTTGGTATTGGTTTTTTGATTATCCCCTGCGCAGCCAACGGTTGGTTGCTGTTGGGATGGCTGGTAATCGGGGCCGGGGTATTCCCCTGGGCATTTTATTTCCAGAGGAAGCCCTGGAGCTTGATATCGATGGCTCGGATTTCTGGACTCCCAAGTTCGTTGATTATGTCTTTTTCACGCTGGTTTCCAGTAATACTCTGGGCTCGCCTGAGGGCCACGGCGTGATTGGCGATCGGCTCAAGTGGACCCAGATTGTCCATACGATTTGCATGACCCTGGTTTTTATCGTGATGGTGGCCAGGGCGATCAACACCCTCAACTGAGGCCTTTCTTACAAAGCACCGGCGGGCCCGCATACAATTGAACGTTGCTGTGACGGCTGGATGCCCCGCGCCAAGAGCTCTGCTGCCGCCGGTTCCGCCACCCGAACCCTCGCCAAGACCGTCCACGAGAAAGCCGCCGACCTCGATGGCAGTGCGGTGCTGAGCGGCGGATCCCTGGAGAATGTGATCCGGGTGCGGGGGGCCCGCCAGCACAACCTCAAGAATGTTGATCTCACCATTCCCCGCAACCGGCTGGTGGTGTTCACCGGGGTGAGCGGCAGCGGCAAAAGCTCCCTGGCCTTCGACACGATTTTTGCTGAGGGGCAGCGGCGGTATGTCGAGAGCCTGTCCGCCTATGCGCGCCAGTTCCTCGGCCAGGTGGATAAGCCCGATGTGGATGCGATTGAGGGGCTGTCGCCGGCCATCTCGATTGATCAGAAATCCACCAGCCACAACCCCCGTTCCACCGTGGGCACGGTGACGGAAATCCAGGATTACTTGCGCCTGCTCTTCGGCCGCGCCGGGGAACCCCACTGCCCCCAATGCGATCGCTCGATCCGTCCCCAGACCATCGATGAGATGGTGGACCAGATCGTGGCGCTACCGGAAGGTATCCGGTATCAGCTTCTGGCTCCGGTGGTGCGGGGCAAGAAGGGCACCCATGTGAAGTTGCTGGGGGGCCTGGTGGCGGAGGGTTTTGCCCGGGTGCGGATCAATGGCGAGGTGCGGGAACTCGCCGACAACATCGAACTGGATAAAAACCACGCCCACAACATCGAAGTGGTGGTGGATCGCCTGGTGGCCAGGGAGGGCGTTCAGGAACGGCTCACCGATTCCCTGCGCACGGCCCTGAAGCGTGGCGATGGCCTCGCGCTGGTGGAAGTGGTGCCGAAGGCAGGTGAGGAGTTGCCCGAGGGAGTGGAGCGCGAGAGGCTCTATTCCGAGAATTTCGCCTGCCCGGTGCACGGGGCGGTGATGGAGGAGCTCTCCCCACGGCTGTTTTCGTTCAACAGCCCCTATGGAGCCTGCGCCGATTGCCATGGCATCGGCCATTTGCGCCAGTTCACCCCTGAACGGGTGGTGCCCGATCCGTCGTTGCCGGTGTATGCGGCCATTGCTCCTTGGGCTGAAAAAGACAACAGCTACTACTTCTCCCTGTTGTATTCGGTGGGTGAAGCGTTCAATTTTGAGATCAAAACCCCCTGGAACCAGCTCAGTGATGAGCAGAGGGATGTGCTGCTCAATGGCAGTCGGGAAGCGATCATGATTAAGGCGGATAGCCGCTATCAAAAGAGCGCTGGTTACGAGCGGCCGTTTGAGGGCATCCTGCCGATTTTGGAGCGGCAGCTCCGCGATGCCAGCGGCGAATCCATTCGCCAAAAACTCGAGAAGTTTTTGGAACTGGTGCCCTGTGCCACCTGCCATGGACTGCGGCTCAAACCCGAAGCCCTGGCGGTGCGGGTGGGCCCCTATGCCATCCATGAGCTCACGGCGGTGAGCGTGGGCGAAACCCTCTCCAGGATTGAAGCGTTGATGGGGGTGGGGGCGAGTGAGGATGCGTCGCCGTTGCTCAATTCTCGCCAGATCCAGATCGGCGATTTGGTGCTGCGGGAGATCCGCATGCGCCTCAAATTTTTGCTGGATGTGGGGCTGGATTACCTCAGCTTGGATCGTCCAGCCATGACCCTTTCCGGGGGGGAAGCCCAGCGGATTCGTTTGGCCACCCAAATTGGTGCGGGTCTAACTGGCGTCCTCTACGTGCTGGATGAGCCGAGTATTGGTTTACATCAGCGCGATAACGATCGCCTGCTGGCCACGTTGCTCAAGTTGCGCGATTTGGGCAACACGTTGATTGTGGTGGAGCATGACGAAGACACCATGCGCGCCGCAGACCACATCGTGGACATTGGTCCGGGTGCTGGGGTGCATGGCGGCCACATTGTGGCGGAAGGCAGTTTTGAGGATTTGCTGGCCTCCGAGGAGTCGCTCACCGGGGCCTATTTGAGTGGACGCCGCTCGATCCCAACCCCAGCCGAGCGGCGCAGCGCCGGTATCCGCAAGATTTCGCTGATTGATTGCGGCCGCAACAACCTCACCGGCATTGATGTGGAGGTTCCGCTGGGGCGATTGGTGTGTGTGACCGGCGTGAGCGGTAGCGGCAAGAGCACCTTGGTGAATGAGCTGCTGCACCCGGCCCTGGAGCACCACTTGGGCATGAAGGTGCCGTTTCCAGCCGGGGTGTCGGAACTTCGCGGCATTAGTGCGATCGACAAGGTGATCGTGATCGACCAATCACCGATTGGCCGTACACCGCGCTCCAATCCGGCCACCTACACGGGAGCGTTTGATCCGATTCGCCAAGTGTTTGCTGCCACGGTGGAAGCCAAGGCCCGTGGCTATCAGGTGGGTCAGTTCAGCTTCAACGTGAAGGGTGGACGCTGTGAGGCCTGCAGCGGCCAGGGGGTGAACGTGATCGAGATGAACTTCCTGCCCGATGTGTATGTGCAGTGTGATGTGTGTAAGGGTGCCCGTTATAACCGCGAGACCTTGCAGGTCACCTACAGGGGCCACACGATTGCCGATGTCCTAGAGATGACGGTGGAGCAAGCCGCAGAGGTGTTCTCTGCTATTCCCCAGGCGGCGGATCGGTTGCGCACCTTGGTGGATGTGGGGCTCGGCTACGTGAAATTGGGCCAGCCGGCCCCCACCCTCTCGGGCGGTGAGGCCCAGCGGGTGAAACTGGCCACCGAACTCTCCAAGCGGGCCACGGGCAAAACCTTGTATTTGATCGATGAACCCACCACGGGATTGAGCTTCTTTGATGTGCACAAGCTGATGGATGTGATGCAGCGGCTGGTCGACAAGGGCAATTCGATCCTGGTGATCGAACACAATCTCGACGTGATCCGTTGTGCCGATTGGATTATTGATCTTGGTCCAGAAGGGGGCGACAAGGGCGGAGAGATCGTGGTGTGTGGCACCCCTGAAACGGTGGCAGAGCATCCCACCAGCCATACGGGCAGGTACCTCAAGCAAGTGCTCAAGCAGCATCCGCCTGAGGCAGTGGCAGTTTGAGTGGCGGTTTGAGGGTGGTCTTCGAGGGTAGGGCTGGTGGCTTGGGTGGTGGCTTGACGCACTTGACTATCAGTTAGCCGATTGACCAGTTACTGCCTTCTTTCGACTCTCCTAAACTTTGTGAATCACACCACTACACAAGCAGATAGGCTGCAATCCCTTGTTTTAGCCGTCCATCCGGCGATTCTCTGTTCTTCCCGCTGTTGCCCACTTGTGTGACTTAGTTGCCAGTTGATTTGCCCCCTGACTTAACTCCGCTTCTGCGTGCAATGCAGCGTAATGGAGTTGAGGTTCGCTTTGCTACACCGCCTCGTGTCGGAGCCTATGGACTTTATGAGTCGGGTCCGCGTCGGTTATGGGTTGCACCGGTCACGGATCCACTCGGTATCCTTCGCCAGACGTTTATCCATGAAACAGTTCATGCCGTCCAGGCGTGTCCTTATGGTCACGTTTCTCTGCTTGGTGTAAATACTGTCGTATCACCTGTTGTGGCACAAAGCATTCAGGCACTTCTCTACACCAGTTATAGCCATGGTGCTACTCCTATTGAAAAAGAAGCATTCGAGATTCAAGGTCGCACTGACGCAGTCCAGTTACTACTGAAACAATTCAAGAAACGCTGTCTCAAGGGCTGACTGGATCATTGATCTCGGACCCGATGGGGGCGATAAGGGCGGCGAGATCGTGGTGATGGGCACCCCTGAAACGGTGGCAGAGCATCCCACCAGCCCGGTGACTTTCAGGAAAGTTGTCACTCCTTGGCTGCCATTCAGGCGGCCTGGATTAAGGGTAGCGCCAGGAGCGGATCGGGCTCTTCGGTTGGCTTGTTGATCCACACTTCTGCCGGTTGACTCCAGCAGCGGGTTGCACCGCTCCAGCGCGTTGGATTGGCACGGCGGGCGGCCTCGTACACATCAGTGCGCTGCTGACAAATTGCCGCGGCGGATCCACTGTGACGCTGGATGGGCGTTACGAATTTGATCCCGCTGTGGTGGTGCCGGTGGTTGTACCAATCAACGAACGACACCACCCATTCGCAGGCCTCGTCCTTGCTGGCAAAGGGCCGGCTGGGGTAGTCAGGACGGTATTTGACCGTACGGAACAGGGATTCGGAGTACGGGTTGTCGTTTGAGACCCTTGGCCGGGAGAAGGATCTGAGCACGCCCATCTCCTCGAGCCGTGATTCCAGCGTCGCCCCACGCATTGCATTGCCGTTGTCGGCGTGGAGGATTAGGGGCTGCTGCTGGCACTGGCGGCTGCCAAAGCCGCTGGGGCGGTGGTAGTCCTCCTTGAGGCAGGCCCGCTGCACCAGATCAGCTGCGATCTGAGCCGACTCCACCTCGGCCACATCCCAGGCCACCACTTTGCGGCTCCAGACGTCGACCACCAGATAGAGGTAGAGCCACACACCGCGCACCGTGGTCGGCAGGTAGGTGATGTCCCAGCTCCACACCTGGTTGGGGCCATCCGCCCTGAGACGCGGCACCGAGCGCGGTTCCTGCGGCAGCCGGGCCCTCCCGCGGCGGTGGCACTGACCCGCCTGGTGCAACACCCGATAGAAACTGCTCTCCGAGCCAATAAAGAGCTTTTGATCGGCCAGTGCCGGCACGATCTGCCCAGGCGGCAGCGAGGCGTATTGCGGCTGGTTGCAAGTCAGCAAGATTCGCTGGCGCTCCTCCTCGCTCAGCTTGTGCGAGACCAGGCGGTGACTGCCTTTACGACGATCGTGACCACCGCCATCACCGATCAAGTCCTTGCGCCACCGTTTGAGGGTGCGCAGGCAGATGCCGATCTCACCGCAGGCACTCACCAGCCTGGCGCCAGCGGCCTTCGCCTCGCCGATCAGCTCGATCGCCTTCCGCCGGTGCAGGGCTCTAGTCAGCCTTCCGCGTCCTCCGAACAGAAGGCATCCCACTTTTTTCGCAGCACCAGCAAGGCCGCCATCTCCGCCATGGCCTTTTCCTTGCGCTGCAGCTCCTTTTTGAGAGCCTTGATCTCCCGCTGGTCTTGGGCTCGGAGCCTTTCAAGCTCCTTCTGCTCGGCCATCGTCAACACTGGCTGGGCATTGGCATCCTGGGATGCCTGACGCCATCGGTTCACCTGCTCAGGGAAGAGGCCCCGCTCACGGCAGTAGGCGCTGAGCTCGGTTTCATTAAGGCCAGCGGTCTCCATCACCACCGTGAACTTGTCGGTGGCGCTCCAGCCTTCTGGTTCCTTTTCCGATGCCGGCACCACCGTTCCTTGCAACCGCCACACCTTCCTCCAGTTGTAGAGGGTCACCACGTGAATGCCCAGCTCCTCAGAAATCCGGGTCACGCTCTGCCGCTGCGGTGGGCTCATCCGCCTTCTCACATCAGCCTTGACGGCCTCGCTGTAACGACGCATTGATCATGTCCTCAAGCCCCCGGGTTTACTGACGAGAGGGGGTGTCAACTTTCCTGAAACCGGGGGGCCATACGGGTAGGTACCTCAAGCAAGGGCAGGGAGTGACTTGGTTTTTTATACGAGATTTACATAGTTCAGAAGTGTTCTTATGGTTTCTGGGTAGCTAAAAACCATGAGGGTTCGCCGGGGGAACCCGATATTGAGCAGTGTGAGTCTCTCAGGTAGTCCAGAACAGGAGATTTCGGTTAAAAGCAAGCTTTTAGACCTAATTGTGAAGCGCCAAATCAGCGGGCTGGGTTACAGCAGATTTGTATTGTCCATCATTCTAATGCGTTCTGCCGCAATGGATCTGGGTGCTTTTGGGTATGGGGCACAGGGAATAGGCGGAACACACGTGCTGAGTTTAGGAAGCAGCCAACCAACCGGACAAGGGATGCCGTTGTTGAATTACTGGATTAGGGCTTTAGCCTAATGCAGAAAATGGGCTGCTTCCAAGTACGATTGGGTCTGGCTGAGCGCGGCAAAAGTTGTTAATGAACCATTAGTTAAAGCCCCAACACTACCTGCACCTGCCACGGAATCATTGCTTACAAGTGAACCAGCCGCGGGCGGTTCGAACGTCTGCCAAAGGGCTTTGTCTGAAAAAGCTCCATTCTCTTGGCGCTTGATGTAGGCGATGCCAACACTGAACTGACCTGTAGAGGTAAGAGCATCAAAGGGTACTTCGTAAACACCCTCACCGGCATAATAAATGCCCTGGAAGTGGGTGAAAATCTGATTGTTTGGATCGTTTTGGTAATTATAGTACTTTTCGTTGGTGACTATGCCCGTTAATGGATCTATGTCGCCGAGCATTCCCCTTCCTAAAACAGCATCCTGAGGCAAACCTTGCCCAAGCCCAGATAGCTTATTCAAAGCCAAGCCACTATCAGTAAGGAGCGCTTCATTGCTCCCTCCCCCTGCAACTGTGTAGGAATTGTTGTGGTTCAACCAAATTCCGAAGAGGGTGTGATATGTATAATTGTTGTCTTTATAGACGGCATTGATTTGGGAATTATTTTTTGGATCGTAGACGTAAGAGCCGCTATTAGGACCTGAGTTGAGAAAGAAACCTACATAGCCAGGTACAGTTGAGAAGTTGCCTACGGCATACCCCCCATCGATGCTATGCAAATAAGTGAAATTCGCTGCTGGACCACTGGCTGTGAGGGCTTGAAATGACTTGAATTGAGTTGGAGCAGCAGTTTCATCCTTGAGCTGACTGAGGCATCCTTCGTAGTAAAACCCCAAAATTGCGGGGCTGCTGCTTTTGGTCCAGGTACCAACCAAATCTACATTTCCAATCCCTCCAGGTCCTTTGCCTGGTGAGAGGATATCTGCTCCGTAACATGATGTGCCCGTGGACCCATAGAAAGGAACATTGAAATTGATCCACTGACCACTGCCATTACCCGAGGTTGTGCTTTTACCGTCAATGGCACCCACGTACACCGCGCCAACGCCACCAGCAGAAAAAGGACTCCCTGTAGTTCCAGTCATTATATAGCTTGTTTTTTCATCCCCTCCTCCATAAGGATTAACCTTGATCCCTTGAAGTGCCCAGAAATTTTGAGTTGTTGTTGGGCTGGTATAACTGGAAGTGAAAGGAGTAAAAATTATCGTGCTTGTTTTTTTGAACTTATTGATTAAATCGAGTGGATTGAGTTTGAAGTCTAAATCGCGTGTTCTTGGCTCACTCTTCTCTGCAGGTGAAGCAACCGAAGTTGCGAGATTGCCCCTGCCCTCTTTAAGATCGAAGCTACTGTTAGACGGTGAGTGATAAGCAGTAGAGCGGCTATCGGTTGAAACACTTGTTTTACTGGATTTTTTGATTAAATTCAGCAGATCAAGCGATGAATCCCGTAATGTTGACTCACTTTTTTCCTTTAGTGAAGTGACCAGTAGCTCTAGGTGGCTTGACTTCATCTGAGTACCATAAATCCCCAACAACTTAGCATGGACAGAGTGCCAACACACTACAGATTTCGTATCGGACGACACATGCACGACTGGTCTAACCCTTGTGCATCTCGCGAGCACCATTTGTTTCTCAGGGATCTGCTGCCCTGGCTCTCGAGTCGGAGGTCGGGGAAGGACTAGGAGGGGCTTGATTGGTGGCTTGAAGCACTTGACTATCAGTTTGTTGATTTAGGGGCTGCTTGCTGTCTCTTTCCTCTTCAAAGCCTTGAACATCCCAGAAATACCAAATTCGAGGAAAGAGTAATTGTTAATGAGCATGCTAACTGGTTAAATATTTTCCTTAGGCAAGTAAAATTGCTCCAAGAATAACTACAGTAAAGGAAAGGACCTCTTTTCGGGTAAGCCTTTCCTTTATAAAAATGTGTGCCAGTAACAGAGTGAATAGCGGCGAACAATAAGCGAGTGCAGACGCAATATCAATCTGTCCGCTTTGAGCAGCCATTGAGAAGCTAAGCCAACCTGCTGCATTTGCAAATCCTAGACAAGCGAGTACTGTTAAAAACTTGAGATCTAAGTGGATTTTGACTTTCTTTAGCAACATGATGAGTGTATAGACAATCAACTCTACAGCCTGAATGGCGATTAACAATGTTATTGCATCTTGGGATGATCCAATTTTAAAAAACACGTCAGATGTACCAAACATTACTGCTGCAAGAATCGCCATAAGCACTGAGTTGCCTTTAATGGTAGACCTATCGGTAGACTGGCTAGATCCTGAAACAATCAGTGAAACACCAATGAAGATTGCAATTATGCCAAGGGCATTAATAATGCTTGGAGCTTTACCAATCAAAGTACAATATAAGACTGGGACGCTAACCGCAGTTCCACCGACTGCAGAAATTATTCCCATGGGACCAATTGAGAGTGCCCTGAAGTACAATAGATTCGCAATCGCAAGTAAGAATCCTATAGGGACGCCATAGCTAAAAACATTTAAATGCATTGCCAGCGGTCTTCTTAATATAAGGGCAAATAGCAGAAATAGAATTGTTGCAAATGCTATAAACCATGAGACCAATAGCGCTGAGTTTGTTTTGCTCTCACTTCCAGCCTCGAAATCCACCACACCGTCTGCTAAGGCAGTCAATATCGCCCAATATGCTCCCATTAGATTAAGAGTAGCGCTTTCTTTACTAGTATTGCATGCCAAGTGTTCTTAATTGTCCGTTAGCATGAGAAATTGTGTAAAAGTACGCTTCAATTTGAATGTGTTACCAGATGTAGAGATTATTGGTCAACTGGACAGCACCAATTCCAATTCTCGTACTACCCGCAGTATTTTCTACAGTCGTAAGTTAAAGAAACGGGTTAAGGCAGGTAGAGAAGCTTCAGGTCCAGCTTTGATTTTATTGGGTCTTTGTAGGAATTGGGTTTCATTGCCTCATAAGAACCCGTAGAAACCCCTGAAACGGTGGCAGAGCATCCCACCAGCCATACGGGCAGATACCTCAAGCAGGTGCTGAAGCAGCATTCGCCTGAGGTCTTGGCAGGTTGAGTGACGGTTTGAGGGTGGTCTTGGTGGGTTAGGGGAAGGGCTGGGGGCGGCTTGGACGGTGACTTGTTGGAAGTGTCTGTTGTTTCGCATTCATGAGAAGCTTGGATAGGAGAAACTTATTTTTTAGGCTTGGCTAGGGACGGCAACACTCAACATCAGCATCCCAATCCAGCTGGTGCCACTTCTCAGTAGAGGTAAATCTGATTGTCGGTATTGCGATCACAGCAGCGATCATGCCAAAAATTTTTAGAAGATTGACTGTTCAGCTACCACCTGCTTGACGCACAGCCAGCCTACCCGGAGCAATGTTAAGATTTATCATTGTATTTATATATCTCGCCTAATAGATTAAGCTGCTTTTGAAATAAATAAATCTTCTCCCATGACAAATAAAATTGAATCGAAAATTAAAAAAATTGAATTTGATCAACCCCAATCTGCAAGCCCGCTAGGACGTTACTATGGCAATGGGTTTAAATTGGGCGCCTCACGCCTTGTGAATTCCAATAATTCACGCGTAGGTGCCTTCAAAGAAACAGAGATAGGCCACCTTGCGTTGAAGTACGTACGTGCTGAGGGTAAGAAACGTGAGGCTTCTAGGGAAGAAAGTGAACAAAATGAGCTCCAGCACCCATTTTTTAGTGGGATCTTAGAGCGGATTATCCAATCAAATGGAAACACATTAGGCGTCACAGAAAAATATTATCTACCCTTTAGCTATGTTCCAGCCAGTGGACCAGCTCCAGCAAACTATATTCAAGGCATTGGTAGTGGAGATACTAAAGGCGAATTTACATTAGTAGGTACAAGCGGAGTAAGTACCAAAACGCCAGGTTATTATGGCACCATTTTTCAAGGAAAATTAGAAACTGCCTCTACATCAACCAGTAGCGCTGGCACAGGTAAGTGGACGACGATGGTGGTTCCTGAGACTTTTAACTCACTTGGAACAAGTATATACGGAGTTCACAATAGGGGTGATCAAGTTTATAGTCTGTGCGGCACTTATGCAAGTGGCAATATTAATCATAATATTGGTTGGTACTACACTGGCCGCATTGTTTCAAACCCGGTTTCCAGTGACTTTAAGAGTTTTCAGGCATCAGGTATTAACTTTTCTACTAAGCAGTTCGGGGTTGCTGATGAGACTATTCTTCATAGCGTTAGTGGAAATGTAATTGTTGGTAACTACGATTTCCTTGGAGAAGGTGCGCCAGAAGGTCATGCATTTGCACTTGACATATTAACGGGACAGCAAACAGACTTAAATTATGGATTGAACCTTAATAGCTCTGCCTACGCAGTATGGGCGAATAATAATGATAACTATACCATTGCTGGCGGAGAAACAGACCTCATCAAAACGGACCTTCTCACCGGTAAACCATATGGGGTCGCAACGCTTGGTGATTTTTGTTTGAGCACAAAAACCTTATCTGGACTAAAAACGTACCAGTATGCGAATTCGAGCGGAAAAGCTTTTGAAACGCATTTCGAGGGCATCTATTATTGTGGTGATGGAATATATGAAACAGCTTTTACAGCTGTTGTTAATTCTCAAGGTGCAACTCAAGGATTTTCAGGCGTAGCTTTTATCAAGCGTGAAGCTAGCGGAGCCTTTAGTGACAATGCAACTTGGTATACCTTTCAAAATCCTACTGGAACTTTGATTGCAAGTAACGATTCTGTTTGGGCAAACGTAAGTGTCGGTCTTCAAACAACATCCTCAATTTCATCAAATCCAGCAAGCTACGCGTGTGAATTAAACCTGCTATAAATTTTTATACTTCTACTTGTCACGTAACCCAACAGGCGTTGTGTCCATAGACCTTCCGGCGTAAAATACTCCAGTTTGGCAACTCAGAAGCCCCTGCTATTGCAGGGGCTTTTTATTTCTCCATACCCTTTTCAAGCGCCTAGAGTCTCCTCCAATGTTTTGCGGCGTTGGTGCTCATCAGCAATTGTTGCTGGTCGACTTAACGACGGGTGAGCTCTTTTCCTATCCCCTCGACCTGAACCATTCCCAGAAAAGTCTTGAATCTCTAGTTTCTGCTTATGTTGATGCCCCATTTCGCGCCAGCTATCCGGGCCAGTACCTCAAGCAAAAGCTCACTATGTATCCATCGCAGGGAGTGGAGATTTGCGATCGGTTTTGGATGGATAGGCGGGATGGCCAGGAGCGGCTTGCTTCTCAGGATGCTCCAGGGTAAACAATTGTTCCCATCTGCAGGTGGGAAGATCTGAGAAGGAAGGGCCTATGCGTGTAGCGTGATTAACGCAGAATGCTGCACTTTGCATACATCCCCTGCCGCTTGTTGTTGCCTACGGCCAAGTTCGTCTGGGAATCGGTTTGTTTTGATACATAAATGCTTGTGATTTTGAGCATAATCAGGCATCTGTCTGCTTTCGGGCACCTATCAGCCCCCCTAACCACTAGGGTGCGCGTACCAGGTGCGTCACTAGGCAATAGCTACAGATCCCCTTGTTTTTACCCTGTTGATGCAAGGCTCCGATTCGATTGAACTGTCCAGCTTTTGCAGACAGCTGGATGCAAACCCTGTTCTTGCCCAGCAAGTCAAGGATTCCAATACTCCAGAACAAATTGTTTCGATAGCCTCATTAGCTGGGTTCCAAATTTCTACAAATGAACTGAAGAAGAGTTCGCGTGAGCTTTCAGCCCCTTATTTTCCCTGGAGTGGGAAGGGTCATAAATTTCGCAGGGAATTCTTTGCATCATTGCCTTAGTTGTCTCACGGTTCTTCGTATTTTTGGAAGCTTGCTTTTAAATCTATGACGGTGCCGAATAAGATCTTTTTAGTAAGCGATATCTTTTGGAGCTTTTTAGGCTTGCATAGATTTTCTTGGTCTGGGAGTTGTGTGCCTTGGAATGATGAGGAGTTCTTTCTAATAGTAAACTAAAACCACTAATAATCAAAGTCCCAATAGGGGCGCCTGCGAAATCATGTTATTCATCAGGATGGTATAAATAGAATGCATGCTAGCTGGGTCTTCGAATTGAGAGTAGCCTGACTCCTCTAAGGGTTCTGTGTGCTCTTCTGGATTGTCATCGTTATCTTCTGGTTTTAAAGCAGCTCCACTCATCAGCCAGCAGCTTCCGTAGATAGCGGTTAATACCGCCCATAGGAAAGTCTGCCTATTTGCAACTCCACTGCCAATGCCAGTGGCCGCTATGATTAACCATCGATTGTCTTACTTGATTCACGATATAGACAATAGGTAAAAATCGTGAAGCCATGGCCATACTAAGCCCATTAACCTGATTCTGCCTTCTCGTAGGCAATGGGCACCTGCAATGGCGCGGTGGGCGCAATATAGTTTCATAGATGAGAAGAAGAACGATTAGTTAGGAGAATAAGATGAGGAGTACTGGGGAGCTTTCTCCTTGCTCAACCATAAGTTTTGCGGTAGACTTGTCTAGTATTTTAGAGCTATTGCCTATCAGTTCTGTGATCATGAGTGTCAGTTGATTGGGTAAAAGCATTAATGAGTCCCACGTAGGGCTCTGTCTTGGGACTTCCAAAATGCTTAGAGCGAAGTATTCTATGATTGATATGGTACATATTAATCCTCCTTTTGGCATTGTCAACTGCGAAGCCTGGTCCTTCTCTACAAGTTAGTAAGGCTTATCTTGTTTTCTTGCTTTCCTTTGTTGGAGTCCTGTTCGTTTTCGAGTTTTACTTGGATGAAGCTGGCAGTCAGGTGATCATTAAGGAGTGATGCTTGCCTCAGCTTCTTTGCGGCATCAATGCTTCTTTCCCTCGTCGAGATTTCCTAAGATCGCTAAAACTTAAGCCTGCCGGTTTTCCGATGGGCCTGAGCATTCTGCATCTCCATCTTCATGGGTTGTTCCGGGGCCGTGCACTGGAGCTCGGTCGTGACTCTGATACCGGTGGCCAAACAACCTACGTACTAGAACTGGTAAGGGCCCTGGCCGCATCACCCTTGGTTGATCGGGTGGAGGTGTTAACCCGTCAACTCTTTGATAAAAGGATCTCAGTGGATTATAGCCAATCCACTGAGTTGATTGGCCCGGGAGCGTTGATTCGGCGTCTTCCCTTTGGGCCCAGGCGGTATTTACGTAAGGAGCTTCTTTGGCCCTTTCTTGACCATCTGGCGGATCGGCTCTGTCGTCAATTGCAATCCCAGCCCCGTCTGCCCAATTGGATCCATGCCCACTACGCGGATGCGGGCTATGTGGGGGCTCTCGTGGCCCGCAGATTGCAGATACCGCTGGCTTTTACAGGCCATTCCCTAGGGCGTGAAAAGCGCCGACGCCTTTTAGCAGCCGGGCTCGACTCCCAGCAGATCGAAGCCCAATACGCCCTTTCCGCCCGAATTGCTGCTGAGGAGCTGGCCCTTGCCCAGGCGCAACTGGTGGTTACGAGTACCCAACATGAACTCGACCATCAGTACGCCCGCTACAACAAATTCAGGCCTGATCTCGCCACGGTGATTTCCCCAGGTGTGGATTCGGCACTTTTCCATCCTGTTGCGGCTATCACTGAATCCCCCAACCACCCCCTGGTAGCTCCATTTTTGCGCTACCCCCTGCGACCGCCCCTGTTGGCCATCTGCCGCGCTGACCATCGCAAAAATATCCCAGCTTTGCTTGAGGTGTTTGCCCGATCTGAATTGCTTCGAGAGAACCACAATTTGGTCTTGGTTCTTGGTTGTCGCCAAGACTTACGTCAACTCGATAAGCCACCGCGGGAGGTGCTGCTCCAGCTTTTTGAGTTAATTGATCGCTACGACCTTTACGGCCTTGTGGGCTACCCCAAGCACCACACCCGGGAGCAAATCCCAGAGTTGTATCGATGGGCTGCCCGTTTGGGGGGTGTGTTTGTGAACCCTGCGCTCACCGAGCCCTTTGGGCTCACCTTGCTGGAATCTGCAGCCTGTGGGTTGCCAGTGGTTGCTACCGATGACGGTGGGCCTAAGGACATTCTCGAGCGTTGCAACAACGGTGTTCTTGCCGATGTGTCCGACCTCGGTGCCCTGCAGGCCGCCATTGAGCTGAGTGTCAGCAATGCCCGACGCTGGCGGGGTTGGCGCGATAACGGGCTCAAGGCGGTTAGGGCCAACTACAGCTGGACGGCCCATGTGAATCGCTATTTGGCCATGGCCAGCTGCGCTTTATCGCCTACGGAGCTGGTGCCGGACCATCGACCCCTGCGTAGTGCGTATTGGCATCAGGCATCCAGTAGCTGAGGTCGTTTTGCCAGAAGATCCGGCCGGCCAGCTGGTTGGCGGCAAGTTTGGTACCTGCCATGGCCGTGACCAATTGGCCCATTTCCAGGCCGGATAGGTCGGTTTTGATATCTGTGCCGGCCACCTTGAGCAACCCTGGTAACTGGGTCAGTGTGGAGGGCTGGCCCAGTTTTTTGAAGACTTCGGCTAGCACCATTTTCTGGCGCTCCATGCGGCCGAGATCGCCCATTTCGTCGTGGCGGAAGCGGAGGAATCCTTCGAGTTGCTCCCCCCTGAGCCGTTGCATGCCGGGGTACAGATCGATGTATAGACCCTGGCTGTTGTCCACGTAGTGCATGCGCTTAGGCACATCCACATCCACGCCCCCGATGGCGTCGCCCAGCCGTTTCACGGCCTGGAGGTCGATCCGCACAAAGCGATCGACTGGGGCATGTAGAAGGTTGCTTAGCTCCTGTTTCACGGCGTCGATGCCCCCGTAGTTGTAGAGGGCGTTGGCCTTCAACACGCCGTACTGCTGGGATTCCACGAAGGTGTCCCTGGGCACCTGGGTGAGCAGGGTTTTGCCGTCTTTGATCTGAACGGTGAACATCACATCCGTGTTGCCCGCCACCTTGTCGGTGCCCATCACCAGGATGCGCCGATCCCCGAGACCAAAGGGATTCACCAGGGCTCCCAGGGATTGGGGTCCCTTGAGCAAGGCAGCCATCGCTGCTCCGGCTAGGTGGGGCAGGGGGCCTGCCAGGCCCCAGCCCAGGGCAATCCCCAGGACAAAGGGCACCAGGGGCCTGGGCTTCTGTTTGTTGGGCCTGGTGGGAGGCCCCCCACCCTTGGGTTTGCGACGTTCTTGGCGGGTGTCCCTTTCCCGGTCCGGTGGGCGTCGCTCCTGGCGGGGCTTGGTGTCGCGTCTTTGGCGGCGCGGCTCCATGTCGCCTACGAGGGCGCTGGGGATCACAGCTTTGTTGGCCTGGGTCCCGCGGCGGCTGTCGTTCCGACTACGACGCGGAAGGGGTTGGGCCTGGCTCATGGCGCTGCTAGCTCGGCGCACCATAGGGGGCAGATCCTTGGTGCACCAGGGGGGCTGGCTGTTTTGTTGGTTTTGGTTTGGCAATCAGGCTTGGGCTTTGACCTGGATCTGGGCGGCGGCGGTCTCGGCCTTGCGGCGGGCCTCTGCCTCCGTGGCCCCCTGGGCCAGGGCCACGCCCATGCGCCGATGGGGCCGGGCATCGGGTTTTCCAAACAGCATCACCTCGGTATCTGGCTCCCGTAGGGCTGCAGCTACCCCCTCAAACACCACAGTTTCTGCGGTTTCTGTGGCCAGAATCACCCGACTGGCGGCGGGCCCCAAGGAGCGGATTGCCGGAATGGGTAACCCCAGCACTGCCCTCAGGTGCAGGTCAAATTCACTGAGGTTCTGGCCCATCAGGGTCACCAGGCCGGTGTCGTGGGGGCGTGGCGAGAGCTCGGAGAACACCACCTCAAGACCGTCGGGATGCCCCCCTGGCGGCCCGCACAGGAAAAATTCCACCCCAAATAGCCCCGCTCCACCGAGGTTGGAGGTCACGGCTTTGGCCATGGCCTGGGCGGTGGCCAGCTGCCGGGCCCCCACCGCCGCCGGTTGCCAGCTGCACTGGTAGTCACCCCGTTCCTGGATGTGGCCAATGGGAGGGCAAAACAGGGTTTCCCCCTCCCATTGCTTCACGGTGAGCAGGGTGATCTCCAGTTCAAAGGGCAGGAACTCCTCCACGATTACCCGGGTGCCTTCGCCCCGGGCCCCGGCCATGGCGGCGTCCCAGGCGGCAGCGATGCCTTCGGGCCCTTTCACCACACTTTGTCCCTTGCCGGAGGAACTCATCACCGGTTTCACCACCACCGGCCACCCCAGGGGGGCAGCGGCGGCGGCGAGTTCGGCCCCACTCTCGGCATAGGCGAATCGGGCCGTGCGAATGCCTAGCTCCTGG
>Ga0208864_1000136_pt1 | contig 23282 bp, 14 predicted proteins | sample CryBogmetaGMA05M_FD_184542 | JGI IMG/M metagenome (GOLD analysis project Ga0208864, IMG submission 184542) | Freshwater microbial communities from Crystal Bog, Wisconsin, USA - MA0.5M (SPAdes) | ecosystem: Environmental > Aquatic > Freshwater > Lake | place: Crystal Bog, Wisconsin, USA...
TCCCAAGGAGGGTCGGCGATCATCATCAGGGTGCCGATGGCCATGCAGGCCACGGCCAGCGTCTTCATGATCGCGTAAACCCGCGCCGCGATCTGACCGCCCGGCGTCGCCCGCGTGCTCCACCAAGTGGGAAGAGCCGTCACCACCCAGGCGACGATGAGGACCAGCGGGTGGGCGGTGGAGAACAGCGCGAGGGTCGTGGCCGCGCCGAGGAGAATCCGCACCGTCGCCGGGCCGTCGAGAAAACGATTCGGGGCGACCATCACGATCGCCAATTCCACGAGCGCCACAAACGGCAGCAGCACGGCAGTGAGCCCGTCGACATGGACGAGGTAGCCGCCGCCGAGCCGCTGGCCGAGCTCGAGGGTGACCTCCGGACCGCTCATCCAAAATCGGGTGATCGTCAGGCCGGCGATCAACGAGACGAGCAGGGAGATCATTGCCGGGGTGCGCGGGGCCGAAGGGCTGCGACCGCGGTGGATGTGGAGCGCCGCTGCCAGCGGGGCAAGAATCGCCGCGGTCAGCGCCGCCACGAGCGGAATATCATGGCCGTCGAGATTCACCGCCGCCCCCCCTGCATCCGCCGCCCGACAGCATCCCGTTTCCGGTCTTCCGGGCGCGTTCCGAGCCAGTCGATCCACGCCAACTCGGCCCCCCCGAGTCGCTCGAGGAGCCTCCAAATGGGGCCGATGACAAACCGCGACAGCACCATCTCTTCGAATCCGCGGTCGAGGGCCAGACGGTAGAGCCGGGACTGCATCCCCTCGGGAAGAAGCCGGACGACCGACCACGACACCGCGCCGGGATGGCCGCCAAGGGCCGCCTCGAGCTCGTGGCGATCATGGAGCGCTGAGGGGGAGCGGAGAATCTGGAGGCTGCGAAGGATCGCATGGCTGACGATGTGGACGAGGGCCAAGACCCGAAATCCGAGGCCGATCTCGACGAAGATGATCCCCGCTTGGGTCATCGAGGCGTAGGCGAGCATGCTTTTGAGATCGGTCTGGACGCGACCGACGAGGGCCGCATGGATCGCCGTGAACACCCCGATGACGACAAGAACGATCCTGGCCAGCGGCGCCGCGTCGAGGAGGGCCTCGCAGCGGAGGAGGACGTAGGCGCCGGCATGGATCGACAGGGCCCCGTAGAAGATGGCGCTCGACGGTGTCGGCCCCTCCATCGCCCGCGGCAGCCAGTTCGAGAACGGCACTTGCGCACTTTTCCCCATCGCCGCGAACACCAGCAGGAGCGACACGAGCGTGGCGGTGCCGGGGGAGACGAGGCAGTGGGCGTTGGGCCAGACGCCGTTGAAGAGCCGCTCGAAATCCCCCGAACCGACGGCCCGATGAATCATCACGCCGGCCGTGAGCAGGCCGACGTCACAGATCCGGTAGGTCATGAAGGCCCGAAGCGCCGCCTTGAGGGCGTTGGTGCGCTCGTGGAAGAAGCCGATCAGCATCGTCGAGGAGATGCCCAGAAACTCCCATCCTGCAAACAGGACATCGATGCTCCCGGCGAGCACCATGAGGTTCATCCCCGTGCCGAAAAGCGTGAGGAGAACGAAGAACCGGGTGAAGCCCGGCTCACGGTGGAGGTATTTGCCGGCAAAGGCGTTGACCAGCGCGCACAGCCCGGTTGAGAAACAGACATAGGGCACCGACAGACCGTCGGCGACGAGATCGACCGTGGCGTCGTGGTGCCCCACCGAAAACCAGGTGCCGAGGTGGACCTGCTCGGGAGCGAAGCCGCGCATCGCGAGCACCGCCAGGGTCACGAGACCCGCGAGGAAGGCGAGCGTGAACGCGGCGCCGACGAGCCTCGTGGTGGCCCGCTCCGCCAGTGGCCGATCGAGCAGCGCCGGCAGACCGACGAGGACGAGCGTCAGGGCCGGGGCAGCGAGTTGGAGGACGACCAGCAGCGCAACGAAGGCATGGGTCGAGGCGCCCTGGGGCTCGAGCGTCCCCAGCAGCTGGGCGACCGGTAAGTTCACCCCGGAATACGTCATGTGCCCAGGGCTCCCATGGATGCTGCGCCGTCCAGAGTCTTTCCGGCGAGTCTTGCCAGCACGGCTTTTCGGAGTATGCCAAGAATCAGCCGACTGGGCGTCCAAGCCCATGCCAACCCAGAGCGGAGCCGGGGACGAGCATCATTTTGGTAGCATCATCCTAACCGAACGGGCGCTGCCCGTCTTCCCGAGTCCGTGTTCAGCGAGTCGACGCCGTGGACGTCCCTCAGCCCCCACTTCGCCCTTCTGTCCCGTTCTCCGCGACCACGCCGCGTCCCGGCGTGGTCCTCCTCGTCGATGACCAGCCAATCATCGGCGAGGCGATCCGACGGATGCTGTCCGGAGAGGACGCAATCGATTTTCATTACTGCCGCGATCCCGGTGCGGCCCTGACCGTGGCTGCCGATACGGCTCCGACCGTCGTCCTTCTCGATCTGGTGATGCCCGAGATCAATGGGCTCGAGGTGCTTCGCAGACTGCGGGCCGATGAGCGCTTCCGGGAACTGCCGATCATCGTCCTGTCGACGAAAGAGGAAGCGGCGGTGAAGGCCGAAGCGTTCGCGCTCGGGGCCAACGACTACCTCGTGAAACTCCCCGACCGGGTCGAACTGGTCGCCCGCATCCGCCACCATTCCCGCGGCTACATCGCCCTGCTCGAACGGAACCTGGCCTTCGAAGAGCTGCGGATCAGTCGCGCGGTGCTCGCGGAGGACCTCGCCAGTGCCGCCCGCTACGTGCGCTCGCTCCTCCCCCCCCCGGGCGACCTGGCCGGAATCCTTGCCGACTGGCGATTCATCCCCTCGGCCGACCTGGGGGGCGACGCCTTCGGCTACCACTGCCTCGACGCCGACCATGTCGCGATCTATCTCCTCGACGTCTGCGGTCACGGAGTCGGCGCGGCCCTCCTCAGCGTGTCGGCCCTCAACGCCGTGCGCGGCGAGTCGCTGCCGAACACCGATTTCCGCGATCCAGGGGCCGTTCTTACGGCGCTCAACCGGGCGTTTCCGATGGAACGGCACAACGACATGTTCTTCACGATGTGGTACGGCGTTTACGACCGCCAACGCCGCTCGTTGCGGTGGGCCGGCGGTGGGCACCCCCCCGCCCTCCTCATCCCGCCAGCGTCGGCCGCGTTCAAAAAACCTGCGCCCGCCGCTCTCGACTCCGACAATCCCCTCCTGGGCGCCATTGAAGGGCTCGGTTTCTCCTCGCGGGAAATCGATGTTCGTCCCGAATCGACGCTCTATCTCTTCAGCGACGGAGCCTACGAGATCACCCGGCCAGACGGTTCGATGGGGACGCTCGACCGGTTTCAGGAGTTACTTGCCTCCCGACCAGGAGGGGGGGAAACGTCTCTCGACAGCGTCGTAGAACAGATCAGGACCCTCGCCGGGGGGGTCGACCTCGCCGACGATCTCTCGATTCTGGCGGTCAAGTTTGGCTGACAAAATGGAAACAGGCTGTATTTCAGCCCCTTTCCGCCCCCTTGCAAGCACGCTGCCTCAGCTCCGGCCGATGTGTCGAGGGGCAGTCTTGCATGCGATTCCCGAATCCGTACACTCAAGGGTTTCCCGTCCTGGGACGGGTTGGCTAGCGTAGCTCAATTGGCAGAGTCCCTGATTTGTAATCAGGTGGTTGCGGGTTCAACTCCCGCCGCTAGCTCACTCCACATTCCAGGGAGGAGCGCTCGTCCGATCATGGTCGTCGTCGCCAGGAAGCACTTCTAACCCGTTGCGTCGATCGCGTCGGGGAGGGATGTGTCGGTCGTTGTCTTGGTCGTCGACTCAATGGTCGTTTTGGGCTCTGCCCGCTCGGAATGGCTGATCCGGGGCGGAGCCGGATCGAAAAAAGGGATCGCCGGATCGAAAAAAGCGGTGGCGCTCTCGCGGCAGGTTTTGATTCGGGGAGATTTGGATCCGAACCGATATCACCAACACATGAGGGAAGTTTCCCGAGCGGTCAAAGGGGCTTGACTGTAAATCAAGTGGCTCTGCCTTCGCAGGTTCGAATCCTGCACTTCCCACTTCCAACCCCATGCCCCGACACCAGACACCGAAGTAGATCGCATCGACAGGCTGAAAAGGCTGAAAACGAAGTCCGCCAAAAAGAATCCTGTTTGAGCCCGACGTTTGAGCTCGACGTTTGAGCAACACGTCTCGCCCCTCCCTCCGATTCCTCAGCCCGACAACCCTCGGCCCGACAACGAACAACACCCCAACACGAGCAGGGACCATCCAGCAGAGGCACACGCGGGCAGGCACGGCTTTTTACCGGCCCGCACGAACGCACGCGGGTGTAGCTCAATGGTAGAGCAATAGCCTTCCAAGCTAAAGACGAGGGTTCGATTCCCTCTACCCGCTTTCAGGCCGCCGCTGATCATCAACGCCCCTCCGCTCAACGCCACGCCGACTCAATTTCCTTTTTCACGGAGCGACTGCCGACACGACCGACCGATCCGCGTCCTCGCCGGGACGACGCCGCGCTCTCCAGCGCCCGTCCACCGAGGCCACGACGCACACCGCTGCTGTAGCTCAGTTGGTAGAGCGCGTCCTTGGTAAGGACGAGGTCATGGGTTCAAGTCCCATCAGCAGCTTCCCGCCGGTCGCCGTGACCAGATCGCCCCTCCACCATAGAACAATGAAGATTCATCCTTCCGGCCTTCCGGAGGGACGCTCGTCACAAGATCGATCGATGCTCCGTGTCACACCTGGCCAGGCGGCGCATCGTCGATCGATCGGACAGTTTGTTTTGATGCAGGATTTCAGGGACCAGGGCAGGCGCCGCCTGCAGCCACACACCAGAGAGGAAGATCGAGGGAGAAAGCATGGCTAAGGACACGTTCACGCGGAGCAAGCCGCACGTCAACGTCGGCACCATTGGTCACATCGACCATGGCAAGACGACTCTCACCGGCGCGCTGGTGGCCGTTCAGGCTGCCAAGAACCTGGCGGTTGCGAAAAGCTACGCCGATATCGCCAAGGGCGGCACCGTCCGCGACGACACGAAGACGGTGACCATCGCCGTCAGTCACGTTGAATACGAGACCGAAAAGCGGCACTATGCCCACATCGACTGCCCGGGCCACGCCGACTTCATCAAGAACATGATCACCGGTGCCGCCCAGATGGACGGGGCGATCCTGGTGGTCAGCGCTGCAGACGGCCCGATGCCGCAGACGCGGGAGCACATCCTCCTCGCCAAGCAGGTCGGTGTGCCGGCGCTCGTGGTCTTCCTCAACAAGGTCGACCTCGTCGATGATCCGGAGCTCCTTGACCTGGTCGAAATGGAAATCCGCGAACTGCTGACGAAGTACGGCTTCCCGGGCGACGATGTGCCGATTATCCGTGGCGCCGGCAAGCCGGCCTACGACAGCCCCAAAGACCCTGAGAAGAACAAGTGCATCGGCGACCTGCTCGCTGCCGTTGACGCCTACATTCCCGAGCCGGTTCGTGAGCTCGACAAGCCGTTCCTGATGGCGATCGAGGACGTGTTCTCGATCGAAGGTCGTGGGACGGTGGCGACTGGCCGTATCGAGCGTGGCGAGGTGAAGGTCGGCGACGAAGTCGAGATCATCGGACTCAAGGACAAGGCCGAGAAGACGACCTGCACCGGCGTGGAGATGTTCAAGAAACTCCTCGACCGTGGTCAGGCCGGCGACAACGTCGGATGCCTGTTGCGTGGCATCGCCCGCGAGGGCATCGAGCGTGGTCAGGTGCTTGCCAAGCCGGGCTCGATCAAGCCCCACAAGAAGTTCGAGTGCGAGGTGTACGTGCTGTCGAAGGAGGAAGGTGGCCGCCACACTCCGTTCTTCGCAGGATATCGCCCGCAGTTCTACTTCCGCACGACCGACGTCACCGGCTCGACCAAGCTGCTGAGCGGCGTCGAGATGGTTTCGCCGGGCGACAACGTGAAGATGGAGGTCGAGTTGATGGTCCCGATCGCCATGGACGACGGTGTCCGCTTTGCCATCCGTGAGGGTGGTAAGACCGTCGGCTCGGGGGTCGTGACGAAGATCCTCGACTGATCACGAAACCTGTGTACCCGTTCCAGGCGCCGGCCGTGCTGCCGGCGCCTGGAATCACAGGGGCGTAGCTCAACTGGCAGAGCGCTGGTCTCCAAAACCAGAGGTTGCGAGTTCGATCCCCGCCGCCCCTGCTTTGCGGGATCTGGTTGCCATAGCCACGTTCCCGCGAGTCTGGATCGACAGTGTCGGTGGATGAAATGGATCAACGATAAAGCGGTCGGTGGGCGATGCCCCACCAGGAAACAGTCGCCCCACAGACCGGGCCCATCAATCAGACGGATCGCCCGAGCCGGACGGAACCGACCATGGCAGGTATGCAAGAAAACTCATCCGCCCTCAGTTCATTGGGGCGAGAATTGTTCAGCGCGGCGGTCTACAAGCGGAGCCAGGGGCGCGTCACCCGTCAGGTGACGTTTGTAGCCTTGGCACTCGCTTGGGCGATCGCAGTCTGGAGGCTCGCCCAGATTCTGCCGGCATGGATTTCAGCGGGAGGGGCAATGACCCCGGCGGTCAGCGCTGACGCTTATGGCTTGGTTCGGTTTGTGATTCCTCTCCTCGTTTTCCTTGCCGGTGCCTGGCTCGCCTACCGGGCGGTGAACCTTCCCCGGTTCGCCGAGTTCCTCATCGGAGTGGAGTCGGAGATGGCAAAGGTGGCGTGGCCCACCCTCGGCGAAGTGGCCCGCAGTTCCGCCGTTGTGATCTTCATGATCTTCGCGCTCTCCTTCATCCTCGCGGCCTACGACTTGTTTTGGTGGTTCATTCTCCGGGCGATTCAGGGATTTCGTTAAACGCGGTCGAGACCCAAGGGTTCGGGTGACACACCCGAACATCCCCACGCATGTCGAAGCACGATCATCCAACCGAGCCTCAGGCCGACGCGGTCGCGTCGCCACATGAGCATGCCACGCCCCACGGCCATGCCGAGGGGGCATCGCATGCAGGCTCCGCCCACGCCGCGCCGGCCGCAGAGGCCGACGACGATGACGGCACCCCTGCCGAACTCGCCGACCCGTTTGCCAGTGGTGACAACGCCAAGCCAGTGGCCTCTGCAGCCGACGATGAGATCGCCCCAGTAGGGGACAAGAAGTGGTACATCCTCAAAGTGCAGAGCAACCGAGAGGATTCGATCAGCGACACGCTCGAGCGACGGATCCGGATGCAGGGGCTCGACCGCTACTTTGGCAAGGTTATCGTGCCGAAGGAGCAGGTCACCGAGTTCAAAAGCGGCAAAAAACGCGTTGTTTCCCGCAAGCTCTATCCTGGCTACATCCTTGTGAACATGATTCTCAATGACGAGACGTGGTATCTCGTCAGGGAGACAGGCGGAATTGGTGATTTCACCGGCTCGGCCGGGAGGCCCAGCCCGATGCTCCAAGCCGACGTGGACAAACTCCTCAACAAGTCCGCGGTCAAGCCTGACGAGGCCCCGCGGTTGAAGATCAATTTCAAGAAGGGCGACCGGGTCAAGATCACCGAAGGTACGTTTGAGAACTTCGAGGGTGAGGTGGAGCAGATTGACGAGGCAAACGGACGGGTCACGGTGATGCTCAGCATCTTCGGTCGCTCGACCCCCGTTGACATCGAATACTGGCAGATCGAGGGAATCTGAACCTCGGCGCGGCCGTCCATGACGGCTCATTACGGATCATCATGCGTCCATCCTGCACGGACGCCGGGGCGAGCAGGGCAGGCCGGTCAAGCATTCAACAGCAACGTTTCCAAGCAGTCCCGCGGAAGGGGAAGAGGTCAGAGTCATGGCGAAGCAGGTGGTCGGTCAGGCGAAATTCCAGATTCCAGGCGGACAGGCCACCCCGGCCCCTCCGGTCGGTACGTCGCTCGGCCGGTACGGCATCAACCTCGGACAGTTCGTCCAGCAATTCAACGACAAGACCCGCGAAGCCGCCGGCATGGCGATTCCGGTTGTTGTCACGGTCTACAACGATCGTTCGTTCGAGTTTTACACGAAGAGCCCGCCGGCAGCCGCCCTCCTCAAGAAGGCAGCAGGCTTGGCGAAGGGATCCGGCGTGCCCAACAAGGACAAAGTCGGCAAGGTGACCAAGGCCCAACTCGACGAGATCGTCCGACTGAAGACCAACGATCTCAATGCGAGCGATGCGGATCATGCCCGCCGCATGATCGAAGGCACCGCCCGCAGCATGGGGATCACGGTCGACAACTGACCCCCCACACATTCGTTTCCTAATCTTCCCGATTTTCCCTCGAACACTTTCAGGACCGTAGCCGTGGCTGTCACCAAGCGCATGAAGGCGATGCTCGCCAAGTTGCCGAAGACCGAAGCCCCTCTTCCCGTTGCCGACGCCGTCACGCTCATCAAGAGCATGCCGCCGACGAAGTTTGACCAAGCGGTCGAGATCCACATGCGTCTCGGCATCGATCCGAAGCAGGCCGATCAGATCGTCCGTGGCTCAATCGTGCTGCCGCACGGTATCGGCAAGTCGAAGCGGGTCGTCGTGTTTGCCAAGGGCAACATGGCTGACGAGGCCAAGGCAGCCGGGGCGGAAGAGGTCGGCTCTGATGAGCTTGCCAAGAAGATCAAGGAAGGCTGGACCGACTTTGATGTCTGCATCGCGGCGCCCGACATGATGGGCTTGGTCGGCCCGCTCGGGAAGGTGCTCGGCCCCCGTGGCCTGATGCCGAGCCCCCGTGCCGGCACCGTCACCGCCGACATCCGCAAGACCGTCAGCGAGTACAAGGCGGGTAAGGTCGAGTTCCGGAATGACCCGACCGGCATCGTCCATGCGGTGGTCGGTAAAGCCAGTTTTGATGCGGCAAAGATCGTCGACAACATCAAGGCTTTCATTGATCACATCATGTCGCTGCAGCCCAACAGCGTTCGCGGTCAGTACGTGAAGAGCATCTCGATCTCCGCCACGATGACCCCGGGCGTCATGATCGCCGCCTGACCCTGGATTGGCTCTTTCTTACCCTCCGCTTCAAGCCCGCTGTTCCCGTTCTCGATTCAGGTTCCTGTTTCCTTCATCCCGGCTCGTTTCAGTCCCACGCGGCCACGCTGCCGTCCAAGCCGCCCGATCAGGGCCCAAATCCGCCATGAGCAAGCTTGTCAAGAATCTCCTCGTCGATGACCTCAAGGGACGCCTTACCGGCGTCGGCGAGGTGATCGTTCTCAGTCTTGGTCGCCTCGACGGCACCAAGACCACGCAGCTGCGACAGACGCTGCGGAAGAAGAAGATCCACCTGCAGCTGATCAAGAACAGCCTGGCGCGGCGGGCGACGCTCGACACCCCACTTGCCCCGGCTTTCGGCAAGATCGAGGGCATGCTCGCGATCGCCTGGGGCGGTGAAGACGTCGTCGATCTCGCGAAGGAACTCGATCGCGTTTCCGCCATCAAGGACTACGACGGAGTCGAGTTCCGCGGCGGTGCCCTGGACGGTGCGAGGCTCGAGCCGAGCGACGTCAAGAGCGTTGCGAAGTGGCCTTCTCGTGCCGAGCAACTCTCCATTCTTTCCGGGCAGATCAGCTCGATGGGCGCCAAGCTGTCAGGCCAGATCCTGGGAGCAGGAGGCACGTTGGCTGGCCAGATCAGCTCCCGGGTCGATGACCTGGAGAAGGCCGCGGAGCCGGAGGTTCCGGCGGCCTGAGGCAGACATTTCGGACCGATCCCATGGCATGGGCTTCCCAAGGCCCGCGTTCATGGTATGACTGTGGGTTCCCCATTTTCCAGAGACGCCAGGCCCCGGACGTGGTCCAAACGGGGCTGGCGTGCACGACCGACCACCCATGACACACAGCCGGCGGCATTCCCGCCGGCCTCATTCCTGAAGGGAAAGGATCTCGAGCGATGGCAACGGCTGAAGCGACACGTGAATTCACCAAAGAAACGAAGGACCTCGGCGACAAGATCGTGTCCTTGACGCTCAAGGCCGCCAAGGAGCTCTCCGACTACCTCGACGAAGTCCACGGCATCAAGCCCGCCGCCGGTGGCGCGGTCATGATGGCCGCTCCGGGCGGTGCGGGTGGTGCTGGAGCTGCCGAAGCGGCGGCTGAGAAGACCGAGTTCGACGTCGTCCTCGAGAGCTACCCGACCGAGGCGAAGATCGGCATTATCAAAGTCGTTCGCGCTGCGACGGGCTTGGGCCTCAAAGAGGCCAAGGATCTCGTTGAGAGCGCTCCGGCGAAGGTCAAGGAGGGCATCTCCAAGGCCGACGCAGAGAAGCTCAAGAAGGAGCTTGAAGAGGCCAAGGCGAAGGTCGCCGTCAAGTGATTTTTGCTTGATTTACCGAGACAGCGACCGGAGGCTTGGTCTTCCGGTCGCTGTCCGGTATAGTTTTTGCATGGTGATTTCCCGACGGTCATCCATTCGACGGTGGTCCCGCGGGAACGGCATGCGCCTCCTCCTTCGTCAGCCCACGCCTACCGCGCCCCTGCGGTGGGACGAATCCCCCTCATTCCTTGGCTCTCCAGACGGAACGCCTGCTCCCGTGCGGCGGCGCCCTGACCAAACGATGGGTCGGTGTCCGGAGCGGTGCCGCAGTCGTTCCTCCCGAGTCGTGGGTGCGGTGTTGGTTTTGCGTCGGTTTTGCACAGGAGTGGGATTCGGTTCCTCACCCGAGGTCGTCGGACAAACGCAGGGCGAGTCTCGTTTCTGGGTCTTGCGACTCAACACCGTCGGGTTTGCGGCTTCTGCGTTTTAAACTTCGGTTTTCTTGTTTTCGGTTTCTTTGGTTTTGGTTTTCTTGCTTCGGTCTTCTTGGGAGATTTGCCCATGGCCACACGCGCCGTCCGCCGCCTCCAGCCCACTCAGATCCGCCGCTATGGCAGCAGCCGCGCGAGCCACGCGATCCCTGACCTCACTGAAATCCAGACCCGCTTTTACGACCGCTTTCTCCAGTACGACACCCCTTCGTCAAAGCGCAAAGACGAAGGCATTGAGGGGGTTCTCCGTGAGATCTTCCCGATCGAGAGCTACGACCGCACCGTCAAGCTCGAATATGTCCGCTACGAACTGGGGAAGCCCCGCTACGATCCCGACGAATGTCGACAGCTCCGACTCACGTACGGCCGCCCCCTGCGTGTCTGGCTGCGCTTGACGCGCGATCAGCCGGTCGAGGAAGAGGTCTATCTCGGCGACATCCCCATCATGCTCGGTGGCGGAGAGTTCATCATCAATGGTGCTGAGCGCGTCGTCGTCAGCCAGCTGCACCGTTCTCCTGGTATCGATTTCGTCGCCGATACCGAATCGACCGACCGCAAGACACACAACTGCCGCATCATTCCGGAACGCGGCAGTTGGATCGAGCTCAATGTCTCCAAGAAAGACACGCTCCAGGTACGAATCGACCAGAGCGGGAAGTTCTCCGCGCTGACGCTCCTCCGCGCGATGGACGAGAAGTACACCCACGACGCCGAAATCCTCAAGCTCTTCTACGAGCCGGAGAAGGTGAAGGCCGACGGCGGTCGCTACGTCCCGAAGATCGAGGGGCGGATTGCCGTCGACGACATCGTCTACCCGTCGAAGCACAAGGACGGCTCGCCGAACGAGCGTGCCGGTGAGATCATCATCGAGGCCGGCTGCAAGATCTCCCACGATCAGGCCGAGCTGATCTGCACGTCAGGCCTGCCCGCTGTGGAGGTGATGGAGGAGCAAAAGGTGCCCCTCATCATGAACAGCCTCCGCGAGGACGCCGACGAGTCGAAGCGCCGCACGGGCGTTTCCCCCAGCCATCAGGACGCCCTCGTCCGCATTTACCAGCGGCTCCGGCCGGGTAACCCTCCCGCCCTCGACAAGGCCCGGGCGCTGTTCGACGAGAAGTTCAAGGACACCAACCGCTATCGCTTGGGCCGCGTGGGCCGCTTCCGCATCAACCGTAAACTCGGGTTGTCGGTCCCCGAGACCGAGATGACGCTCCGTCCCGACGACCTGATCGCTGCGATCAAGTACATGCTTCTCCTCTCCGAGGGGGAGAGCGAAGTCGAAGTGGACGACATCGACCACCTCGGTAACCGTCGCCTGCGGACGATCGACGAACTTGCCAGCGATGAACTCCGCAAGGGGTTTCTCAAGCTCCGTCGCACTGTTCAGGAGCGGATGAGCCTCAAGGACGTCACGGAAATGACGCCCCGCTCGCTCATCAACCCCAAGAGCATCTCTGCGGCGATTGAGTACTTCTTCGGCCGTGGCGAGCTGTCGCAGGTCGTCGATCAGACGAATCCGCTCTCGATGCTTACCCACGAGCGCCGCCTCTCGGCACTCGGTCCCGGTGGTTTGAACCGCAAGCGTGCGGGATTCGAAGTGCGCGACGTGCACATCTCCCACTACGGTCGCATCTGCCCGATCGAAACGCCTGAAGGTACGAACATCGGCCTGATTTCGAGCCTGGCAATTTACTCCGGCGTCGATTCCTACGGCTTCCTCGTCACTCCCTACCGCAAGGTTTCGAAGTGTCGCCTCACCGATGACGTCGTTTGGTTGCGCGCCGATGAGGAGCACGAAGCAACGCTGGCGCCGGCCGACGCCCCCGTGGTGGACGGCAAGATCGAAGGGGACAACATCATCGCGCGCAACCGCGGTGATTTCGTCCTCGTCCGCGCTGATGAGGTCGGCTACATCGACGTTGCCCCCAGCCAGATGGTGGGCGTGTCGGCGGGGTTGATCCCGTTCCTCGAGCATGACGACGCCAACCGCGCGCTCATGGGCTCCAACATGCAGCGGCAGGCTGTGCCCCTCCTGGTCACCGAACCGCCCATCGTGGCGACCGGAATGGAGCGGGACGTGGCGGCCAACTCCGGCCTCATCGTGCGTGCGACCCGCAAGGGGACGGTGACCTATTGCGATGCCGAGCGGATCGAGGTCTCGCCGGGCGGCGTCGTCGCCCCGGACATCTACCGCCTGCGGAAGTACGTGGGCCTCAACGAACGCACCTGCCAGAACCAGAAGCCGATCATCAACCTCGGCCAGAAGGTCGAGAAGGGGGAGGTTCTTGCTGACGGCGCTGCGATCTACAAGGGGGAGTTGGCTCTCGGGCGCAACGTCCTCGTTGGCTTCATGGCTTGGGACGGATTCAACTTCGAGGACGCGATCATCATCAGCGAGGAGCTGGTGGAGGACGACGTCTACACCTCGATCCACATCGAGGAATACGATATCGAGATCCGCGACACGAAGCTCGGCCGCGAAGAGTTCACTCGCGATATTCCCAACGTCGGCGAGCGAGCCCTTCACAACCTCGACGAAGGGGGGATCGTCAAGATCGGCACCTTCGTCCGCCCTGGCGACATCCTCGTCGGCAAGGTTTCGCCGAAGAGCAAGACCGAGCTGACCCCCGAGGAGAAGCTTCTCCACGCTATCTTCGGCAGGGCCGGCGAGGACGTGAAGAACGACTCGCTTGAGGTCCCCTCCGGCGTTGAGGGAATCGTCATCGCCACCGAGAAGTTTTCGCGTCGCATGAGCCTGTCGGAGGATGAGCGACGCGAGTTTGAGAAGCAATTGAAGGAAGTCGAAAACGAGGGGAATGCCCGAGTTGCAGAGGCCTTCAGCGCGATGGTCGAGGAGATTGGCAAGGCGATCGGCAAGCCGCTGACGGCTGTCGACGGTGGCCCGCTCGTCCGCGATCAGGAGCACAAGGTGGTGGCCGAACGGGCCGCCGCCTTCCGCATCGAGGAACTCGATCTCCGCTCGCCGAAGGCAAAGCCTGAGGTCGAGAAGATCCACAAGGCGATGTGGCCTGCCGTCGAGGAAGCGATTGACTCTCGCGAACGTCGGCTCAACAGCATGAAGCGGGGTGACGAACTCCGCCCCGGCGTCCTCCAGATGGTGAAGGTGTACGTCGCCGCGAAGCGGGCCATCAGCGTTGGCGACAAGATGGCCGGTCGTCACGGCAACAAGGGGGTGATCGCCAAGATCCTCCCCAAGGAAGACATGCCATTCCTCGCCGACGGTACGCCGGTTCAGATCCTCCTCAACCCCCTCGGCGTGCCGAGCCGCATGAACGTCGGGCAGATCCTCGAGACCCACCTCGGCTGGGCCGGGAAGGTGCTCGGATTCCAGGCGATCACGCCGGTGTTCGACGGGGCAAGCGAGGAAGAGATCAACGACGTTCTCGACGAGGCAAATCTCCCGCGGCATGGTAAGGCCCAACTCTTCGACGGCCGCACGGGTGAGCAACTCGAGCAGGAGACGACGGTCGGCTACATCTACATGCTCAAACTCCACCACCTTGTCGACGACAAGGTGCACGCCCGCTCCACCGGCCCGTACTCGCTCATCACCCAGCAACCGTTGGGCGGCAAGGCGCGGTTCGGCGGTCAGCGGTTCGGGGAGATGGAAGTCTGGGCCCTGGAGGCCTACGGTGCCGCCTACATTCTCCAGGAACTCCTCACCGTCAAGAGCGACGACGTCGAGGGGCGCACGAAGATCTACGAGAGCATGGTAAAGGGGGAGAACACCCTCGAAGCCGGCACACCGGCGAGCTTCGACGTGCTCACCAACGAGATCCGTGGTCTGGCCCTCAACATGTCGCTCGAGAAGCGTCGGCTCTGAGCTCCGCTTCCAATCTGCCGACCCCGGGGGGTGATGCGATTGCGTCACCTTCCGGCTTCCGTCCTTTCCCCACCGCATCCGATCCCGGCGACCGCAACGCCAGCCCCAACAGCCCATCTGGGTTCTTCCAAGGAGACGTCTCGTGAGCATCGGTGAATCCACCTACGATCGCGTCAACGACTATTCCGCCGTGAAGATCAGCCTGGCGCGGCCGCATGACATCAAGAGTTGGTCGTTCGGCGAGGTCAAGAAGCCCGAGACGATCAATTACCGCACCTACCGTCCCGAAAAGGACGGACTGATGTGCGAGAAGATCTTCGGACCCGAAAAGGACTGGGAGTGCTCCTGCGGGAAGTACCGCGGGATGAAGTACAAGGGGATGATCTGTGATCGCTGTGGCGTGAAGGTCACCCACAGCCGTGTCCGCCGCAAGCGTATGGGCCACATCGAACTGGCCGCGCCGGTCGTCCATATCTGGTTTTTCAAGGCGATGCCGAGCCGGCTCGGCGCGCTGCTCGACATGAAGACGTCGAGCCTCGAGAAGGTCATCTACTTCCAGGATTACGTCGTCCTCGATCCCAAGGACACGCCGCTGAAGCGCCAGCAACTCCTCACCGAAGAGGAATACCGCGAGGCGCGTGGCACGTATGGCGACACGGGATTCGACGCCGAGATGGGTGCCGAGGCGGTCCGCAAACTTCTCCTCGGGCTCGACCTCGTCAGCCTCTCGAAGGAACTCCGCGAGGAACTCCACACCACCGGTTCGAAACAGAAGAAGAAGGATCTCGTCAATCGCCTCAAGATCGTCGAGGCAATCCGTGACAGCGAGAACAAGCCCGAGTGGATGGTCCTCGACGTCATCCCGGTCATCCCGCCGGATCTCCGTCCGCTCGTGATGCTCGACTCCGGCAATTTTGCCACCAGCGATCTCAACGACCTCTACCGCCGGATCATCAACCGCAACAATCGTCTCAAGAAGCTCGTCGATCTCAACGCCCCCGAGGTCATCATCCGCAATGAGAAGCGGATGCTGCAGCAGTCCGTCGACGCTCTGTTCGACAACAACCGCTGCAAGCGGCCGGTGCTCGCCTCGAGCAACCGCCCGCTCAAGAGCCTCACCGACATGATCAAAGGGAAGCAGGGCCGCTTCCGCGAAAACCTCCTCGGCAAACGTGTCGATTACTCGGCGCGAAGCGTGATCGTCGTCGGCCCGACGCTCCGCCTCCACCAGTGCGGGCTCCCCAAGAAGATCGCTCTGGAGCTCTACCAGCCGTTCATCATCCGGCGGCTCAAGGAGCTCGGCCACGCCGACACGATCAAGAGCGCCAAGAAGATGCTCGAGCGGAAGGACGCCGAGGTGTGGGACATCCTCGAAGAGGTGATCCGCAATCACCCGGTGCTCCTCAACCGTGCCCCGACGCTCCACCGCATGGGCATCCAGGCGTTCGAACCGATCCTCGTCGAGGGGAACGCGATCAAGCTCCATCCGCTGGTCTGTAAGGGCTTCAACGCCGACTTCGACGGCGATCAGATGGCCGTCCACCTGCCGCTCTCGATCGAGGCCCAGGTCGAGGCGCATACGCTCATGCTCTCGACGAACAACATCTTCAGCCCCGCCAACGGCGCGCCGATCATCAGCCCGTCGCAGGACGTGGTGATGGGTTGCTACTACCTCACCATGCAACTCCCCGGCCGCAAGGGGGAGGGAATGGTGTTCAAGAATGTCGAGGAAGTCGAACTTGCCCACTCACTCGGCAAAGTGGAAACGCATGCCAAGATCCGGGTCAAGCTCCCGTCGAAGCGTCGCCTCAAGATGGAGGACATGTCGCAGTCGAAGCCCGGCGCGATCATTGAGACGACTGCTGGCCGCGTTCTCTTCAACTCGGTTCTTCCCGAAGGGATGCTCTTCTACAACATTCCGATGCGGTCGAGCGAGCTGGCCCGCGTGATCTCCGACTGTTACCAGGCTCTCGGACGACGTCGCACGATCGACCTTCTCGACGATATGAACCGCACCGGCTTCAAGTGGAGCACGAAGAGCGGTCTGTCGTTCGCCACCGACGATCTCATCACCCCGACAGACAAATCGAAGATCATTGGCGACGCCGAGAAGGAGGTCTTCAAGATCCTCAAGCGTTACCAGAAGGGCGTGATCACCGACGGCGAGCGTTACAACTCGGTACTCGATGCGTGGACGCACGCCCGCGAGGAGATCACCAAGGGAATGATGGCCGCCCTCGAGAAGGACACGGCCAGCGAATCCCGGCGTGACGGCTACGTCAACCCGATCTACCTCATGGCCCACTCCGGTGCCCGTGGTGGTGTGGAGCAGATCCGTCAGCTCGCGGGGATGCGTGGCCTGATGGCCAAGCCGTCGGGAAAGATTATCGAAACGCCGATCAAGGCGAACTTCCGCGAGGGGCTGACCGTCCTCGAGTACTTCAGCTCGACGCACGGTGCCCGCAAGGGATTGGCCGACACCGCTCTCAAGACGGCCGACTCCGGCTACCTCACCCGCAAACTGGCCGACGTCGCCCAAAATGTCGTCGTCACGATGCACGACTGCGGCACGCCGCAAGGGGTGCAGAAGGGGGTTATCTATCGCGGCGAGAAGGTCGAGGTTCGGCTCGCCGATAGCCTCCGCGGCCGCGTCAGCCGAGCAGACATCTCCAACCCCATCAGCGGTGAGGTCATCGCCCACGAGGATGATCTGATCACCCCCAAGATCGCTCAGCAGATCGAGGAACTGGGGCTTGAGAAGGTTCAGGTCCGCAGCCCGCTGACCTGCGAGGCGCCGCTCGGCGTCTGCCGCCTCTGCTACGGTATGGACCTGTCGACCGGGTCGCTCGTCGAGGAGGGGATGGCCGTCGGTATCATCGCCGCTCAGAGCATCGGCGAGCCGGGCACGCAGTTGACGATGCGCACGTTCCACATCGGTGGCGTCGGTCAGCGTGCGCTCGAAGAGAACCAGAGCAAGACGAAGCGTGCCGGAACGGTGCGGTTTGCCCGGCTTCGGAGCGTGCCAGACGAGAACGGCCAACAGGTCGTGCTCGCCCGCAACGGTGAAATCACCATCAGCGACGCCAAGGGGAACGATCTCGAGAAGATCGACGTTCCGGCCGGTGCCATCCTCAAAGTCAAGGAGGGGGACGAGGTCAAGCCGGGCACCGTGCTCGTACAGTGGGATCCGCACTCGATCCCGATTCTCTCGGAAGTTTCCGGAAAGGTTCGCTACGAGGACGTTATCGAGAACGAGACGGTTCGCATCGAGAAGGATCCTAGCGGCCACGTTCGCCGGATGATCATGGAGCACAAGGGCGTCTATCAACCACAGATCGCGCTGCTCGATGACGACGGCAAGACCCTCGGCTTCTACTACCTCCCCGAGAAGGCCTACATCGAGGTCAACGAAGGAGAGATCGTCAAGGCGGGGCACATTCTTGCCAAGACGCCCCGCGAGGCGTCGGGGACCCAGGACATCACCGGCGGTCTGCCCCGTGTGACCGAGATCTTCGAGGCCCGCAAGCCGAAGGATCCCGCGATCATGGCCGAGATCAGCGGTCGCGTCGAGGTAAAGGGTGAAAAGCGGCGCGGCAAGCGGACGATCGTTGTCCGTAACGAATCGGGACGCGAGGAGGAGCATCTCGTCAGCCAGGGCAAGCACATGCGAGTGCACACCGGCGACGAGGTCAAGGAAGGGGAGGCGCTTGTTGACGGGCCGCTGGTCCCCCATGACATTCTCCGCATCTCCGGCGAGGATGCCGTGCAGCAGTATCTCGTTCGCGAGATCCAAAACGTCTATCGCAGCCAGCGAGTCGATATCGATGACAAGCACATCGAGATCATCGTGTCGCAGATGCTGCGGAAGGTGAAGATCGAGTCCGTTGGTGACACGACCCTGCTCCCAGGGAGCGTCATGGACAAGTTCGAGTTCCAGCAGGCCAACAAGCAGATCGCCGAAAGCCTGCGGATCACCGACAAGGGAGACAGCGAGTTCGCGGTTGGGTCGGTCGTGCCAAAGGAAATCCTCGCGCAGGCCAATGCCCAAATCGAGACCCTCGGCGGCACGGCGGCCAAGGGCACCAAACCGAAGCCGGCCACGGCGAGCACCCAACTTCTCGGGATCACCAAGGCGAGCGTTCAGAGTTCGAGCTTCATCTCGGCGGCCAGCTTCCAGGAAACGACCAAGGTCCTCACCGAAGCCGCCCTTGCCGGCAAGGTCGACAATCTTGTCGGGCTTAAGGAAAACGTCATCCTCGGCCACCTCATCCCGGCCGGAACTGGCTTCAACACGTTCCAGAATTCAGAGGTCCGGGTTCGCCCCGAGGCCCTTGATTCGATGCGGCACGACCCAGTCAGGAAAACGCTCGCCCAGCAGTTCCCCCTCCTCGAGGATTCGGCTCCGGGGATCGACCCGCGGCTCGGTGGTGACTCCGACGTGGCCACCCTCCCCGAGACCGACCAGGCACGTGACCAACTCTGATCCGCGGGCTGGGGTCCGGTCGCACGGATGCCGTGCCGATCGGGCCACCACACCTGTCGATCGTGGCCCGATACGGGCCGGCCGGGAATAGCCCGGCCGGTGGTGACGATCGGACCGTCAGTGCCGTGGGGAAGTGACGGTGTGCGGTCGCATGCCCCAAAAGCCGAAGGACCATGGAACGGCCGTCTCTCCGGAGCCACTCCATGCGTCCCTCCAAAGCCCCCCGCCGCAACCGGCTTGTCAGCGATCCGTCGACGGGATCGAGGGCGATCCTTGTCGGCCTGATGCTCTTCGTGGCTGGAAATGGCGACCTCCCGGTCGTTCGTGGACAGGTTGTCCCCTACAACCCCTACGCCGACAGCCAAGACCCCACGCCGCCAGTGCTCCCCGACGGAACCCTCCACTGGGGAACGTTCTTCAAGTCGGCGGCGATTCAAAAAGCCTACGAGCGACTCTGGAACCTCGGTGCCTGTCGCAACACGAACAAGGCGATCACGATCCCCGTCGAGAACAACAAACTGTCGATCGACAGCCTCCCCGAGGACGAGTTCCGTGGGGTGGTGCAGGCGGTCACCGGCACCAACGCCGGCGGCGCCCTGGTCTTTCTCCAGACGCCCAAGGACGGATCCGCAGGAGTGGAGAGGGTCGCCCTCCTCCATCCGGCAGGGGTTTCACGCGTCGATGTCGCGGGGACTGCCGGAGTTTCCCTGCTCGTCCCCGGCATGGTCGTCCGCTTTCAGGCAAACGTCGACAGCAAGGGGAAGGGCACGGCACCGATCCATGTCCTCCATATCGCCAATCCCTCGGCAGAGGCCAAACCGACCGCTGTCACGCCCGGAATTGACGAGATGGTGATCGGGAAAGTCGTCCACATGAAGCGGGGCATCCTCTCCGTCCGAGTCGATGCGGGGAAGATCCGCCGCCTGACGCTACCGCTGGCCGACGACGCCGTCGTCGAGGTGGCGACGTCCCAGATCGCCCTGGTCAGGCCCGGCGACGCCATCGAAATCAAGGGAAGGCTTTGGACGGGGGAAGGGGCGCTCGGTGACGGCACCGTTTTCGCCGACCAGATTACCGTCACCAAGAAGGCCTCCGCAGCAGGAGGTTTCCCCGGGGAACATGCCGACGCCGCCGACCTCGGGGCACGCTGACCGGAAGGCGGCCAGACCAGGAGCGCTTCCCGAGAACGGGCCGGTGTGACAGACTTCGCAGGACTGAGCGTGCGGGCGCCACCCGAGGCACTTCCCCACGTCGATTCCCCGGAGTTCCGTCCGATGGCGGTACGTCGACCCGTCCCGCGTGGCATCCCCGCGCCGATCATCCTCGGCCTGGGAGCAGCAGTTGCCCTCGCCTGTGTCCTACTCATCGCCACCCGAGATGGCAACGATCAGGGCGGTCGATTGTCCGCGAAGGGGTTCGAAGCGACGCGGCCCACCACCGCGGCCCCGCCAACGGCGCCCCCCGAGGGGATGGTGTGGATTCCGGGCGGGGAGTTCTCCATGGGATGTGACGACCCACGCGGCAAACCGTTCGGCGGCAAAGAGCCGATGCCGGATGCCAGGCCGGTGCACCGCGTCCATATCGACGGTTTCTGGATCGATTCCACAGAGGTGACCAACGACCAGTTCGCGGCGTTCGTGGCCGCCACCGGATACGTGACGGTGGCCGAAACGCCCCCCCGCGCCGAGGACTTTCCCGGTGCACCTCCTGAAAACCTCGTGGCCGGCTCGATCGTCTTCTCTCCTCCAGACGGTCCCGTATCTCTCGACAATCATTACCAATGGTGGGCGTACATCCCCGGTGCCAACTGGCGCCATCCCACCGGCCCCGACAGTTCCATCGAAGGTCTCGGCACTCACCCGGTGGTGCAGATCGCCCACGACGACGCGGTGGCCTACGCGGCATGGGCTGGCAAGCGACTGCCGACCGAGGCCGAATGGGAGTTCGCCGCCCGCGGTGGATTGACCGGCGCACTGTATCCCTGGGGAGACGAGTTTCGACCGGAAGGCAGGGAGATGGCCAACACTTGGCAGGGGCCGTTTCCGAAACCCAATACAGCCGAGGATGGCTTCGTGTTCGCGGCTCCCGTCGCGACGTTCCCTGCCAACGGCTACGGTCTCCACGACATGTCGGGCAACGTCTGGGAGTGGTGTGCCGACTGGTATCGCCCCGACACCTACGCCCGCGATGCCCGCAGACCGGGCCAGCCCCTGCGAAACCCACAGGGGCCGGACACGAGCCATGACCCGCAGGAACCCGGGCAGGCGAAACGGGTGCTTCGCGGCGGTTCGTTCCTCTGCACCGAACAGTACTGCTCCCGGTACATCGTCGGCACCCGGGGAAAGGGTGAGATATCGAGCGGCGCCAACCACATCGGCTTCCGTTGCGTGCGGTCGCCGGATTGATCAGGTCGATCGTGGCCCCAGCAGGTTTCGGAAATCGCTCCAGCCGAGGGTGTTGACCACGTCGACGCTCGTCAACCCGGCGCGGCGTGCCTGGAGCACACCACACCGCATCACGCCGAGCCCTCGGACCGAATGGGCATCGGTGGAGATCACCATCCGTACCCCGGCCCGCCGCGCCACAGCCGCGTGGTGGTCGTCGAGATCGAGCCGGCTGGGATGGGCGTTGATCTCCAGGAAGGTTCCCGAAAACGCGGCGGCCGCGATCACCGCCTCCATGTCGACGTCATACGCGGGCCGACGGTTGATGAGCCGGCCGGTGGGGTGCCCGATGACCCTCACGGCCGGGTGACGAATCGCCTCGAGAATCCGCTCCGTGATCCTCTCGCGGGGCTGGGATTGCCCGTAGTGGAGACTGGCCACGACCCAGTCCGCCCTCGCAAGGACTTGATCAGAGAGATCGAGCCCACCACGCTCGAGCATGTCGACCTCGATCCCCTTGAGGACTACGATCGGCGCCGGCCCGTCGGCGGCGAGCGTCTCATTGAGCCGGTCGATGCAATCCCATTGCCGCAAGAGCCGCGTCTCATCCAAGCCGCGAGCCATCGAGACCCGCTGGCTATGATCCGTGATCGCGATGTACTCGAGGCCACGCTCCCGGGCGCCCCGCACCATGTCGGTGAGCGTGTCCTCGCCGTCGGTGTCGGTGGTGTGCATGTGGAGATCACCGCGGATATCGCGCTCCTCGACGAGGCGAGGGAGCCTCGCCTCCGCGGCAAGCGCCAGTTCGTCACGGCCCTCGCGGAGTTCTGGAGGGATCCAGGCGAGGCCGAGGGCATCGTAAACCTCGGCCTCGGTCTTGGCTGTCGGCGGTTGTGCTGGAGCCGAGGGATCGACCGGCTGGAAGCCGTATTCGTTGAGCGACCAGCCGTGTTCGCGGGCCCTCGAGCGGACGCGGATGTTGTGTTCCTTGGAGCCGGTGAAGTAGAGCCAGGCCGCCCCGAAGGCTGCGGAGACGACAACCCGGAGATCGATCTGCATGCCACGCGGTCCGCGGATGCTCGACTTCGTCCCCCCGGAGGCGATCACGCCCGTCGTGTGATCCCAGCGGCGGAAGTGCTCCATGACCGCGGCCGCATCGGTCGCCACCGCGACCAGGTCGATGTCGCCGACCGTCTCGCACCCCCGTCGCCAACTCCCGGCGGCCTCGATCCTTTCCACCGCAGGGCATCCCCGCATCCAGGCAAGGACATCCGCCACGACCTGATCGGCATCGTCCCAGAGTTGTCGCTGCCCGGCAGTCCCGCGGACGAAGGCGAGGTTCTTGAGGATCGAGGCCTCCGTCTTCTCGCCGAATCCCTTCACGCTCCGTACGCGTTCCCCGCGGCAGGCCTCCTCGAGTGAATCGAGCGAATCGATGCCCAGCCCATCGACGAGTTGCCGGACCTTCTTCGGACCGAGGCCCGGAATCCGCAGCAAGTCGAAGACGTCCGCTGGGACCCTTCCCGACAACTCATCCAGGAGCGGGAGCCGCCCGGTATCGAGGATCGTCTCGATCTTGGCGGCAAGATCCCGACCGATGCCCTCGAGATCGGTGAGGGATCTCGTGTCTTCGGCCCTGATCGAATCGAGCGACTCGATCTGGTCGGCGATGGTTCGGGCGGCAGCGCGGTACGCGCGGACCCTGAACGCGTTCTCCCCTTCGTATTCGAGGAGATCGGCGAGACGATCGAAGAGGGCAGCGACGTCGGCGTTTTTCACGGACGCTCCCGGGGGCGGCTCACTGCTGTGAACGCGAGGGGAGGGCAGCCGTGGGATACGCCGCTGGACGGGGGACGACCGGCTGCCACGA
>Ga0208864_1000137_pt1 | contig 23125 bp, 26 predicted proteins | sample CryBogmetaGMA05M_FD_184542 | JGI IMG/M metagenome (GOLD analysis project Ga0208864, IMG submission 184542) | Freshwater microbial communities from Crystal Bog, Wisconsin, USA - MA0.5M (SPAdes) | ecosystem: Environmental > Aquatic > Freshwater > Lake | place: Crystal Bog, Wisconsin, USA...
GGGCTGGCCAACTGCCAGCTGTTGCCAGGGGGATGGGGTGAGGGGTGGCAGCTTCTATACAGTTTCTGCATAGGAATGGGCTGCGGTGGCCAGGATTCCCTCGGGATTCAGAGGCGGCCAGGAGGGAGGGGCGGTGCCACGACAGGCAGGGGAACATCAGCGCAACGGGGCCTACCGCGAGCGCCTCACAACACTGGGAGCCGTCTTATGCGGATCCGATGAAGACGGCATCTGTTGTGTGGATCCAACGCCAGAGAGGACTTGCACAGGAGGGATATGCTCATGTTGATCGGGAGCGCTAGAGTTCATATGCTGCAATGAAAATGCTCTGGGGGCACTTTGCGGGTCCACCTAATAAGCGTTAGGCCACCAAACCACCAATCGATCATGAACTGGGAAAGCTACGAAGATGCAGTTAAAGGGATTTACGAGAGACTCGGTGCAGAGAATGGCGTTCGAGTCATCTGCCATGGCCGAGACTGCAAAGTTAAAGGAAAGTCCGGTGTAGAGCACCAAGTTGATGTCTTACTAGAGCACTCAGATGGCTTACACACTTATCGTACAGCGGTCGAGTGCAAGTATTGGGACAAGCGGCGTCCGAAGGACGATGTGACAAAGCTTGCGGAAATTCTCGAAGATGCACAGCTGCATAAAGGAGTCGTAGTGTCCAAGCGTGGCTTCACCGACGATGCAGTACAATTCGCTAGGTACAAAAATATTGAGCTAGTCGAGCTGCGTCAACCGACCGCAGAAGACTGGAACGGGAGGGTCAGGAATATTCATCTAAACATAATTATCCGCAATCCCATTTTGTCCCAATTCCTTCTTCAAATCGCTGACGGTAGTTCACTGTCCTCCTTTGAGCAATCGCAAGGTGTTAATCTCTCCCAGCTTTTCATTGACGAGCCAGGCGAGCCGCCAAAGACCCTTCAGCAGATTATCGATGAGCTGATTTCGACGGCGGATATCAGATCTCAAGAACCTCAGGTGATAAGACATGAACTTCCGCAGGACACAACCATAAGTGATTCACTCGGAAACATGAATGCAAAGATCTTGGCGATTCAGTTTTTGCTAAAGTTTGAGTCAGCAGAGGAGCAATCCGTGATCAAGGGCGAGGATCACGTCGCAATGATATTGCAAAGCATATTTGATAATCGACGTTTTGTTGTTGATCCAGCCGGCAATATTCGCGAACCTCAAGCCTAACAGAGCCATCCACCAGGGCTGCCACCGAAGAGTTTTGATTACAAACCGGCATCTGTCTGCGGCCTGGTTATGGCAGCGTAAGGTGCAAAATCATTTAAGGAGATTTCCATGCCAATTAATGCTGAAAGCTGGGATGAAGCATTCGAGGAAAAAATAAAGTCAATTGGTCAATTTGTAAAATCAAAATTATGCTATTATAATCTAACCAAGACAACCTTTGAAACCAAGGAGATCGCTATTCCGTTGGCAGAAATAATCGCTATTCAGAAAAAGCTCACTTGCTCAGGCTTTTTGCTTGCTATTTTGGGGCTAGGAGGTGTTTACTATTTATTTTATTTGGATCACGTTTGGTGGTCCATTTTGTTATTTTTCATGCTAAGCGGAATTACCTCCTTTTTGTACCCAATGGAGAAAATTAAGATAACTACCATCAAGGGCGCTTTTACTGTAAAAGCTGGTTTTGCTTACATGGATGAATTAATGAAAGAATTAACCGAGGCCCTTCGAATTTTCCGGAGCGCCTAAGACGGCGATAAACCCGACAAAACCGCGTCTCGCGCGTGGCGAGAAAATGCGGTTGCCAGTCGGGAAATTACCTTTTAAAGGAATAGTATCTCCTGCGATTTTGATGGTTGGCTTTGCGTTCACTCCACCGGCAACGCCACCACCCGCACCGAGCAGGCCTCCACAATCTCCCCCCACTGCTGACGGTTCAGCCCCAGCCGGCTGAGCATCTCACTGACGCCAATGCCTGCGCTGAGCAACCGTTGGCCGCGCGCATGGTGCTCCCGCCAGGTGGGCGGAACCTTCACCAGGAAGCCGTTGTCACGCAGGAAGTGGGTGATCTCCCCATTCGCATAGGTGCGCCCGTAGGGCCGAAAGGGGCCCCGTGAGGGGTCGTAGCGGCGGGCGGCTTTGATCAGGCCGATCATCGCGATCTGCAGCAGGTCCTCCTTCTGGTGGGTGGTGCGGCGGGCGAAGTTGGCGGCGATCTTCTCCGCCAGGTCCATGTGCTCCAAGGCCAGCGCATCAGCAGCGGCATGGGGCCGCACCGGCCTTTGGCGTCGAGGTCTTTGCCGCTGGGTGTGTTGACGGCCGCAGCGCTGACTGCGGTGACGGTCCCCATGAGCCTGCTCCCGCTCAACGCTCGTCTCCAGCTGCAGTGGCAGCTGCAATGGCGCCATCTCCGCCCGCGCATGGCAACACGGTGGCCTCAGGGGGCGGTGGTGCAGCTCCTGCAGCCGTTGCTCCGCAGATCGGCTGCTCCCCACCAGCACCACCGTGATCGGCAGCACCAGCTGCTCAGCCGGCCGAATGTCCTCAGCAGTCGTCATCGGCTGATCAGCAGCGGTGTCGCCAGCGGCTGCATGCCCTGGCCGCGCCAGTAGCGGCCCTCCAGCCAGAGCGCTGCATGGCAGAAGGCATCAACCAGGTCCTTGCTGCCCTTCGGGAAGCGGATCGCTTCTTCGATCAGGGGGGCTGCGCGGTGGTGGAAGCGGATCTGGCCGGCTTCCACCAGTGGGGCCACAGCATGGGCGCGGGCCTCCTTGCTGCCTCGGGCTGTGATCGGCAGCATCCCCGGCACTCGCCGCCGCAGGGTCTGCAGCACCGCTGGGCCGTTGGCGGCGTCTTCGATCAGGACGGCATGGGGGCGCAGGCCCTGCTGCTCCAGCGCCTGCAGACAACCCAGCAGGAAGCGGATCACTTCCGGCAGGCCGTAGTGATGTCGGGCTGCCCAGAGCACCTCCATCTCGAGCGCCGTGGTCGTGGTCCCGGCCGTGGTCTGGGGTGGTGGCGCCAGCAGGCCCATCAGGCAGAAGCCGCAGTAGTCGCTCTCGGCCTCGCCCTTGAAACTCAGGTCGCAACTCAGCACCAGTGGCGCGTACTGCCGCCGGCCTGCACCTGTTTCAGCGCCGGGTCCAGCAGCCGCGCGCTCGAACGGCGGCCGGATCCAGCCCCGCTGGAAGATCGAACCCTGCGCCGGGCTTGGCCGCTGCTGGTACAGCGCCGCCCACCAGTACGGCCCCAGCCGTGCCCGGATCTTCTGCAGCTCGCTCAGCGGAAACCGCTCCGGGCAGAGCGCCTCCCCCGGCCGGCGCCAATCGGCGATCAACCGGCAGGTGGCCGGCACGGTGGAGCGCTCGCTCGGTTCCTCGGCGATCGCCGGCAGGTCCAGCACCGTCCACTGCTGCGGGGCCTCGCCCAGCTCCTGCTCCAGCAGCCAGCCCACCACATCCTGGTGGTCCCAGCGGGTCAGCACGATCACCTGGGCCGACAGGTTGGGGTGCTCCTTTCCATCGGCACCGGTCACTCTCGCGGGTTCGGCCCTGGTCAGCCACACCGAGCGCAGCCAGTCGATCAGCTTCTGCCGCAGCGCCGGGCTGCCCGCATCCGCCGGCCCCTTGTACGGGTCATCGATGATCCCCAGGCTGTAACCCTTGCCCGTGAACGGGCCATCCACGCCGGCGGCAATGCAGCCGCCCCGCTGGCGCGTCAGCCAGTTGCCCACCGCCGCCGAATCGCGGGCGAGCAGATGTCCGGTCACCCGGTAAAAGTGCCGGGCTTCTCGGCTATGGGCGTAGGCCAGTTCCGCCGAATAGGAGGCGATCGCCGCGAACAGCTGCGGGTGGCGGCTGAGGAAGTAGGCCGGGAAGAGTTTGGAGACCAGGAGACTCTTCCCCAGCCGCGGCGGACAGGTGACGATCAGCCGGCTCAGCTGGCCATCGGCCACCTGCTGCAGCAGGTCGATCAGCAGTTCCGCCCAGCGGTGGAAGCCGTAGCGGGGGTAGGCGTCGCTGATGAAGGCCCGCAGGCTCAAGGGGGCAGCAGGGCCTGAGGTGGTGCCCGCCGGCTGGTGCAGCAGGCCGGTGTCCCCCCAGGGGTCCGTGTCCTCCAACAGCAGGCCCGTCATGAGCGGGCCTCCGGTGGTTTGATCGGCGCCCGCAGCAGGCCGCCGATCTCGGCGATCACGCGGAAGGCACCCACGGCAGCCGAAAACTGCTCGGCATCCATCGCCCGGCGGGCGCACTCGTTCAGCGCAAAGATCTGCTCGGCCTGGTGGCGGCGGCGGTCGGTGATCAGCTCTTCCACCATCCGCTGACGGGCGGCGTCCAGATACGAGCGGACCGTGCGGGTGTTGCTCACCCCCCAGCTGGCTCCAGCGTTTTCGTAGATCCGCAGCAGGGGCATGCGCTGGGCGATCCAGAGCTGGGCCTCTGCGATGCGACGCTCCACCTCCATCGCCGATGGCCGGGGCGCCACCTTGCCGCGACGCCGCAGGCGTGGGGGATTGCCCTTTCCAACAGGCCTGGTGGGATCGACCCCGGCCGATGGGATGAAAGCCCCACCGTCGATGTCCTGCTCCACAGGGGCAGAGCGGAGGGCCTCAATGACCTCGTCGACTGGTGGCGCTTGCTCGAGAGACATCAGCCGGTCAACCAGTGCCGCGGAGACACATCCAGGGAATTCGCAGTCGCCATGCAAGTGATCTGCTTCTGCGAAAGCATAAACGCTTCAGCGGCGAACGCCTATCGGCCGGTCTGGCGCCCGTGCTGGCCGCAGGTCGTCGGGTCCCGGAACGGCAGGAACGCACAGGAACAGGTCGTGTTCCGCCCAGATCCCTTGCCAGAGAAACGCTCTGGTGGTGGTGGAACGGATGGAACACCGATAAAGCAGTAGGTAGGTAGTCACCAGGAGGGGGTTTCCAATCCGTATCCCCATGGGGACACCGATCAGGGTGATCGGCTGGCGAGGCTGATCTGCCCGTTCATCCAGGGGGTTGTCCCTGCCGGGCGTTCCAGATGTTCCAGACGTTCCACCGATTGCGGCGCCATGGATCCCGCTCTTTGAGGGCAGAACACAGCGTTCCAGCTGGATCCAGGACACTGATCGGTAACCGGCTGCCATCGTGCATCTGAGCTGCTGCGCTGCAGTGGATCCGCGCGATGGAGGCCTTCAGAGGCTGGCGATGGGGATGGCGCAGGCCCTCGCCTTGGAGCCAGCCCCCTTGAAGCGCACCGAGTTGGTGGTGGGTTGCGCTCCCGGCAATCTCGAAAGGATGGTGCTCCAGCTGCAGGCCCATGGGGTGCCGTCGAGGATGCGGGCGATCGCCTCGGCGGTGTTGCTCACCAGCAGATGGCCCTCCTGGATGCGCATGCCATGGCGCGAGAGGATGTCCTCGGCATGGCGTGCGCTCACCGGATCAAGACCGCCGGGGGTGACAACGGTGTCGACCAGCTCCCCCACATTGCGGGTATGGATCCGCTCCTCGGTCTCCACCCGCAGTTCGAACTGCAGAATCCGATTGAGACAGCGCCGTTCATCCGGCAGGCCGATGCCCTGCTGAAAGGTGCTCCAATCGCTGCCATCAATCAGGGCCTGGGCCTGGGCGGCAGTCGGAACTTCAGAGGACTGCAGGGCCCAGGCGCCGGCGAGCAGGGTGCCGTACTGATCGCCCTGATGCTGGGAGCCGAAATGGACAGCGGCAACGCGGGCGAACACCCGCACCGCCTGGCGGATCATCGGGATCAGCGCCACGGTTCTGGCGATCAGGCGCCGGCCTGTGTCGTCGGTGATCTGCTGCTCCAGATCGCGGTCCAGCTCCTCCCAGTGGCGCTGCCGTTCAGGAGTCTGCAGGTGATCCGGGGTCCGCAGGGTGAGCTGGGAGAAGCGTCGTCTGTCGGCACCCTGCCTGAGGGCGGTGGAAACACTGCTGAGCAGGAACATCGAGCGAACGCGGAATCGCTGCACCTCCCCCGCCGCCGAGCCCTTGCCGATCGAGGCCCTGGTCTCACTGGAGGCGTAGCGAGCCAGGGCGAGGATCTGCTGGATGCGCTGCTGGTCCGCTTTCTCGTTGCTCTCGGCCTCATCAATCACGACCGGCAAGGCATCGGAGCGCAGGGCCTGGCGGATGAAGGCCTCGGTGGTGTTGCCCACCACCGGCAGCGCGAAATCCCCCAGCAGCACTCCCACAAAGCGCTCCAGCAAGGTCGATTTGCCAGAGCCCGCGGCCGCGGTGAGCCAGATGTGAGGGCGCCAGCTGAGAGCACCGGAGATCGGTGCCAGGGCCACCCAGCCAGCGAGCAGGAGGGAGGACGCCGGGATGTCCCAGTGAAACCGCTCGGCGATGGAGAGCACCCCAAAGGCCTCCTGATCGCTCAAGGGAGTGGCATTGCCGGGCCCGTGGATGGCCGCGCCGCGCTGGTAGTGAAAGCGTGAGGAGAAGGGCTCGGTGATCGGCTGGCACTGGCCATCCACAACGAGGCGATCGCCGAGATGGAGCACCGATCGACCTTGATCCGCCCAGGCACCGCGGCCGCGCAGACATTCCAGATCGAAGATCCCCACTGCGGCCTGCTGAGCAAACAGATCAGAGGCAGCGGCGGTCCAGTTGACCCCCGTCCTGGAAGGGAACAAGGTCTCCCAGTAGGCGATCGGCGCCAGACGGCAGAGATTCATGCCGCCATGGGAGGAGGAGGCCAGCCGCACCACCTGACCGGTGGAACGGGGCTGGTAGTAGTAGCCGTCGCCATCGAAGCCAAGACAGAGAAACGGCCGTTCGCCAGGGGTTGCAGAAGCCCGCACCGCCTCGCTGCCGGCCGTCGGCTCCAGCATTCGCCTGTGGGCGGCCCGTGCAGCACGGAGAATCACGCTGATCCGTTCACCGATCAGGCCCGGGGCGTCATCAACCGAGCCCCCCGGCGGCAGGTCCGCCCAGAGCTCGGCGGCGGCCAGGTGGAGCAGCGGCAGGCCCACCTGCGCCGCGGCCTTGATCACCTGGCGGGCACGGCGCTGACCCTGCTCGTCGTGATCGGAGAGGTAGACGATCCCCGCCACCCCGACCTGCTGCAGGGTGCGGTAGCGCTCGGCGATCTGGGGGCTGCTGTGGGCGTGGCCCGGTTGGGTGGTGGCAAGAAAGCCGCCACGGATCAGCAGGTCGGCGCACTTCTCCCCTTCCAGTTCGAGCAGCCACCGGCCCCGTGCCTGCAGGAGCGACGGCCACTGGTACATCGGCCAGGGATCGGGACCGGCCCCGCGCTGCCAGCCCTGATCGGTGCGGTGGTTGGCGTAGAAGACCTTGCCGCCGGATCGTTCGACACGGGTGACGCGCTGGTGATCGGAGTAGGCGTAGGGGCTACCGGTGGAAAGCGGCGCTGCGTGCTCATCGAGCACCACCAGATGCAAAACCGCCGCCGCTGATGCAAGCGGTGACGGCGGGGGGCACGAGGAAGAGAGCAGATCGTCCCAGGAGGATCTGGGGGCACAACGCTGCTCTGCCGCCGAAGGATGGGCGGCAGCCAGAGAATGGGCGGCAGCCGGTGGCGGTGACGGCGTCCCCAGCCGGAGATGGGCCTCGATACGGCGGGCGGCGGTGGCGAAATCCCAGCCGGTGAGGCGCAGCAGCAGGTCCATGCCGTTGCCGCCACCGCCGCTGTGCTCGCGGCCGCCGCACTGGTTGCAGAACCAGCCGCCGGGCCCGTCGTCCCGGTCCCAGCGGTAGCGGTCAGTGCCCCCGCAGGCGGGGCAGGGCTGGTGGCGATCCCGTAGCTGCTCCGGTTTCAGGCCGGCCAGTTCCAAGAGAAGCCGGGGCCACTGGCCATCAGCGGCAGCCAGCACATCGCTTGCCATCAACGGGCGGAAGCCCCATCGCTGGAATGGGAATTGCCATGGCCAGGCGGCAGCCGGCACGCATCGCCCCGCATCACCTGCACCAGGGTTCGCCGCACGAAGGACGCACGGCTCTCAATCCCCTCGGCATTGCGGTCGATCCAGGCGATGACGGGATCCGGAAGCTGCAGTTGGACGCGTTTCACGATGACAGCGCAGTGCTACCGCCAAAGCCTAGCGACAGCTTTCGCAAGTCCTAAAGTTGTACGAGATGCTGCCCTCCTGGCGTGTCTTTCGCCTTGCGCCCCTATCAGCAGGAGGCCGTCCAGCGGGTGCGGCTGGCCTTCATGGCCGGGCATCGCGCCGTGCTGTTCGTGCTGCCCACCGGCGGCGGCAAGACGGTGGTCTTCAGTCACATCGCCGAGCAGGCCGCTGCCCGGGGCAACCGCATCGCCGTGCTGGTGCACCGGGCGGAGCTGCTGGATCAGGCCTGCCGCTCCCTGACGGCGGTGGGGGTACGGCACGGGGTGATCGCCGCCGGCCGTTCGATGAACCTGGCCGCGCCGGTGCAGGTGGCCAGCGTGCAGACCCTCGCCCGGCGGCTGAAGCAGCTGCCGGCGGATCTGTTCCAGCTGCTGGTGGTCGATGAGGCGCACCACAGCAATGCCGGCACCTGGGCGGCGGTGATCAGCCACTTCCAGTCCGCCCTGCTGCTGGGGGTGACGGCCACGCCGGTGCGCAGCGATGGCCGCGGGCTGGGGGAGTTTTATTCCGAGCTGGTGCTGGGCCCGACGGCCGCCTGGCTCAGTGAGCAGGGGTACCTGGCGAGGGCACGGGTGTTCGCGCCGCCGCTTGGCTTTTCCGTTAAGGGGTTGCGAAAGCGAATGGGTGACTTTGATCTGAACCAGGCCGCCGGTGCCCTGGGCGGTAGCCGCATCCTTGGCGATGCGGTCAGCCATTTCCGCAGCCATCTGCTGGGCCGCACCGCCATCGCCTTCTGCTGCTCGATCGCCCATTCCCAAGCCGTAGCCGAGGCCTTCACCGAACGGGGGATCCCCGCAGCCGCGATCGATGGCTCGATGGACGCCCAGCAGCGGCGGCTCCTGCTGGACCAGCTGGGGAGCGGTGAGCTCCAGGTGCTCACCAGCTGCAGCCTCATCGGTGAGGGGGTGGATGTTCCCTCGGTGGGCGGCTGCCTGCTGCTGCGGCCCACCCAGAGCCTGGCGCTGCACCTGCAGATGATCGGCCGCTGCCTGCGGCCCCAGCCGGGCAAAGAGGCAGTGATCCTCGATCACGTCGGCAACATCGAGCGCCTTGGCCACCACCTCGATGAGCAGGAGTGGACCCTCGACGGGATTCGCAGGCGCGACCAGCCGAAGGCCCCCTCCGTGAAGACCTGCCCGGAGTGCTTCTGTGCCATGGCCAGCGCTGTGAGCATCTGTCCTGAGTGCGGTCATGCCTTCCGGCCCGAGAAGCGCGAGCTGGTCACGGTCGCCGGTGAGCTGCGGGAGCTGAGCCAGCAGGAACTGCGCCGGCGGCGCCGTCACGAGCAGGCGGATGCCAGGAGCCTGGAGGAACTGGTGGCGCTGGGAATCGAACGCGGCATGAAGAACCCCAGGGGTTGGGCGCGACACGTCATGGCCAGCCGGCAGGCCCGGGGACAGTGGGGGCTGCTGGCATGAGCGAGCATGAGCTGCAGCAGCGCATCCGGCTGGAGCTGGGCCGCGGGGCGGTGCGGCTGTGGCGCAACAACGTGGGTGCATTGCGCGATGAGCGAGGCCGGCTGGTGACCTACGGCCTGTGCAAGGGGAGCAGCGATCTGATCGGCCTGCGGCAGGTGCTGATCGGCCCTGAGCACCTGGGCCGCACCCTGGCGGTGTTCACCGCGCTGGAGGTCAAGACCGCCCGGGGGACGCTGAGCGAGGAGCAGCGGAAGTTCCTGCAGCTGGTGCAACATCAGGGCGGCCTGGCCGGGGTGGCGCGCTCACTCGAGGAGGCCCGGCAACTGCTGCTCCTCCCCTGATCCAACCGCCTCCGGATGGGTGCGGCTGGCCGGAAGCCGGGAGATCAGCACCCGGCGACTGCGCTGCGCCAGGGCCTTCTCCACTTCCGCGACGTTCCAGAGAAGGGAGGGCCGGTGCAGACCTGCCCCGGCGGCCCGGTAGTGATCGCCGGGGCGCAGCACCCCATCGCGCCGAAGACGCAGGAGGGTGCGATCGCTGATCCGCAGCGCCTTGCAGGCCTCGCGGGTGGAGTGGGTGAATCCCATGGTTCGTCAGGGTGCGACTTGTGCGGAAGATAGCGATGAACGATGGACAACAACTGTGCAGATAAGACTGTCTCAGGAAGTCAATCTAGGTTCCTCTGAAGAAATCTTCTGGTGATGCAGAAATCTTTATTGGATCTATTCGGGAAACCCGAAAGAGAACCCGTTGGCCTGCAACATCTTTCATCAGTTCCAAGGTGGGAACGCCCCGTTGCCAGGTTGTTCACCACTGGGAAACGGGCCGTCGCCAGCGGCTGATGAACCGCTGAGCACGCGGGTTGCTGTCGGCTGCCGCTGACGGGCAGCCTCAATCCGGCGGGCCGCAGGGACGGCGCTCGTCCTCCGGGGGAGATCTTCAGGCACTGAGGCTTGTGGCGCTGAGGGCCTTGAGCTGCCGTGCCAGATCCAGGAGCTCGGGTGTGATGTCCTGCGGCAGGTCTGCCGAAGGGGCCCTGCGCTGTCGCGGCATGGCCATCGCCTCCACCATCGCCCGTTCAGAGGCGCTGGGATGGAGCTGGCCTTCATCGAGGGCCTTCTGCAGCGCCATGCCCCGCTCGATCTGCTGGGCGGTCTGCTCCACCAGGTAGCGACGGGCGTGGATCACCTCGCTGTGCCCCATCGCCTGCGCCTTGAGCGCTGTCGACCAGGTGGTGGTTTCCCTGGCGCGGATCGCCCAGGCATGGCGGAGGTCATAGGCCTTGCAGCGACCCTGGATTGGCTGCGGTGACCCTTTGCCGGGAATGCCCCTGGGATGGTGCCAGCCGAGCAGCTTGGTCTGGATCTCGTCGCGGGGTTTGCCGCCGTGCCGCATCCAGTGCACCACCACCCGGCCGAGAATGCCGTTGTTCCAGAACTGCAGGCTGCCATCGGCCGCCTCCGCGGTGCGGATGGGATGGCGGCGGCGCAGCTCGGTGAGCATCGCCCGGGAGTGGGCGACATCGTCGAGGCGGTAGCGCTGCAGCCAGCGCTCCGGCAGCGGCAGCGCGAAGCGATGGCCGGTCTTCGTGGCCCGGCCTGAGTCGCCTTCGAACATGCTGATCTGCAGGAAGGTGGGCTCGACGGTGCTCTCCCCCGGCAGCCGCTCGATGTGCCAAACCTCGTGGGGCCGGAGGCCGTAGCAGCCGATGACTGCCATCACCCAGCCGCGCAGGGGATCCTCCCGCTGCAGCTCATCGAGCCAGACCTCCAGTTCGGAGGTGGAGGGGATGAAGCGGGGAGCGGGGTTGCGGACCCTGCCGGTTGCCTTCTTGATGGCCTCGAGCTTGGCGCGCAGCTGGGGGGTGGCGATGCTGATGCCCCGCCGGGCCAGGTAGTTGACCATCTGCACCACCCCGTAAAAGCCGCTGGTGTTGGTCTGGCGGGGAACCAGCAACTGAGAGCGGTCGCGGCGGTGCGCGTCCAGCGAGACCGGGGTGTGGAGGCAGAAGAGCTCCAGGTCTTCGGTGCGGGCGAAGTGGGAATCGGCGAAGGTTCTGCCGAAGTAACCCTTGTCGTTGAAACAGCTGAAGATGTTGCGGTCCTTGGCCTTGGGCCCGCCGGGGGCGATGTCCGCCTTGATCAGCGCCCTGATCTCTCCCCAAGTCTGCAAAGGGCCGCAATCTGCAGGGGGTTGTTCACCCGGCGCCAGGCCGAGCCGGCGCCAGTCGAGGCCGGCGCCGCCGCGAAGCAGATCGCGGTGGGCTGCCAGCAGCAGCTCCACCAGCGCGGGAAGATCGTCCTCCTGATCGACGCGGAAACCGCGGGCGGACTGGCTCCGTCCACCACGCTGAGTTTCATAGACATAGAGATAGGGGCTGTTCCGGCCCGGATGCAGACGGATCCGGTAAGGACAGCCGGCAAGCCGCAGGCGGCTGCAGGCCTGCTGAAGAGCGCCACGGGGCAACATCAGGCCCTCCCGTTCTCATCGGGCGAGACCGCCGGGATGTCTGTACCTAGGTACAGAAAACGGTCATAACGGGTCCGATCGGGTCGTCTCAGGTCCAACCCTGACGGATGTTGTCGATCCATGAGATCCAGCTCCCTGAAAGGGATCTGGGGCTGAATCGTGGTTAAGACTGGAATGGGTTGTCTGAGATTCGAACTCAGGACCAATCGGTTAAAAGCCGAGTGCTCTACCGCTGAGCTAACAACCCGTTGTTGCCGGCAGGACCGATGACGGTTCCTGCAGCTCCATGTTCCGCTGGGGCTCGAAGGCCCACTGCTTGAACACGACGAACGTATCACCCGGCCCCGCCCGCGTCCAAGTGGCCCGGCGAACAGCAGAATCCAGGTCCCGCTCCTGCCCCCATGGACCACGCCAGCCCGGCTCCCTGGCCCGATCCGGTGATTGATCCGCAGGCCTGGGTGGCCCCTGGCGCCGTGCTGATCGGCGAGGTGCATCTGGCCGCCGGGGCCAGCCTCTGGCCCACGGCGGTCGCCCGCGGTGATGTCTGTCCGATCGTGATCGGCGAGGGCAGCAATGTGCAGGACGGGGCCGTGCTCCACGGCGATCCCGGCCAGCCGGTGCTGATCGGCGCCGATGTGACCATCGGTCACCGGGCGGTGGTGCATGGGGCCAGCCTCGGGGATGGCTGCCTGATCGGCATCGGCGCGATCGTGCTCAACGGCGTCACGGTGGGCGAGGGGGCCCTGGTAGCCGCCGGATCGGTGGTGACCCGCGACGTGCCGGCCGGCGCCCTGGTGATGGGGGCACCGGCCCAGCTGAAGCGCCAGCTCAGCCCGGAGGCGATCGAGGAACAACGGCAGCACGCCCGCCGCTACCGCCGGCTGGCGATGGTCCATGCCGGCCGCGGGGGGGCGGAGGCGCTGCGGTGGTGAAATGCTGCGAAATGGATCAACCCGCAGCCACCATGGCCAGCGAGGGGCAGCCATTCCTTAAGATCACCCCACCCACATTCCTGCGCCATGGATCTGCGGCTGCTGCTGGTTCTCGCTCCGATCCTCCTGGCCGTCAGCTGGGCCGTCTTCAACATCGGCCGCGCTGCTGTGGGGCAGCTGCAGCTGTTCATCAAGCGCGGCGGCGCCTGATCGCCATCCGGGGGTGAAGTTCCTCCCCCTAGCCTGGCCTGAGCCGAAGGCCATCCCTTGACCCACGCCTGCGATCAGGCTCTGCCAGGGGGCGACGAGCTGCTGGTGATCGGAGCGGGGCTCGCCGGCACTGAAGCGGCCTGGCAGATCGCCGCGGCCGGCCTCAAGGTTCGGCTGGTGGAGATGCGGCCGCAACGGCGTTCCCCCGCCCACCACACCAGCGATTTTGCGGAGCTGGTCTGCAGCAACAGCTTCGGCGCCCTCTCCAGCGACCGGGCCGCCGGCCTGCTGCAGGAGGAATTGCGGCGGCTGGGGTCCCTGGTGATCCGCACCGCCGACCACCACGCCGTGCCCGCCGGTGGCGCCCTGGCGGTGGACCGCGGCCGCTACAGCGCTGCCCTCACCGCCGCCCTCGCCGAGCATCCCCTGGTGACGGTGGAGCGTCGCGAGCAGCTGGAGTTGCCCGAACCCGGCCAGATCGCCGTGCTGGCCACTGGCCCGCTCACCGCCGACAGCCTGGCCGCCGACCTGCGGGCCTTCACCGGCATGGCGGAATGCCACTTCTTCGACGCCGCCAGTCCGATCGTCGCCGGCGAGAGCATCGATCTTGAGGTGGCCTTCCGCGCCAGCCGCTACGACAAAGGCGACGCCGACTACATCAACTGCCCGCTGGATCCGGAGCAATACCGGACCTTCCGCCAGGAACTCCTCAACGCCGAGCAGGCCGAACTCAAGGACTTCGAGCAGGAGAACGCCAGCTTTTTCGAAGGCTGCCTGCCGATCGAGGAGCTGGCCCGCCGCGGCGAGGACACCATGCGCTACGGACCGCTCAAACCGATCGGCCTCTGGGATCCGCGCTGGGGGGATGTCAACGACCGCGACGTGCGGCGGGCCAGGCGGGCCCATGCCGTGGTGCAGCTGCGCCAGGAAGACCGGGACGGACGGCTCTGGAACCTGGTGGGCTTCCAGACCAACCTGCGCTGGGGCGAACAGAAACGGGTCCTGCGGCTGATCCCTGGCCTGGAGAACGCCGAATTCGTGCGCTTCGGGGTGATGCACCGCAACACCTTCCTGGAGGCGCCCCGGCTGCTGGAGGCCACCCTGCAGTTCCGCAACCGCCCCCAGTTGCTGGCGGCGGGCCAGATCACCGGCACCGAGGGCTATGCGGCGGCCGTAGCCGGCGGCTGGCTGGCGGGCACCAATGCCGCCCGGCTGGCCCGCGGCCTGCCCCCCCTCAGCCTGCCGGCCACCACCATGATCGGCGCCCTGATCCAGTTCATCGCCACCGCCCCCTGCGGCAGCGAGGGCGGCCGGGGCAAGGGCCGTTTCCAGCCGATGCCGCCCAACTTCGCCCTGTTGCCCGAGCTGCCGGAACGGATCCGCGACAAACGCCGCCGCTACGGGGCCTACCGGGATCGCGCCCTGGCCGATCTGGCCCCGTTCTGCGGCGGCGAGGGCTGACGGATCGCCGCGGCCACTCCACCCTCGGAAGGGGATCGAGGAGCTGCAGCCATGCCAGGCCAGGAGAACGGCAGCGTCGCCACGGCTGCCGTCGCCGCAGCCGCCGCAGCCACGGTCGCCGCAGCCACTGTCGTCGCAGCCACTGAGGCGGACCATCGCCGCATCGAGCAGCGCTCCCTGCGGCTGGGGGTGGCCGCCAGCCTGCTGATCGCCGTGGCCGGCCTGCTGGCCTACGCCCTCTCCGGCTCCGACGCCCTGCTGCTCGATGGCCTCTATTCCGGTGTGATGGCCGCCTCCAGCCTGATCGCTGCCCGGATCGGCGCCAATGTGGTGCGTCCGCCCGATCGGGGCTGGCCCTACGGCTACGACGGCCAGGAGGCCCTCTATGTGCTGTTCCGCTCGCTGCTGCTGATCGGTGGCCTCAGCGCAGCGGTGCTGGCGGCCCTGCGGGAGATCACCACGGTGCTCCATGGCGGCCCACCGGCCCCACCGGTGGAACTGGGGCCGGTGGGCTGGTACACGGTCCTGACAGTGGTGCTCTGCCTGGCCCTGGCCTGGCAGCAACGGCGTGACTGGCGGGCCAGCGGTGGCTGCAGCGAACTGCTGCGGCTGGAATCCCAGGCGGCGGCACTGGATGCGGCGATCACCGCCGTGGCCGGAGCCGCCCTGCTGGCCGCCCCCCTGCTGGCCCGCACGCCCCTGGCGGCCCTGGTGCCGGTGAGCGATGCCCTGCTGGTGATCCTGCTGGCGGCGATCGTGGTGATCGAACCACTCCGCCAGTTCTTGCAGGCCCTGCGACAGACCGCCGGCGCCGCCTGCGACCCGGCCCTGATCGGCGAGATCCGCCAGCGGGTGGTGGAGTTGCTCCACCGGGGCCGCGGACCCACCCCCCAACCACCGCAGCCCGTCGATCTGCTCGACCTGACCCTGCTGCGGGTGGGGCGGACCACTTTCCTGGTGGCCTACCTCAATCCCCACGGGCCGGTGGATGGGGCCTGGATGGACCGGCTGCGCCAGGAGATCCAGGGCCACTGCAGCGAACTGCTGGCCCCCTTGCGCACCGAACTGATTCTCACCGGCGAGGCCCCGTTCCACGGGCAAACACCCTGGCGGTGACACAATCGCAGCCTTCACCGCCACGGCCATGGGTCTCTGGAAGCGGATCGCGCCGGTGGACCGGCTGATCGGGATCGGCATCGTGCTGGTGCTCTTTGCCCTGTCGCTGGGCCTGGCCGGGCTGGTGCCGGAGCTGGTGCAGACCAAGCTGAATCTCTGGTACAGCGCCGATGTGCCCCGGGTGATCGGCGACCTCAGCGATCCGGGGGCGGATCACCACCGCAGCAAGCTGCATCCGCTGGTGGTGCTGCTGAGCCTGCCGATCACCTGGCCGATGCTGCAGCTCGGAGCCAGCCAGGCCCAGGCGGCCCAGTTGCTGGTGAGTGCCAGCGCCGGCCTCACCGGGCTGGCGATCTATGGCATCGGCCGCCGCATCGACCTGGCCGTTGGCGAGGCGCTACTACTGGTGGCGGCCTTCGCCGCCAGTGGCGGCTTTCTGTTCTGGTGGTCGATCCCGGAAACCTTCCCCCTGGGCGCCCTCAGCCTCACCCCGGCCCTGCTGCTGCTCAGCCGCGGCAGCCACCGGCCCCTCTCCTGGTTGCTGGCCAGTGCCGCCAGCCTGGCGATCACCGTGCCCAACTGGCTACTGGGCCTGGTGGCCACCGCCGTCAGCCAGCGACGCCTGGCGGCCCTGCGCATCTCCGCCGGCGCCCTGGCCCTGGTCGCGATGCTGGCGGTGCTGCAACGCCAGCTGCTGCCGAGCAGCAGCCTGTTCTTCCTCCCCGGCGGCGTCGGCGGCGAGCAGCGCTACCTCAGCCGGCCCAGCCTCGGACGGGCCGCCAATTTCCTGCTGTTCACGGGGGTGGCGGCCGAGCCGATGCCGGTGGCGGTAGCGGCCGTCGACCAGCAGGACCGGCCGGTCGCGGGCCCACCCCTGCGGGGCGTGCGCAGCGGCCCGGTCCACAGCCTGCTCCAGCCCCAGCGGCTGGCCGCCGTCAGCTGCTGGCTGCTGCTGCTGGTCAACGGCCTGCAGGCCTGGCGGCAAGGGGTGCAGGGCCGGCTGGGACTCACCGTCCTTGGCTTCCTGACGGCCGAATTCGGCCTGCACCTGGTCTACGGCGAGGAACCGTTTCTCTACGCCGCCCACTTCCTGGTGCCGATGCTGGTGATCGTGGCACTGGGGCTGCGGGGCCGCCAGCCGACCGTGCAACGCGGCCTGCTCGGCCTGTTCGTGCTCACGGCGGCGATCGCCAACGGCGGCAGCCTGCTCCAGGCCTGCGCCCTGCTGGCCCCTGCCGTGAACCCCTAGGGTCAGCCCAGCCATGCCCCGCCGGTGATCGCCAGCTCCGCTACCGACAGCCCAGCTTCCGCCGGCTCAGCCGCCGGCGACCGCAGCCCGGCCGGCCCCTGGGATGTGGTCGTGATCGGCGCCGGCATCGGCGGTCTCGTCACCGCCAGCCAGCTGGCCGCCAAGGGGGCGAAGGTGCTGGTGCTGGAGCGCTACCTGATCCCCGGCGGCAGCGGCGGCAGCTTCCGGCGCGAGGGCTACACCTTTGATGTCGGCGCCTCGATGATCTTCGGCTTCGGCCGCGACGGGCACACCAACCTGCTCACCAGGGCCCTGGCGGATGTGGGCGAAAGCTGCGCCACCATCCCCGATCCCGTGCAGCTGGATTACCACCTGCCCGGCGGCCTGCGCCTGGCCGTCGACCGCGACTACGGACGCTTCATCGCCGATCTCACCGCCCTCTTCCCCCATGAGGCGACCGGCATCCGCGCCTTCTACGACGCCTGCTGGAGCGTGTTCCGCTGCCTGGACGCGATGCCGCTGCTGTCCCTGGAGGATCCGGCCTATCTCGCCAAGGTCTTCTTCAGGGCACCGCTGGCCTGCCTGGGCCTGGCCCGCTGGTTGCCCGTCAACGTCGGTGACCTGGCCCGGAAGCACATCCGCGATCCGGCCCTGCTGCGCTTCATCGACATCGAATGTTTCTGCTGGTCGGTGATGCCCGCCGACCGTACGCCGATGATCAATGCCGGCATGGTGTTCTCCGACCGCCACGCCGGCGGCATCAACTACCCCCGCGGTGGCGTGGGCGTGATCGCCGAAAAACTGGTGGCCGGCCTGGAACGCCATGGCGGGGCGATCCGCTATCGCGCCAGGGTCACCAGGGTGCTGCTCGAAGGCAACCGGGCCGTGGGGGTCCGGCTCGCCAGCGGCGAGGAACTGCGGGCGCGGCTGGTGGTGAGCAACGCCACCCGCTGGGACACCTTCGCCGGCGAGGACGCCGCCGCCAGCCCGCTGGTCGATGCTGAACACACCCCCGCCGCTGAAACCACCTGGCGACGGCGCTACAAGGCCGCCCCCTCCTTCCTCTCGTTGCATCTGGGCGTGCGGGCCGAAGCGGTGCCCAGCGGCACCCATGTGCACCACCTGCTGCTGGAGGAATGGTCGGCGATGGATGCGGAGCAGGGCACCATCTTCGTGTCGATCCCGACCCTGCTTGATCCCGGCCTGGCCCCCGCCGGCCATCACATCGTGCACACCTTCACCCCCTCATCGATGGAGGCCTGGCAGGGTCTCTCCCCGGCCGACTACCAGACCGCCAAGCAGGCCGCGGCCGACCGGTTGATCCGGCGGCTGGAGGTGATCCTGCCGGGCCTCTCAGGCGCCATCAGCCTCAGGGAAGTGGGCACTCCCCGCAGCCACCGCCGCTTCCTGGGGCGCCGGGGCGGCAGCTACGGACCGATCCCGGCGGGGCGCCTGCCCGGGCTGCTGCCGATGCCCTTCAACCGCACCGGCATCCGCGACCTCTATTGCGTGGGGGATTCCTGCTTCCCTGGCCAGGGGCTGAACGCAGTGGCCTTCAGCGGCTTTGCCTGCGCCCACAGGATCGGCGCCGATCTGGGGCTGAACCCCTGGTCCCTCCCCGCCTGACCGACAAGGAACAGGCGACCGGGCGGCGGGCAGGTGGCGAAAACCGTCCCATGCCGGATCACAGCCGCAGGGGAGAGCTGCATATGGTGAAACGCCCACAGGCGATGACGATGAGTGCCGCCCCACTGCCCAGTTCCGCCGACCTGGCCCGCTACCTGGAAAGCCGCGGCGAACTGGGCAAACCCTGGATGTGGCACCTGCTGCGGCTGGCCAAGCTCAAGGAAGCCAAGGACAGCCTCGAACCCCTGGAGTACCTCGAACGGCTTCAGGAGGCCCACGCCGATCTGATGAAGCTGGGCGAGTTCTGGAAAGGCCGTGAAGCCGAGGTGTTCGGGGGGCAGTACACCCCGTCCCAACTGCTGGAGCCCCTGCCCGGCTCCCCCGACGACCGATGAACAGCCCCGCGGCCGGCGGCAGTGTCCACCCGATGGCACCGCTGATCCGACTCACCCTGCTGGGCCTCTACCTCGCCCTGGTGCTGCCCCTGCCGCTGCTGGCCCCGGCGGGGCTGCGCTGGCCGATGGTCCTGGCCCTGCCCCTCGGCCTGCTGCTGGTGCTGGCGATCACGAGCGAACGGGTGGAACTCGATGCCGATGGCCTCAGGGTGGGCCATCCGGCCTGGTGTGCCTGGCTGCTGCGGCGCGGTTGGCAGCTCTCCTGGAGCCAGGTGAAGGGCCTGACCTCAGTGGCCACCAGCCAGGGAGGTCGGGTTTACTACGTGCGCACTGAGGGCGGTGACAATGGCGATGGCGATGGCCGTGGCGGCAGCAGCCAGGCCTGGCTGCTGCCCCAGAGGGTGGCTGATTTCGAGCTTTTTCTGAGCGGTTTCTCCGCCCACAGCGGCCTCGATACCGCCGGCATCGGTCGGATCACACCGCCATGGACCTACCAACTCCTAGCTGGCCTCTCGGGCCTGATGCTCGCCGGCGAAGCGGCTGCGCTGCTGCGCTGGTGGCTCAGCTGAGCCGGCTGCTCTGGCCAGGGATCACCAGGCTGGCGGCCGCTGGAGTGGCCACCAGCTCTTGGCCGTCGGGAAGGGTATCCAGACTGAAGCGATACCCCTGCTGACGCATGGTTTCGATGCCACCGCCCTCACCGAGGCCGGCCTGTTCGAGTTTGCGGCGCAGGGTGAGCACTTGGGTATCCACGGAGCGGGGCCCCCCGCTGAACGGCGGCCAGGCCATCCGCAGCAGTTCCTGGCGGCTGCGCACCACCCCAGGCGGCATCAGCAGGGCACAAAGCAGGGCGAATTCCCGGGGACTCAGCTCCACAGGCTGGTCGCGCAGCGTCACCTGGCGGAGCAGCAGGTGCACCTCCAGGGGGCCGACGCAGACCCGTTCCTGCAGGCCGGTGCCACTGCGCCGCAACAGGGTGCGGCAGCGGGCGGCCAGTTCCTCCAGGCCGAAGGGCTTGCGCAGCACGTCGTCGGCACCGGCATCCAGCAGAGACACCACCGGCTCGGAGCCGGAGCGGGCGGTGAGCACCATCACCGCACAATGGAGCTGGGCCGCCAGCCGCAGGGCCGAGGTCTCCTCAAGCAGTTCAGCACTCACCAGCAGATCTGGGGACTGGTCGTGGCAGATGTCCAGGGCTTCCCGGGCGGTGGCCACGGCAGCAGCGAGGTGGCCGTCCTGGCGCAAACGCTGGGCGAGCACGGTGCGCAGGGTGGCGTGCGGATCAACCACCAGCACCCTTTTTGGATGGCCACCGGATTCGCTTGATTGCTGCTCGGCCATGCAGGGCGGGCGAAGGGATGGTTTCAGAAATCCCGGCCGGAGGTTCCGGGGCGGTTCAGGTCCTTTCAACCTAACGGGATTTTTCCAGCGCCCCGGGTATCGGGCGATGCCTTTTCAACCGTCCTACGCCGCAGCAGCCCCAAACGCCGCAGCAGCCCCATCGGAGCGGTTCGGAAGGACGGTCTTCGCCCTGCCGATCGGTTGCTCCGCCAGCCACAATGGCTGCAGGGAGAGCCCATCATCACCTTGCTGCAACATCCCGACGCCATCCGCCATTTCCAGTCACTGTGCGACGCCTGCCAGGAACTGGCCCTTCGCCACCACGGCCCCTCGGAGCTCCGCCTTTACGCTGATGGCTATATGCATGCCCTGCGTCGGACAGCCGTGCTTGATCACCAGTCGCAGCGGCGGCTGGAAGAACTGATCGACCGCTGGATCCGCGACCCCTCCAGCTTCATCGGCGCCGATGGGGATCCCCGCACATTGATGGAACCCGGCCGCTACTGAAGCGCCGCCGGCGTCTGGCCAGGCAGCGGTGGCGGCTGGTGAGGCGTGCAGTGGATCAGGAGGCCAGTTCCACGGCCAGTTTTTCGCGCAGTTCGCCGCTGTTGTACATCTCGATCAAGATGTCGGAGCCACCGATGAACTCCCCCTTCACATACACCTGGGGGATGGTGGGCCACTCGGAGAACTCCTTGATGCCCTGACGGATCTCAGCGTCGGAGAGCACATCGAAGGTTTCGAAGGGCACCCCGAGGCTGTGCAGGATCTGCACAACGTTGTTGGAGAAGCCGCACTGGGGCATCAGTTTGTTGCCCTTCATGAACACGAACACCGGACTCGAGCTGATCAAGCCTTCGATGCGCTGCCGCAGTTGGTTGTCCATCGATGCAGGGGGAAGGAAAGGGAGGGGAGGAAAGATCAGGAAGGAAGGGAGGTCTTGAGCGCCAGGGCGTGAATCGCCTCACTGGCCAGTTCACCGCGCAGGGCCCCGAAGACGAGCTGGTGCTGGCGGATCCGGTTGAGGCCAGCAAAGGCGGAGGACACCACCGAAACCTGGAAATGGTCACCGCCGCCGGTGAGGTCTTCCACCTCCACGGCCGCATCAGGGAGGGCACTGCGGATGGCGGAAATGACCTGATCCGGATGGAGCATCGGAACGATCGGGGACGAGTGCTGGAAATCTAAGAGAAGCGACCTCAGTTGGTGGGTCCAGGGGCGGTGTACGGGGTGGCGACGAAGCCGATCTCCAGCAATTGCTGATAAGCCTTGCGGCCGGCTTCGTTGGCGGGAGTCATCGTCCGGACCACTTCCACCAGCAGCGGGACCGCCACCTCGGGCTGGTTCTGGCGGCGGAACAGGGAGGCCAACCGCATGTCAGCGGCCACCAGGGCAGCGAGGGTTTCGCGGCCCTTCTCATCCATCTCGCGGGGGATCCGGGCATCGAGGCCCCGGAACGAACCGCTCAGGTCGCGGTAGAAGCCGAGCAGTTTGCGGCTGGCATCACGGGCCAGGTCGTAGAGGCGCCTGGCCTCGGTGAGGTTGCCGGCGGCCGCGGCGGCATCGCCCCGGGCCAGCAGCCCCTGAACCGCGGTCACGTTGAAGGCGCCGGCGGCCTCGTCCTGGGTTTTCGCCGGCGCGGACTGGGCCAGGGCCGAGCCGGCGGCGAGCGGCGAAACCGGCGCCAGCAGGACAGTGCCGCCGGCGGCCGCCAGGGCCAGCAGGCTGAGCAGACCGGTGCGGGCCGGCCGCCAACGGCAGGAGCGGATGGCGGCAGTTGGCCGAATGCGGGGCCTGGACACGTCGACGCCGTTGCAGAGCGTGCGAACTCTACGGGGACTCCATGGGCCGACCGACCAGCTCACGGGCCGCTTGCTCGGCCGACTCCATCGCCTCCGCCAGGGCCAGGGTGAAGGCACGGGCCGCCTCGCGCCCCTGACCGGAAGCCCGCAGCGGCGGCCCGAACCGGAGGGCGGCACCGTCCCCGGGACGGGGGCTGGCATGGCCGTAGGCGATGCCCACCGGCAGCACCGGCACCTCCACCCCCTGGCCGGCGGCCAGCAGCGCGAGGCGGGCGAGGCCCTGCTGCAGGCGAATCGGAGCGTCCTCCCGACGGATGCGCCCCTCGGGGAAGACCACCAGTTGCTCGCCGGCGGCCAGCAGGTCCAGGGCATAGCGGAGACTGGCCATGCCCGGACGCCCCTGGTCCACCGGGAAGCAGCCGAGGCGATGCAGGAACCAGCCCTGCAGTCCCTTCATCTCATCGACGGTGACCATGAAACGGCAGTCACGGCCGGTGACGCGACGGCCGGCGGCGTGGGGAAGCATCAGGGCGTCCCAGCGGGCCCGGTGGGTGGGGGCCAACAGAACGGCGCCGGAAGGGGGCAGGTGCTCCCGGCCACTGACCATGATCGGCCCGAAGTAGCCCGCCAGGGCGATGTCCTGGGTGATCAGCATTGCCAGCGGCGACAACCAGGGGCTGATGCCGTTGCAGACCCGGCCCTCCCGCAGGCTGACAATGGCGGAGCCGGTGGCAGCGGAATCGGAAACAGCGGCGGCCAGCGGCTGCTCCGTCATGGTCTCAGCTGTCGTCTTCTCTACTGGCGTCGTCTCAGCCGTCGGCTCAGCCATCCCAGGCTCCTGCTGCCCCTCGGCCTGCGACGGAACCTGCCGGTCCTGCACCATCTTTTGTCCCGTCTGTGCCGCCAACACTCCCGCTTCTGTGAACGACCCTTAAGGAAACTAATGACGATCCTCCGCGGTGGATCATGGGTGCGGGCAGTTGAACCTGCGGCCCCACTCCCACCACCCCCCGCGCCTCACCTTCGC